>Ga0302319_10021112_pt1 | contig 11736 bp, 7 predicted proteins | sample Bog_T0_2_FD_203319 | JGI IMG/M metagenome (GOLD analysis project Ga0302319, IMG submission 203319) | Peat permafrost microbial communities from Stordalen Mire near Abisko, Sweden - Bog_T0_2 | ecosystem: Environmental > Terrestrial > Soil > Wetlands > Peat | place: Sweden: Abisko, Stordalen Mire...
CCTTCCCAACACCCGGAATTGACGCCTTTCCCGAACCCGACCCGGCGTTGGAGGAATATCTGGCTAGAATGGAAGAAGACGCCGTCCGGCAGGGAACCGAGGACGGCTGGCTGCGGCTGGCCCGATGGAGGCTGTGGAGTCACGATCTCAAGGGCTGCCTCGCCGCCGTGAATTCCGTCCTTGAGATCAATCCGAAATCCACTGCCGCTTACGAGCTCCTGGTCAGCCTGAACGGCACGAACGGCCCCTCGCCGCGCGCCGTGCAGGATTTGCAAAAACTCGCGGAGCTCGATCCCGCTAACCGCGCCGGCTATCAGCGCCGCGCCGGACAGCTCGAGCTTCAAGCCGGTCATATTTTGGAAGCGCTGGATATTTTCCAAACTCTCGCGAGCGCCAGCCCCGGCAATATCGATGCGCTCACCGATCTCGCGCTCACTCAGCAGCGCATCGAGCACTGGAACGAGGCCCTCACGACCTGGCGGCAGATCTACACTCTCAGCCCCGCCTCTCGCAAGAAGGACGCCATGGGTCCGCTGCTGCGCGCCTATGAAAAGCTGGACCTGCACCCCCAGGCCGCCGCCCTCCAGTTGAGCGCCCTGGATTCCGCCGCCATCGATCGGGAGCGGTTCGCGATTTTTGGCGATCTTCTCGCTTACTGCTCCAGGCATAATCTCCTGCCATGGCTGCGCGCCGAATTCGACAAACGCCGCCAACTCCGCGCCGACGATTACTTCACGGAGATCGCCCTGGCGCGCATCCTCAAGGCCTCCGGCGATCCCTCCGGCGCCTTCGAGCTCTTTGCCGACGCCTCCTACGCGGCGCCGAACCAGGCCGAAGCGCTGCCCGATTTGATCCACGAAGCCGAGGATCTGCACAAGCTGGATTCCGCCGCGAAACTCCAGGCGCAGCTCGTCCGAATCGCGCCGCAGGAGACCCCGGACAGCCTGGAAAAGCTCGCGCAATTGCAGGAGAAAAACTTCCAGATCGAGGACGCGGGCCGCACCTGGGACCGAGTCGTCGCCAAATTTCCGCGCGATGCGGCGGCCCTGGGCCACGCCGTGGAATTCCAGATCGCCTGGGGCGACGCGCCGCGGGCGCTCGCTCTCTTGCGCAAGATACGCTCTCTCGATCCCGCCAATCTCAAGACGCTCTCCACCCTCGCGGACCTGGATATCGACTCCGGGGAAACGGCGGAGGCGGAAGCCTGCCTGGATCAAATTCTCCGCGCCACCACGCCGGAAAAACCCGGCGATTCCATGCGCTTTCCCGCGATGCGGCCGACCGACGCCGGACGCCTCCAGACGGCCTATCTGGCCACGGTGGAGCAGCGCAATGGCCGCCCGAGCACCGAGGCCATGCGGGCGCTGCGCAGCTTCTGGGTGGACGACGCGCCCGACCAAAAGAGCGACCGCGAATTCCGCCTGAATGCCATCCGCGAACGCGCCCAGCTCCTTCAATCCGGCTCGCCGGCCCGCGCCGCCTGGATCGAGCAGTGGAGCAAGGAAAAGGACAAACCCAGCGAGGCGCTGTGGGCGCTTTACTATGCGGGCGCGGGAGACGCCGCGCTGGATCGCGTGGAGGCGATGCTCTCCGCCAACATCCACAATTCCCAGGCCGCGCAGGCCTTTGTCTGGCTGGCCCTCCAGACCCGCCACTACGCGAGGCTCCGCGCCTGGCTCCAGGATAAGCGCCGCACCCCCACCGAGCGCGACTTCGTCTTCATCGCCCTCGGCCAGTTGCTCGACGCCAATGGCGAGAACGTGGATCCCGGTTTGACCGACGCGCTGTTCGCCGACGGCACGCACATCCGGCTCTGGCAAGCCGCCATGGTGTTCGCCAACCGCAATCGCTTCCGCGAGGCCGCCAGGCTCGGCCAGCGCGTCTTCGACCAATCCTCCTCCGAACGCGCGACGATCGGGGACGAACTCGCGCACTGGTACCTGCTGCTCGGAACCCCCGAAAAGACGCGCGCCATTCTCAAGGCGGCCATCCAGTCGTCCGCGGATTCCTTTGACGCGCCGGTCTGCACGGCGCTGCGCGATTACTATCTGCTCCTGCCGCAAGGCGAACGCGCCGCATTTGTGGAATCCTATCTCGCCGGCATCGATAAGGAAGGCCAGCCGCTCCACGCCGTCATCGCCGCCACGCTCCTGCACGGGCTTGCCGGCAACGCGAAAGCCGCGAAGGAAGATATCCGCCGCCTCCTGGACATGCGGGTGCTGTCTTCGGCTTCGATCGAGACCGATGAGTCCCCCAACGCTTCCGTGAGGCGCTGGCGCTTCCTGCTCAATGCCGGCATCCAGCTCCAGGCTTGGAAACTGGACCGCCTCAGTATCGATCTTTGGGAAAAAGCGCTGGCGGATGAAGCCCTCGTGCAACTCGAAGGCGAGTCCATCATCAATTCCGCGCGGGATCTGCGCCAGCGCCTTTGCATCCTGCGCGCCTCCACCGCGCCCCCCGGGGAATTGCAGCAGTGGATGGACGCCTTTGTCCGAACCGCCCCCCACGAGGGAGCCGCGCCGATGGCCGCGGGTCTCGCCATCATGGGCGCGAACACTCAGGCCATCGAGGTCTATCGGCGGCTTTGGGAGCGCGATCACAGTGATCCGGAAATTCTGCGGAGCCTCCTGACCATTTGCCGGACCGCCGGCGACGACGATACGGCGGAGGCCATGCTGGCCAGCACTTTCACCGATCCGAATCTGCCATTGAACGATGGTGTTCGCAGGGAGTTCATCGTCCAGTTCGCCGACCTCCTCGAACGCCGCGGCGAGACCGATCGCGCGCGCGCCCTCCTCGTGGAATCACTCGAAACCGCCCCGGGAGACACCCGGCTCCTGCAGCGCCTCGGCCAGTTGAGCGAGAAAACCGGCCAGCCAGATCAGGCCGCCGCCGTCTACCTGCAATTGCTTTCCATCGAGCCGGGGAGCATCACGGCGCGGGTCGCCCTCTCGGCCATCCTCGAAAAACAGGGCCGGCTCTCCGACGCGATCGCCCTCATGGAAAAGTCCTCCGCCCCGGAAGCGGAAGGGCGTCTCGCCGTGCTCCACATCCGCAACCACCACCCGGAGGAGGCGCTGGCGGCGCTCGATCGCATTCCCTCTCCCCAGCACATCACGCCGGTGATTCAGGCCGTCGACGCCTTTGTCGCGGCCAGGGATTTTGTCCATCCGCAAATTGCGATCCACGCCGCCCTCAGCCGATCCACCGATCCCCGGATGAACTTTCCCCTGGAGTGCAAGCTCATCGAATCCCTGAGGCCGGAAGATGGCCAGGTGGCCGCCCGGCGCGAGATGCGCCGTTTGCGGAAGTTCACGGGAAGCGGCGTGGGGCTGCTCGGAAGCTATCTCGATTTCGCGTCGCGCCAGGCGGCGCGGCTGAATCTGGCCCCGGAGTTTGCCCGGGAATTGGAGGCCCTCTGGGCCGGCGGGAAAGGGCCGGCTCCGGCGGGAATCGCGCTGCTCAACAGCCAGCTCCAGGCAGGCGACCAGCCGGCCGCGATCACCACCACCGAACGCCTCCTGGCCAAGGACGACATGACCGACGCGTGGCTTCAATTAGCGGCGGACGCCCTGGAGAAAGCGCAGCTCACCGAGTGGCTGGCGCGCGTGGAAGAGCGCATAGCGCAGATCAATCCCATCAACGAGCAAAACTTGCTCCTCCTGGCGCGCACTCTCCGGAAGCTCGGCCGGAACGACGCCGCGCGCTCCACCCTGGACCTGCTGGCCCTGCGCGCCACGCTTTCCGAAGACGCCCCCGCGCAGCGCGACGGGCTCTCCGATGAACTGTCGGCCAAGGTCGCGGAGGCCTTCGCCGAAGCCGGCGATCTGAAACGCGCTCGAGATATGTTTGCGCAATCCGTGCGCGGCGATCCCTTTGCCAGAAACTATTCCACCCTGCTGCAATACGCGCAGCTTCAAACCCGCATGGGTGACCAGGACGGGGCGAAGAAGACCCTCCGCGCCGCCTTCGCCAATCCGGCCAACCACACTTTCGACGCCATCATCGATTGGATGGTGGCGACCGGCCATCTCGATCGCTTTGAGACGGAGACGATCGATTTCGGATTGTCCCCGGCGCGCGTCACGGAATTGCGCCGCGCCCTGTTCGCCTATTTTGAAAAAGCCGGTCAAATCGCCAATGCCTGCGCGCTCCTGGAAGCGCATCCGGAGATGCTGCACAGCGAGATGATCGAAAGCCTGCGGTCCCTGGCCGGGAAGAATCGCGATTTTGCCGGCGTCGCCCAGATCCTTGAGAAACTCGCCGCGCAGGGCCTCGCCGAGGCCTCCACCGGCCTGGCGAAATTGTATGGCGACTGGGGACAGGCCGAGGCTTCGGAGCACCCCGACGCGGCGCTGGCGCATCTCCGGAAGGCGCACGATTTGCGGCCGGAACTCGCGGACGTGGCGCTACGGCTGAGCGCGCTGCATATGGAACTGGGCGACAGGCATTCCGCCATGGAAACTCTCGAAAGTTTCCTCGCGGTGTCAAAAAATCCCGCGGAAACCGAGAAAGCCCGCGCGCAATTGGCCAAACTCAAGACGGGAAGCTAAGAGCTTCGGAATCAAGGACGCAGCTTCCCCCGCATGGCAAATCCCATCCCATTCTTTCGCTCCTCGCTTCAGCATCTGAGCAGCGTCGTTTGGCTGCTCATTCAGACGGCGAACGAGATGGGCGACCAACTCGTGCGCGGGCGCTTTCCCTTCCGGCTCGCTCATTTCTTTGAGCAAACGGACCGGGCCGGCGTGGGGTCGATTCCCCTGGTGTCCCTGGTGTCTTTCTTTATCGGCCTCACCATGGCGCTCCTCACCGGCTACCAATTGCAGACCTTCGGCCAGACCCGGCTGGTTCCCTCTCTCGTCGCCATCGGGTTCACCCGGGAACTCGGCCCGCTGATGACGGGCATCATGGTCGCGGCGCGCATCGGGGCCGCTTATACCGCCGAGTTGGGCGCCATGACCGTCGCCGAGGAAGTCGAGGCCATCGAGGCGATGGGCATTGGCCCGCTGCGTTTTCTCGTCAGCCCGCGCTTGCTCGCCGTGTTTCTCCTCATGCCATGTCTCGTCGTCGTCTCGAATCTCACCGCCATGGCGGGCGCCGCGATCATCTCGCGCTGGGCGTTCGACATCCCTTTCCAAAGCTTCTTCTCCAGCGCGCTGGATAGCCTCCTCATCCGCGATATCGTCGCCGGCACGATCAAGAGCTTTCTCTTCGGCCTCATCATCGGGCTGGTCTCCTGCTACAAAGGCCTCACCGTCAGCGGCGGCGCCGCGGGCGTTGGAGACGCCACCACCTCGAGCGTCGTCGTCGCCATCACTACGGTGATCGGCTTCGATACGCTCTGCAACATCGTGCTGGTGGCGAAAACTTGAGCAATGTTTGCCTCTTTGATGATCGCGCAACCAAGCCGGACAACCGCGCGCGAGAGGAAGGATCGGCTTTGACCTCGATTCCGGAAAACGCCCGCGCCACCCGGATCGCCGGCGCCATCGGCGGCCCCACCCCTCCTGCCGTGGAACTCAAGGACGTCCATCTCAGCTTCGGCGCAAACGAGATCCTCGGCGGGATCGATCTCGTCATTTCCACCCGGGAACGCCTCGTGGTCATCGGGCAATCCGGCGGAGGGAAAAGCACCCTGCTCCGCCTCATCCTCGGCATCCTCAAGCCGTCAAGGGGATCGGTCCGCTTTGAGGGCCTGGAAGTCGCCCGGCTCGGTCGCCGCCAACTGAATCTCATGCGCCAAAAAATTGGGATGGTCTATCAATACAGCGCCCTCATCAGTTCCCTGAGCGTCCGCGATAACCTGGCGCTCCCGCTCGAAGAATTGACCCGCAAGTCCCGCGAAGAGATCGATCATCTCGTGGACGAAAAGCTCCGGATGGTCGGCATGGCCGACGCCCGTGACAAGATGCCCGCCGAACTCAGCGGCGGCATGCGAAAACGCATCGGCTTCGCGCGCGGGATCATCATGGATCCCAAATTGATCCTTTACGATGAACCCAGCGCCGGGCTCGATCCCGTCACCAGTTCGGTCATCGATGAACTCATCATCGGGCTGAGCGAAAAGATCGGAGCCACCTCCATCATCGTCACGCATGAAATGGAGAGCGCGTTCAGGATCGCCACCCGCATGGCCATGCTCTTCCGGGGAAAAATCATCGCCGAGGATGTGCCGTCCATTTTCCGGCATCACTCCAATCCCATCGTCGCCCAGTTCATCTCCGGCGATATCAAAGGGCCCATCCTCGAATCTTCCTCGGGATCGCCTTCGCACTCCATCCCTCATCCTTCATCCCTTCCCCATTCATGAACATTGTCAGACATGAAATCCGCACGGGCCTGCTCGTCTTGATATCGCTGGCCGCGCTCGTGGCGGTGCTGGTCTATCTCGGCGCCCCGGGCGTCTTTGTCCCGCAAAACAAGTACGACATCTATTTCGACAACGCCGTCGGGATCAAGCCGGGCGCCGCCGTCCTCCTTGCCGGGCGAAAAATCGGGCAGGTGCGCTCCCTCTTTTCGCCCGTCCCGGAAAAGGATCGCCCGGAGCCGAATCTCGAAACGGTAATCGAAGTTCAGGTGGAAGCCACGGCCAAGATCTATCGCAAGGTGAAGGTGCAAATGACCCAGACCAGCGTGCTTGGCGACTCCGTGATCGACTTCACCAATGGCGACGAGAACAGCGGCCTCGCGCCCACCGGAAATAAGTTTGTCGGCCAGCGTCCCGGCGGCCTCGCCGATGCGGTGCCCGCCATCCTCAGTAAGATCGACCCTGTCTTGATCAAGGTCACTTCCACCCTCGATAGCCTCCAAAGCGCCACGGACAATCTCACGAAGATCACGGCGCCTGGCGCCGACCTGCCCGTGACATTTTCGGAACTCAAGAAGTTCGGTGGGAACCTCGACGATCTCACCAGCCAGGCGGGTCCGTTATACCACGCGTTGCACAATGTCGAAGCGCTCTCGGCGAACGACGGAAAAATCTCGCAATCCTTCCAGCATCTCTCCCTGCTCACTTCTCCCGAGGGTTCACTCTCAAAAACCCTCCAGAACACCGAGAAATTCACCGCCAATCTTTCGAATAATAAGGACATCGACGCTACCCTGCGCAATTTTCGCCTGGCCTCGGAAGATCTCAATCGCACCCTTACACGCCTCAGCGAACAATTCTCCGCGGTCGGCGACAACCTGGAACAGGCGACCGATACCGTGAAGCGCCAGCCGTGGCGCCTGGTCTGGCCGACCACCAAGAAATACCCCGCCGCAGGCGAAGCATCACCGACCCCCAAGCCCGCCCGCGGAAAGAAGGCGAAACCCCCAAACCGCGACCAGTAAATATGGGGACTTCCCCCATCTTGTCACTGCAGGCTCGCCGCCCGCATCTCAGACGCTGTTGGCAGCCTGGGGATCAGGGATAGTATGGCGACCAGAATGACGTTGGAGCCACGTCGGAAAGCACTTGGAAGGTGAGAACATTGAGTTTCGGAATGGAATCCACCGAGAAGGTGGCGTTGCCATTATACTGGTTCCCAAACAGATCGGCGCCGCCCGAACTATAAAGCACCGATCCGGTCTTCAGGTAATTCTGAATATCTGTCCAGGCTATGGCGGCGCCGGCCATTTTATTGGTCTCAATGGCGTATTGATCGTCCGCGGCATCAAGGATGCGGAGATCCTCGAGACAGCGGGTGGCCTGCGAACGCTTGCGGGCGCGCAGGAAGTTAGGAACGGCAATCGCTGCCAGCAAGGCAATGATAGCCACAACGATCATGATTTCAACGAGGGTAAAGCCCCCGCGGTTTTTGCCTGGGTAATGTAACATAGTAACGGTGCTTTCGTTGTTCTTGTTTAAGTAATGCCACGTGGACAACCCGCATGGAACAAGCCCCTATGCAGCATAGAACCTACCGTTGTTATGCTTTTTGCCATTATTGCCGAAATGTAATGATCGCTGTTATTTGATCATTTGACTCAGGGACGGGTATCTAACGCTCAGCTTCCATAGCGTCTTTCAATCTGCGGCGTAAAGCTCCACGCTTTACCAGAATTTCAGCCTGCTTCCCAACTTGCGCGCCCTTTTTAAGACCGGCTCCGGATCGAAATCGATATCGGAAATCCGATCCGCCGCATGGCTCGCCGCCGACTGGGCTGCCGATCGCGCGTGGTCGTAGCGGTCGCGGAGCGCCACCGCCAACGGCGCGGCCAGAGCCAGCGCCAGATCCTGCGCATGCGATAAAGGCTCCTCCAGATAGCGCTTCCGGAAGCTGGGCTGCTCCCGCCTGGCCAAAAAAAGGCCGAGCAGCAAGCCCCCGACGAAAGCCGCCGCGATTCCAGAGGCGATATTGCGGCGCGCGCAGTCCTCCCCTTCATGGTATACCTTCTCCGCATCCTCGCGGATGACGTCCGCGGCGTGATGCGCAAATTCGCCTGCCGACTCGACTGCTTCGCCGACTTTGCCAGCGAGGCCCTCTACTGTTTCAACTTGATGGTTTGCATTCATGGTGTTTCCTCAATGACTCGCGCGCCGGCTGGCCGCCGGATGCCTCCGAGCCTTCCGGGAGAGGTGCTGGAGGTGGTCCAGGTAAGAGGCGAGCCTCGAATCTCCCGCGCGCCGGGGCACGGCTGAAGAATCCGCGGCGCGCGATTCCACGAAAGTGAATTCAAATCCGTCTCTGCTCCGCGCTGGTCTCGCTCTTCTCAAGAAAACTGCCGCCCATTGGATGGAGGACAACGCCCTGCGACTGAGCGCAGCCCTGGCTTACTACTCCATCTTTTCCATCGCTCCCCTGCTCGTGCTGGCGGTCGGGCTTGCCGGGTGGCTTCTCGGCGACAAAGCGGTCAGCGGCCATCTCTCCCAGGAATTGCAGGGCTTGGTGGGCTATCAGGCGGCGCAGGCGATGCAGACGATGATCGCGAGCGCCAGCAAGCCCTCGCAAAGCTTCACTGCGACCCTGGTGGGACTGGTCACACTGTTGATCGGCGCTTCGGGAGTCTTCGGCCAACTCAAGGATGCTTTGAATACGATTTGGGAAGTGCGTCCCAAGCCGGGCCTGGGCGTCCGCGCTTTTGTGCGAGAGCGATTGCTCACCTTCGGCATGGTCCTGGTCATCGGATTCCTCCTCCTGGTTTCCCTTATCCTTTCCAGTTTCCTGAACGCCCTCAGCGATTGGATGAAGGCGTTTCTTCACCTCCCCGATTGGCTGGGCGGAGCGGGTCTGATCGCGTCATTCGCCATCGTCACCCTCCTGTTCGCATTGATCTTTAAGGTTCTGCCAGACGTCAAAATCGCCTGGAAACACGTCTGGGTCGGCGCGGCCACGACGGCGATTTTCTTTGAACTTGGCAAATTCGGCCTCGCGTTCTACCTCGGCCGGGAAAGCACGACCTCCAGTTTCGGCAGCGCGGGCTCCGTGGTGCTGCTTCTTTTATGGGTTTATTACGCGTCATGCATCCTCCTCTTCGGCGCCGAATTCACGAAGGTCTACGCCGCGGCTCACGGCTCAAGGCTCCAGCCCACCGAACTCGCGATTCCCGTCACGATCGAGGCGCGCCTTCAGCAAGGCATGCAAGCGCACGACACACCAGCGCAGCCGCCGCGGGAAAGCCTTTCCGTGCTCTTTCCAGAGCCGCCCGCGGAGCCCGTAAATCCACCGGCCTCCCGAGCGGTGAAGGATTACCTCCTCGAACATCCCGCGGCCAGCCTGCTCGCCGCGCTGGGCGTCGGACTCACCGCGGGTTTCGTCTCCCGCGCCGCGGAATCTCATCGGGAAGCCCCGGCCGCCCAATTGCGAAAAGGAACGCGGCTGATCTTCGCCGCGCTCCTGGTCCTCGGATTGCGCTTCCGCAAAGCAATCTTCGAAGCCGCGCGCCAAGCCCTCGCCGCAAAGTAAGCGAGAGGCGTCCCCGCCTCCCCACCTCCCCGCCTTGTCACCTTGTCACCTTGTCACCTTGTCACCTTGTCACCTTGTCACCCGCACCCGCCCCACGATCGCTTCCACCGCAACCTCCAAGGCATCGAACGATCGCAGCTTCCTGCGCCATTCCTCAGGGATGGCATTCACACCCAGCATCGCGCCCATCCATGCGCCAAGCATCGCGCCTCGTCCAGCGTTGTCCCCGCCCGCGCCGATGTTCGCCAGGATCGCATCCCGATAATTCCCTCCGTGTTTTAGAACGCACTGAATGGACGCCGGGAAACTCTGCGGGAGAGGGCAGCCCTGGCCAAACTGATCCGTTGCCTCGGTCACGCTCAACGATTCCGCCTGCTGGGCATTGCGGATGTCCCGATGCGCTTCAGCCCCACGGATGGGCTCCTTGATGATCGTCTCCGCGGTCTCATTAAGCGCCCAGCGAAAATCGCGCCCTCGAAGAAGCTCCAGAAGAAGCAAAGCGTCGGCCTTTGCATAGAGCACAGCCCGATCGTTGTCCTGAGTCACCCGCGTGGCGCGCCCCACGCACTCCAATAGGTGCGAATCGTGAAAATGCGCCACAACGAGAGGCGCCAGCCGCGAGACCGTGGCCATTTGCTGGTCATCGGCGCCGGACTGAAAGACGAATTCGTGGCCGGGATGCTCGCGTTCGAAAGCGGCTTTCCTTTCCAACGTTCCCCGCGTCGCCTTGTCAAGGTAGCCTTTGTAAGACGCCGACCCGAAATGTTCGATAAATCTCGCCCCAAAATGGAATTGATCAAAGCGCCCCAGCGCCGCCACTGATTCGGCCATCACCAGCGCCGCTTCACCATAGTGCGTGAGGTCGCCCGGCTTTTTGCCAAAATGGTAGTGGCCTTCGCGCGGCTCCTCGAAGCCCGCCAGTTCCGTGTAGAGCGCCCGCATCGCATCGAGATCATAAATCCAGTGCGTCCCCAACGCGGCAGCGTCGCCGACGATTTGCCCCCAGATCGCTCCGCGGCATCGGTCTGAAAAATCGATGGGATTCATATTCTCTTTGTCAGCATCTTCCATTTTCCATCTTCCATTTTCCATTCCTCAGATGCCCGAGTAAGGCGCCGGCGTCAGGATCTTATTCGTGATATGAGATACGATCTCCTTGTCGGCGTATTCGGGAACGGCTTTCAGTTTCTTCCAGCCGTCGTCAGCCCCAAAGCGGCCCCACGCGGCCTTGCGCTCCGCATCGTCGGGAAACACCAGCATGTACGTAAGATTTGGCATCTTCGAACCAATGAGGGTTTCGCCAAAAAAGACCGGATTCAAACCCACGCGTCGAAATATCGGCAGTTCGTGTTCATTGAACATCTCGATCTTTTTCCGGGCGGCGCGCTCATTGTGGCTTTCGTAAATGCGCAGGTTCAGCAGCCTGGGCTTGGTCGTGTCCGGCTTCTCCAGTTTCGGCATCGCATCGATGGCTCCGTGCAATGAGATCTCGATCCGCTCATACACGGGATCAGACGCCGGCGCCGCCAGATAATCCGCCCCCGCCTTCTGATGCTCCGCGTCCGCCGCCAGCCGCTCGGAAAGCGTAGCCGCCTGATCGTCCGAGCGAAACACGATGAGGACATGCACCAGGGTGGCCGCGCCCACTTCGGTCTTTTCCGTGAAAACGCCCACCGGCCCAATCCCGAGCCGCTCCAGCGCGGGCATAAACGCCTTGCTCAGGTAATCGTCCAAAAGCGGCTGCTTCCCGTCTTTCAGCGTATAAGTTCGCAATTCGTAATATTCCCGCGCGTGAGGCTCGGTATCCGCGGCAGTGCTCTTACGAGAGAGCGCCGCCGCGCCGGTAAGG
>Ga0302319_10021115_pt1 | contig 11735 bp, 4 predicted proteins | sample Bog_T0_2_FD_203319 | JGI IMG/M metagenome (GOLD analysis project Ga0302319, IMG submission 203319) | Peat permafrost microbial communities from Stordalen Mire near Abisko, Sweden - Bog_T0_2 | ecosystem: Environmental > Terrestrial > Soil > Wetlands > Peat | place: Sweden: Abisko, Stordalen Mire...
GGCTTTTGTTCCCATGGCGTGAAGTAGCGGCCGACAACCTGGTAGGCAAGCGTGCCAGTGCCGCTGAATTTCAGGTCGACGGATGAAGGCTTGCCAGCGTCGATTCCCTTGAAGACGAATTGATGAAGGAGGTCGTTGTTCTCGGCGGTTAGTTGAAGGGTTTCGACGGGCTTGCCATCAAGGGCGATCTCAAGGGCACCGCGAACATCGGAGGCGCTGAATTGGGTTGCGAGGACGAGAGCGCGCAGAGCCATGATGGTGGCTTGGGTGGTTCCCCAGTTTCCGGAGGCTTGCTTTTTTGAGGAGATGAAGTTGAGAGATTTGCGGACGGTCTCAGATGCCTGTCCCCATTTCAATAGTGCTTGCGTGGCCAGGCCTGTTGTTTCGATTGCCGCGCTGTCACCTGTGGAGTAGACGCCGGTCTCTTCGGCATTCCATGAAACCTGATCCCCCTTTTCAGTGCGGGCATCAATCAGCGCTTGCATGGAACGATTTGAGAAGTCGCGATCCTTGCCGTAATCCGCGGCGAAATTGGCTATGACGGCAAGAGTGTAGGTGTCGGCCTTGTGTTCGTTGTGGGCCTCGATGAAGTGCTTGGCCTTTTCAATTGCGGCACCCTGATAGCCGGTGTTGGCGAGAGACCATGCAATGTAGGCGGTGATGCGCAAGACATCGGAGTTATAGCGATTGGTTGCGCCTTCATTGATGAAATTGGTGTCGGGCTTCCAACTTCCATCGGGCTGTTGCTGGCTGGCGAGCCACGCGGCGGTGCGTTCGATGAGGCGTGGGTCTACATCTGATACTTTTGACATATCGTTGAATTCCATCAGGCCGTATGCGGTGAGGATTTTGTTGGCGGGTGCCTGACCGAACCAGGAGAAACCGCCGCCTGGCACTTCAAATGTGAGTAGGCGCTGATAGCCATTGGCAATGTAGCCTTCGGCTTTGGCGTGAACCTCGGGCGTGAGCTTCTTGACGCGTTTCATATAGTCGAGTGCGAGAACGTTGGGGTAGGTGCTGGAGGAAGTCTGCTCGAAACAGCCGCCGGGCATTTGAAGAATGCTGTCCATGCCTTCGACGATCTGGCTGAGTGGGCCGGGATACAGGCGGACGAGTACGCTGGATGCGTCGGGGATTGAGGCGGCGGGGAAGTTGAGTTCGTGATGCGCTGATGAGTCGAGTCGGCCATTGAAAACAGTGTCTTGCTCGCGGCCGTTGGGTATGACTTCAATCTCACGAACGACAATGTCGTCGCGGCTGACGGCGCCTTGGGGGCCATCCATGTGGGCAGAAAGCGTGAGTTTGAATTTACCGATGCGGTTGGCGTTCAGAGTAAATTGCGAGCCAGCCACGCGATTGGATTCTACGGTGACGGTCTTCTCCGGCGTGTCATCGTTCAGCGAATACCAATCGTTGGGTTGCAGGCTGAGTCTGACGTTACCAGGTTTGCCGGAGTAGTTGTAGACGGCGATGGGAATGGAGACGCGGTCGCCCTGGGTTAAGGTGACAGGCAGGTCGAGGTCGACAAAGAAATCCTGGAAGACCTTGATGCTGGAAGTCGCGGAGCCGAGCGCGCCTGATTGTGTTGAGGCGAGCATCGCCATGCGCCAGGTGGTGATGGAGTCGGCGATGGGGATTTCGATGCTGGCGTTGCCGCTGCCGTCGGTGATGATTTCTGGGTTGATGTAGAGCGCTTCCGGGAAGTAGGAACGAACGTGGGGTGCGTCTGGCGCGCGTTCATCGCGGAGTGCGGTGAAGTTGCGGCTCTCAAGTTGAAGGCTGTCCATGGCGACGCTTTTTGCTGCTTTCATGGGGGCGTCCGCGAACTTCATTTCCATTCCTGCTACAGCACCCAGTGCGCGTTCCATCGGCATCGGGATTGCGGCTGCCTCGACGGTGACAGTTTGTGTTTCGAACCCTACGGTGAGGGTGGTGGAAAGAATCGCGAGATCGCGCGGCTGCAATGTGAGGTCGCGCGAGGAACGCTCGAATCCTGGAGAAGATACGTCGATCTTGTAGCGGCCGGGTGGCAGGCCTGAAAGGTTGAATTGACCTTGAGCATCGCTGTGGGCGGTGCGCGTCTCGTGCGTGGTGAGTTGGCGCAGCGTGATTGTGGCTCCTGGAACTATGGCGCCGGATGGATCTTCGACGGTACCTGTAATCTCTGCATGATCGTTGACGGGGCCGCGATCGTGTTCGAAGCGGATGCCGATCGATCCATGATTGTTGGGCTCGTTAACAAGACTTCCGGAGTGCTCTTCGATATAGAAGGAAAGGTCGTCGGCGCTGTCAAAACGGTGATCGGGACCGGCGCTCCGCACAAGGTAGATGCGCCGGTTTTGTGAATACCAGGCGGCACGTTCTATACGCAGCGGCGTGTCCCATGCGTCGCGCGGAGGGGCGCCCTTCTGGATTGTTTCAAAGGCCTTGATCATGTCGGCTTTGGCTGGCTGCTTATCAATCTGCTCGGTGAGTTTGGCGGCTAGATCGCGGACTTGATCCTGGAAGACGGTGCGATAGCGCTGCTGGTAATCCTCGAATTTGTCTTGCGGCAGGCTGCGGCCGAACTCGATGTCTACTTTGGCGGGGTTGGTCATTTCGGTCGCAGAGAAGAGTGCGCGGGCGGCCAGGTTTTTCGTTTCCGGTTCGTCTTTTACGTCGACTACGTCGCTCATAGACAGGGAGTGAATCTCGTATCGCGGCTTCATCACTTCCTGTTCGAGATAGAAGAAGACTTTGGCGAATCCTGGCTTTTGTTCGGCGAGCGCGAAGACGGCTTCGTCGACGACCTGGAGCCCGATTGCGGCTTGTACGCCGGCGCCGTGAGCGTTGGTGACGTGGAAGCGGATGCGCGCATCGGAGCCCGGCTTGTATTGGGTTGCGTCGGCGGTGGTTTCGATTTTGAGTTCGTCGGCGGGCTGGACAAAGACGAGGCGATGGTCGGCGACTGGTTGCGCGTCGCGGCCAAAGAGGTACGCATCGATGTCGAGGGTGCCGGCCATTTCTGGGGTGGCTGTCAAGGTCAGTTCGGCCTGGCCATTATCAATGTCGAGATCGCGGGTTAGGATGGTCTGGCCGTTCTTGACAACGTCAACGTATGCGGAGCCGTGGCCGCGGGTTGAAAGGACCTTGAGCTGGATACGGTCGCCAGCCTTGAAGATTGCGCGGTTGGTGTGGAGAAGGATCTGATCAGTGCCGGCGCGGGTTTGGAGAGGTACGGTGCTGGTGGCGCGGTTGCCGTGATGGTCGTCGGCTTCGATGCGCAGGGACTGAAGGCTGGAACCGGGATTGATGCGCAGGACTGCTACGCCGGCGCTGTCGGTGATGAGTTTCTGATCGTGCGTCGGGTCTTCGCCGAGATAGGGAATGCGGTCAGGGGTTTGGACCCTCAGCGAAGCGGTTGCGGGGCTTCCGTCTGCATACGAGGCGAGGATGAATACTTCGTTTTCGACGTTTGGGATTAGCGTGCCGGCCTCGGGAACAGCGGTGATCAGGAGCGGCGATTCGCTGATGGTGATGGGTTCGCCGTGGGTCTCAGAGCGGGCTGCAGAGTCTTTTACGGTGGCCTCTATCAGCGCCCGCGCTGCGCCCTGGCTTAGCGGATGGCCGGCGAAATAGGTGGGCAATTTGAGATCGAATTGAAATGCGCCGTTGTTGTCCGTTTTGCCTGTGGATGAAGCGGCTTCGAAGACGGTGACATCCATGCTCGATGCTTTGATTGTGATCTCCGCATGGTCGACGGGTTTGCCGAAAAAATAGTTGGCGCGGACTGTTCCCGTGACGTGGTCGCCGGGGCGGTAGTCGCGTTTGGGTTTATTATCCTTCTCGGCGAAATCGATGGCGACTTTGAATTTGGGGAGTACATAACGCTCGACATTGAGAGCGATTTCAGCAGTATTGGCGGGGGTTTCAGCCTCACCCATCAAGGCGCGCAGGTGATAGGTTCCGAGGTTCACTTCGTCGGCGAGGGCGAATTCTGCGGAGGCGATACCGAATTTGTCGGTCTCTGTATTTTTGCGGAAGACTTTATTGCCGCGCGAGTCTTCCACTTCGAAGGTGAGCTTGCGATCTGATGCTGCGTGGCCGGCGGCGCGGTCCATGGCTAGGGCGCGAACGTGGATGGTTTGACCGGGCTGATAGATTGGCTTCTCCGTGGTGAGGAGGATGGATGCTTTGTCTTCAAGCTGGACGGGTTGGGTGTATTCAGCGGAGCCTATGGGAGTGTCGACGACAAAGCGCAGTTGATAGTTGCCGACGAGGTTGGCCGGAAAACGGAAAGAGGCTTCCACGGTGCCGCGGTGATTGAGATTGCCGGAGAAGAGCGGGTGGGCATCGTGATCCGGTACGAGGAGCTCGACGCGCAGGGAGCCGGTTTGAGCGATGTTGCTGTTGGCTTCTGAAACGATGACGCGGATAGCGGCCTGGCTGCCGGAGATGTATTCTTTCTCGCCGATGACGTGAACGACGGGGCGGCGAATGATCTGCGAGATGGACTCGATGCCTTCGATTGTCGCGAACCTGGCGTCGTTGTATTCGAAGCGATAGCGAAGGCGCTGCCATAGGATTTCGTCGAATGGGATGGCGTCTGCCGGAGTGATTGTTTCCTGCCATGAACCGTCTCCTTTGCGAATCTCGGCGTTGCGTTCGATGCGGCCCAAGGAATGATCTTCAGGGTCGAGAATCTCCACCGTGAGTTTGCCCGAACCTTGTTCCGATGAATTGTAGGGGATGGTTACGGAAAGCTTGCCGTTGCTGTAAGTGGCTGCGAGCCGCTCGGCATGCACCGGAAAGTTGAAGCGCAACGCGGCTGCGGCGATGAGCAGGATGGTTGCGAAAAAGCAAAATGGGCGAAGGGAACTTCCAATGCGGACGGTGGTCATGCGGGTTCTCCTGATCTTCACCGGATGGTGTGCTTCCGGCTGCTGTCTGAAGGGAGAACGCGGGTGGTTTCTAAACTTGCATGGGTACGGCAAAAATAAAATTTGTGTTGGTGGCGGGCTACATGTGCTTCCAGGTGATGCCGTCGACGCTGGTCCAATGATCGCCGTTGTCGGTGACGATTTCGAAGACCGGGCCGGCCTCGCGCGATGACTTGGACTTGGTTTTTGTCTCCGCTTCTACGAAGATTTGGCTGGAATCGGCGGCAACTGAAACGGTTTGGGACTCCGAAGCAATGGTGAGGGAGAGGTTTGCGATGTTTGGATGAGAGTCAGTTACGGGAACGGCTGCAAGTTCCTGCTTCATGAATCCTGTTGCTTGGGCTTCAAGTTTGTAGGTGCCTGGCGCGAGCCGATCGATAAGATAACGGCCCGCGGTATCTGTCCTGACTGTTCGTGCGGCCTGCGTTGCGGTATTCGTCACGGATACCGATGCACTGGAAATTACTGCGCCTGTCTGGTCTGTCACTGTGCCCGCGAGACCGCAGCAAATGGTGGCTGCGGAGGGTTGATCTTGCTTCTTAAGCGCGATGTTATCGTTCTGCGGAGGTGCGGCGCGTGCCACCGTCGCCCCCGAGGCAATGGTTTGCAACTGGTTGTAGTTTTGCATCCTTGTTTTGGGAAGCTCGATCAGGCTGGCGCGCACGGCTCGGCCAGGCCATGGCGCTTGAATTGACTTCCAATGCTTTCCGCCATCCTTGCTCAGGAAGACCGAGTTGTGCGTGTCGATTGCTACGATGCGGGAAGCTTGCGTCGCTATGGACAAAACAGGAAGGCGCGATGGCAACGGATGTTCGACCCGAATGAACTGGGTGATTTGTGCCTCGTCGAGCGAGGCGTCAAGGCCGGCTTGATTGTGTGGGACCTCTTCTATGAGGGGAGCGGCTGCTACCTCGACTGTTTGGTTTGTTTGACGAGTCGATGGTTCGGCAGCCGTGGCGGCAATGGCGGGTTTGGGAGGGGCCATGCTCTGAGCACGGGTTTCTGGGGCGGGTGGTTTAGCTGCGATGATCCCGGAGACCACGCCAAGGCTGGAGATGGCACTGGACGCTGGGGCTGCCTGGGCCTTTTGATCCAGCGGAGTGAGGTTGCGTCCTTGTATCGGGACGGAGGCGAAGCCTGAAGGCTTTGCCGAAGCGTTATCGTTGCTCAGGCTATCAAAGCTTTGGTTTCCTGCGGAAGCTGCAAGGCTTTTCGCCTCTGGTTTTTCTGGAGCACCGCGCGGGGGCACCTTTGCTGGTGAAACGGGCGGCTGAACTTGAGGTGTTGGCGTCTCGGGTGGATGGGAGACGGCAACCTGACTGGGTGCTTGAATGTTTGGAGCTATCGCGGCGTGGCGAATGACAACAACGGGTAGAAGAATGGCGGCGAGCGCGCCGGCCAGGGACCAGGTCAGTGTCCAGTTGGACCAGTTGGACCACCATGATTTGCGAGCGGCGGTGTGGATAGGTCGCGCGGGCTCAGGCTCTTCGATTTCGGGTAGGGACATGGCAACGACGGCGCGGCACTCTTCGCACGAGGCGAGATGATCGAGCATCTGCTCGCGTTCATGCGCGGGCAAGGCGTGTTCGACGAAGGCGCTGATCTGGTCTGCGTCTGGATGGTACCCGGATTGGAGATGCTCGGTCATATTGGGGCTATTGGATCTGTTGGATTATTCGCCGTTGTTGACACGGTCTTATTGGAGAACGTGGGAGTTTGGGAAGTTTGCAGCAGATTCCTGAGGTTTATTTCGATATCGCGCGGGTCTGTGCCTAACGCTTCCAGGGCAGCTGCTTTGCTGAGGCCGCCAGATAATAGATTTTCAATGAGTTGCTTGCGGAGATTGTCGGCGAGTCGCTTGAGGCGGCGGCTGATGGTGGCTTCATGCACGGCCAGAGTTTGCGCGATCTGGAGCAGAGTCTGGCGGTCGAGATAGTAGGCGGAGAGGAGGAAGCGGTCTTCGGCCTCGATGCCGCGAAGAGTGCGGGCAACGGCGGCTGTGAGTTGGGGCAGGTTTGAAGGCGATGAGACTGCCGGCGCGGGTGCGGGACTGTCGAGGTCGTCGAGCGGGGATTCTCGATGGGTGCGGCGGTGGTGGTCTCTGAAACGCTGGACTAAGGTGGTGCGGAGCCATCCTACAAGTGAGCCGCGGCCGGTGTACGAGGCTAGCGGGGAACGGCGCTCGGCTTCCGATTGGCGGAGGCCGTAGAGCTCGGCGTAGAGGGAGTCGGCTAGATCCTGGCCTAGCGTCGCTGAGCCGGTGATGGAGATGGCTGTCTGGACGAGCGAAGCGCGGTAACGGCGCAGAAATACCTCCCATGCTGCTTCATGGCCGAGCGCGCAGGCTTGCGCAAGAGCCAGTTCGAGGAGATGGAGGGAGAGGAAAAATGCTGCTTTTTGAGCGGGATCGGGAAGGCTGCCGGGGGGAAGGTTGTAGTTGACTTTTGCGCCGATGGAAGCCAGTGCGGTGCTGAACTGCTCCTGGCTCAGCCCGCAACTTTCAGCCTCGGCTGTTACCCAAAGTTCGTGGATCAGGCTTGGGGGGAGATCTGTGATGAGGCTGGCTGGATTTTGAGTTGATGTGGATTGTTGCTGGATTGGGACCGGCTCGGGTGGCACTGAGGGATCGAGATCAGCGCGTTTTGACAGGGCCGTATCCACGTTTCTGAGGATAAAGCATTGGTGCTGAATGGCGAAGGAGGGATGGTGAGTGCGGTTTTCAGAATGTAGAATCGCTGTTGATCTGGTGGGCCAAAAACAAAGTCTGGGTTAATTAGTATCTACAACGAGTTCAGTAGGCCAGGAGGCCCTGATGTCGACGAAGTCTATATCGCTGTTGATTCTGAGCGTGATTGGTGTTCTCGGTGGTTCCATGATTCAGACGCAAACGTCGATCGCGCAGGCTGCGTCGCCTCAAGTAACGGACGCCCGCACCGCGTGTGCAGCGGACATACAGAAGCTCTGTTCGGGTGTGGCGCCGGGTGGTGGGCGAATTCTCGCCTGCCTCAAGGAGAACAGAAACGCGGTTTCGGACGGGTGTAAACGGGCCATCCTCAACGCTGTGGGGAAATCGAGCGGGGATACAGGTTCTCCGAGCGGACCTGCTGCTGCGGGGTCCAATTCGGCTCCCCTTGTCAACAATCCCGCTCCGGCTCCGGCCGATCGCCAACCCGATGCCGGTTCTGTGTCAGCCGCCCCGGCGAGCGCTTCAGGCAAATCTAATTTGCCCATTCAGCAGAAAGGCCAGGCTTCTTCAATTGCTTCAAACGCTTCTGGAGCGCCTTACTTTGTGATGAAGCAGGTGAAGATTATCGACAATGGGCTGGGTAAGGGAATGCCCGCCTACGATCTGTTGATTCCGAACGATTGGCAATTCAAGGGTGCGGTGAATGTGGGCGTGGCCGAAGGCGGATGCTTCGACGACTGGTTTTCAGTTGTTGCCACGGCCAATAATTCAGACAGCTCTATCGCCTTGCAGATGCTTCCGCAATCCACATGGCAGTACACCGACGATCCAACAGGGCAGCAGCAAATGCAGGCGCAGAACCAGAGCGATGTGCGATTCGGCATGAAAGCGTGCCCAATCCGCGCGCCGGTAACGGCGGCGGGTTTCCTGCGGCAGGATTTCGTGAAGAAGTGCACCGGCTGTACAGTCGTTTCCGTCGAGCCGTTTCCAGAGCTTGCCGAAACCATCCGGCACCAGCTCGGCTTGCCCCCTGCGGCCGCTGGAGCCAACACCGGCAATACGCGGATTGACGCCGCTCGCATGCGCATCGCATTCAACAACGTCCAAGGGCAAGCCTCAGAGGCATGGGTTACGGCGGCAATCGTAGTGCAGATAATGCCTGGCGTGCGCGGCGCAGCTTATGACTGGCACGCCTTAGATGTAATGACTTTCGGCACCCCCAAAGGCCAGCTAGACGCCAATGACAAGCTGTTCAAGATGATCCTCAGCACCATTCATCCTGAGCTGGCATGGGAGAAGATGAGTAACGGCTACATTGCATCTCTCTATCAGATGAAAGCGAAGCAGGTTGCCATCCAGCAGCAGGTTGTCGGCCAATTCCGGCAACACGCAGCAGACGTCATCAACGGAGTCACCGCAAATCAGATCAAGGGCGCCAACCAGGCAGCGTTTGGCCAGGACCAACTTGTCCGCGGGGTGCAGACTTTCCGCGACCCGGCGACCGGCGGAACCTATGAACTCAGCAACCAATACGACCATGCCTGGCTCAATGGCTCCAATGAATACGTCATGAGCGCAAATCCGAACTTTAATCCGAACGGCAAGCTTGATGGCAACTGGAATCAATTAGAGGTGGTGCAACCGCAGCCTTGAGCGAATCTGGCTGATTGTGGCATTCCAGGCCGAATTTCTCTTGATCCGAAAATACGTAACTCCTTTGTTTTGGGAAATTCCCGGAATGGGAAAGACGTAAGTCCTTTGTTTCTAAGGACATTTTTGACGTAATGTGTTTGTTTTCAGGGGGATGAGTTGAAATCGGTACTTGGGGCATTTTTTTAGGCGGTTGCGGGCTGCTTTTTTGCCTCTTTGGGCTCTTTGGGGGCCATGCTGAAGGCGGTTCTGGCGGCATAGATGAGGTTGGCGGCTTTCTCTTCGGGAATCATTTCGAGGGCCATGCAATAGCCGACACAGGCAATGAAGTCCACGATGTTCTGGTGGCCGATGAGTGGGGGCATGGCGGCGCGATAGGCCATGGCGGCGTCGGCTCCGGCGCCGTAGTCGGATTCGCCATTTGCCAGAGACTCTTTGCGGGTCGTCGTCCAGACTTCAACGCAATGGGCGACGGCGGGGTTGAGGAGTGCTGGGCAGTCTTTTTCATCGAGGCGGCCTGCGGTGGAAAGGCGGATTGCTTTGAGCATTTTTGTTCTCCGTGTCGGGCTTTTTATTCCTATTTTTTGATTGTGCGCCAAAGTGATGGAATGATCTGCAAATTTGGCCGGGATATTTTTGATGGAACTGGACGGCAATACTGGCGCAGGTTTTGGGGCAGGAAGCTTGCCAAGTGCAACGGAGCCCGACTGAGCTCAGAGGGTGGCGTCCGGCTCTGGTGAAATTGAAGCTTGTTCCGCATGAACCGGCTGGTTGAGTGGTATGGTTCCGGCGAAGCGGTTTGTGATGCGGAACGATGTACTACTATGCGGTATAAGCTCTTGCCCCTGTGTTTCGCATCACAGCTACTCTGCACCTCTGCGACGAGACTCGACCTAGCGGTTAACTTCAGCGGGCCGCGCTGCGAGGCAAAGCGAATGAGTGAACAGAAAACAAATGGCAAAATGGTGATTTTGGATGGGAACGAGGCGGCTGCTTCGGTAGCTTATCGTCTCTCCGAAGTTGTTGCGATCTACCCAATTACCCCCTCGTCGCCGATGGCCGAGTGGGCGGATCAGTGGCGCTCGGAGGGAAAGAAAAACATCTGGGGCGCATTGCCCATCGTGGAAGAGCTGCAGAGCGAAGGCGGTGCTGCGGGGGCACTGCATGGAGCCTTGCAGGCGGGCGCATTCGGGACTACGTTTACGGCTTCGCAGGGTTTGCTGTTGATGATTCCAAACATGTACAAGATTGCGGGTGAGTTGACCCCGGCGACGATGCATGTAACGGCGCGCACGCTGGCTACACATGCGCTTTCGATTTTTGGCGACCACTCGGACGTGATGGCTTGCCGCGGGACGGGGTGGGCGATGCTGGCTTCGAATTCCGTTCAGGAAGTTGCCGACATGGCGCTGGTGGCGCAGACAGCCACGCTTGAATCACGCATTCCGTTCATTCATTTCTTTGACGGCTTCCGCACCTCGCATGAAGTGGGCAAGATTTTTCCGATCAGCGATGAGACGATCCGCGCGTTGGTGGACGACAAGTTCATCATTGATTACCGGCAGCGGGCGCTGAGCCCGGATCGGCCGGTGATTCGTGGAACGGCACAGAATCCCGACGTGTTTTTCCAGGCGCGCGAAGCATGCAATCCATTCCACGCAGCAGTTCCGGGGATTGTGCAGAGCGTGATGGACCGGTTCGCGGCTCAGACTGGGCGTGCGTATCACCTGTTCGATTATTACGGCGCGCCGGACGCGGAGCGCGTAATTGTCCTGATGGGTTCAGGCGCGGAGGCTGCGGAAGAAGCAGTCGATCTGCTCAACAAGCAGGGCGAGAAGCTGGGAATGGTGAAGGTGCGGCTCTATCGGCCATTCGATGCAAGTGCGTTCCTGAAAGCCCTTCCGGCGACAGTGAAGTCGATCGCGGTGCTCGATCGCATGAAGGAACCGGGCGCGTTGGGCGAGCCTCTTTATCAGGACATCATTACTGTTCTGGCGGAGAATTCCGAATTGCCGTTTGCTGTGAAGCCTGCGGTGATTGGCGGACGCTACGGACTGTCGTCGAAGGAATTTACTCCGGCTATGGTGAAGGGTATTTTCGACGAACTGGCGAAGCCTGAGCCGAAGAATCACTTTACGATCGGCATTGAAGACGATGTAACGTTTACGAGTTTGAGTTACGATCCGACGTTCTCGACCGAAGATCCAAAGACGGTGCGGGCGCTGTTCTACGGGCTTGGGTCGGACGGCACGGTTGGTGCGAATAAGAACTCAATCAAGATCATCGGCAGCGAGACACCGAATTATGCGCAGGGCTACTTTGTGTATGACTCGAAGAAGTCGGGATCGATGACGACTTCGCATTTACGGTTCGGGCCGAATCCGATTCGGTCGAGTTATTTGATTACGCGTGCGAGCTTTGTGGCCTGCCACAATTTCAGCTTCCTGGAGAAGATGAATGTGGTGGAAACGGCGATGCCC
>Ga0302319_10021116_pt1 | contig 11735 bp, 8 predicted proteins | sample Bog_T0_2_FD_203319 | JGI IMG/M metagenome (GOLD analysis project Ga0302319, IMG submission 203319) | Peat permafrost microbial communities from Stordalen Mire near Abisko, Sweden - Bog_T0_2 | ecosystem: Environmental > Terrestrial > Soil > Wetlands > Peat | place: Sweden: Abisko, Stordalen Mire...
GACGGAACTTTCGGCACCACGGGCCGCTGCGCGCCGTTCGAGCCGGATCTGGTGAATGCGTTACAGAATCACAGCTTTGACAGTGTCAAAGTTCTGCAATGGCGGAATTCAAGGCTGGATTTTGCTTCGCTCGGCGCCCTCCAGGTATCGCTGGCGCTGGCGCCATCGCACGACGCACTGACCCGCGCGCCAATCGCCGAGGATTTGCGCGTGCTCGATCACGCCGCCCGCGACGCCGAGGTGCGCGACATGGCGCATGGTGCCGATGCAGTGGAACGGTTGTGGGATGCCTGCCAGATTCCGGACTACCGACGGATCGCACCGGCGGCGCACGCCGAGCTGGTCACTACTTTATATGGTTTCCTGATGCAAAAGGGCCGAATTCCAGACCCCTGGTTCGCTTCCCAGGTCGACCAGGCCGATCGGACCGACGGCGATATCGACACCTTGTCGGGCCGGATCGCGCAGATCCGCACCTGGACCTTCGTTGCCAACCGACCGGACTGGCTGGCGGATCCCGATTATTGGCAGGGAATCACGCGCGAGGTCGAAAATAAATTGTCCGATGCGCTGCATCAACGGCTCACGGAGCGTTTCGTTGATCGTCGTACCAGTGTATTGATGCGCCGCCTGCGGGAAAACACCATGTTGAATACGGAAATCGGCAAGACCGGCGAAGTGATCGTGGAAGGCCATGTAATCGGCCGGCTCGATGGATTCACCTTTGCGCCCGACGCGGCCGAGGCCGGCTCCGACGCCAAGGCCTTGCAGGCAACCGCGCAGAAGGCCTTGGCCGGCGAAATCGACGCCCGCGCCGAGAAGCTGGCGGCCGCGCCCGATGATCAGTTCGTGCTGACCTCCGATGGTACGATTCGCTGGACCGGCGATGCGGTGGCGCGAATCATGGCGGCGGACGACGCGCTGCACCCGCGGATCCGGATCATTTCGGATGAACGGTTGAGCGGCGCGCCACGCGATGCGGTGCAGGCGCGGCTCGACCTGTGGCTGAAGACGCATGTTGAAAAACTGCTCGGGCCGTTGTTCGATCTCACCAAGGCCGGCGACATCACCGGGATCGCGCGCGGCATCGCCTTCCAGTTGATCGAGGCCCTGGGCGTGCTGGAACGTTCGAAGATCGCGGCCGAGATGAAGGACCTCGACCAGCCGTCCCGCGCGTCCTTGCGAAAATACGGCATGCGCTTCGGCGCCTATCACATCTACCTGCCGGCGCTGCTGAAACCGGCAGCCCGCGCGCTCGCTTCGCTGCTGTGGGCCTTGAAGCAGGACAACGTCGATCTGTCGGCGCTGTCGGGGGCGCAGCATCTGGCGGGAAGCGGCCGCACCTCGTTTCCGGTCGACAAGCTGCTCGATCGCGATGCCTACCGCGTGCTGGGCTACCGGCAATGCGGCGAACGCGCGGTGCGGGTCGACATTCTTGAACGGCTCGCCGATCTGATCCGGCCGGCGCTGTCGTGGCGCGAGGCCTCACCGGGAGAAAAGCCAGCGGGCGCGTTCGACGGCCGCAGCTTCGTCGTGACCCAGGCAATGACATCTCTGACGGGATCGGCCGGCGAGGATTTTGCCTCAATCCTGCGCGCGCTCGGCTATCGCAGCGAGCGCCGCCCGGCGCCGGCGCCAAAGCCCGCTATAACGGTGGTTGAAGCGGCGTCGGCCGAAGCCGGGCCGGAGCTGGTTCCGGAACCGGGTGCGGAAACCGTCACGGCGGAGCAAACCGCCGCGACCGATGTGGCTGTGACCGACTTGGCTGTGACCGACTTGGCTGTGACCGACTTGGCTGTGACCGACTTGGCTGTGACCGACTTCACCGCGACCGACTTGGCCGCGACCGCGAGCCCGGCTGCCTCCGCCGGCGATGCTGACGTTCCGGCGGCTAATGTTCCGGCGGCGGACGTTCCGGCTGAATTGCCGGCGGAAGCGGTAGTCGACGAAGCGCCGGCCGCGGTTGCGTCGACTGCGGATCTTGTCGCGGCCATTGCGTATCAAGGCGAGCCGGTCGGAGCGGAAACGGCGGCGATCCCAGAGCCTGCGGCCGAGCCGGCGAGTTCCGCCAGCGCCGCGATAACCGCGGCCGATGATACCGGCGCCGCAACCGCGGCTGTGCCCGAAGTTGCCGCGCCGGAAATGGTGGAAGTCTGGCGGCCCGGCGGTCGGGCCGAGGACCGGCGGCCGCGCCATGACCGCAACCGTCATCGTCATCTGGACCGCCCGCAGCCTGTGGCGGCGGCACCTGCCGCCGGCGATGCCGGTGAAGCCGTCAAGGGCGAGCGCCACCGCCGTGGACGGCGCGACCGCCAGCGCGATTTCCAGAAGCCGCGGGATGAGGCGCCGGTGGTGGCGGCCGCCACACCGGCCGCCGATGCCATGCCGGTTCGCGAGGTCCGAGACGATCAGCCACGGCCACCACGCGAGCGCTTCCGGGGCAGAGACGGCGACAAGAGCGAGGCCGCCGGCCAAAAGGGCAAGTTCGGCGGTGGTCGCGAGCCAGGCGGGCGTGACAAAGGCGGCCGCGACAAAGGCGGCCGCGACAAAGGCGCGCGGGACAAGCGTCCCGATGGCGGCCCCTCGCACCGGCCCTTCGCCACCAGCGCCGGCCCGCGCGAACGCGATCGGCCGATCGACCCCAATTCACCCTTTGCCAAGCTTGCCGCACTCAAGGAGCAACTAACCGCAAATCGCAAGGATCGCTGACAAGGATCGCTGATAAGCAATCTCGGCAGTACGGCAGGCGTTGCAGCGTGCGGAATGGTGTGGCTTGGAGCGCCAGCGGCTGGATAAATGGTTGTGGCATGCCCGGGTGGTGAAGGCCCGCACCAGTGCGGCTGCGCTGGTCGAGGCGGGACATGTCCGCATCAATGGTGTGCGCGAAACGGCGCCGGGACACGCCGTGAAATTCGGCGACGTGCTGACCATCGGGCTCGATCACAGTGTACGCGTGCTCAAGGTGCGGGGCTTTGTCGAGCGCCGTGGCGATTCATCCGTGGCGCGCGAGCTATATGATGATTTGCGGGATCAACCGCGCTGATCATGTCGTCCGGGGGCGTATGCTGAGCTGCCTTGCGGCTATTGAATTCCTGGGCTACGCAAACGGATCAAATTGGTCTGTTTCGGAGCGTTGGATGACTTACGTCGTCACTGAAGCCTGTATTAAATGCAAGTACACCGATTGCGTTGAGGTTTGTCCGGTAGATTGTTTCTACGAGGGTGAAAATATGCTGGTCATCCATCCTGACGAATGCATCGATTGCGGCGTTTGCGAGCCCGAATGTCCGGCCGACGCCATCAAACCCGATACCGAACCCGGTCTGGAGAAATGGCTCGAAGTGAATACCGAATACGCCAAAAATTGGCCAAATATCACCCAAAAGAAGGAATCTCCGGCCGACGCCAAGGATTTTGAGGGCATGGAAGGCAAATTTGAGAAATATTTTTCTCCAAAGCCTGGCTCCGGCGACTGACCGAATAGGGTGTCAATTTAACCCTAAAACCGAAGCGCCGCTCAAAACCATCCCGTCGATGTCATAGGCAGGTCGTAAATCATTGATTTTTGCGGAAAATGTGATATATTACCGGATATATAAGCTGAACCCGTCAGCCCTGCTTATGGCCCCTATGGGTTCCCGTGAAAAAACATCCAACAGGGGCGTGGTTGGTCCACGCGCAGGCTGTGTCACAGAAAACGCGTAGTAAGAGTGTTTCCAAGTCTTCCAAAAAAGCTGCCGTGGCCAGCCGCGGCGCAACCAAGAGCCCTTCCCGGGCTTCTGTCAAGGAAACCCGTACCGCTACCAAGGCCCCGGCACCCAAGTCCCAGATATCCAAGGCCCCGGTATCCAAGTCCTCGAAAAACAAAAGAAGCGCAATGCCCAACAAGACTGCAACAACTGCCGCCAAGGCGGCCGGTTCGAAGGTGACTGCTTCGAAGGTCGCTGCCTCCAAAACCGCTCCGAAAACCGTCGTCAAGGATCCGGCAACCAAGACCGCTGCGACAGCGGCTGTGGCCAAGCCTGCGACAGCTGCGCCGCGCGTTGAGGAGCCGAAGAAGGTATTGACCCAGCGCCAGGGGTTCAAGACCAACGAATTCGTGGTTTATCCCGCGCATGGCGTTGGTCAGATCCTGGCGATCGAAGAGCAGGAGATTGCCGGCGCCAAGCTTGAGCTGTTCGTGATCAGCTTCATGAAGGACAAGATGACGCTGCGGGTGCCGACCGCGAAGGTGGCCAATGTCGGCATGCGCAAGCTGTCCGATCCAGCGCTGGTCAAGCGCGCTCTGGATACCCTCAAGGGCCGCGCCCGCGTCAAGCGCACGATGTGGTCGCGTCGGGCTCAGGAATACGAAGCCAAGATCAATTCCGGGGATATCGTCGCCATCGCGGAAGTGGTGCGCGATCTCTATCGTTCGGACTCGCAGCCCGAGCAGTCCTACAGCGAACGCCAGCTTTACGAAGCAGCGCTCGATCGGCTGTCGCGGGAAATCGCCGTCGTCCAGCATGTGACGGAAACCGAAGCGGTCAAGGAGATCGAGGGCCAGCTCGCCAAGAGCCCACGGCGTGGCGCCAAGACCGAGGCGGAAGTCGAGGTGGACGGTGAAGCCGAGGCGGAGGCCGAGGCCGATGCGACGGTGGCCGACGAAGCCGCATAACGCGACCCAACCCGGCAGCCATCGAAGCCCGGTCCAAAAGGCCGGGCTTTTTGCTGCGCCAACCTATTCCACCACGATTTTTACCAGATCCCGCGCCTTGACCTGGGCATGGGCGTCGAGCCCGTTCAGGATCCGGAAGCGCTCCATCGGACGGTCAACGCCGGCCATCCGGCGCGACAGCGATTCCACCGTGTCGCCAGGCTGCACCGTGATCACCTTGATGCGCAGCGGACGAGCGTCCTGGATTTCCTCGAGCGTCAGGCGGCGGAATGAATTGACGGTTTCGCGGGCGTTTCGCTCGCTCTCGGTGGTCTTCTGCCGTGCGGCGAAAATGAAGCGATAGACGTCGGTGCCGAACCGCAGCGCATAGACCCGGAACTGCCACTGGTCGCCGCCGGCATTGGCGGAGGCCGCGGGGAAGCCGTTGATGACCACATCCTCGGTCGAGCTTTTGTCGACATTCTCCATCCAGCCGGAATTGAGATAGTCGCCGAGCGACTGTTCCGCGGGTACCCGCACGACATCGAAGCGCATCGCCTGGGTGCCACCCTCGCGCACCCCGATCACCGCCTGGGCCGTGTTGTCGAGCGTGAAATTTTCGGGCGCGGCGAAGGTGAAGCCGAGCTTGGGATGCAGGAACCTGCGACCGCGAACAAACCCCTCGCTCGGATCCTCGCCATAGACGATGTTGTCGATCGCGGCGAGATAGCTGTCACGGTCGCGTTCGTTGGCCTCGGGCGAGGAATATTGCCGGGCGATGGCGGCTGCGTTCTGGACCCGCTCCGGGGTCGCCGGATGCGACGACAGAAAATCCTCGGCGCGCGGGTCGAGCGCCATCTTGCCGGCCTTCAAGTCGGCATTGCGCTCCATCGAGGTCAGGAATCGCGCCGCACCAAAGGGGTCGAAACGGGCCCGCGCCGAGATGCCGACGCCGATCCCATCGGCTTCGAATTCCTGGGCGCGAGAGAAGCTGGCCAGCGCCAGCTTGGTCTTGGCGAGCGCCAGTTCGGCCTCATTCGGATCACTGCTCATGTCGGTGAAAACGCGGGTCACGACCGCGGCCTGGCGCGCCTGGTCCTCGCGGATCGCGGCGTGCTTAGCCAGCACATGGGCCATTTCGTGCGACAGCACAGATGACAATTCCGAGGTGTCGCTGGCCAGCGCGATCAGGCCGCGGGTCACGTAAAGCTGGCCGGTCGGCAGCGCAAAGGCATTCACCGCACCGGAATTGAGGATCGTCACCCGATAGGCCTGATCCGGCCGATCGGACGCCGCCACCAGCCGATCGACGGTTTTGCCGATCAGGGTCTCCAGCCGCGGATCGTCATAGACGCCGCCATAGGATGCCAGAATGCGTTCGTGCTCGCGCTCGATGGCCGGGTTCTGGACCAAGGCCACATGACTGGGCTTGGCCGGGCTGGCGACGACCGGGACAGAGGCGGTCTGCAGCCGCGTGGTGAGATCGCTGCAGCCGACCAACCCATAGCTCGCGCATAACAGAAAGACCGCTGCGCGAAGGCTGCAGCCGGTCCTGGTCTTGCGCCGTATGACATCCCCCAACGCAGCAGCCCCGCAACCCGTTTCAGCGAGCTAATTCCCGCTCAGCACTTCCATCTGCCCCACCTGGAGCAGTTCAATTCGCGGCCCACGTTGCGCCTCGACAAAACCGCGGACACGAATCCGGCGGCGCTCGAGCGAGTTAACAACAATTCCAGCAGCCGCGAAACCGGCCAGCACGCGGTTTGGAATAGTCACCGCAAAGCCCCGTGTCCAGTTCCGTCCAAAATTGAGGTAAGTCACCGACCCCGCCTGGCGGACCGACAAGACCCTGCCCTCGACCACCGTGAAGCGACCGATCCCGGTCAAAATATCGTCGGGACTTTCCGCGCTTTTTATGGCCGAAGGGTCGGCCCAGATGCCTTGTTTGGCCTGCCGCGCCGCAGCCTCCGCGGCAGTCAAGAGCAAAGCACAATCCTGGTTGGCGATCGTGCCGGATACGAGCGCCGCTCCCTGCGCCAGCAAGAGACTCTGCACTGGCGTTTCAGATCCGGCCAGAAAGACAAAGGCGGACTGCCGGCCATAGCGGTCCGGCGTATCGTCCGGTCCGCGCAGCGTGACTTCGCGGCCGCCGATGATCGAAGCCAGCGCCGTGCTATCACGGGCTTGTTCAGCGGCCACCGGCTCAATCCCGGCGAGACGGACCTCGCGGCCGTCATCGAGGCGAAAGCTGCGCGCATCGATCAGGTCGGCGACCCGGCCATCGCCTTGCGGTTCGAACCGGCATCCCGCGGCTTGCGCACAACCGGCGACGCCCGCGATCAGCAGCAATCCAGCGCCCGCGATCGCCATGCACCGCGCCAAGCGAACTGAGATCTGGACATGCAAAGGCATGACCGGATGTTCTCACAAACTTTTGACCTCCGCCGCAGGGAATCGAACCCGGCGCGGTTTCGCCGCGGCCGATTCGGGCGCGGCTTGCCGCTGCGCTGGGCTTGCGGCATGATCGCAGCAACAAGCCGCTGATTTGCAAGGCAGGTCCAGGGAGGTTTCACATGAAACGCATGCTGACCGGCGTGGTCGCTGCGATGCTGGCTACCGCGGCCGCGGCGCAAACCCCGCCCCCGCTGAAACTCGGCGGCATCCTCGATATGTCCTGCCTCTATGCCGACATTACCGGACCCGGCAGCGAGACCGCCGCGAAGATGGCCGCGGAAGATTTCGGCGGCGAGGTGCTGGGCCGCCGCATCGAGATCATTGCCGCCGACCATCTCAACAAGGCCGACCTCGCCGCCAATATCGCCCGCGACATGATCGACAATCAGGGCGTCGAAATGATCTGGGACGTGGCCGCCTCGGCGACCGCTCTGGCCGCCGGCGAAATCGCCAAGGCGCGCGGCAAGATCGTGATGTTCAATGGCCCGGGATCGATCCGACTGAGCAACGAGGCCTGCGGTCCCTATACCATCCACTACGTGTTCGACACCTTCGCCCAGGCCCATGTCACCGGTCTTGCCGCCGTCAAGACCGGATTGGACAGCTGGTTCTTCCTCACCGCCGATTACGCGTTCGGACAGGACCTGGAAAAAGACACCAGAGAGGTCGTGCTGAAATCTGGCGGCAAGGTGCTCGGCAGCGTTCGGCACCCGATCAACACCTCGGATTTCTCCTCCTATCTGCTGCAAGCCCAGAGCTCGAAGGCCAAGGTAATCGGGCTCGCCAATGCCGGCGGCGACACCATCAATGCGATCAAGCAGGCGGCGGAATTCGGCCTGATGAAAAGCGGGCAGAAGCTGTCCCCGCTGCTCGCCTTCGTCACCGATATCGACAGCGTCGGCCTTGATACCGCGCAGGGCCTGTTGGTCGCCGAGGCATTCTACTGGGATCTCAACGACGACACCCGCGCCTTCACGAAACGCTTCATGGCGCGCACCGGGCGGGTGCCGACCGCGGCGCAGGCCGGCGTCTATTCGTCGGTGCTGCACTATCTGCAGGCCGTCAAGGCCGCGGGCACGACCGACTCCGCCGCCGTCATCAAGATCATGAAAGCGACCCCGATCAACGACATGTTCGCCAGAGGCGGCCGGATCCGCGAGGACGGACGCATGGTCCATGACATGTATCTGTTTGAGGTCAAAAGTCCCGCCGAGTCCAGGGCACGCTGGGACGACTACAAGCTGTTGGCGACGATTCCCGGCGACGAGGCGTTTCAGTCGCTCGAATTGTCGCGCTGCCCGCTGGTCAAGAAATAATCAAATTCATTCCGGGGCGATGCGCGCATCGATCTGCACCATCCGGAGCTGGCGTTTCGCGCCACTCCGATGACGACAACAACAAAGAGGCCACCGATGAATGACATGGTCCTGCAACAGCTCGAGTCCGGCCTGCTCACCATTACGATGAACCGTCCCGACCGCCGCAATGCGCTCAATCCCGAGATGACCCAGGGGCTGGTCGAGGCCGCGCGACGCGCCGCCGAGGATCATGAGGTGCGCGCGGTGCTGCTGAAGGGCAAAGGCGGTACCTTCTGTGTCGGCGGCGATGTCAAAGCGATGGCGGAGGACCGCGTGCCGCTGCCGTTTGAAACCAGATTGGCCAATTTGCGCCGCGGCATGGAGGTGTCGCGCATTCTGCACCAGATGCCCAAACCGGTGGTGGCGCAGCTCGACGGCGCCGCCGCCGGCGCTGGTCTTTCGATCGCGCTGGCCTGCGATCTCCGCGTCGCCAGCGCCTCGGTCAAGATCACCACCGCCTTTGCCAAGGTCGGCTATTCCGGCGACTATGGCGGCAGCTATTTTCTCACGCATCTGTTGGGCAGCGCCAAGGCGCGCGAGCTTTATCTGCTGTCGCCGCTGTTGTCGGCTGAGGAGGCCTATGCGCTCGGCCTGGTGACCCGCGTCGTGCCCGACGCCGAGATTGACGCCGCCGCGCATGAGCTCGCGCTTTCGCTGGCGCAGGGCCCGTCGGTGACGCTCGGCTACATCAAGCGCAACATCAACAACGCCGAGCAATTGTCGCTGGAAGCCTGTTTCGACGCCGAGGCGATGCATCATTCGCGGACCGGCGAGACCGCCGACCACAAGGAAGCCGCGAAAGCCTTTGTCGAAAAGCGCAAGCCCGTGTTCCGGGGGCAATGAGATGTCGGGCTATATCCGGCTGCGGCAGATCTGCCTGGTGGCGCCGCGGCTCGAGCCTCTGGTCGGCGATATCGCCGGCATCATGGGGCTGAAGGTTTGCTACCGCGATAGCCATGTCGCCAGATATGGACTGGAAAACGCGCTGCTGCCGGTCGACACTATCCTGCTCGAAGTGGTCGCCCCGTTTCAATCAGGCACTGCGGCCGGCCGCTTTCTCGACAGGACCGGGGGCCGCGGCGGCTATATGGCGATTTTCTGCTGCGACGATCCGGATCGCCGCGGCCGGCATGCCGAAACCATCGGCGTTCGGATCGCCAACGTGATCGGGCATTCGCCGTATCATGGCGTGCAATTGCATCCGCGGGATTGCCGCGCCGCCTTCATCGAATTCAATCACACCGACGGCAGCGACGATATCCTCGGCCCTTATCCGCCGGCTGGACCGGATTGGCAGCAATCGATCCGCACCGACGTAACCCAGGCCCTGATCCGCGTCGAGATGCAAAGTCCAGAGCCCGAGGCGCTGGCCGCGCATTGGGGGCGCATCATCGAGATTCCCGTCACGACGGGTGAATCCGGCAAACCGGAACTGGCCCTCCCGAACAACCGCTTTCGCTTTATCACGGGCTCAAGCGAGATCCTGAGCGGGTTGACTTTCCGGGTCGTTGATATCGCCGCCGTCTGCGCCGCCGCCGAGTCCCGGGGGCACGCTGTGACCCGGGATCCCGTGGTGACCCACGGAGCGTCGGAAGCCTGCTTCGTACTCGGCGGCATCACATTCAATCTCACCGCGTGAGCGTCACAGTCGAGCGGCCGGCCGCGCCAAGCAGCGCTCACCATCTCATCATTCAACTGGATCCATCTGCCATGCCAGCCGCGTCCGACATCCATCTGCTCGACCGCTTCTTCGCGCCCGACAGCATCGCTTTGATCGGCGCCTCGCGCGACCTCGACAAGATCCCGGGCCGGCTGTTGTCGATGCTGCGCAAGAACGGCTTCCCGGGGCGGATCTACCCGGTCAATCCCAATTACGGCGAACTTGACGGACTCACTTGCTACAAATCGATCGCGGAGATTGGACAGAAGATCGACCTCGCCATCGTCGTCATTCCGGCCCGCGCCGTGCTCGGCGCGCTCGAACAATGCGCCGCCGCGGGCGTCAGGAACGCGATCGTCATCTCCTCGGGCTTCGCCGAGGAAGGCGGCGACAGCACGGCGATGCAGGACGACATCGCAGCCCTCGCTGAACGCACCGGCATGCGGATTTCAGGACCCAACGCCGAAGGCTTCTTCAGCGAAGCCGAACGCGTCGCCGCGACCTTCAGCCCGACCGCCGATGTCAGGCCAGATGAGCCGCGTCTGATCGCGACGAAAAAGCGGATCGGGATCGTGGCGCAGAGCGGCGGCGTCGGATTTGCGATCTATCACCGCGCCCGCGCGCTCGGGATTGCGCTCAGCTATGTCGTCAGCACCGGCAATGAAGCCGATCTCGGCGCCGGCGAATTTTTCCATTACATGGTTCAGGATCGATCGACCGACGTGATCCTGCTGTTCATCGAGGCGATCCGCGACGTCGACCAATTTCTCGCCGGCGCAAGACGCGCCGCCGAACTGGGCAAGCCCGTGATCGTCACCAAGGTCGGCCGCTCCGGCGCCGGCGCGCGCGCGGCGGCCTCGCATACCGCGAGCATGGCCGGCTGGTCGGTAGCCTATGACGCCGTGTTCGCGAAATACGGATTTGTCATTTCCAACGATCTCGATGAGGCTGTGACGACAGCGGCGCTGTTCGCCAGCCAACCGATGCCGCGCGGCGACCGCGTCGCGGTTCTGACGGTGTCGGGCGGCGCCGGCATCTGGGCCGCGGATACGGTCGCGCGGCAGGGGCTGCAGGTCCCGGAGCTGTCGGCCTCGATCCAGGCCGATATCAGGAAACTGCTGCCGTCCTATGGCGCGACGCGCAACCCGATCGATGTCACGGCGCAGGGCGTGCATTCCGGCGGCCTGCAGCGCAGCATCGAGCTGCTCGATGGCTCGGACGAGGTCGATGCCATCCTGCTGGTGCTGTCGCTGTCGAGCGACACACGGACGCCGTTTCAGCAGGATGCACTGAAGCCGATCATCGAGGCGCAGCACAAGCCCATCATGTGCTACTCCTATACGCTGCCGTCGCAGTTCGCGCGGAGCGCGCTGGCGCAGTCCGGCGTGGTCGTGCTGTCCGGGCTCACCCATGTCGGCGTCGCCCTGCGGGCGATGCTGCAGCGCGCGCGATTCAGTCTGCCACCGCCGCTTTCGGCCGAGGTGAGACGACCGCCCGAGCAGGCCGCGCCTCTCGCATCCGCGACGCTCTCCGAGGCCGACAGCAAGGCTGTTTTGCGCGCGGCCGGCATCGCCGTGCCCGACGAAATCCTGGTAAGCGAGAAAGCCATGCTCGATGAAGCGATCGC
>Ga0302319_10021117_pt1 | contig 11735 bp, 13 predicted proteins | sample Bog_T0_2_FD_203319 | JGI IMG/M metagenome (GOLD analysis project Ga0302319, IMG submission 203319) | Peat permafrost microbial communities from Stordalen Mire near Abisko, Sweden - Bog_T0_2 | ecosystem: Environmental > Terrestrial > Soil > Wetlands > Peat | place: Sweden: Abisko, Stordalen Mire...
CAACGTAGCTACCGGTTGGAACAGAGACGTTGGTATAGAATCTGTAAATCCGGCAGTAAATATTAAGGAAGCCGCATCACCGATACCTCTGCCAAAAGCGATCAAAACAGCCGTTGAAATACCCGGCAAAGCTTGACGGATAACAACCTTGAGCGCTGTCTCTAATCTTGTCGCTCCCAAAGCGTAAGAAGCTTCTAAAAGCGGTGGCGGCACCATTCGGATAACTTCATCCATAGAACGGGTCATGATAGGTAAAATTAAGAATGCTACTGTGATGATCCCTGCTAACAAAGAAGCTTTCATGCCAAAGAAAAGCATCAACATAAAACCAAAGGCCCCATAAACGATCGATGGGATCCCCCACAATACGTCAAAAGCAAAACGGATCAAATAAACCAAACGTGATCCCTTTTTCGCGTACACATTAAAATACAGGGTTATCGGCAAACTAATGATCAGGGCCAGGATTGTTGCCCCTCCGGTCAAATACAAAGAGCCCAAGATCGAATTAAGGATCCCGCCTCCTTTGCCCAGATAATAGCCGCTTTGAGGCGCCTGGGTGACCATCGACCAGCTAAGATAAGGAAGGCCCTTAAATACGATCGTCCCTAAAATTAAAAAAAGCACAGAAATGATCAATAAGGTTGATACCATCATTAAGATCTTAAAAACAATTTCTTCTATCGCATGCTTATGCATAGTAATAATTGCTCCATTTAATCCCACTAAGGACCATCCGCGAGACAATATTAAAATAAAGAACAACTAAGAGTAAAAGCAAAGAAGCAAAAAGAAGCGCTGAATCATATTGAGGGATCGAGAACATTTCCCCATAATTATTGGCAATTAAAGCAGGCAAAGGATAGGCCGGATCAAATAAAGATTTAGGAATACGGGCAAGATTTCCGACAACCATCAAGACCGCTATTGATTCTCCAAAAGCACGTGATAGTCCCAACACCATAGCCGCTACTATTCCGGGCATGGCCCTTCTCATCACCACATTCTTGACCGTTTGCCATTTGGTCGCCCCTAAAGCCAGAGAAGCATCTCTTAATTCATTCGGCACCGTCTTTAATATTTCCATAGAAATATGTATGATTACCGGAAAGATCATAATAGCTAAAACCATTCCTCCGGCCAATACACTATAGCCTGAACATGATACTCCGAATAACGGGGCCAGATAATTCTTGATAAACGGGACAATGATCAATATCCCCCAAATACCATAAACCACTGACGGTATCCCGGCCAAAATATCAATAAAAGGTGATATCCAATCTCTCAGCGTTTTAGAGGAATACTCCACCAGATAAATGGACGTTAAAAGGCAAACAGGCATGGCTATGGCCATAGCTACACAGGTCACCCAAAGCGATCCGACTATAAAAGGCAGGAATCCAAATTGACCCCGTGAGGGATGCCATCCTTGCGAAAATAGCAGGCTAAATAATGATTGCGACTGAAGCACCGGTATGGACTGGTAATATAAGGCTCCCAGCATCAAAATAAGAATAAGACCTGACAGGATCACAAACACATGCAGGAACTTTCTGGAAAATCGATCGGCAAAAAGTCGTCGACCTGGATATGATATTCTGTCTCTGATCATTATTACTTACCCATTTTTTGAAGATCTTCGCTTATTCGTTTTGGCGAAACATTAATAAAACCTGCCTCAGGGACAAATTTTTGTCCATCCGTAAGCACCCAGCGCAAGAATGTACGCACCTCTTTGCCTTGTGGGACACCGTAAGACACTAAATAAAGTTCTCTGGCTGGTAGCGCTGGATAAATAGGCACTACCATGATCCCTGCGCCCACAAAATTAGAATTATTATAACCAACAGCAAATTTATCTTTTTTAACAGCCTCAGCGACACCCGGATCACCATAAACGCCAATACCTACCAGATCTTCCTGCTTGACACCTAGATATTTCGCCCAAGTTTCCGCGGCACCACAAGCATCAGAGCGTGTGTAAACATTAATAGCATTTTTGTTATCACTATTGACGACCTGCCCCCATGTCTTAACATCTCCTGATATAAAGATCTTTTGTAATTTTTCCTTAGTTATACCTTTGGCCAAAATATCCTTGATGACCGGATTATCTGCGTTAACCGTTGCCACAACAGCGTTTTTCGCCACAGAAACCGTCCAAATACCTTTCTGTATTTCTACAAGATTAATATCGCGTGACACCATACCTAAGTCCACTGACCTTGACAAGGCATCTGTTATCCCTTTTCCAGCCCCACCTGCGGAAATATCGATCTTTACATTTGGATAAATTTTCTTAAACTCCTCTGCCCATTTAACAGCCATTGGATAAAGCGCCCAGGCACCTGATATCGTAATATGGCCTTTAAGGTCCACGTTTTGATCTTGAGCAAAGCTTTTGGGCATAAGATAATAAATGCCGATGCTTATAGCTAAAACAATTGATAGATAGTATCTCATCTTGGTCTCCTGTTCTTTTTAGAAAATCCCCTTAAAAAACAACTTCCATGGATGGTTTTTTATATCAGAACTTAATTCATTTAAATTACTCGTCGCGCTTTCCAAGTTCTTTGACATGGCATTGACATTCGATAAGGTATTATCAATATTGTTATCATTCTTTTTCAAACGCTCATCCACATTACTGGCGATCGCATTCATATGGCCCATTAATTCTTGTCCGCTGCTTAGGATCTGATCAAAACTGACCGGCGACTGCCCTTGGATAAGCGCGCCTTCACTTAAAAGCGGTGTGTGATTGTCACCTGCGATCAGGGCAATATATTTCTCTCCCATGAACCCAAGATTCTTAATGATCGCCTTTGTCCCTTCATGCAAATGTGCCCGATGATCAAGATTCAAGGTCAATACCATTTGGGTCTGGCTGGAATCATCTTGGATACTGATATCGGAAACAGATCCAAGTTCTAACCCATTGAACATCACCGGTGAATTTATTTTAATACCATCAATATCCGTAAAAACAGCCTTGAAGCTGTGCCCGTCTTTTTTAAAATTAAAATTCCCGCATCTGACTGTAATTCCCAATAAAACGACCAAAGAAGCTAAAACAAGCATCCCTACCTTTGTTTCATTATTTAATTTCATAAAAACTCCTAAGCTAAAAAACAGCCTCACTTAATTTATCTTCCATTTGAATAGGCCCTTCGATCTCGCCATGAATGAACTGCTGTACAATAGGATTTTCTGAATCTTTTATTTCCTGCACTGTTCCCACTTGCAAAAGTTTGCCTTGATAAAGCATGGCTACCCTGTCAGCAATACGAAAAACACTTTCCATGTTGTGCGTGACGACTATAGAGGTGATATTTAATTTCTTAGTAAGGTCAAGGATCAAACGGTCGATCACCGCACAGGCCACAGGGTCTAAACCAGCGGTGGGCTCATCATAAAAAACAATTTCCGGGTCAAGGGCAATGGCCCGTGCCAGGCCTGCACGTTTTTTCATACCTCCGGATAATTCACAAGGCATATAGGATTCAAATCCCTGTAGTCCCACTAATTTTAATTTCATCATGGCGATGATATGAATGACTTCCTTATTTAATCGGGTGTGTTCTTTAAGAGGCAAGCTCACATTCTCCTCAACGGTCAAGGAATCCAAGAGTGCCGCGGATTGAAAGCTCATCCCAAACCTGCGGCGTATTTTTTCTTTTTCTTCACCAACAAGGGGGCCTATATTTTTGCCGTCAAAAATAACCTCTCCGCTGCTGGGGATCACACCACCGGCCATGATCCTTAAAAGCGTGCTTTTACCGCAACCAGACCCTCCCATGACCACAAAGATCTCTCCACGCTGCACTTCAAATGACACGTCTTCCAAGACCTGGCGGCCATTGTAGGTTTTGCCTAAACGCTGTGTTAAAAGGATATTGGATTGTTGTGTGTTCATCTCAAAACCCCGAAAAGAAATAGATCCCTGTCATCACACAGTCTGCAACAATGACCAAAATAAAACTGGTGACAACACTTTTAGTTGTCGATCGGCCGACTCCGACCGCTCCCCCCTGTGTTTTAAGCCCCTGATAAACTCCCACCATGGTGATGATAATGGCAAAAATAAATGCCTTGGATAGGCCGCTATAGATATCTTTTAATGTTAAGAATTTAAACGCGATCTGCATATATAAGCCGGAATTGATATGAAGATTAAAAACACCAACCACATAACCACCCAAAATACCAAAGACATCACCCAAGATCGACAATAAAGGCAACATCAACAAAAGAGCGATGAATTTAGGAACAACCAAATAACGAATAGGGCTTATGGCCATAGTGTCCAAGGCTTCGATCTGCTCGTTGACCTTCATAGAGGCAATTTCTGCAGTGATCGCAGCCCCCACCCGTCCGGCAATGACCAGGGCTGTTAAAACCGGGCCTAATTCACGGCAAAGAGAGATCGTCACCAAACTCGCCACATAAATAAGCCCGCCCATCTTGCTCAGTTGATGGGCAGACTGCATCGCTAAAACAATACCGGTAAAAAACGTCACAAAAAAAACGATAAGCACAGAATCATAACCCATGAAAACCATTTGATCGGAGACAGCCTTAAGATCAATGGGCTTGCGGCGTTCTATCCTGGAACAAAAAGGAGCAATAAAGATCCAATAAAGGGTCTCAATGAAAAGCCTGAGCCCATCAACAAGGATCTGATAGCATCCCAAAAAAGAAGCACCGATTTTTTCAGCGAATTTTAATAACATATAAGTTCAATTAATTAAATTATCTGTATGGGAAGATTCTAACTGCTGGAGAGACGGGTAATCAATGAGTATCGGGAAGGAAAAGTGAAAGTTGAAATTGTTGAAGATAAAAGGGAGGACACTTTTAAGTGTTAAAAGCGTCCTCCCTTTTATTAATGCGCTTCAGCGACGAAAAATTCTTTTAAACCTTCTTGATTAGGCTTCATGGCTTTCTGGCCTTTGTGCCAATTGGCCGGGCACACTTCGCCATGGATTTCTGTAAATTGCAAGGCATCAACCAAACGCAAGACTTCATCAACACTGCGCCCTAAGGCCAAATTGTTGACCAGTTGATGCTGGACTATCCCTTTTTTATCGATCAAGAAAAGTCCTCGTAAAGCGACCCCTTCTTCTTCGATCAGGACATCATAGTCCCTAGAAATTTTCTTGGTAAAATCTGAAACCAAAGGATAGGTAACTCCCGAGATCCCTCCCTTTAAGCTATCCACATTGAGCCATGCCAAATGCGAAAACCATGAATCAGTAGAAACACCGATAACTTCAACATCACGGCTGGCAAATTCTTCTAGCTTACTTTGGAAGGCATGCAATTCCGTCGGACAGACAAAGGTAAAATCAAGAGGATAAAAAAATAACACCACATATTTCTTTCCCCGAAAATCTGAAAGACGGAAATTTTCAACAATACTCTTTTGAACCACTGCTTTGGCAGTAAAATCCGGTGCTAACTTATTGACCAAAACCATAGAACTTTCTCCTTTTTTATAAGATCCTAAATTTAATGACAACCAGCTGCGCCTTTTCTCTTATGGCATCCTGCTGGATTTGAATCACATTGACAAATATCACCTTCTTTAACAGTCTTTTTCATAAAACCGACAATATAACCGAATGCTAAAATAAATACAACTGTTACAACAATGATTCCCATAGTATACCCCTTTAAGCCCCAAATCCCAAGAGCATTCCTCCGTGATAGATAATAAACGCCACAACCCAGGCAAGGCTCAAACTGTAAGCAACTGCAAATAAAGTCCATCTCAGGCTTCCTAGCTCACGGTACATGGCCCCCAATGCCCCAAGACAAGGAATATAGATCAAGGTAAAGAACATGAAGGCTAAGGCACTTAAAGGTTTCATATTCTTCTTGATAGCAGCTTGTAAACCTGCGCTTTTTTCATCCTCCTGCGCGCCGGTTTGATAAAGCACACCAAAGGTGGAGACCACGATCTCCTTGGCAGCCACACCGGTGATCAAGGCAATACCACCCTTCCAATCAAATCCTAAAGGCCGTATAGCAGGTTCAATGAATTTCCCCATCCGTCCGGCATAACTTTTTGACAACTTCTCATTCTTTTGATCTACTTCAAGGGCATTAAGTTGAGACGTTTTCTCCTGCCCTTTATACTGCGTCTCTATTGAGGCTTTAAGTTTGGAATAATCCTTAGAATATTCAATATTCCGTGGGAACGCGGAAATAAACCATATCACGATAGAAGCCGCAAGAATGATCCCGCCTACTTTTTTTAAGAAAATTGAACCTTTTTCCCACATATGAATAATAACGCTTCTCAACATCGGCATCCGATAAGGCGGCAGTTCCATAACAAACGGCGCTGCCTCGCCTTTAAAGAGGGTCTTTCTAAAAAGTTGACCGATGAGAATAGCCAATACAATCCCTGTCAGATAAACAGCAAAAATAACATTCCCCGCGTTCTTTCCAAAAAAGACCCCTGCCAAAAGAACATATAAAGGAAGACGGGCAGAACAAGAGATCAAAGGATTGATCAAGATCGTGATCATCCTGTCTGTTTTATTCTCCAAGGTCCGTGTGGCCATGATCCCCGGCACATTACATCCAAAAGCCATGATCATAGGAATAAAAGATTTTCCATGTAGCCCAAGGGTATGCATGACACGGTCCATGATAAATGCCGCTCTGGCTAAATAACCTGTATCTTCAAAGAATGAAATAAAAAGGAAAAGGAGCATAATATTAGGTAAAAATGCCAATACGCCGCCTACTCCTCCAATGATCCCATCCACCACCAATTCCCTGACGATCCCATGAGGTATGATCCCTGCAAAAAAAGTACTGACAAACCCCACACCAATGTTTATCCAGTTCTGAGGAAAAGCCCCTAAGGTATAGGTCGCTTGAAACATCAGCCAAAGCAGGCCAAGTAGAATAGGGATGCCTAAAACCCGATTAGTCAAGATTGTGTCCACTTTATCTGATATCGTTAATTTATCTGTATTTCGATGACTATACACCTCAAGCAAAAGCCCTTTAATAAACCCATAACGACGGTCAGCGATGATGATCTCACAATCATCACTAAAATGACCCTCAAGATGAGCTTGACTTGCCTTAACTTGCTTTAAAATAGCATCTTTATTGGCAGAGGTGGCGCTGATCTCTTTGATGATCTCATTATCACCTTCAAGCAGCTTGACTGAAAGCCAGCGAGTCGATAACCTGCCATCGGCTAATGAACTGTCTTTCCTGATCTCAGTCTGGACTTTCTTTAATTCTTCTTCCACTTCATTTCCATAACTGATATGGATATGACGAGAAACAGGTTCTTTTTTCTCAAAAATGGCAATGACTTCTTGTAATAATTCCTTCATGCCCTGACCTTTGGTGCCAACCGTTGAAACAACAGGCATACCTAAAAGCTCCCCAAGTTTTTTCTTATCGATCAGAATGCCTTTATGTTGGGCCTCATCATTCATGTTCAAAGCGATCACGGCCTTGGCTCCAAGTTCAATTAATTGTGTTGTCAGATAAAGATTCCTGTCCAGATTGGTTGAATCAATGATATTGATGATCACGTCAGGTTCTCTGAGAATAAAGTCTCTCGCTACGATCTCTTCAATAGAATAAGCTGTTAAACTATAGGTTCCCGGAAGATCGACCACCTTGATCTCATATCCTCCATAATTGACGATCCCTTCTTTCGATTCAACAGTGACCCCGGCATAGTTGCCGACATGTTGATGGGATCCTGTCAGGGCGTTAAAAATACTGCTCTTTCCCGCATTAGGATTACCGCAAAGACCAACCTTGATCATTTTCTTTTCAACGGCAAGATTATTCTCTACTAAAACGCGTTTATCGGACATAGTTCTCCTCATTTAACATGTCAATATGGATATGCATCGCCATCCGTCTATCTAATGCCAGTCTGCTGTTACCGATTTTAACGATCAAGTTATCTCCAAATGTTTGCTGAATAATTTCAATGCCTATGCCCAACGAAAACCCAAGCTCAGTCAAAAATAATCTCAGATCTGAATCCCCCGTTATTCGGGCTATTCTGGCTTTTTCACCAATACCTAATAAAGTTAAAGGCATTCAATACCCTCCTTATATTTCTTCCCTATATACGTGCACGTCTTTTGCTTCATCACGCCTTAAAGACAAATGATATCCTTTTAGGACCAATTCCATAGGGTCTCCCAAAGGAGCAACCTTCTGGACATAAATTTCCGTTCCCTTGACGAATCCCATTTCTAATAATCTTTTTTTAATGGGTTTCTCACCAGTGATCTTAAAGACCTTGCAGCTTCCCTTGATATCTATTTCGCTTAAAATAGTGGTTTTCATTAAGCCCCTTTCATAAAATTAAACTTGTATGTATGAGCATATATTCATATGTTAAAATCAAAAAAGATTACCCCTCGGCTACGTGTTTTAATCCTTCTTTTAATAAAAACTTAATATGCACATCTTCCAGTGAATAATAAGAGGTCTTGCCATCCCGACGGCATTGCACCAGGGCCATATTGCGCAGTATTCTCAGCTGATGCGATACGGCAGATTGACTGATATTTAAAAGTACGGCAATTTCGTTGACACATAATACTTTCTTTGAAAGAGCAAATATGATCTTTGTTCTTGTAGGGTCCCCTAAGACCTTGAAGGTGGCGGCAAGATCGATCATGACCTTGTCGGACTTCATTTGCTTTTTTACTTCACCGACCCGGTCTTCACTTATTTTTAAAGAGCCGTGGAGTAGATCTTTATTTTCCTGTTTAGCGATCATCATTACCTTTCAACGTATGAACATATGCTCATATGACATAATACTACATTTCTCATTCTTGTCAAATTTTAATTAACTAAAAATGAGCTTTAGTTTTCTATGACTTTTTTGGATTTGCGTTTTCTTTGGAAGAATTCACACAGCAGCATCGAAGATTCTTCTGCTAAAATGCCGCCGTTAACTTCCATGCGGTGATTGAGCGATTGGTGATTGGCAATATTAATGACCGATCCACAAGCCCCGGTCTTGGGATCCTCTGCCCCAAAGCAGACCCTGGCGATGCGCGCTAAAACCAAGGCTCCGGTGCACATGGAACAAGGTTCAAGCGTGACATAAAGGGTGCATTTGGGTAACCACTTCGATGAAAGATAATTGGTGGCCTGGGTGATGGCGATCATCTCAGCATGAGCGGTAGGGTCTTTTAACATTTCTATTTGATTGTGTGCTTTAGCAATGATCTTGCGCTCGAAAACGATCACAGCCCCCACCGGCACTTCATCTGCCTGGGCCGCCACCATGGCCTGACGGATAGCTTCCCTCATGAATATTTCATCGTCTTTAAGCATATTTATTTGGATTGATACACCGGAAGGGAGATCTGGACAGTGGTGCCTTTGCGTAAAGAACTTTTGATATGAACAGTCCCTCCAACGGCATGGATGATCGAATGAATTATAGAAAGGCCTAAACCTGCGCTCTTATCAATGCCGCGCTCCTTGGTTGTAAAAAATGGCTCAAAAACCTTAGGCAAATGATCGGGCGCAATTCCCACCCCTTCATCAGTAATATCGATGCCAATAAGGCCGCCTTTATCTAAAAAGGTTCTTATCTTAATAACGCCGCCACCCGGCATAGCCTGAATGGCGTTAATGACCACATTATGGATGATCTGATGACATTCGATAAGGCCAACCTTGGCCAATGGCAATTTTTTCCCTAACCGTGAGATCAATTTAATACGGGAGGATTTTAATTGCTCACTCAATTCCACGGAGACACTTTTGACGACGTCATTGATCTGGCAGCTGTTCTCTTCCAGACGGGAAAGACGCTTGCCCACATACAGCATACGGCTGGTTGTCCGCGAACAATATTCAAGCTGGCGCTCTAATTGTTCCAAGGTGGAAATAATGACTTTAAAATCTTTATAGGAAATGAATTCGAAATCACGATTTTTATAATCGTTGATAAGCTTTTGGGTACGCACCAAAATAGATTTCAAGGGAGAATCTAATTCGTGCGCTAACCCGGAGATGACCGTGAAAGAATCAGATGCCTGAGAATCGGATTTCATAATTTAAACGCGCCTGAGAGGGCTCGGCGCCTTCCGCTCGCCTATCGGCTCGCTTCAGGTCGGCCACCCGCTCTATAAACTGCTCCTATTCGTCGCACTTTATAGGCAGAGCTCCTTCGAGCCCTTTTATATTAATAAAACGCGCCTGAGAGGGCTCGAACCTCTAACCTTTAGTTCCGTAGACTAATGCTCTATCCAGTTGAGCTACAGGCGCAAAAAAACTTTTACAACCTTCCTCATTTCAAATTACTTTACGAAGCCGAAGCACTTGGGCCTTTTCCAGTTGAGCTACAGGCGCAAAATTGTTAACAGTTTATACTTTTTCTTCTCCGATAAAGGAACCTTTTTATACCAGACTTACAGCTGGCTGTAAAGAAGGATTTATTTGTTTAGGTCTTTTAACATGTGATCACGATCGAGGCCGATCTTGGTCATGGCTTCTTTGGGGTGTATGGCATAATAGCGGCAAAAAGTGGTGACTTCCTTGATGGTATGGATATCCTTTTTATCTAAAGTCTTAAGCACTGCTGCTCGAAGCCAAGTTTCATTGATCACATCTCGCGGTTTGAGGCCTGACTCTTGGGCCAAACGATCACGATATACCGTACTGGGAGATACGGACATGACAAGATTTTGATCATAATTATATTTAAAAACATGCGATAAAAGCACGCGACTAGCTTCCATACCGCTGGTTTCAGAAACCTCATCGATCACACGATAAAGCTTGTCCTTCACATGATAACGCTTAAGGATGATAAAAACATCGATCAAATTGATCAGCACATCAGGAACATTCATCGGTTCATTGTGAAGGCGGGAAATCGTCTCACGGGCAGTCAGGGCGTGCATGGTGCCCATGCAGTATTTACCGATATTGACCGCCGTGATCATATCCCTGGCCTCGCTGCCGCGAACCTCACCCACGATAATGCGCTCTGGGCGCATGCGAAGGGCATTCTTGACCAGATCCGAAAGGCTTAATTCATCATCAGTTTCCAGACGGGAACAGCTATCTTCCATAAAGGTATTTAATTCGAGGGTGTCCTCTATCACCACTAAGCGATCTTTCTCAGGAACAAAACTCAACAAGGCATTGAGCAAGGTGGTCTTGCCTGTGCCCGGGCCCCCTGAAATAATGATATTAGCCGGCCTGATCGAAAGCCCTTCCATATAAAGCCATAGCTGACCGGCCGCCTCATAGCTCATACTTCCACGGCGGATCAGGTCAATGATGCTTAAAGGGTCCATCTTAGCCTTGGTGATGGTCAACTGAACACCTAAAGGAGAATCAACCATGTTGACCCGGCCTGCCAGATTAGCTAATTCCAAATTCGCGATCTTATGATAATTTTTTCTACCGGCAAAAACCAAAAGCTTCTGGATAAAATTATTAAACTCTTTTTTACCTTGAAAACATTTGTCAGTACAAATGAAGCCCTTTTGGGCGTGATGGATATAGATAGGTTTTAAAGCATTGATAATAATGTCCTCAACATCAACGTTATAAAGCAGATCCTCAATGATGCCGTAAGACAAAAACTTTTTAACAAAATTATTCTTTTCATCGCCATGCGATAGGTCTTCGGCCAAGGCCTTGCCCTCATCATTGAGCACTTCCTGCAAAGCGATCCTGACAAGAGCTTCACGTTCAGA
>Ga0302319_10021119_pt1 | contig 11735 bp, 8 predicted proteins | sample Bog_T0_2_FD_203319 | JGI IMG/M metagenome (GOLD analysis project Ga0302319, IMG submission 203319) | Peat permafrost microbial communities from Stordalen Mire near Abisko, Sweden - Bog_T0_2 | ecosystem: Environmental > Terrestrial > Soil > Wetlands > Peat | place: Sweden: Abisko, Stordalen Mire...
CCATCAGCGGCACACCGGCTGCCCTGACCGGCTTGGCTTATGCGTTGACCATTTCGGCCAGCAACGGCACGACAAACGCGACGCAAAGCTTCACACTGGCCGTGGACCAGGCACCGGTGTTCGTCACCGGCACTACCTTCACTTTTTCGACCAGCGGTACGGGCGCGGACATTATTCGCGCCTCAGCCTATCCTGCTCCAACATACAGTTACACCGGAACACTGCCCAGCGGGATAACCTTCACAAGCAACAGCAACGGCACAGCAACGCTGAGCGGCCGGGCTGCCGCTAATACCGGCGGGACTTATCCGATTACATTGATCGCGAGCAATGGACTTTCTCCGAACGCAACGCAGAACGTGACGGTAGTTGTAAACCAGAGTGTTGAATTTACCAGCGCTGCCTACGCCACGTTTAATCCAGGTGTTGCTGGCTCATTCACCGTTACCACCACAGGCTATCCGGCTCCTTCGTTCGGTATCTCAGGGAGTCTGCCGACCGGCGTTAGCTTTACAGATAACGGGAATGGAACGGCACTGATCAGTGGAACGCCGGTGTTGGGAACGAGCGGCGCTTTCTTCGTCACGATCAACGCCAACAATGGTGTGAGCACGCCGTCGCAGGGCTTTACGCTGACGGTTGCGCCGCCGCAGTACCAGTTGACGACGGCAGCCAATCCCGCGGCGGGCGGCACGGTTACACCAGCATCGGGAAGTGTATATAGCGTTGGCACAGTGGTGCCCCTGGTTGCGACGCCGGCGGCAGGCTATGCATTTATCGGGTGGACCTCAGCGGGCGATCCGGTGGCAAGCGCGAGTTCAGCGAGCACCACCATTACGGTGAACGGGACTGAGAGCGTGACGGCGGAATTTTCGCCGAGCTTGGTGGTGAGCACGACCGCCGACGATAGCGGGGACGCTACGAAGTGCACACCGCAGTCAACGCCGGGAGCGAATCCAGTGGATTCAGCTTGCAGCCTGCGGGATGCGCTGTTGAGTGCGGCTAGCGCTGGTGGAGCAAGCATCAGCTTCAGCGGGACCGTGTTTAACAGCGGCAACTCTGCCCAACTGAACACGATTACGTTGAGCAATGGTACATTGACGGTGCCGTCGAACACGAGCATTACAGGACCAACCAACGGCAGCGGGGCGAGCCTTGCAAACGTGGTGATCGTGAATGGGAATGCGGCCTCGACTGTGTTCACGGTGGGCAGCGGCATAACCGGTGTGAGCCTGAGCGGGCTGACGATTACGAACGGAAGCAGTGCAGCTGGAGTTGGCGGTGCGATTGATAACAACGGCGTATTGACGGTGAGCGGAAGCACGATCTCCGGCAGTGTGGCGGCGGGGAATGGCGGCGGTATCTTTAACCAGACCGGCAGCGCTTTGACGCTGACCAACAGCACGGTTTCCGGCAACCAGGCGACGGCAATTGGCGGCGGAATCTATAGCAACGGCACGCTTGCATTGACCAGCACCACCATTGCAGGCAACGCGGCCAGCGAGTTTGGCGGTGGTGTGTATAGCGACGGTGTGCTGACGGTAATCGCGAGCACAATTTCAGGCAATTCCGCCACGATTGCGGGCGGCGGAATTGTGTTTGGCCCCAGCGGAGAGAGCCTCGGCAACACGATTGTGGCTGGCAATACGGCTGGGGCGGATGGCGATGTGGTGGGGAGCTATACCAACAACGGCGGAAACGTTGTTGGCGGCAGCGCTGGACTCGCAGCGCTGGCGAACTACGGGGGGCCAACTCAGACGATGCCGGCGCTGCCTGGCGCCGCGGCAATTTGCGGAGGGACGCTGGCTAATGTGGGCGGTCTGAGCAGCGACGAGCGAGGTTTGCCGCGCAGCGCTGTGTATGGATCGACGCCTTGCATTGACTCCGGCGCAGTACAGACCAACTATGCACTGGCGTTTATGACGGAGCCGCCTTCGAGTGCGAGCACGGGCGTGGCGGTCACTCCGGCGACAGTTGTAACATTGACCGAAAGTGGCGTCGTGTTTCCGCCTGCCACCGGCACCGTGACGATGACGGATACGGCAGGTGCGCTGGCAGTGAGCGGAACAAACTCGGCGGCATTATCGGCGGGATCGGCGACGTTCGGCAACCTGATATTCTCCCTCGTTGAAAGCAACGACACGCTGATGGCGTCGTTGAGTCTAAACGCGGGGGTGAGTGTTGTTTCGGCGCCAAGCACGGGTGTGAATATAACGAGTGGCGCTCCGGCAATCAATGCTGTGAGTGCGATTCTTCCGCAGCAGACGCAGACGATCACGATTAGCGGAGCCGGCTTTGGCACGCAGGCCGGCTATGCCGCGGGCGACTCGCCTTACATCGAGCTGGTGGATAGCAGCGGAGCTCCGTGGGCGGCGGGGCATACGGGAAATGGCGTTACGCTGGGCGTGTCGTCGTGGAGCGACTCGCAGATTGTGATCACGGGGATTTCAGGGAACTACGGAACAACTCATTGCATACGGCCGGGAGACCAGCTTTCGGTGAGCGTGTGGAATGCACAGACGGGGACTGGTCCCGCGGTTTACTCGATTGTGGCGAGCGGTGGGACGGATAATTGCCCGACGGTGATTAGTTCGGTGAGTCCGATTATTTCAAAGCAAACGCAGACGATCACGATTAGTGGCGGGGGCTTTGGGACGCAGGCTGCCTATACGGGCGATTCGAACTTCATCGAGCTGAGCGACAGTACTGGGAGTCCCTGGAATGCCGGGTATACGGGGAACGGTGTTAGTCTCGCGGTATCGTCGTGGACCGATTCCCAGATAGTGCTCAGCGGGCTGGGCGGCAGCTACGGAAGTGCGCATTGCATCCGGCCGGGGGATCATCTTTCGGTAAGAGTATGGAATGCTCAGACCGGGGTTGGGCCGGCGGTTTACTCGATTGTGGCGAGTGCCGGAACCGATAACTGCCCCACGGGGATCACTTCTGTAAGCCCGATCGTGTCGCAGCAGACGCAGACTTTTACCATTACGGGCGCGGGGTTCGGCACGCAGGCTGCGTACTCCGGGGACTCCAGTCATATGGAGTTGGCTGACAATAGCCGCGCTTGGTTCGCAGGGAACACTGGGAACCTGGTCGGTCTCGCAGTGTCTTCATGGAGCGATACGCAGATTGTGATTACTGGGCTGACGGGCTCTTACGGATCGAATGGCTGGTGCATCGGCGCCGGGGATCAGCTGTCAGTGAAGGTATGGAACGCGCAAACCGGGGCCGGACCGGCGGTTTACTCGGTTGTTGCTACCAGCGGAAGCGGTACTTGCCCGTAAGCTGCCGAGGGCGTACAGGAAATGACACTTGTTGATGAGTTCAGCGAAAGCCCGCTGGGGAGTGTGCCGCTCTTAACTAATGAATATGCGGCCGTTCCGCCGGTTGCGCTACACCGAGGATTCATCGCCGGATAATGCGCGATATCTGCCACTTTTGAGAAATCTCCATTTTTGCGAGCCAATTGTGCTGCCTGATCGTTTCCGATGCATAGCAGATTGAACTGCGGAAATGGAAACTGAATTCCCCGATCAATACCTGTTTCGCCTGCAAAACAGCCGGTACTTCATTCAATTACCCCTGGCCGACCGCGCATCGACCGCCCGAACCTGCGCCACCGCCTCCACCAGACTTGTAGCCACCGAAGCCGAAAACGACTTCGCCAGCCTCTGCATTCGAGCCTCGCTCGGACGCTCATAACTCCACAATCCCGCAATCAGCGTAGGTGAATCCGGGTCTCCTCCAATGCTCTTGGCCACCGTCCGCACATTGCCCTCCGCGAACGGAGGCACCGCCGAAATACAAACCACGTCGTCCGACTGGCACCCCACGCTCGCGATCAATTCTCCCGGCGAATCCGTTACGTGGAAAGGAATTGCCGGAAAGCCCTCCTGCATCAGAAAATGCGCGCACATCGCTGCGGCAATCTCGTCGGCAGTGTTCCGCGCCGGTATGCAAAACACCCGCGTATGCCGCATTTCCCGCGCCGCCATGGCCGGAGCTTCGGCCTCCGTCAACTCCAACACAAATTCGCTGATGGTCTGCACAATGAAGCCCTCGCGCTTTGCATCCAGTTGCCCGATCTGCCGGTCTCGTTCCGCTAACGCCAGCGCCGGAATCACGATCCGGTCGAAAATCGATATCAAGGGCTCATTCTTACCCAGCGATTCCAGCATATTCATCGCGTCGTGCTGGTCGAGCGCCAGGAGTCGCTGGTAGAAGATTACGTCGGGCGTCAGCACCGGCTCATCGCCCAGCACCACATTCAGGAACTCGAACTGCGGCGAATGCTTCCCAAGCACGCTGAGACATACCGTCAGCGGCGTCGAAAGCACCAGCCCCACCGGACCCCAGATCACGGTCCAGAACACCGCTGAAACCAGCAGCGCCACGGCCGAAAGTCCGGTATGAACTCCGTACAGCATCGGCTCCACAATGTTGCCGACAAAGGTCTCCGTCACGACGAAAAGCGCAAGCACTAGAAACGGAGTGCGCCATCCACCGCTCTCCGCAACCCCCACAGCGAAAGGCAGCAGCGCCGCAATGAGCGGCCCGATGTAAGGCAGAAATCGAAGCATCAGGCCGAGCGCGCCCCACAGCAGCGGGCTCGGCACGCCCAGAACCCAGAGGCCCAGCGCAATCACCGTGCCGAACCCTGCATTCACGGCGAACTGCAGCAGCACATAGCGGCTCACTCGGCGGCCCGCGTCGTCCATCGCTTTGGTCGTGGCCTGAAGCTTCTGCTCGCCCAGGAGCCGCAGCAGCCGGTTCCGCAGATTCTCGCGGTCGATGAGCATAAACAGGGTAAAGATCAGAACCAGGCCCGCTGTGCCTATCGGCTTGAGCACACTGCCCGCATACTCGCGGATCGCCTGCATGATGCTGTTCTCGGTAACGATCTCGACCTTCAGCGGTGCCTGTGCGCCCGGCGGCTTTGGGTTGTCAATCTGGACGCCCAGGTCTTCGAGTGCGGAGATGGCATCGTTGAGGCTGCTTGAGCGGCCCTGCAGCGCCACAATCTTGCGCCGGATATTCTGCGTATCGTCGCGCAGCCGGCCGCCGACTTGCATCATCTGCTTCATCGCGAGCCAGCCCACCGTCGCCAGCAAAGCGCAGGCCACAAACAACACCAGGCTCGCCGCTGCCGCACGCGGAATCCGCCACCCCTCCAGCCGCTTGACTATGGGACTTAGAAGGAATGCCAGCAAAAGCGCGAATGCAAGCGGAATGAGAAGCTCTCGTGCGAAGTAAAGGATGGCGATGGCCAGGATCAGGCCAAGTATCGGCACCAACCTTGAATTCGCGGTTTGAGGGCGGTCAATCAAGACTTTCCGCCCGAGTTTGCCGAGAGATACTGATTGAGTCCGGCTGCAACCTCTTTCAGGCCGCGATTGAGATTCACATCCAGCGCATTGACGATTGACGAGATTTCTTTGCCCTGGACGGGTTCGGACTGGGAATAGGAATGCGACCACACTACTTTCCCTGACTTTCGGTCGTAGAGATCGAACTCCATCGATACAAGCCCGGTGATACTCGCGCCGTCAACCTCTTCAAAGTCGTAGAGTCGGCCTCGCACCACAAACTGTCCGTCTGAACTGGACCCGAGGCTAGCCACCGACGTGTAATTTCCTGAGGATTGAAGCAGCCTTATCAAGCTGCCCTGGATCATCTCCACTGGCGGCTCCACCCACCGGCTGTATTGATATGTGCCAATTTCATTGGCTCCCATGCGATATGCCATCGGCGATCCGCGAAAGATTTCAGGACCGCTGATGCTCGCTACCAGCAGGGACGCAGTTGGTGCTCCGCCTGGGATCATGGGGGCAGTGGAGGGCTGAATCGTGTAATACCGGATGGGCTTGGAACTGGCGCATCCACTTAGGATCACGCCGAATACGGATATTAGGATCAATGTTCTGGTCCGATTCATAACAAATCTCCTTCAGATCTCTTCGATCTTGTCTCAAGGCCCTGTCTGGCATCCATTCCTGACTGCAACCAGCTCGCTCCAAGCCGGCCTTGTTCGTTCCGGGCAAGGAAGCTTACTTCCCCATCTCCCCGGGTTTGCGATCTTTCACATTGTTCCCACGGATGATTACGGCAGGATTGCTTTTCAACGAGTCCGTAAGTTGCCTCATATTCTCCGTGGTCGCGCGGATATTCAAAATGGTTTGATCGATATTGTCCTCATTGTTGTCAGTCGTGTTCTTGATCTGCTCCATGAGGGATGAAGCCGTCAAAAGCGTCTTTCTCAGTTCGATAACAATCGTGCGAACATCCTCGTGGTTTTCAACTACCAAAGAATCGACGTGTGACAGGACAGTGTTTGCCTGATCCATCGTTGTTTTAAGTTTGTCCAGGATTGGCAGAATCTGGGCGCTGACATTCTGCACATTCGTCAGGCTCGCTGAAACCTTCGGGCGGCTGTCGGCGAGCATCGAATTCAAGTTGCCCAGGCTGGCGCCCACATCTGCGCGATTTTTATCGTTCAGAAGGTCGTTCACGCGAGCTGTCGTGACTTTAAGTTCTATGAGGCGCTCGTTCAGGGTCTCGAGAACCTGATTCGCCACCGGCGCAAGGTTGCCGATCATGTCGCCAATATCGCCAATCCCGACCGTCTCGGCGGACTTCACTTCGCTGCCCGGAGGAGCGAGTGGAGAGCCCTTGGTCCCTGTTGAGAGTTCCACGAAGTTATCCGAGAGAGCCCCAAGAGCGGCGATCTTCGCTATGCTGTCTGTCTTTACTGGTGTATCGGGCTGCACAGTGAAATCGATTTCGATCCTGGTGGAATCCTGCGGATCGACGCGGACGGTCTTGACTTTGCCCGCATCCATCCCGCCGTATCGAACGATGGCCCCCGGCAAAAGGCCCCCAGCCGACTTGAAATACGTGTAGTGCTTCACCCCTCCGGAAGAGAAGGTCCCGGACACAGCCAGCACTGTACCAATCAGCAACGCCATCGCAACTAAAACAAAGAGGCCCACCGCCGCTTCTTCACGTTTGCTCTTCATAGCACCCTCATTGTCAGGAACTCCATCCTCTTAACTTTTCGTGGTCTTTCGGTCACCTGTGAGCATCTGCAGATAGTCGAGTTCTTTCGTAACTTCCGGTTCCGGCACCCGATCAAGGAATTGGCGTACTCGCGGATTTGGGTTCGCCTTGAACTCTTCCGGATTTCCCAACGCCACGATATGACCTCGGTCGACATAGACCATCCGGTCGGCAATCAAAAACGCACTTGATAATTCGTGGGTCACGACAACCATGGTGATGGCATAAGCTTTCTTGAGGTTCAGAATGAGCTCATCCAGTCCTGCGGCAATGATCGGATCCAATCCCGCGGACGGTTCATCGAAAAAAAGGATCTCAGGGTCCATCGCCAGTGCACGCGCTACAGCGGCACGTTTTTTCATTCCTCCACTCAGCTGCGAAGGCATGTAGTCTTCATAATTGTCCATCCCGACCTGTCCGAGCTTGATGCGCACCATGATTTCGATCGTGGAGTCTTCCAGATCCGTATGCTCGCGCAGGGGCAGCGCCACGTTCTCGCCGACTGTCATGGAACCGAACAGGGCAGACCCTTGAAACGACATCCCCATTTTCTTTCGAATCTCATCCATCTCGCGCTCGGAGATGTTCGCGGTGTTCACACCTCGAATCCAAACCTCGCCTGAAGTCGGCTTCTCCAATCCAACCAGCGTCCGCAGCAGAGTGCTCTTTCCTGAGCCCGAGCCGCCGAGGATCACCATCGTTTCTCCTCGACGGACGTCGAAGGTGATGCCGTGCAGGATTTCCCGATCGCCATAACTCACACGAAGGTTGACTATCGAAATGGCCGCCTCAGTCGCGTCAGCGTCACTCATCTTCACCACCTCCTGGTGCTGCGAAGCTGCTTGGAAGTTCCCGGCAGACAGCGGTCTGAATGCCCTTGTTTGCCGATCCCCGGCGTCCGCAGAGAGCCCCGGGGTTATGTCGGGCTAATGAAATAGAACAATGTTGTGAACACAAGATCGACCACAACAACGAGCGCGATCGAAGTAACGACGGCCGCTGTGGTCGACCGCCCAACTTCCTCTGCTCCCGCGCCGGTTGAAAAGCCTTCCTTGCATCCGACAGCCGTGATTACGAGGCCAAACAGCATGCTTTTGATGAGACCCGTATAGACGTCGTGAACCTCAATCGAATTCCGCGTAGCCTCAAAGTAGGAGCCGATCGTGAAGCCCGCGCCGGCGACGCCGAACACGCATCCGCCCACAACGCCCATGAAGTCAGCCCAGATCGTCAGACAGGGCACCATTACCAGCATCGCCAGAAACTTGGGCGCGACGAGGAAGGCGACCGGATCCAAGGCCATGGTTCGCAGGGCATCCACTTCTTCGGTAACCTTCTTGGTGCCGATCTCCGCGGCGAATGCAGACCCCGAGCGGCCAATGACGACGATGGCTGTAAGCAAAGGACCAAGTTCTCGAAGAATAGAGACAGCCACCGCACCCGCCACAAATTGCATCGCACCGAGTTGCCGCAACTCATATGCGCTCTGCAGCGCCATGATGAGCCCCACGAAGAATGTAATCAGTGAAACAATGGGGATCGCTCCAACCCCTACCGTCATGCCCTGATGAAAGGCGCGTTGGAGTCGAAAATGCTGCCCACGGAAAGGGCCCACCAAGATGATGTAGGCAGACTGGCCTGCTAGGGCTGCCAAGGCCCCAATGTAGGCGAAGCCGTCGATCGCCCAAACCCCGACCGCGCTCGGTATTGCTTCGATTCTTGTTTGAATCTTCATTCTGAGCCGCTTCCGTCTCGAGCGAGTGTCTTCCCGATGACAGGCTTCATTGAGATGACAATCACTGCGATTGGCTTCAGTCTTCGAGCGCCTGTGCCTCTGTTTCTTTGATTTCGAAAACTCCAGTCAGGCGCGTGAGTTGCAATACTTGTAGAACGGAACTCGATACCCCGTAGAGGATGATCCGCTTGCCGGACTTGCGCGCTTCTTTGAGCAATTCCACCAGGGAGGCGATACCGGAGCTGTCGATGTACGTTACTCCCGTCAGGTTGATAGCCAGGCGCTTCGTTCCGCCAAGCGCCTCCAGGAGTGCCTTCCGCAACACCAGTGAGGAGCCCATGTCAATCTGGCCGACAACATCGACAATGGCGGTGTCGCGTTCAGTTCGATTCGAAATTTCCAGGTGTCTCAGCATGTGCATCCTTCAATGGCTCGGATCGGGAGCCTTTTCTTCTGCTTGGTAAGCCTCAAAAAGACGATGAACTCCAAACGCTGGTGCGCGTTCAAGACCTTTGCCGGGTCACTCCCAACCTGCGCGTGCTTTCGAGGAGTGCAGGCGCTTGATGAGCTTTAATTGGTTTCCATCAGACACCTTCGTGTACAACGCTTCATCCATAATCGCCTCAATCAAATGGGTCCCGCGCCCGCTCAGCGCGAGCTCATCGACGGGGGGTGCGCAGATTTTCGCCGGATCTGGCGATTCTCCCTGGTCGAGCAACGTAAACTCCATTTGCTCATCATCCACGACGCAGTCGAATTCGATCTTTTGGTCGTAACGGTTCTTGTAGGCGTGTCGAATGATGTTCGCCAGGGCTTCGTCGACGGCCAACGTCACTCCAGTCGATTCCTCTTTCGACAACCCGGAAATCGAACTCAACTCGCCAACCGCACCGCGGACGACGGACAAAAAGCACGGATGGCTTGGCATTCGCAATGTCAGATGAACATTCATTTAAGCTGTCAACGAATCTCAAGATTAAAACATCACGTTCGTCATTCGTCAATCCTCGCCGCTGCGTTTTAGATATCGACCTCCCACGGAGCCAGCCGGTACACTGCAGTCCAGAAAGGCTGATCCATGAGTTCCGACACCGACGTAGAGAACAGTCAGGCAAATCGCACCATCCGCGCCATTTTTGAACATGCGGCCCGCATCAGCCGCGAGCAGCAGATTGAGGAACTGGTTCGTCTGAATGCAGACTTTGCCCGAGATCTAATTGGCGCAGACCGCTGCAGTCTCTGGCTGATTGATCTGGAGAAAAACGAACTCTGGACCAAGGTGGCGCATGGGGTAGCTCCGCTTCACGTTCCCATGGGACAGGGTTTGATTGGCGCATGCGTTCGCGACAACCAGGTTCTGCTCATAAACAATGCCGCCGAGGAATCGAGACTTTTGCGGAGAGTGGATGCTGGCAGCGGCTACCGAACCGAGCAGGTGCTATGCGTACCTCTGCGTGCTGAAGGCGAGGTAATCGGGGCCTTGCAACTGCTGAACAAACCCACCGGCTTTACGGAGACAGACGCCGGGCTGTTGGGGCTGCTGGCACACTTTGCGGCTAGCGCAATCGACAGTGAGCGGCTTCGGCAGGAGGCGGAGGGGGCGCGGCTGATGAAGCATGAGCTGGACCTGGCGCACGAGGTTCAGGCGCGGATGCTGCCCGACCAGCCCACAGGCTTGGACCGGCTTGAGTGTGTGGGCTTCTGTCGCCCCGCCCGCTCCATCGGCGGAGACTACTATGACCTGATTCCATTCTCCGATGGGCAATTTGCACTGACCCTGGGCGACGTTGCGGGCAAGGGCATTCCGGCCGCGGTGATGATGGCCAGCATCCAGACCCTGCTCCGTAGCCTTCTCAAACGGGGCGTAAACGACCTCGCCGCAGTGCTGACTGAGCTGAACGACACTTTCTTTGAATCCTCAAATCCAGAACGATACTCAACCCTGCTGTGCGGGGTCATCTCAAGTGATCGCAAGCTCTTTTCCTATGCGAATGCGGGACACATTCCTCCAATGCTGGTCCATGCGGACGGGCGTCTGGAGCGGTTACTCGAAGCGGATTGCCCTGTCGCCATGCTGCCGTCGATGAGCTATCACCAAGCGTCCGCCGCCCTCGAACCGGGGGATACGCTGGTCATCGTTTCTGACGGCATTGTCGAGGCGCGCAACCGTGAAGGTGACTTCTGGGACGAGGCGGAAATTGATCGGGTCCTGCTCGCGAACCGTGAGATTCCGCTCAAAAAGTTGCCGGAATTGCTCTGTGCCGCTGTCGACAATTTCGCCGCCGGCGCTGAGCAGCACGACGACATGACAGTGGTCGTGGTGCGGATCGACAGATAGGGCTGGGACCGGTCTCATCAATCACGTTTTTGAAAGGGCACGACATCAGTGCTCATTGTTCAAAACCCGACCGTCTCGCTTGCCGAAGACGTCGCAGTGATCTGCTCTACGGTGATGCTCGTCCGATCTGCTCGGCGGGAGCCGCACCAGACCGCCTACCGCCATCCTGGAGGGGCTGGGATACGCAAACCTGATCACTGGGACCCACAAAGCCGGGAGTCCTGGTTTCCGCCGGTACAGAAACACGTATCTGCGTAACCAGACAAGTTGTCCTGAGGGTCTTTACAATTACGGGCACGGTTACTCCGATGGGACCATGAGCGAGCTCTATGACAAGATCAAGGACGATGTTGGTTTTCGTCGTATCTGGGCAGAAAAATGGGGCGTCGGCTTCGATTTGCCCGCAAATGTACCGATGATACCGAATATTGCAAAAATTAACGAAGCAGAGAAAGCTGCGTAAGTCATCTAGATTGTGCGATATAGAATGGTCGGGGAGAGAGGATTTGAACCTCCGACCCCCTGGTCCCGAACCAGGTGCTCTACCAGGCTGAGCCACTCCCCGAACATGGGTTGCGGAAGCGTATCGATGGGGCGCGGCCTGGC
>Ga0302319_10021120_pt1 | contig 11735 bp, 14 predicted proteins | sample Bog_T0_2_FD_203319 | JGI IMG/M metagenome (GOLD analysis project Ga0302319, IMG submission 203319) | Peat permafrost microbial communities from Stordalen Mire near Abisko, Sweden - Bog_T0_2 | ecosystem: Environmental > Terrestrial > Soil > Wetlands > Peat | place: Sweden: Abisko, Stordalen Mire...
TAGAGCTTCTGCCCTCCTTCGGTTTCGCCGCCGGTGTCGTCGATCTTTCCTCGTCGTGGCGGGCGTTCGAAGCGTGAGTTCGCCGCCATGTACGCCTCGAGCCCGATGATCGGCGTGACGTCGTACTTTCGACACGTCTCATAGAAGTCGATGACCCCGTAGAGATTGCCATGGTCGGTGATGCCAATGGCGTTCTGTCCGTCGGCCTTGGCGGCGAGCACCATTTCGTCAATTCGAGCGGCGCCGTCGAGCATCGAGTACTCGGTGTGATTATGGAGATGGACGAAACGCTCAGCCATGTGCTGAAGTCTTCCTTTCGTGCGTCACCCTCAAATTACACGAGTGGGATTTAAAGGATAGTGCCAACGCCGAGGAGGCGTGTACGTCACAGGTACGTGCCAGCGCGCGGTTCAGGACTTCCGGGGTTCAGTGAGCGATCGCGCATCTTTTCCAACTGCGCGGCGGCGGCCGCTTGTTGGGCGAACAAGGATGCCTGGATACCGTGAAACAGACCCTCGAGCCAACCCACCAACTGGGCCTGGGCGATGCGAAGTTCGGACTCGCTGGGGATGTCCCCACTAAATGGCATCGCCATTCGAGAAAGTTCGCCCCCCAAATCGGGTGAAAGGGCACCCGAGAGTTCACTGATGGACGTCTCGTAAATCTCACGTAGTCGAGCCCGGCCCGCTTCGTCCAGCGGCGCGCTGCGAGCTTCGTCGAGCAGTGACTTCACCATCGAACCAATCCGCATGACCTTCGCCGGTTGCGAAATGAAGTCGGTCGCTTCGTCGTCGCTCGGGGCTGGCGCAGGTTCGACGCCGGGGCCCATCACCTCGTCGGGATTGACGGTCACGTTGGCATTGGGTTCTTGTTCCACCATTGCAGTGTGCCAGAAAGCGCGGGACATCATTCGGCCCTCGTTGGCATACCCCGTCGATAGACTGCGGCACATGAGGGTTTCGACACGGGGGGACTACGCGAGCAGGGCGCTTTTGAGCCTGGCGCTGCGCGAGGACCAAGCTCTTCCCACTTCCGTTCGTGACCTCGCCGAACGAACGGGTCTTCCTCAGCCCTACCTCGAGCAGATCTTGCTGAGTTTGAAGGGCGTGGGGCTCGTGCGCTCCAAGCGCGGCGTGGGCGGCGGATACGTGCTCGCGCGGGACGCAGAAGCGATCACCCTGGCGGAGATTGTCGCAGCGGTGGACGGGCCTATAGTTGCGGGCGACTTTGGAGAGCCACACCGCGATGGGGCGTGCGACCACGAAGGACAATGCGTATTGCTGGGCGTCTGGGCCGACGTTGGCAACCACATGCGAGAGCACCTCTCGAGTTACACCTTGGCCGACATGGTGACCCAGGCGCGCGGCGGACGACCCGTCGTGCGCACCCACAGCGCCTGAGGGCTCAGATTCACGATTTGCGGTTGTCGGCACCGCGTGGCATCCTTGGCGCAGGGCCGGTAGAGCCCAGCGGGCACCAGTCCGTGGAGGTCGAGAATCCCGCCCGCTACCCCCCGGAACCTTTAGCCTCGATTTATCCCAAATTTAAAGGCTTGAAGTAATTTTGGCGTAGTGGTAAATTAGTAATGCGTCCATAGGAGAAATACAAAGACCCGAGCGCTACGAATAACGAGATATATACGAAGGAGAACGAATGAACAACACCCCCCGCCGTTCATCAGTCAACACCAACGACATGCTGGGCCTTCTCATGCGAGACCTTGACCGCTACCCCATGCCCAACTACGACGAGCAAGTCGAGCTCGCCAAGCGCGTCACCGCCGGCGACGAAGAAGCCAAGAAACAGATGGTCGCTGCGAACCTTCGTCTCGTACTGCACTGGGCACGCCGCTACCAGGACCGCGGCGTCGAGATGGTCGACCTCGTGCAAGAGGGAACGTTCGGATTGCTGCGGGCAGTTGAGAAGTTCGACTGGGAGCGGGGTTTTAAGTTCTCGACCTATGCCACGTGGTGGATTCGCCAAGCGCTGCAGCGCGCGGTCCAGCAACACGGTCGAACCATACGTATCCCCCTGGAAGTCGGCGAGCAGCTCCAACGCCTCGAAGCGACGACCGCAGAATTGACCTCGATCTTTGGGAGAAAGCCCACCGACGACGAGCTCACCGAAGCGACCGGCATGTCCAAAGAAGAGCGTCAAGGTCTGCACGGACTGGCGGGCGTCACCGCGAGTTTGGACCAGCCCGCGTCATCGGACTCGGCGACGACGTTGGGCGACCTCGTCGCCCCGAGTCAGCACGACTGGGTTGGCGATATCGAACAGTCGATGATGAACGAGCAGTTGCACTCGGCGCTCGACAAGTTGAGTGATCTTCAGCGCGAAGTACTGTCGTTGCGTTTTGGACTCAATGGCTCGACACCGCTGTCATTGCAAGCAACGGCGACGAAACTCGACATCGGGGTGCGCCGTGTGCGCCGCGCCGAGGAAGAGGCGCTCGAGACCTTGCGCGATGACTCCGCAGTCCTCGCGACTCGAGAAAACGCTTAGAGTTCGACGTCATCAGGCACCAGTGCCGCGAGGTCCTTGGGCAAGGGTGCGTTGACGACGAGACGCGCAGCACTGCGAGGGTGATCGAACGCCAACGTCGTCGAATGCAAGAAGAAACGATCCTCCGCGAGTCGACGTTCTCGACGGTGCCCATAACGAGCGTCGTTGACGACGGGGTGGCCAATGGTCGCCATGTGGACGCGTATCTGATGCGTGCGACCAGTGTCGAGTTGGAGTCGAAGCAGCGTCATCGCGTTGGGTTTTTCGATTCTGGTGATCACTTCGTAACCGGTCCTCGCGGGTCGCCCGTCCGCACGCACCGACATCATCGTCGGGGTGCGCACCGAACGGCCAATTGGCGCGTCAACGACACCTCGCTCTTCTGGCACGTGACCTTCAACCATGCCGAAATACGTACGCTGTATCGTACGTTCACTCAGTTGAGCACTCAGGTTCAAGAAGCCCTCGGGGGTCTTGGCGACGACCAACAATCCTGACGTTCCCTTGTCGAGACGATGCACGATGCCTGGACGAAGCGGGTCACAGAGACCCTCGGCACTCAAGTCGCGCATCTGGGGATACAGCGCGAGCAACCCCGCCACCAAGGTGCCGGTGCGCTGCCCGGCCCCGGGATGGACCACCTGACCAGGTGCCTTGTTCACGACACAAAAGTCGTCGTCGTCCAGCACCACCGCGACGAGAACGTCCGCATCGGCGTCGACGATGCCGCTGTGTGGCGTGGGGACGAGAGCGACAAGATGCTGGCCTCCTTCGACGTTGAACGAAGCCTTCACGACGACCTTGTCATCGAGCGTGACCGCACCGTTCGCGAGCATCGCACTCGTCTCAGAACGTGACAATCCCGTGAGCATCGACAGCACCCGATCGATTCGAATGTCGTGCAACGTGCTTGGCACGATGAGATCGAGAACCTCGCCGTCAAAGGCGTCGGAATCGTTCTCGTCGCTCATCGAGCTATCAACCGCTCGCCGCGTAGCGCCGCCACGATGAGAACCAGAAAGCCCGCGGTGATCGAGATATCAGCGGCGTTGAAGACAGGAAACGATCCCAGCGCTATGAAGTCGGTGACCTCATGCGGGGTGGCGGCGAGTCGGTCGAGTACGTTCGCCACTCCCCCTCCGAGCAAGAGTCCAAAACCAATCGTTGGCGCGCCAGAAGCAGCTTGGAGACCCACCACGACGACCGCCAGCGCGACGATCACCGTGAGCACCGTCGTGAGAAAAGTTTCCGATGGTGTAATCGAGAAGGAGATTCCCGAGTTGTACTGCAGTCGAAACCAAAGGGCGCCGACGACGTGCACCGCGTGATTTGCGAGTTCGTGACGGGCCCATGCTTTCGTAAGGGCATCGAGCGCCGTGACCACGAGGGCCACCAACGCTACGGTGAAGTTGAAATGCAGACCTAGACGCTTGCGCGGCACGACACACACGTGAACACGGGCAACTGCGCAAGCAGACGAGGCTTGGAAATCGGCTCGTAACACTCGTCGCAGCGACCGTAGCTCCCGTCGTCAATTCGAGCGAGCGCGACGTCGATTTCATCGACCTTCAGTCGAAGCGACGACGCGAAGTCCTTCAACTGATCGCGCTGGATGTCCGAGGCAACGCTGCTGCCGTCCTCGTCGTCATATTCGAGCCGCTCACGGTCAACGAGCATCTCGTTCGCTTCGGACTCCGCAACGACGATCTGGGCGTTGGTCGCGTCGCGCGTCTCTAACAAAAGAACTCGCAATTCCTCAAGGAACGCCGGGTCATCGCCGTATGGCTTCGAGTGCATTTTTCTCTCGAGAGCCTCTTGTCGTTTACGCTCTTCTGCGTCTCGCCGCTCCTGACGACGTAACTCTTCAAGATTGCGACGCTCGATCTCGCGCTGCTTTCGGGCCTTCTCGGCCTCGATTGCTTTGCGCTTGTTCTCAATCTCACGCTGTTTCTTCGCCTCGGTGGCGGCCTTCTCGCGAGCCTTGCGTTGAACCTCGCGTTCCTTGGCGAGGGCCTTCGCCTTCGCTTCGCGTTCCTTCTTCGCGCGCGCGTTCGCGAGTGCTTTTGCCTTCGCGGCGGCGGCCTTCTCTTTGGCGACGGCCTTTGCTCTCGCTTCACGCTCCTTGGACGCCTTGGTGGCGGCGGCGAGCTTCGCTTTGGCCGCAGCCGCCTTTTTTGCGGCCAACTCTCTTTGTGCGGCACTCAGCGCCGTTGATTTCTTGGCGACTGTCTTGTGAGTGGATTTCGTGGCAATTTTCGACGACTTTGACGCCTTTTTCGCGGCTGCCTTGACCGGGGTCGCCTTCTTGGGGGGTGCCGTGCGGCCCTTGCTCGAAACCTTTGGGCGTGCCGCCTTTTTCACCACCGTCTTCTTCGGCGCGGCCTTCTTCGGCGCGGCCTTTTTGGTGCTTTTAGCGTTCGACGGCATTATTTCTCCTCGTAAGACAATGACAAGTGCGCGCCGAGGCTAGCAGCCTCGACTCGACTTACGAACGGTCGTCGCGAGAAGGTTGCTCGAAATTCAAAACCTGGCCAATCGTGGAGTTTTCCACTGGTGCAGGCGCGGGTGGGGGCACGACCGACGGTCGCGCGGGCTCAGTAGCGTGGGCGCGGGCGGGGCTGGATGAAGGAGTAGCGCTCGGTATCGGGGCGCTCGGTGCGACCGGGTCAGCAGGCGAGCGGGTGCCTCCCACGCTGAAGGAGTTTTCCAACCAGCGTGAGAATTCGCTAAGCACCGCTGCGAGGCGAACGCGCTCATGTTCGAGTTGACGAGAAAGTGTATCGACGTCCTCGCTGAGTCGCTGTTTGAGACCGTTGAGACGATTTACCTCGTCTTCGGCGCGGCTGCGCGCCTCGGCGACGATCTCCCTCGCACGCTCTTGGGCGACGACGGTCAGTTCGCGAGCTTTCGCTTCGGCCTCTTGCTGGGCCTGTTCAATGAACTGTTGGGCGAGCGCGATCATCGAAGTCACCTGTTCGGCACCACTTTGTGAGGGCGTCTTCGACATGATGGGCGCGGGTGCTGGCGCGGGTGCGGCTGGTGCCCCACCCTGGAGCTGATGGATCCGTTCGCTCGCCTGGCGCAATTGTTGGCGCATCTGGGTGAGTTGATCCTTGAGTTGACGTGCTTCAGAGGACACGCGCTCGAGAAACTCGTCAACTTCGTCGACGTTGTAACCCTTGAGACCGACTTTGAAGGCAACCGTGTCGATAACGTCAAGGGCCGACGAGTTGAAATCCGAAGTATCCATGGAGCCACCCTACCTTCAACGTTGTGCCAACAACGGGTGTTGGGCTAGATGAGATTGTTGATGATGATCAAAATTATGACCGCGACCATCACCGAGAAGTCCACACCAACGCCACCAATCGATGGTCGAGGGATGATCTGACGAAGTGGTCGTAGTACCGGCTCAGTCAAGCGAGCGAGAACCCGCTTCACTCCGACGAGGGCGCCACGGGGATTGTTCGAGGGGAACCAACTGAGAAGTGCCGAGATGATCAAAATCCATATGTACAGACCAATGAGGTCGTGCAGCCACGCCACTACGCGCCAACCGATTGATAATTCGTCGCGCGAAGCCTCTCTCGAGCTTCGGGGCTCACGTGCGTACCTTGGGGACTGACGAGGTACACGGCGCCTTTCTCCAGAATCTCCATTTTGGCGTTCAACGCGTACGCCGTCCCGGAGGCGAAATCCACGAGTCGTCGGGCGAGACCCGGCTCGACTTCGTTGACGATGAGCACGACCGCGCGGTTCGAACGCAAAAGATCAGTGATCCGACGTGACTCGTTGTAATTGGTGGGCGTGAAAATCGCCACGTCACGCTCCTGGGAGAAGGGGCTCACCGCCCGCACGCCGCTCGGCATGGGGCGCAAGCGAGGCGCCTGGGTATGGGGCTCGAGGACCGAAATCGGCGTGGGCCGAGCGACGTTGTTGGACATCACTCGTGGCGGCGCGGGCGGCGACGGGCTAGGAAGCGCCCGGCCGTTGGCGTTTGCCGGTCGAGTCCATTCGAGTTCGTCGTCAACCCCCTGGTCCGAGAACGGTCGCGCAGGATTCGTGGTGGTGTACTCGCCGTATTCGTCCTCGATGAGACCGAGAAATCCCAAGGCCTTACGCATCTTGTCTTTCATCAACTTCTCCTCGCGGAAAATCCGCCCGCGACCATGTTAGGCCAGCGTGCCCGGTACCACCCGTTCGCCAAAGAGGGCGCGTCCTACTCGAATCTCCGTTGTCCCAAGTTCACAAGCGATCTCGAGGTCCTCGCTCATGCCCATCGAACACTCATCGAGACCCAAATCGTCGACGAGGTGGCGCGTGTCTCGAAATGCCACTCGCGCACCTTGCGGGTTCGCCGGGGCAACCGTCATCAACCCGCGAACATCCAGGTCGAGGGCGCCCGCGCGTGCAACGAGTGCAGACACTTCCGAGGGCATCGCGCCATTTCGCTCCGCCGCCCCGGTGTAGTCAACTTGGATGTACAGACCGGGTGTTGCGTCGCAACGAGCAATATGCTCGAGTTCTTTCTCGCGTGACACGCCACAGAGAACGTCCGCGACACGGCAGAGTCGAGCGATCTTGTTGGTCTGCACTGCGCCGAGATAGTGCCATCGAATCCGATCATCGCTCGCGGCTCGCTTGCTCTCGAGTTCGTTGAGGTAGTTTTCGCCCACGTCAAAAAGTCCGAGTGAAACGGCTGCGGCGACGACGTCGAGCCCGAAGGTCTTGGTGACCGCCACGATGCGTACGGCGCTCGGGTCAGGGGCGCTCGCGGCGACGCGCGTTCGCAGAGCGCCCAAATTCGTCTTGACGCGAGCGAGTAATTCGTCGCTAGCGGAGGAAGCTGGGTAAGTCGTCATCGCCACCCACGTCGAAGAAGTCGTCATTGGTGGTGCTCGAGAAGATGTCGGTCCGTGGGCCCTCGGTGAGTACGGGCTCGCTCGTCGTTACCGATGCCGGACGCGGCGAGGAACCGTGGTCAAAACCAGCCGCAATCACCGTCACGCGCACCGCTTCGCCGATCGATTGGTCGATGACGCTGCCAAAGATGATATTGGCATCGGGATGAGCGACCGAATGGATGATGTTGGCGGCATCGGTGACCTCGCTGAGCGTCACACCGGGTCCACCGACAATATTCATGAGGATCCCACGCGCACCGTCAATCGACGCTTCGAGCAATGGTGACGTGATCGCTGCTCGTGCCGCGTTGACGGCACGTCCCTCTCCCGTCGAGGTGCCGACACCCATGATCGCGGTCCCCGCGTTTCGAAGGATCGCGTTGACGTCGGCGAAGTCGGTATTGATGAGTCCCGGCACGGTGATCAGGTCGGTGACGCCACGAACGGCGGACAAGAGAACGTCGTCGGCGATCTTGAAGGCTTCAAGCATTGAGGTATCCGCCGCGGTCACCGACAACAAGCGGTCATTCGGTATGACGATGAGCGTGTCGACTTTCTCGCGAAGTTGCGCGATCCCCTTATCAGCTTGTGTGGCGCGACGCTTCCCTTCGAAACTGAATGGACGAGTGACGACGCCAATGGTAAGTACACCAAGCGAACGAGCGATCTCCGCGACGACCGGCGCGGCGCCCGTCCCGGTACCACCACCCTCGCCGGCGGTGATGAAGACCATGTCAGTGTCTGTCAGCGCATCTTCAATCTCGGCTCGATGATCCTCGGCGGCCTGGCGACCGATCTCGGGATCACTCCCCGCCCCCAAACCACGCGTCAGTTGGCGCCCAATGTCAAGCTTCAGATCTGCTTCGCTGAGCAGCAGAGCCTGAGCGTCAGTGTTCGCGGCAATGAATTCAATGTTGCGAAGCCCTTCGGCGATCATCCGGTTCACCGCGTTGACACCGCCACCACCCACGCCGATCACCTTGATCACAGCGTGGTAGTTGCTTTGGTTCAGACTCATGAACTCCCCTTGGGTTGATCCTCTAGCGCACCCTCCGGGAGGGTCACCTTTTCGCGAACAAATGTCACCGAAGGCTAGTCAGCCCTCCGTTTTTGGTCAAATGCCACTGTCACGACGGTGCCGGGCCCGTCACCGCCAATTCGTCAGGGACACTGACGTCCACCACGTCACCGGGGCGCAACGTACTGTGTGCGATCACCGAGGCGATTGCCACGAACTTCTCGTGCAAGTTGACCGCGGCGCCGAGTTCGAAGGTGACGGGGGTCGTCATGTTCAGCGTCACGTCGCCACTCGCGTTCACGGTGATCGATGAAACCTGTGCCGAAAATGCGGGGGGAAGCTCGCTCGCCACCATCGCCGCTGGCTCTCCGGCGCGTGCGAAGGGCCACGACGTCGCTAGCGGGCGCAAGTAGGTGAGTGTCGGCAGGTTCACGTGCAGCGGCGCCGGACCTAGGTCGCGGCCAGAGTCGCTGACGAAACGCAATTGGCCAGAGGTCGTGAATGCCACCGCCACGGGGGTGGATTCGTGTACCACAATGTCGACGGTGTTGGGCCAGTGCTTCGTGACGCTTACCCGTTCAATCCATGGAAACACGTTCAGATCCGCCGCGACGTTGCTCGACGAGACGCTGAGCATGGTGGGGCGTTGTCCCAAGCCCGTCGCCGCCAGAATCTGTGACGAACTTTCGTGCTGGGCACCCACGACGTACACGTGCTGCACGCGGAACAACGACTGACGAAGGGTCCATTGAGCTCCGACGGCGAGCAGTGTGATGACGAGTCCCACACTCAACCACACCTTGGTAGAACGACGTAACCGCCTCGGCGCGGTGCTCGCCCGCGGGGGCGCCGCCCGCGTCGTTTTTGCAGGTACCTGGGGACGTTCACGCACGTCCGTACTCGAGGATCGAGGAGTGCGGGGACTCACGAGCCGTCCCCAAAGCCGATGAAGTGATGTTCACTGACCAAATCAATGCCACTCGTTGCCTTCACCCTCGCCGCCACCAAACGCATGAGGTCTCGAATGTCATTAGCGCGACCGTCACGATCGACGATGATGAAATTTGCGTGCTTGTCACTGACGACAGCGCTCTCGTAGCGCAGGCCCTTGCATCCCGCTTGCTCAATGAGTCGACCAGCGACTTCCCCACTTGGATTTCGAAATGCGCTGCCGCCGTTCTGTCCGCCCGGTTGGTGTTGGCGACGCCAACGGACGATCTCTTTGATTTTGTCGAGCGAGAGTTTCGCGTCACCGCGTTCGAGACGGAGCGTCGCGCTGGTGACGACATCTGTATCTTGCAACGCGCTCGTGCGGTACCCGAAACCAAGTTCTTCGCGCGTCCATTCGCGACGACCATCGCCGCCATACGTCACCGCGGATGTAATCGACGCGGCCATATCGGATCCGTGACCCCCCGCGTTCATCGCGACAGCTCCTCCGAAGGTTCCCGGCACACCGACCGCCCACTCAAATCCAACGATTCCCTCGCCGCTCAGCCGCCGCGCTGCGACGGGGAGGTCGAGTCCCGCACCCGCAATAACGCTCACAACGCCGTTCTCTTCATGCCACGTCAACTCGGCGAACTCTCCGAGGAGATGAAGCGCAATCATCTCGTGTTCACCGTCGGCGACGAGTAGGTTCGAGCCATTTCCAATCACCGCCACTGGAAGACCACTGGCGAATATCAACGGACCCAAGTCGTCGAGATCGGACTGCGAATGTAGTGTGACCAGAGCTCGCACCGATCCTCCGACTCGATACGTGGTCCTCGTTCCCAAGTTGGCGTGCTCCTCCACGCGCTCACGGCCCCGCTTGATGAGTTCACGCACGCTCATCGCACAACTCCACCTTCGAGTAGCTGCGATACATCGGCGATGTCACCGGCACCCATGAAGACCACCATGTCGAATTCCTCGTGCAGCGCACCCAGGGCCCGAGCGACGTCGTGGAACGTTGGCGCGAACGACGTCAAGAACCCCGGGTTGGTCGCCCGCACGACGTTCGCGATGATCTCGCCGGTGACTTTGAAGGGATTCGCTTCGCCCGCGTCATAAATATCGCTCACGATCAGCGCCGCACATCCGTCAAAGGCGTGCGCGAATTGCTCCGCGAGTGACGTCGTGCGCGTTACGCGATGCGGTTGGAAGACGACACCGATCCGTCTATATCCAGCCGCCTTCGCCGCGGCGATGGTTGCGCGAATTTCGCTCGGAAGATGCGCGTAATCCTCGTAGACATCAACATCGCTCCACGTGCCAACATATTCAAAACGTCGAGGAACGCCAGCGAATGCGTGAAGGCCTTCAACGACGCGCAATGGGTCGACTCCCATCGCCAAAGCCAGCGCGGCCACGGTGGCGGCGTTCGCGACGTTGTGCAGACCCGTCACTCGAAGGGCCACGTCGTAGGAACCAAACGGCGTCAACATCGCGAACTCGGCGCGTTGGCGCGCAAGATGGATGTCTCGGACCTGCCACGCGGACTGTTCATTGGTTCCAACGACGATGACGTCGCGCGAAGCGCCGACAATGCTGCGACGCGAACCTGGATCGTCGAACACTACGACGGGTCCTTTGGTACGCTCCACGAGTTCAGCAAAGGCGCGTTCGAGTTCCGCGAGCGATTGATAGTAATCGAGGTGGTCTGCCTCGACGTTCAAGACACCTAGCGCGTAAGGGCGAAGTTTGGTGAAGGAGCCAAAGCTTTCGTCAACTTCGAGGATAAGGTCACCATTGCCAAAGTGACCGTTCGGGCCAATTCCTACGACCGCTGCTCCCAGTAGGCGAGAATCATCGCGCCCCGCCGCGTGCAACACGTGCACCATCATTGATGTCGCTGTCGTCTTGCCGTGCGTCCCGGTAAGCCCAATCACACGCTGTTCCTTCGCGAGCTCGGCGAGCAATTCGCTCCTCGGCACGAGTGCCACGCCCTGCTCACGTGCCGCCACCATTTCCACGTTGTCGTGTTGGATTGCTGGTGAGTACAAGACGACCTGGGCCTCGTGGACGTGACGCGCGTCATGCGAGTACGCGACACGAATCCCGAGTTGCGCAAGTTCCTCGAGTACAGCGACATTGGCGACGTCACAGCCACTCACAACGCATCCCTTTTCGACAAGAAGACGGGCGACACCACTCATCCCGGCGCCGCCGACGCCCACGACGTGGACTCGGGTGCCGGAGTCGAACATCAAGCCGCCACCTCTAGCAACACGTCAACGATGCGCGACGTCGCATCGAGGTGACCCAGCGCGCGCGAGGCTGCCGACATGGCGTCGCGTGTTGGCTGCACCATCATCTCTTCGAGT
>Ga0302319_10021123_pt1 | contig 11734 bp, 10 predicted proteins | sample Bog_T0_2_FD_203319 | JGI IMG/M metagenome (GOLD analysis project Ga0302319, IMG submission 203319) | Peat permafrost microbial communities from Stordalen Mire near Abisko, Sweden - Bog_T0_2 | ecosystem: Environmental > Terrestrial > Soil > Wetlands > Peat | place: Sweden: Abisko, Stordalen Mire...
AGAAGCCGCGATAACTCCAGCGGCATTGCGAGCGGACCCGCAGATCTTCTTCAATCAGTTCCATGGGCGTGGAAGGGGAGTAAAGGAGCGGGATGAGCGCTTTTTCGCGCGAGACACGGGCGTTTTCAACGAGCGGCATGGTCTTAGGGGCATGGGAAAAACTGGGCCAACGCGCCAGCAGACCGCCGTAGCTGGTACACCCGAGTAAGAGGCTTAGAACGCGATGGGAATGGCGCAGTGCCAACTCCTGTGCGATCATTCCCCCCATAGAGGCACCAATTACGTGAGCAGCCGACACACCCGCCGCATCCATCACAGCCGCCGCATCTTGCGCCATCTGGCGGATGGGGTAAAGTCCCTTCGGGGCGTCGCTGCGGCCCATGCCGCGGTTGTCGAAATAGATCGTCCGGTAGCGCGCGCTGAGAAATGGCAGGACGCGAAACCACATGTCATGGGTGAAGCTCAGGCCCATTATAAGCAGAACGGGCGGCCCGCTGCCCTGCTCGTCCCAATAGATGTTCGCTCCGGAAGTGGTAACGTACGGCACTCCCACCAACTTAGCAACCGGATGAGATTGCGTTCCGCGTGGGGAGCGGACCACAAGATATATGGTTCAAAGACGGAGGATGCACAAATGGATGTGGTCTTGGTCCTTTACACTGGAAACGGGGCGAGGTAGTATGGAAGCACCCCCCGAGAATTTCACCAAGGAACGGTAGCTCCCTTTGCTCAAATTAAAGCGTGTCGAGATTCACGGGTTCAAATCGTTTTACGATCGAACCGAGATGCGATTCAGCGGCAGCGGTATCGCCGCCGTGGTGGGGCCCAATGGCTGTGGCAAGTCGAACTTGAGCGACGCCATTAGTTGGGTCTTGGGCGAACAATCGGCAAAAAGTTTGCGCGGCGCGCGCATGGAAGACGTCATCTTCGCTGGCACGCGCGATAAAAAGGCGCTGGGCATGGCGGCCGTCACCATGACGCTGGTGCCGGATGAATCGAAGCTCAATTTACTCGACCGTGCCAAGCACGAAACCCCGGCCGCCGCACAGCCCGAGAACGTTGAGGTTACCGAGACCCTGGCGGATCAGCCTGTGGCCGCGACTCTGAGCAACAACCACGTGCCGCAGACGAGCGAAATTCAGCGGACAGCCGAACGCTCAGGCGAGATTACCATTACGCGCCGGCTGTATCGCTCGGGCGAAAGCGAATATCTGATCAACGGCAAAACGTCGCGGCTGCGCGATATACAGGACCTGTTTCTGGGAACGGGGCTGGGGCCGGAAAGCTACGCCATTATCGAGCAGGGGCGCATCGGCCAGATTCTGAGTAACAAGCCGCAAGACCGCCGCGCGGTGATTGAAGAAGCGGCGGGCATTACCAAGTTCAAAACGCGCAAGCGCCTCGCCGAGGCCAAGCTGGAAAGCGCCAAGCAGAATTTGTCGCGCGTCTTCGACATTCTGGAAGAAGTAACTCGCCAGGTGAATTCGTTGAAGCGGCAGGCTTCCAAAACGAAGCGTTATGGCGAACTGCGCGCCGAATCGGTCGGCTATTTGCGGCAGTTGTTGGCGGCGAAATTCCGACAACTGGAGCGCGAGACGGCGAAGGTGGCTATTGAACTGAACCTGGCGTCTCTGGAATTGCAGAATGCGCAGGCCACCATTCAGGAGCGCGAAGGCGAACAGACCAGCGTGCTGGAATCGACGTATGCGAATGAGCAGGAGTTGACGGCGTCCCGGCAGATGCTGGCGGATCTGAACGTGGAAGCCGAACGGGCGCGCGCCAAGCTGGAATATCAGGCAAAGCAGATTGCGCAGATTGAACAACGGCTGACGGCGTTCGACCGCGAAGTCAACACCATTGAGCAGCAGCAGCAGGAACGCGCGCATGAGTTGGAACAGCAGGCGGCAGAGTGGGAGGCTCTTGAAGCCGAATATTCCGCCACTCGCGCCGAGCTGGAAAACAAAGCCAACGAGCGGCAGCAAGCGCAGAACCGCCACCTAGAGCAGGAGCGCGGTTTGGAAGCGGCGCGCCAGCGGGTGTTGCGCATGCTGGGGGAATCGGCAACCCTCAAGAACCGCATTACGCAAGTGGAAGCGCAACTGGCGGCGGCGGCGCGCGATGCCGCGCGCGCGCAGGATGAAGAACAGCATTCAAGCGGCGAACTGGAGCGATTGCAGCGGATCAGAGCTGAACTGGCGGAGCGGTTGACCGTGGCGCAGGAACAGTTGCAGGCGGTGAGTGCCGAGCGGCGCGCAGTCGAGTTGGAACTACAGGGAAAGCGGGCGCGGCTGCACGAGAGCCGGCAAGCGTTCGATCGGCTGCGCAGTGAACATTCGCGGGTGAAGGCGCGCAAGGATTCCCTCGGTGAAGTGATTCAGCACCGCAGTTACACCACCGAGACGGTCAAGGAGCTCTTTGCCGCATCGGAAAAGGGCGCTACGGGCGAGTTCAAACCGGCCGGCGTGCTGGCCGACTTTTTGGAAGTCGATCCGCAATTTGAGAAAGCCACCGAAGAGTTCCTGCACGACGAGTTGGAGTTTGTGGTGGCGCGGAACTGGCAGGATGCCGAGCAGGGCGTGGCCCTGGTGCGCGGCGAACTGAATGGGCGCGCGACCTTCTTGGCCGAGCACGCGATAGATGCCCATGAGCGCGCCGGCGAACTGCCGCAGCCGGCCATTGTCGATTCTTCGCTGACAAAGCTGACTTCGGTCTTGCGCTTTACCAATGGCCTGACGCAGTTTCCAAATCATCTCCTGCCGCGCATTTCCAATTGCTATGTGGCGGCGGAGCGCACGCTCGCGCGGCGTTTGGCGACGCAGTTTCCGCATTGCTGGTTTTTGACGCCCGATGGCAGCAGCTATCATGGGCGCGCGGTGAGTGGTGGCAAAGAATCGACCGCCGGCCCGTTGGCGTTGAAGCGCGAGCTGCGCGAAATTACGACGCTGGAGCAAACGAAGCATGCCGAAATGGCGGCGGCGCAAGCGGCCGTGGCCGAGCTCGAGCAGCAGATAGCCCAATTGAGCGAGCATTTGGAAGCCTTGCGGTCGGAACAGCAATCCCAGGAAAAAGGCGTACTCGCGTTCGATCATGAGACGCGGAAGTTGAGCGAGGAAGCGCAGCGAGCGGGTGCGCGCCTCGCGCATGCGCGGCACGAGTTGGAGCGTATTTCGCGCGACCGCTTGAAGCTGGAAGAAAACGGCGAGCGCGACCGGGCGGCACTGGAGCGTGCGGAAGGAGCGCGTGCGGGCGAAGAGAGTGCGCTCGAAGGCGCGCGAGAATTGCTGGGCGAGTTGCAAGCCGAAGTGGCGCGCATGGCGGAAGATCATGCAGCGGTTCGGGCGCATCTAGCGAGTTTGGAAGAGCGCCGCCGTTCGCTGGCCGCGAGCCGCGCGCGTTTGGAAACGCTGGTGCGCGATTTTGCTAACCGTCGCGAAAATATTTTGCGCGATGCCGAGCGCCTGGCGGCGGAAAAGGGTCAATTCCTTCAGAGCAATGAAGAACTGGGCATCAAGCTCGGCGATTTGAAGGTGCTGCTGGCGACGACCGAAGCGGATGTGACGCGCTTGGCGGAACGCGAAGCGGAATTACGGGCGCGCTTGGCCGCTTCGGAAGAGGAATTGAAGAAGTTGCGCGCCTCGGCCCAAAAGGTGCAAGAGCAACGCGGTTCATTGCAAGTGTCGCTGGCGCGCGGCGAATCGGATCTCAATCATTTGGAAGAGACGTGTCAGAAGGAACTCGAAACGTCTCTGCGGCAATTAGTGGAAGGCGCGGAAACCATTGCTGACGAAGTGCAACTGGCGGAGATCGAAGCGAAGTACAGCGAAGTGCGGCGCAAGATTGACGCGCTCGGTCCAGTCAATCCGACCGCGCTTGAAGAGTTTGAAGAGGCTTCCCAGCGACAGGAGTTCCTGAATACCCAGCGGCAGGATTTGCTCGACTCGATACGCGATACCGAGCAGGCGATACAGGAGATTGACGGCGAATCGCGCAAGCGCTTTGGCGAAGCCTTTCACGCGATCAACGCCAATTTCAAAGAGATGTTCAAGGTGCTGTTTGGCGGCGGCATCGGCGAAATGCGCTTGACTGACGAAGAGAATCTGGCGGATTCGGGGATTGATATCGTAGCGTCGCCTCCCGGCAAGAAGCTGCAGAGTGTGTTGTTGCTTTCGGGCGGTGAAAAATCGTTGACGGCAATGGCGCTGTTGATGTCGATCTTCCAGTACACGCCAAGTCCGTTCTGCATTCTGGACGAAGTGGATGCGCCGCTCGATGAGCCGAATATTGAACGGCTGACGCGGCTGTTGAAGGAGATGTCGGAGCAGACACAATTCATCGTCATTACGCACGCCAAACGGACCATGGAGGCGGCGCAATCGCTCTACGGCGTCACCATGCAGGAACCCGGCGTTTCAAAGCTAGTGAGTGTAAAATTTAAATCGGCGGCGAATGGGCCGAGTGCAGCGCCGCCCGCCAAGAAAGAGAAGGAAGAGGAAGCGTTCGCGACGGCAGGTGCGTAAAGTGCCCACACGCTTCCAGCCGCCTCTCTGAACTAGCCGTTTTCGACGCGCGCTTTTATATCCGAGTACGCCGTATCGATGAGCCTGCGGAGCGCTGCGGCGTTCGCAGTCGTTCCATGCCTGAGCTTCACATGACGCATGAACTTGCCTGTGCCTTGCAACAAGCGCGCCGGATCAGGCAGCGATGCGCCGTGAAAAAAACCCACGTTGACGTGCGAGGTGAATACATCGACATAGCCGAAGGGCGCATCTCCCAGACAGGCGACCGGACAGCCGTCATGCCAAAGCTCCCGGACTTCGTCTCCGCACTTTCTCATCACCTCAAACCACTGATGCGCGATGGCTCCCAATTCACCGGCATGCTCGTTCATCCACGCATCGATAGCGGGATCACGCTCGACAGCGCCGTTGAATCGCAACAGCAATTCCCTCGTCTTCACGGACTTCAATTTATCATCGTTAGCTGTCGAACATTCTCGGCACGCGAAAAAAAGCGAGCAGGCCGGCACTGGCCTGCTCGCTGTGAACAAGGAGTGGGGACTGGGAGGAATTCAGTCTTGGTCCCATCCTGCTTTCAGAACCTACTGCGCCCTTCTTCGCTGATGGCGGCGCAGCGCGCCAACCCCAAAGAGCCCCGATCCCAAGAGAAACAACGAGGCCGGCTCCGGAACCGGAGTGGTGAATCCCGCCGGGATATCGCTGGGCGTCGGCACGTTTTCCAGATCGTTGGGATCGGTAAAATTCAGATTCGGGTCCGGGTCGTCCTCTCCAAACGGTAAATTGATTTGCTCGTTGGCCACGCCGGGCAGGAAATCGAATTGAGCCAGGTCTGTCAAATTGGTCGCCGATCCAATCACCCCAAAGGACGGGCCGCCCTTGACGTTGAACGCGCCACAATTGCCGGTCAGGACGGGCAAGGCAAATGGATTCCCATTGACGGCAGCGGTGGTTTGGACGAAGCTTCCATCGGCTGTAGCGGCTGCGTTACAACCCCCGCGGTTGAACTCAGAGTACGCAGCGGGCCCAGGAACCGTTACGAAGGTCTGGCTGATGGCGACATCGAGCCACATGGCCCCGCCCGTTTTATCAGTACCCACTCCGCCACCCCATAAATAAGTAAATTGTCCGCGCGAGTCGGTGGCCATGACTGTGCCGCTGAAATTCGAGATCGCATCGTTGAAATTGAACGGCAGGATGACATACTGATTGGCTCCCAGTAACCCTGGGCCATACGACCGGGTTCCCGAATCGATAAAAAAGCCCGCCGGGCAGGGATATATGTTGACGGAGCATAACACCGCGGTTACGGTTACCGCGTGGGCTTCGCTGGGAAAAAGGCATGCGCCGGCCGCTACGGCGAGCAGCCCCAATAGTGAACGAATGGATTTCTTCATGGGTTATCTCCTACAGAGTTGTTAGTAAGTCTTGATTGGTCCGGTTGGGACGCGCCCTGCCGGATGCAAATGCCGGTAATTCGATTAGTCCCAGCCAACTTGCCAAATGCCGCCCGCGTGTTTGCTCGGTGCGGTAATCTCAGTATTCAGCCAGCCGGCCAAATTGCCAAGCCGCGTCTTCACCTGTCAGGTGCCGAACTGACATACGGCATTGGCGCCGTCTTCCAGATAACGAGCCACCACGCAAACGATTAACTGAGCGCGGCTGCGCACCGCCAGCTTCGTGTAGAGCCGCTGAACATAGGTGTTCACGGTGTGCGGCGAGATTCCCAATTCGAAGGCGATGGCGTCCTCTTTGCGATCTTCGAAGATATGCTGGACGATTTGCAGTTCGCGCTGGGATAGTTGCAGCGAAGTGGATAGCCGCGACCAGGAGTTGGTGGAAAATAGCCCGGAACCCCTCGCGGCGGGGGTGGCTTCAAATCCCGTTACGCAGACGGTGCTCATTGGATCACCCGTGCTGCTCTGAATTCGGCGTCCACGCCACTTAGTATCACAAGAATTTCAAGTGTGAGCATCTTACTACTTCCTTCCAGCCTTGCAGGTAAGACGCTTGAACGTTTTGATTCTTCTCACTCCTGGTGGAATAGAAATTGCACAAAAGAGTGAAGAAAATATTCCGGCGACCCTCCAGAGGAGGTGCTGATTGCTCACTTTTGAAATCGAGGTCCAACTGCGTTCGCTGCTGGACCAATACGGCGGCCTATTGCGCACCGCGATTGCCTCTCATTGTCCCAGGGATCTGGGCCTGCAAACCGACGACCTGATGCAGGAGGCCTGCCTGCGGCTTTGGAAAGCGCTGGCTAAGGAACGCGAAATACATAACGTTCCATGCTACTTACAGCGAATCGCCGCTACAGTAGCCATTGACGCGGTCCGCCGTGTTAAGGCGAGGCGCGAAGAGCAATTGCCATTTCCGCAGCGCTTTGATTCCGCAAGCGGCGAGAAAAACGAGTGCCCACAGCCGCACGATCTTCATCCTTCGCCTGAACTGCGGGCTGAACATAAACTGTTAATCGCGCTCACCAAACAGATAATCCGCGGCTTTGCACCCAATCGCCGCCGAGCCGTGGAACTTTACCTCGAAGGGCTCAAGAATGACGAGATCGCCCGACGACTGGGCTGGAGCGAAGGGAAGGCCAGAAATTTGGTCTATCGCGGTCTCTACGATCTTCGAGCGCGGCTCCCGGTTCGCCAGGGCCCATTTCCCTGCGGCTGTGCTGCGCACCGGCCTCCGCCGTAGGGCGGCCATTCCCGGCGGCCCGCTAGCGCAACGCCGCACACAATACTGCCGCTCCCCGCGACTCCGCGATAAACGGTTCTTAGGCTAGCGTCCCGGCCAGAACCCGGCTACCATAATGCTGGTCCACATAGTTGTTCAATAGCGCGCGGAATTCTTCCACTATGTGATCGCCTCGCAGGGTCGTCGAGAGCTTGCCGTCGATATACACGGGAGCTACGGGAGTTTCAAACGTTCCCGGCAGAGAGATTCCGATATTGGCGTGCTTCGATTCGCCGGGCCCGTTTACCACGCAACCCATCACTGCGACCTTCATTTCTTCAACGCCCGAGTATCTATCACGCCAAATGGGCATTTGCTCGCGCAGATAGGTTTGAATCTGATCGGCCATGTCTTGAAAGAAAGTGCTGGTGGTGCGGCCGCAGCCCGGGCAAGCCGCGACCTGCGGCGTGAAACTGCGCAGGTTCAACGCTTGCAGAATCTGCTGGCTGACAATCACTTCTTCCGAGCGGTCGCCATTCGGCAGCGGCGTCAACGAGGCGCGGATCGTATCGCCAATACCCTGTTGCAGCAAAACCGCCAGCGCGGCGCTGGTGGCGACGATCCCTTTAGAACCGACCCCTGCCTCCGTCAAACCCAAATGCAAGGCATAGTCGCAGCGCGCCGCCAGCATTTCGTAAACAGAAACTAAATCCTGCACATTGCTGACCTTGGCGCTAAGGATGATTTTGTCGCGGCCTAAGCCATAACGCTCGGCGTTCTCGGCGCTGCGCAAGGCGCTTTCCACAATGGCGCGCCGCGTCACTTCCATGGCATCCAAAGGTTCAGGTGACCTGGCGTTGTCGTCCATCATTTGCGTGAGGAGCGCGGAATCGAGCGACCCCCAATTGACGCCTATGCGCACCGGCCGGTCATACTCAATAGCCGCTTCAATCATGATGCGGAAATTATCGTCCTGCTTGCGGCCGATGTTCACATTCCCGGGATTGATGCGGTACTTGTCGAGCGCGCGCGCGCAATCCGGATATTTTTTCAGCAGGATATGCCCGTTATAGTGAAAATCGCCAATAATGGGAACGGTCACGCCAAAGTCGCGCAACGTCTTGACGATGGTAGGCACGGCCTTCGCCGCTTCTTCGGTATTTACCGTTACGCGAACCAGTTCCGAACCGGCGCGCGCCAACTGCATCACTTGATTGACGGTGGACGCGGAATCCGCCGTATCGGTGTTGGTCATGGACTGAACCACAATCGGGTTCGAGCCGCCTACTTGAATTCCTCCAACATTGACGGCGACAGATTTGCGGCGGATGGGTGCGGCCATGGGATCTCCAGTGAGGGTGTAAACTCTCAGTTTAGCAACCGGGAACACGGATCGCCTAAACCGATGCGCGAACGTCTAAGGCTGCCGGGCTATCGTCCTAAGCCAGCAATTTTTCACGCTTGCGAACGGGGCTGGCCGGTGGCAGGTATTGCAAATCGCTCAGTTTGGAAATGAGCAGATCCATACTCTCCTGCTCCGTTTGCAGGGCGGAATTAACATGGATGTCCGGCGCCTCCGGATTTTCATAAGGATCTGAAATTCCGGAAAAGTGCTTCAACTCGCCGGCGATCGCCCGTTGATATAAGCCTTTCACGTCACGCCGAATCAGGGTGTCCAGTGGACAATCGACAAAAACCTCCACGAAGTGTTCGCAAGCTTTTCTTGCCCTTAGACGCGCTTCTCGGTACGGTGCAATGGCAGCTACCACGGCAATAACGCCGTGCCTGTTTAAGAGGCGTGCCACGTAAGTAATCCGGCGCACATTTTCGGCGCGATCAGCCTTGGAAAAACCAAGATCCCGGCACAGGCCATGGCGAATCTCGTCGCCATCGAGCAACTCGTATGGCAGCGCAAGCGTGCTCAGGTAGGAACCCAACGCGGACGCCAAAGTGGATTTTCCGCTGCCCGAAAGCCCGGTAAACCAAATAGTAAAGGCACCCTTCTCTGTTCGCGAGGCACCCGCAAACCGATCCTTATGGTGTTCCATGTTGTTCAAGACGAAATGATTGCATAGTTGAAACAGTTCGCGCAAACAAAATTACGGGTAAGTGGTTATAGTACGTTTGTTGCGGGAGTGTCACCGCCACTAGGAATAATCCGTCTTATTTCGACTTGAGCGGTGGATTTTAGGCGAAACACCATGGAAAATCCCTCGGCTCCGGCGTTAATGCCGCGTTCCAAATCCGCCAATTGCTGGCGTACAACTTCGGCCGGCACCCTTCGCTCCACGCGCGACTCGGCTCGCTCTAAGCAAAGCTCGGCAGGCGTATCCAATACCAGAGCGATAGCCGGCCGTTCACAATGCCGCGCCTGATCGACCAGGCGCGCGCGGTGGAGTGCGCTCACATTCGTGGCATCGACCACACAAAGCTTGCCGCGGCGCAGACGTTTGCTCAGAGCCAGATGCAGCAAATCAAATGCATCGGCCGTTGCTTCCTGACATCCTGCGTCGTCGCTTACCATCGCGCGAAAGAAATCGGAAGAGAGAATCTCGCTTGGCCGGAAGTGCGCCAAGGCAAAAGTAGACTTTCCCGAACCCGCGACGCCGATCAGAACGATCAACGAGTTGGCGGGTATTTCCAGAATCTCGATCGCTGGCTCCATGCAAGTTTCAGAATCCTCGTTCCATGGGCAGGGCAAAGGGCGGTTCGACCAGAAAATCGGCCTCGCGAATTTCTATAAGCGCTTCGCGCAACGATTGTTCTCTGGCAGGCTCGGTCGTGATCACAAATGGCAAATCGCGCCAGTCTTCTCTCGGCAGCTGCAAGACGGCATCGATGCCGATTTTGTGTCTCGCCAGAATGGTGGCGAGGGTGGCTATGATCCCCGCCTTGTCCTCTACCCGGAAGCGCAAGAAGAACGGCAACTCTTGCGTGCTGATATCCAGTGGTTTGTATTCGCCCAGACGTTCATGGGCAAACGGACTGACGCGTTCCGGACTGCCATAGCGAATTTCCCGGGCCACGCGCATCAAATCGCTGACAATGGCCACGCCGGTGGGTTTCGGCCCTGCGCCGCGGCCGTAATAAAAGGTATCTTCGCCATAGGCGCCGCGCACCCAAATCGCGTTATACGCCCCCTGCACCTGCGCCAGAATCGCCGATTGCGGGACCAGTGTGGGCCGCACCGAAAGCAGCAAACCATTCTCATTTTGCCGCGCCAGGCAGACCAGCCGAATGGTGTGCTTGAGTTGGTGCGCGTATTCGAAATCTACCGGCAGGATGCGCCGTATGCCTTCCGTATAGATATCGGCGGGCGTCAGCTTTTCGCCAAAGGCAAGCGCTGCCAGTATGGCAAGCTTCGAGCGCGCATCCAAGCCATCGACATCCGCCGACGGGTCTGCTTCCGCATATCCAAGCTGCTGCGCCTCTGCCAGGACGGCTTCAAATTTTGCGTTGCTTTTTTCAATCTCCGTGAGAATGAAGTTACTGGTGCCGTTCAAGATGCCATAGAGCTCCACCACGCGGTCACCGGCAATCCCTTCGCGCAGGATGGTGTGAATTGGAATCCCGCCGGCCACGCTGGCTTCCATGGCCAGGTTCACGCCGTTCCGGCTGGCGGCAGCCCAGAGCTCCGCGCCGCGCAACGCCATCAACTCCTTATTCGCCGTTACCACGGACTTTCGCTGCCGCAATGCTTCTTCCACGATCAATCCGGCCGTCGCGGTACCGCCGATTAGCTCCACGACAATGTCCACTTCAGGATTTGAAACAATTTCGCGCCAGTCGCTGGTACGCAAAATCGCATCGGGAAACGGCGGCAGTTTCTTCTGGTTTACGTGGCGGCTGCAGACGGCTTTCACGCGTAGCGGAAACCCAAGCTTCTCCTGAATACTGGCTGCGTTCTCCGATAGAATTTGCAGTGCGCCCGAGCCAACATTGCCCAGACCGATGATGCCTACTGTTACTTCCAAGCAAACACACTCCTTCGTTCCTTTCCGAGCGCTATCAGTGGCTTATGATAGCAACCAGAATGAGTCAAACGCGCCGCTCCGCCATTCTTGCATTGCTAGCTTTTTCATCGGCCGATGCCGCGCAACAGGCGGCCGACCCGAACAAGCGTCCCACCCTGCCCGATGTAGACAGTAGCGACGACGCCAAACTGCCAAACGGCAAGTCGCAGAAAGACGCAATTTCTAAACAAGCGCACGAAGATGCCCTTAAAGAGGTTGAATTGCTCATTCAAATGGCGGAAGACCTGCGCGATGAATTAAAACATAATGGCGAGTTCGTGGTGGCGGTCTCTTCGCTCAAGAAAACCGAAGAAATCGAGAAACTCGCGCGTCGCATTCGCGGCAAATTAAAAGCGTAGATTTCGCATTTCAAGTCGCTTCCGGCGCGGCGAATTTAGCCGAATTTCCGCTCTCAAATTTCAGTCACAGGAGCCTCTTGCAAAACTCAGGCAATGGAATCAACGGAGTAGGGGAAACAAAAGTAGGAAGAAATGTTTTTTGAGAGGATGGGGTTGAACAAGCAGTAAG
>Ga0302319_10021126_pt1 | contig 11733 bp, 11 predicted proteins | sample Bog_T0_2_FD_203319 | JGI IMG/M metagenome (GOLD analysis project Ga0302319, IMG submission 203319) | Peat permafrost microbial communities from Stordalen Mire near Abisko, Sweden - Bog_T0_2 | ecosystem: Environmental > Terrestrial > Soil > Wetlands > Peat | place: Sweden: Abisko, Stordalen Mire...
GGGGAATTCGAACGCGGGATCATCCCCTCCCGAGACCGTTTTCTTCTGCTGTTGAGCGGGCGCGGCAAGGCCCGTAAACAGCAGCAAAATGAATGAAATCCGCAACGCCATTCTTCTTAATCTTAGAAGATGCGCCATGTAGAATAGGAGTTACGTGACATACGACCTGATTGTGATCGGTAGCGGCCCTGGCGGCTACTCAGCAGCGGTGCGCGCCGGCCAGTACGGCCTGAAAACCGCGATTATCGAAAAAGATGGCAAACTGGGCGGCACCTGCCTCCATGTGGGCTGCATCCCGACCAAGGCTTTGCTGCATACCGCCGAGCTCTGGAGCTTCGCCAATCACTCTTCCGACGAAGGCATCACCATTGAAAAGCCTGTCCTCGATTTCCCTAAAGTGAACGCGCGGAAGAACGGCATCGTGACCAAACATGCCAAGGGCGTCGAGTTCCTGATGAAGAAGAACAAGGTCGATGTCATCGTCGGCTTCGCGACCATCAAGGGACCCGGCAAGGTTGAAGTCAAGACCGATAAAGGCACGCAGGTTCTGGAGACGAAGAACATCCTGATTGCTTCGGGATCGGAAGCTCGCATGCTGCCTGGGCTGACGCCCGACGCAGACCGCATCCTCACCAACATCGAGATTCTGAACCTGACGCAGGTGCCGAAGTCGCTCATGATTATCGGCGCGGGCGCGGTGGGCGTGGAGTTTGCGTCCATGTTCAAGCGGTTCGGGTCTGAGGTTTCGATCTTCGAGATGCTGCCGCGTCTGGTGCCGGTGGAAGACGAAGAGGTTTCGAAGGAACTGGAGCGAGTCTTTAAGAAGAACAAGATTCGGGTCGAGACTGGCGCGAAGTGCAGCGATATAGAGAAGACAGATACCGGCGTCAAGATGAAGGTCCTGCTTGCGAACGGCAAGACGGAGACCGTTGAGGCTGAGAAACTGCTGGTGGCAGTCGGTCGTTCGCCGAATACGGCAAAGATTGGCCTTGAGAATACGAAGATCAAGACGGACCGAGGCTTCATCGAAGTGAGCCCTTATCAGGAGACCGCGGAGCCGGGGATTTACGCCATCGGCGATGTGGTGGCGGGCACTCCGCAACTGGCGCATGTGGCTTCTTCGCAGGGCATGGTGGCGGTGGCGAAGATGGCGGGTAAGCCGGCGACTCCGATCCATCGCAATCGCATTCCCGGCTGCACTTATACCGAGCCTGGCATCGGCAGCGTGGGGCTTACGGAAGCTCAGGCTAAGGCTGCGGGCTACGACGTTAAGGTGGGCAAGTTTCCATTCATTGCCAACAGCAAGGCGACTATTCTTGGCTCGCACGATGGCTTTGTCAAGGTGGTCGCCGACGCTAAGTATGGCGAGATCCTGGGCGTCCACATCATCGGGCCGCAGGCTTACGAGCTGATCTCGGAAGCGGTGGCGGCAATGGAAGCCGAGGCAACGGTCGAGACGATGATGCATACCATCCACGCGCATCCCACCATTTACGAAGCCGTCGGCGAAGCGTTCCAGAACGTGTATGGCCTCGCCATCAATGTCTAAAAGGTCCTGCGTTGTTCAGGACCTCGGCAGGATGTCTTATGCCGAGGCGCTGGCGATTCAGCATCGCATCGCCGACGAACTCAAGGACGGTCGGGGGACCGACCATCTGCTGTTTGTCGAGCATCCGCACACGATAACGGTGGGGCGCAACGGGCATGATGAGAACGTGCTGGCGCCCGAATTCATCCTGCGGCGTGCGGGCATTGAGCTGCATACCTCGGACCGCGGCGGCGATGTGACGTATCATGGGCCGGGGCAGGTGGTGGCGTATCCGATCATGGACCTGCGCGCATGGAAGCGCGATGTGGGCGCCTATGTGCGCGGCATGGAACAGGTTCTCATTGATACCCTGAAGGAGTTCGGAATTCAGGGGGCTCGCGTGCCGAAGCTCACCGGCGTTTGGGTGGGCGAAGGCGAAGCCCAGGCTAAGGTCGCGGCCATCGGGGTGCATCTGAGCCGATGGGTTTCAACGCACGGACTGGCATTGAACGTGACCACCGACCTCCGCTATTTTCAATACATCGTGCCTTGCGGATTGACGAAGCCGGTGACCTCGATGGAGCGGCTGTTGGGAGTTCACGCCGATGCCGAAGAAGTGAAGGAGGCGCTGGCGCGCCACTTCGGGCAGATTTTCGATTTCGAGATGCAGGCCGAGCCTGTGTTGACTGGAGAGTTCGCTTAAATGACTGACGTCGTGATGCCCCAGATGGGCGAAAGCATTGTCGAAGGAACGCTCACCAAGTGGCTGAAAAAGGCCGGCGATACGGTGGAGCGCGATGAGCCTTTGTTCGAGATCTCGACCGATAAGGTAGACACGGAGATTCCGGCTCCGGCTTCGGGCGTGCTGGCTGAGGTGCTGGTGCAGGAGGGCCAAACGGTTCAGGTGAATGCCGTGGTGGCGAAGATTAATGAGGGCGGATCGGCTGCAGTTCCTGCGCCTGCGCCGCCTGCAGAGGCCGCTGCTCCAGCTCCTGCGGCAGAGGCACCTCCCGCTCCGGTGGCTGCGGCGCCGCCGCCTCCACCTGCTACTGCACCGGTCGTCGAAGAGGCTAAGGAAACCGGGCCGACTTCGCCTCTCGTGAAGAAGATGGCTCGGGAGAATAGTATCGATCTCGCTAAGGTTTCCGGCACAGGCACGGGGGGTCGAATTACTAAGGAAGATGTCGAGGCTTACATGAAAGCGGCAACGCCGGTTGCGCCGGCTCCGCTTACGACTCCTCCGCCTGCTCGCGCAGCGGCCCCGGCTCCCGTCGCGGCAGTGACTCAGCCCTCGCCTACAGCTAAGACTCGTATTGAGCCCATGAGTAACATGCGGATCAAGATCGCCGAGCACATGGTGATGAGCAAGCGCGTATCGGCTCATGTCACTACCGTGCATCGCGTCGATATGACTCGTGTAGCTAAGATGCGGGCTAAGCATAAGGAAGACTTTGCTCAACGCTATGGCATGTCTTTAACCTTCCTGCCCTTTGTTACCAGGGCGGCGGTTGAGGCTCTGAGGGCCTTCCCGATAGTTAACGCTTCTATCGACGGAACCAACATCGTCTATCACAACGAGATCAACTTAGGGATCGCCGTGGCGCTCGATGGCGGGTTGATTGTTCCCGTGATTCGTAATGCCGATGAGAAGAATGTCTTAGGCCTGCAAAGGTCTATTGTGGACCTTGCTTCCCGGGCTCGCGCCAAGCAGCTTAAGCCCGATGAGATTCAGGGGGGAACGTTCTCCATCACCAACTTCGGCAGCTTTGGCAGCGTGTTTGCCACTCCTGTGATCAATCAGCCTCAGGTGGCGATTCTGGGGGTGGGAACGGTCGAGAAGGTCGCCGCTGTTGTTGACGACGGCATCGCGATCCGCTCCCAGTGCTTCCTGGCTCTTACGTTCGATCATCGGCTGATCGATGGCGCGTTGGGCGATCAGTTCACGGCTAAGGTTAAGGCTGTGCTTGAGAACTGGTCGGAAGACGTACTGTAGGCCGCCCTGGGAAACCGGCGACAAGATCGCCGGTGTTACCGTATTTGGGTTAGGATATTGCCCTTGAACACGAGCTTGACCTTGCCAGGCTCGTGGGTCGCGGGCGGGCGCACAATCCCCACCTTTTGACCCGTCTTTGTGTTGACGAGCATGGCCACGTCGAGGCCCTGGGCCTGTTCGACGCGATACTCGCCCGCGGGCAGGGTCCGCTTCTCTACCTGGAATGCGAAGGGTATCGCAAACGGCTCCGATTTCACCGCCGCCGCCTGGGCTGCCGAAACGCCGAGAATCAGCGCAGCGGCGCAGGGGAGGATTACAAGCGCACGAAATGATTTCTGCATCATTGGACTAACCTTCTTTTTTTGATTGGCTTAGAAGCTTCTGGCTTCGATAGGTTATACGCACGAACTTGCGATTAGTTCGCAAAGGCCCGGAAATATTCTTATCTCCATTTGTACGATAGGCTGCTTTTCGTGGATCGCCGTGACTCTGATTGAACGGGGCGGCGATTGAAGCGCTGGGACAATTCGAAGCCAATTTGGCCTAAGAAGCACGGGATTCACTCGGATAAATACTGAGTGGGAGCCCGGTTGCCGGGTGTTTTGCAATTCAAACCCAATTCACCGGCGACAAGAACGGCGGCATTACAAAACGAAGCCAATTTTTGGCAGGGATGGGCGCCGATCAACGCGGATAAAACGCTTGTTGCAATTCGAAGCCAATTTCGTTAGGCGGCTTTGGGTTGCTCCTCTGTTGTCGCGGCGGCTCCGGCTGTAGCCGTTTGCAGCTGGATTTCTATTACCAATGAAGGTATGGGTGTGGCCGATGGCGTGTTCGACTTCGATGATGTCGTGGTCGAAATGCTTGTCGGGCAAGACCTGGCCGTAGGCGAACATGTTTCTTCAACCGCTCTGAGGCGGTTGAGGCGCCAACTGTCGAGCGCTACGCTTCTTGCGAAGTGGATTTCGGCTCGGCCCCAGGGGTCGAGGTCACGAACGAATTCGCGGATGAAGTCGAGTCTGGCGACGCGATCTTCGTTGGTCATGACGTGAGTAAGACCGGTGAGGGGGTCTTTGAAGCCGAAGTGGGACTGAGCGAAATTCGTCGAAAATTGTTGCTAATAGCAAGCTTCCGAACTTCAGGTCGAGACCAAGGCTGGTTCGCTGACCCTAAGGTTTCTTTTCCTCACGGCGGGCCGGTTCAGCTTTCGGAGGCGCCGGATGGGGAGCCGGCGGTGCTGCACGCGGTTCCGCACGCGCAGGCGCGGGGCGAGCCTGAGGTTCCGGTCGAGCTTGCTGAGGCATAGGCCGAGCCTGAGGTTCCGGTCGAGCCTGTTGAGTTATAGGCCGAGCCTGAGGTTCCGGTCGAGCCTGCTGAGGTATAGGCCGAGCCTGAGGTTCCGGCCGAGCCTGAGGTTCCGGCCGAGCCTGCTGAGGTATAGGCCGAGCCTGAGGTTCCGGCCGAGCTTGCTGGGGCATAGGCCGAGCCTGCTGAGTTATAGGCCGAGCCTGTGGTTCAGGTCGAACCGGCTGTGGTTCCGGTCGAACCTGAGCCCGCAAATCCGGCGGCTGCCGAGCCGGCGCAGCCCCCGCAAACACCTTCGGATGCCCAGCCACCTCACCTGGCTCAGCCGCCGGAGCCTTATAATCCGTCCGCAAAGGCCGCTCTACGGCCACCTGCGCGGGCTTCCCACGATTCACCGCCGCAAACTGCGCCCGATTCCCTTCCGCCTGCCGCGTCTGCGCGACCTGTGCCGCAACCGGCGCCATCCGCCGCTCGTGCAAAGCCGCGACTTCCGGCGCCGTAGGCCGCAAGCCAACACCGCCAGGCCCGTTGTAACTCACCCGAGTATTCGTAACGTTTGTCACCCGATAGTTATAAACGTTCACGTTTCGAATCACATTCTCATTTACATTCGTCACCGATCGGTTGTAAGCGAAATCATTCCCGTGCCAGTACCCCCCGTAATAACCGCGCCCTACATAGCCAAACCCATAATCGATGCCGCCATAAAACCCAATATGCTCTCCCCAGAATCCGCGATGCCAACGATACCTGTGCTCATAGGACTCCCAGTAGGGCGGGGTCCAGAGCGCCCCAACATAGGGCGCCAGAACCCACGCTCCCGGAACCCAGTAATAACCTCCCGACCCGTAATCCCAGACCCCTGGCGTCCATATATAGTTCTCGCCCGGACACGATGGCTGGCTGTACTCAGGCAAGGGAGGCGGCGCCTGGTCCGCATAAACCACCTGATCCTCCGTACCCGAATAATCGGCACTGGTGTCGTAGCCGGCGTTTGAAGTCCCCGACGAATAGACCGGGGGCTGCGGCGCGGGATTCTGCTGAGGAGCCTGGCTCTGATACTGAGGCGCGCTCCCTTGCACACCAGATACCGGCTGCTGATTCGCCGGAGTCTCCCCCTGATCCCCTTGCCCCTGAGCCACTGGGGCCAGATTCCCGTTGGCAGGGTCTCCATCCGCCGCGGCTACGGTTCCTGGCTGATTTGCCCCCGAACACCCCATCAACGCCAGGCCTGCCACAACGATTACAACTAATTTCGCGCGCACAAGTAAGTCTCCTCTCCATTCGATCCAGCATGTTTCCGGCCATTCGTTGTACCGAGAACCACGAAACGGTGGGTGCGTTACGCACGCATGCCTGGTAACATGAATGCAACGTAGTTAAATTCTCTTTCAGGTGGAGGTCATATGAAGTCTGCGATTCACCTCGCATTCTCTTTCGTATTCGCGGGTTCTCTCGCGTTCGCACAACAGGACGTCGGCACCATTTCCGGCACCGTAACAGATTCCTCGGGAGCTTCAGTTCCCGGAGCGGCCCTCTCCATCACAGCGGCCGACCGCAACATTGTAGTCCGCTCCACAGTCACCGACCATGACGGCAATTACAGCGCCCCCTACATCCCCGTGGGCACTTACAATGTCAAAGCCGAGGCCAAAGGGTTTAAAGCCTCCGTCAAACAGGACGTGGTTCTCAACGTTGCCGATTCGCTCACCATCAGCTTCAAACTCGAAGTTGGTAACGTTACCGAGACCGTCACCGTCGAAGCAGCCCCCACGCAAGTCGAACTCGCCAACGGCGCGGCGCAATCAACCACCATAAACGGGACCCAGATACGCGAACTGGCCCTTGTCACCCGCAATTACGAACAACTTGTGGGACTGATGCCGGGCGTCACCTCGGCTTCCGTCGACCAGCTTTACGTCGGCACCTCGCTGCCCTCCGGCCAAACCGCCACCATACCCTACGCGATCAATGGCGCTCGAAACTCCGGCAGCGCCTGGCTCGTCGATGGCGCGGACAATATCGACCGCGGTTCCAACCTCACCCTCCTGACAACTCCCAGCATCGATGCCATCGCCGAATTCAAGGTCCAGCGGAGCGGCTATTCGGCCGACACTGGTCGGTCCGGCGGAGGCCAGATTCAGGTGGTTACCAAATCCGGCACCTCGAGCTTTCATGGCGACGTCTACGAATTCGTCCGCAACAACGATTTCGCCGCCAATAACTTCTACAACAACGCCACCTCGGTGAACGTCAATTCCAGCGGTATCGCACAGGTTGCACCGCTACACTACAACGATTTCGGCTGGACCCTCGGCGGCCCACTCTACATTCCGAAGCATTACAACACCGATAAGAACAAGACCTTCTTCTTCGTCTCCGAAGAATTCCGCCGCGTCATCACCTACGCCAGCGGCACCGCCACCGTCCCCAATCAGGCCGAACTCACCGGCGTCTTTCCCGGCGCGGTCTGTACCTCTTATACCGTCAGCACCTGCAACAACACCTCGACTACCATCCCCGCCTCGCTCATCAACCCGGTGGCAACCGAATACATCAAGGACATCTATTCCCACATCGCGCTGCCCACCACGGGGACGACGCTGGTTTCGCTCTTCCGCAACGTCTATAACTTCGAACAGGAAATGTACAAGGTGGATCAGAACTTCGGACCGAAGCTCCAGATCTCGGCCCGCTACCTCCGCGATCAAATTCCCACCACCGAACCACAGGGACTCTTCGGCGACGGCGCGCCCATTCCCAACGTCGGTGTCACTAATACCAACGCGCCCGGCCGCAGCTGGATGGCTCACGCCACTTCCACCTTCTCGCCCACCTGGATCAATGAGGCCGGCTACACCTTCTCTTACGGGGCCATCCTCAGCAATCCGACCGGCTACACCAACTCCAACACCTCGCCCGATATCAAAGCAACCCTGCCTTTCCCGGTCACTCTTAGCCTGGTTCCTTCCCTGTCGTTCTCCGGCGGGACCACCATCCAGGGCTATGGCCCGTACCGCGATTTCAACCGCAACAACAACGTCTTCGACAACATGACGAAGATTTGGGGCAACCACACCATTCGCTTCGGCGGCGTCTACAACCATTATGAGAAGACCGAAAACGCGGCCACCGGCAATCAGGGCGCCTTCGCTTTCTCGCCCGCCAGCACGCCCACCACCACCAACGCTTTCCAGCAATCCTTCGCCAACTTCCTCGAAGGCAATGTAGCCACCTTCACTCAGGCTTCCGAAGACGTAACCCCGGACATCAAGGCCAACCAGTTCGAGCTCTACGTTCAGGACGATTGGAAAGTGCGCCCGAACCTTACCATCAACGTTGGAATGCGCTATTCGCTGTTCTATCAGCCCATCGACGCCAAGAACGAACTCACCACCTTCGACCCGGCCGTCTACAGCGCCGCCATGGCTCCCACCATTACTTCGGGCGGCCTTCTGACCATCAATGCCCAGGGCTATCTCAATGGCCTGATCATCAACGGTCAGAATTCGCCGTACGGCAGTAAGATCTCCAACCAGGACAAGTCCGATATCGCCCCGCGTTTCGGCTTCGCATGGGATCCTTATGGCTCCGGTAAGACTTCCATTCGCGGCGGCTACGGCATCTTCTACGACGCCACTCTCTACGGGACCTTCGAACAGAACATCTTCAACAACCCGCCATTCGTCAACACCGTAAGCATCTCCAGCGTTTCGCTCAACGATCCCGCCGCCGGAACGGCTGCCATCAGCAACACACCCAAGGCCCTCCGCGGCACTGCTACTAATTTCTCTACTCCCTATACCCAACAGTGGAGTCTCGAAGTTCAGCGTCAGATCCAGTCCAGCTGGCTCGCCAGCGCGGCTTATGTCGGAACCAAAGGTACCAATTTGCTCGGCATCATCGACATCAATCAGTTGCCGCCGAATTTCGCCTATAACTCCGGCTTCGCCCCGACTACAACGAACTACACCAGCAGCACCGCAGAGCTTCCGCTTAACTATCTGCGCCCATATCAGGGGTACAACGCGATTAACATGATTGAACCCTGGTTCAATTCCAACTACAACGCTCTGCAGCTCTTCACCCAGAAGCGTTTCAAGGGGCTGAACCAGATCTCAGCCTCTTATACCTGGTCGAAGAACATGACCGACAATGCCAGCGATCGCTCCAACGCACCGCAAAACACGTACAACTTCAACTCGGGCGAATACGGTCCCGCAGCCTACGACCGCAAACAGGTCTTCAACCTGAACTTCGTCTACGAAATCCCGGTCTTCACCACTCAAAAAGGACTTGTCGGCAAAACACTCGGAGGCTGGGAAGCTTCGGCCATTGCCCAGTACTACACAGGCCTCGCCTATACCGTGACCACATCGAGCTCGGACCCGGCAGCACTCGGACTGATCGGATCCAGCGCCTCGAGCGCCCGACCCGACCTGCTCTGCAACCCCTACTCCGGCTGGACCAGCACCCGAACCTCCTGGTTCAATACCGCGTGTTTCATCAACCCCGCCGCCGGTCAGCATCACGTAGGGGACGAAGGCCGAGGCGTCCTCAGAGGCCCCGGTTACGAAGGCTGGAGCCTTTCTCTCTCAAAGAACGTAAGCTTCGGAGCCGAACAACGCTTCCGCTTCCAGCTCAGAGGAGAGGCCTCCAACGTCCTGAATCACACCAACCCCAGCACCTTCGGTTCGACCAACAACACCAGTTCGCTCTTCGGCCAGATCACCGGCTACCGAGACCCCAGAATCATCCAGCTGGGCGCCAAAATGTACTTCTAAGCGCGTTTCACTGGCTCTCCAAGTCGCAAAGAGCGCAAAGTTGGATTTGTGTGGATGAGATGACATACGAAAGGCCTGGGACGCGCCAGGGGAGGCGCGTCTCAGGCCATCGGAGAACGGGGTGGAAGGGTTGCCCAGACCTTTCCGCCTTGTCGTCCGCCCACCACGGCGGCCGTGTTCTTCTGACCAGACAGTACAACGCGGTTTTGCTCTCGCAACCTCGCATCCCTGCAAACCACTGAAAACAGGATGTCGATTTTTAGAAATAAATTGTGACTGGCGGAAAGGGCAGGCGGAAGCGCCGGCCTCACATCATGACGCAAATCAGATCGAGCAACAGGTTGTGGCCGGAAATGTCGCGATAGGAATCGAAAACCTGTGCGGCCAGGGTGGCGGCATCGTCATCGGAAAAAACGGGGTCCTGCTGTTTTTTATTGGCGACTCTCACGGAGACATCCACCGTCATGGCGAGCAGAGCGCGGTTGATCAGAAAGTCGCCGAAATCCAGACGCTGTACACGTTGCCCCAGGTCATTTGATAAGTCAGGTCCAGGACGTTGGGCACGCCGGTGCAATAGTCGGCGATGCTTTGCATGGCTGTTCGGAAGTCCCTCGTTTCGGTTTTCAGGAAGTCCCCAGCGAAACCGGGTTCGGCGGCTGGTTTGCCGCCCTCGAATTCTTCATCTTGTTAGCGGAGTCGACCAGGTCGTTGAGCTTCTTAGCGGCGCCGGATGCGGCGTCGACATATTTCTTAGCGAGTCCTACCTGTTGATCGGGGGCTGGCTGGCTCATAGTTTTTCGAAGGTAGCACGATTTTAATGGTTGGCCGCTCGTTTCATGAGCCAGGCTCCCAGGAGGCAGACGATGCCTCCGGCTATAGAAATCGGCGCGACTTGTTCATGGAGGACCAGCACTCCGAGGATGAGCGCGACGACCGGGATCAGGAATGCGGTGGCGGAAGCTCGGGAGGCTCCGAAGCGTCCGGCGGCGGCTGCCATGAGGAAAAAGGCGATGCCGGTTCCGAAGGCTCCGAGCGCGAGCAGGGACAGGAGCGGGGTCAGCATCCAGTGGGCGTGGATGACGTCGGGTATGCCCAGAGGCGCTGTCAGGATGGCCGCTACGCCCTGAGCGCGCCAGGTGACGGGGACGGCTCCGTACTTTTGCTGGAGGGAGCGGGCGAGGCTGAGGGCGAAGCCGTAAGAGATGAGGGCGGCGACGATCATGGCGATTCCGATGGCTTCGCTGTGGCCTTCGCTCAGGGCGGGGATGGCCATGAGAACGGCTCCGGAGATTCCTACGGCGATACCAATCGTGATGCTTTTTGATGGTGCGCGGCGGAGGATCCAGGAGGCGACCAGGGTAGCGAAGAGCGGGTTGGCTCCGTTGAGCATTCCGGTCAGGGCGGAGGAGACGCGCTGCTCGGCGTAGGGGAACATGCTGAGCGGGAAGGCGAACCAGATGAGGCCAAGCCAGGCGATGGATGGCCAGTCTTTTCGCGGGATTGGTTTGTGGGCGGCGGGGAAGAAGGAGAGGGTGGCGAAGCCGACGAAGATGCGGATGAAGCAGACTCCGTTGGGGCCGACGGAGCGGAGCCCTTCGGCCATGAAGAGGAAGGATGCGCCCCAGATGAGGCCGGGGAGGATGAGGAGGAGCCAGGTGGTCAATCAGTTCATGATTGCATTGAGTCCGGGTTACAATTCCGGGGTAGGCTCCTATGGCTGTTCCTAAGAGTGCTAAGACCGTTCATCACGACATTATGTTGTCCAGCACTTTCAGGGATCTGAAGGAGCATAGGGCAGCGGTTCGGGAAGCGATTACCAGGATGGGTTTGTTCCCGAAGGTGATGGAGAACGATTCGGCCCGTCCGGAAGATTTGATTGAGTCTTCGCCCAGGATGATGGATGCTGCCGATGCCTATGTGGGGATTCTTGGTTATCGCTATGGTCAGATCCCGGAATGTGCGGATCGTAATGCCAGGAAGCTTTCTCTGACGGAACTGGAATATAACCGGGCTGAGGAACGCGGTTTGCCGATTTGCATGTTTGTCATGAGCGATGAGCATCCGGTCCCGAAGAAGGAACTGGATTCTGTGTCGGATGAGGAGAAGCGGAGGCTGGCCGCGTT
>Ga0302319_10021127_pt1 | contig 11733 bp, 9 predicted proteins | sample Bog_T0_2_FD_203319 | JGI IMG/M metagenome (GOLD analysis project Ga0302319, IMG submission 203319) | Peat permafrost microbial communities from Stordalen Mire near Abisko, Sweden - Bog_T0_2 | ecosystem: Environmental > Terrestrial > Soil > Wetlands > Peat | place: Sweden: Abisko, Stordalen Mire...
TCGCGGGGGAGCTTCGAGCTCTTCCAGGGGCGGATCGACCGCTGCGTCCAGATGGCCGAGGCCGCCCTCAAGGAACGGAAACAACCATGATGCACAAGGCTCTGGAAACCATAAACCGCACGCGCGGAGTCCTGGGGAGCGCCCTGGTCGGCAACGACGGCATCCTCATCGCCGCCGAGATGGCCGATCCCCAGACGGCCGACCTGGTGTCGGCCCTGGCCGCCTCGCTGTCCGACATGGGCGGCAAGCTCGCCGAAGCCTGCGGCGCGGGCACGGTGGGACAGATCCTGCTGGAAGGGGAGACCGGGAAGGTCCTGGTGCTGTCCGTCGCCCTCGGCTGGCTGGTGGTGCTCACCTCCCCCGACGTCAACATCGGGTTGGTGCGGGTGGAGATGCGCCAGGCTTCCAAGGCCATCGGCTAAGGAGCGGCCATGGCTTCCATCAACTACGCGACGCGCGAGATCTCCTGCAAGATCGTCTACTACGGTCCGGGACTTTCCGGCAAGACCACCAATCTCCAGATCATCCACAGGAAGATCCCGGCGGAGACCAAGTCGGAGATGGTGAGCCTCGCGACGGAAACCGACAGGACTCTGTTCTTCGACTTCCTCCCCCTGGACCTGGGTTCCATCAAGGGGTTCGCCACCAAGTTCCAGCTGTACACCGTGCCCGGCCAGGTGTACTACAACGCCACCCGAAAGCTCGTCCTGCGCGGCGTGGACGGGGTCGTGTTCGTGGCCGACAGCCAACGCGACAAGATGCAGGAGAACCTGGACAGCCTCAAGAACCTCCAGGAGAATCTCAAGGAGTACGGCATCGACCTGGGTTCGGTGCCGTTCGTGCTCCAGTACAACAAGCGCGACCTGCCGGGTATCGCCACCATGGCGGAACTCGACCAGCAGATCAACTGGTTCAAGGTTCCCTGCTTCGAGGCCCAGGCGCACCAGGGGATCGGGGTGTTCACCACCTTGAAGGCCATCGGCAAGATCGTCATCGACACCTTCAACGCGAAGTACACCGCCCGCCAGAGCAGCCGTCGCCCCTCCTCGCTTCCCGACACGCAGTCCACCGTTCCGCATCCGGCAACCATCGCGGGTTCGACGTCCCCGGCTCCTCCTCCGAGGCCGACCCCCGTCCCGCCGCCCCCGGCCGCTTCGCCTCCGGCTCCACGCCCGGTCGCCCCGCCGCCGGCGATGCCACCGCCGCCGCCCATGCCGCCGCCGCGGCCCCAGCCACCGCAGCCGGCCATCCAACCGGCCATGCCCGTGCCGCAGCCTTCCGCACCCGTCGGGGCACCACAATTCACGGGGTTTTCACCGCCACCTCCGGCTCCACCCTCCCCGTCGCTTCCGGGGTTGCAACCCGGATTCTTCCCCGTCCCCGGTGCACCGACGCACGCTCCGATCCCGCCGTCTCCCGGATTGCTGGAACCTCTTGCGCCGCCGCCTCCGGCGCACATGGCGCCTCTGCCCGGACTCACGGGATTCGACCCGCCTGCGCCGCCGTCGCGGGGATCCGGCCCCGGTTCCGCCGCGGCCGCCACGGGAGCCGTCCCCATGGGTACGGACACCGCCTCCAAGAAGAAGAGTCGGCTCGACGGCACCTTGGACCCCTCCGACCTCGACGCCGAGATCGCCCGCTACGAACGCGAACTGTCCGAACAGAAGGCGGCGCCGCCGCCACCGCCTCCGCACGTGGACACCGGACGGGTGGTGGCCAACCCCAACGTGAATCCCAACATGGAGGGCAACGACCCCCTCGCCTCCGCCTTCCTGACCCCGGAGGAGCTCTCGCGGTTGCAGAGCCCGGATTCGTACCCCACGCGCCGGATGCCGCTCGGCCCCGGACAACAGTGAGACCCCGATGGCCAATTACATCCTCTACAAAGAAGACATCGACAGGCTGAACAAGGTGTTGGGACATCTCCTGTCGTCGGCCAGCGCAACCTTCGTGCTCCTGGTGCACAAGGACGGCAATCTGCTGGCGAACCAGGGATACACGAAGGCCTTCGACACCACGGCCCTGGCGGCCCTGGCCGCCGGATCCTACGCGGCCACGCGCGCCATCGCCCAGATGATCGGCGAGAACGAGTTCACGGTGCTGTTCCACAAGGGGCACACCGACAACATCCACATCAGCCTGGTGGACGAGGACTGCATCCTGGTGCTGGTCTTCGACGACCGCACCAATCCGGGGCTGGTGCGGCTGGAGAGCGAGAAGGCGATCAAGGGGGTCAACGTGATCCTCGAGGACATCCGCCACAACGAGTTCACGGACCTGGAATCCGCCCCGCCGAAATCCGACTCCGTCGGGCAGCAGATGGAACGCCTGTTCCCCGGTTTGTGACCCGCTTCGTCGACGTCGTCCTGGCCAGCGGCCAGTCCCCCCTCTTCACCTACGCGGATCCCGCGGAAGCCTTCTCGCCGGGCGATCTGGCGCGCGTGCCCTTCGGAAGGAGCACCGCGCTGGCGCTGGTCCTGGAGAGCCACGGGCGGGTCCCCGCGTTTCCCGTCAAGGACGCCCGGGACCGCGTCCTGGAGGGACCGTGGATCCCGTCCCACCTCGTCGACCTGGTCCGGTGGATGGCCGACTACTACCTGTGCGCACCCGGCGTGGCGGCGGGCCCGGTCTGGAGCTGCGCGGGGAACTCCACCCTGGTGCGGCTGGGACTCGGGGCTCGGAAGGCCCGCGTGCGCAAGTCCGCCACGGAGGGACTGTCGACGGAATCCGTCGCCGCCCCGGGCCCGTCCCCGTCGATCGTCCCCAGCCCCGAGCAGGCGGCGGCGGCCGGACGGATTTCCCTGGCGGTGGCCGCGGGCGGGTTCTCCCCGTTCCTGCTGCGCGGCGTGACGGGGTCCGGGAAGACGGAAACATTCCTGCTGGCCGCCCGGGAAGCGCTCTCGAGGGGTCTCCAGGTCCTGATCCTGGTCCCGGAGATCGGTCTGACACCGCAGACCGTGCGCCGGACGGCCGCCTTCCTGGGCGAACCGGTCGCCGTGCTCCACAGCCAGCTCTCCGAATCCGACCGCGCGCTCGCCTGGACGGCCTTGCGCGACGGTTCCGTCCGGGTGGCGCTGGGTCCGCGTTCGGCCCTTTTCGCTCCCCTCTTCAAACCGGGGTTGATCGTGGTGGACGAGGAGCATGACGGCTCCTACAAGCAGTCCGGCGACGCGCCGCGGTACCAAGGCCGGGACGCGGCGGTGTGGTTGGCGCGCAGGTGCGGGATACCCGTGGTGCTGGGATCGGCGACCCCCTCGCTGGAGACCTGGAACAACGCGGCCACCGGGCGCTACCAGCTGCTGGAACTCGCGAGGCGCGCCCAGGGCGCCGCGCTCCCCGCGGTGGAATTGGTGGACTTGCGCGCCTCGCGCAAGTCCTCCGGCGGAGCGCTTTCCCCCAAGTTGAGACAGGAATTGGCAGAGGTTGCCCTGCGAGGGGAGAAGGCGGTGGTCCTCCACAACCGCAGGGGCTGGGCGCCCCAGGCGACCTGCCTGGACTGCGGCACGGCGCTGGAGTGCCCGGAATGCCCCGGGCTTCGCCTGACCTGGCACCGCCGGCGCCTGGTCTGCCACCACTGCGGGCACGCGCAGGAACCGCCCAGGACCTGCCCGTCGTGCGGATCGGGGGCATTGGAACCCCAGGGATGGGCCATCCAGAGGGTGGAGGACGAGATCCGTCGACTGCTGCCGGACATCCCCGTGGTGCGCCTGGACCGGGACTCCACTTCGCGCCGGGGCGGCCACGAATCGGCCCTGGCGGCGTTCCGGGACCGGGGTGGAATCCTGCTGGGCACCCAGATGGTCGCCAAGGGCCACGACATTCCCGAGGTCACCCTGGTGGGCGCCACGGACGCCGACATCGGCGCCGCCGTCCCCGATTTCCGCGCCGACGAGCGTACCTTCCAGCTCCTCTCCCAGGTATCGGGTCGCGCGGGACGGGCAGGGCTTCCGGGGAGGGTCCTGCTGCAGACGCGACGACCGGGAGACCCCCTCCTGGCCGACGTCGCCGCCCACGACTTCCCCTCGTTCGCCCGCCGCGAGACGGAGCAGAGACGGATCCTGTCGCTCCCCCCGTTCTCCAGGCTGGTCCTGGTGGAGGCCTCCGCTGTGGACGAATCCGCGGCGTCGGCATGGATCGAGGCCCTCGCGCGCGCGCTCCGCCCCCGCCTTGGGGCCGGACAGGAGGCCTTGGGCCCGGTGGACGCGCCGATGGCGGTGGTGGCGCGCCGGCACCGCTTCCACCTCCTCTGCAAGGCGACCCCTGAGTCCGCGAACGCGCTGAGACGAGCGGTGCGGGACGCGATGGCGGGGCTTCCTCCGCCATCCGGGGTCCGGACCCTCGTGGACGTGGACCCCCAGGACCTGCTTTGAACCTCCCGGTCTGTCTTTGGATGCTGCTGGGTGCGCCCGGGTCCGTGCGGATCGATTCCGTGAACGTGACCGAACCGTCTCCGGCGCGGCTCACCCCCGCCCTCGATTCCCTGCGGGGACGGCCCCTGGTGGAGGACACCGTGCGGAACCGGATGTTCCACGCCGTGGACGAACAGGTGTCCAAGGGATTCCTCGCGGCCAGGGCGACGGCGAGCCTGGCCGTCGCGGCGGATTCGGCAACGATCCTGGACATGGAGGCCGGGGCGGGCCAGAGGTTCTCCTGGGGAGCGGTCCGCGACGCCGACTCCACCCGCATGGACTCCCGCGTCCTGACCCGCCTCTCCGGACTCGGGCACGGGGAACCCGCCGATCCCGCGCGCATGGACGAGGCCATGCGACGGATCTTGTCCACCGGGTACGTGGACCAGGACGCTCCGCCGCGACCGCTGCGCGAACCGCGGAGCGCCCTGGTGGACATGGTGGTCCACCTCCGCGACCGCCCCTCCAGCACCATCGAGGCGGCCGGAGGCTGGACGGAGGGGAGCGTTTCGTCCGGATACGTGGAGATGCACCTGGTGGACATCCTGGGAACCGCGCGCGACCTGGACTTCGGGATCTCGCAGGGGGCCGCCGGCCTCCAGGCCCACGCCGCGTGGAAGGAGCCGTGGATCGGTCCTCTGGACCTCCAGGCCCGGGTATCGGGGGACCTCTCCGAAGACACCCTGGCCCGGATCCTGGAAGGGAACCTGGACCTCGCCTGGACCAGCGCCGACGGCTCCACCACCATCCTCGGAGGATTGACCGCCGCCCAACGCGTGGAACGCGCACCCGGGGACACGGTCTTCGGAGTGGAAGACGACGAATGGGGCACCCGGGCGGGCTTGGATTGGAGTTCCTCTCCCCCGCCCGCATGGCCGATCTCGCTCTTGTCCATCTCCAACCTCCTGGAGGCGGTCCAAGTGGTCTCCGACACGGGAAACACCGAACGGGTCCGCCTCCAAACCATCGTCCAGGCCTTCCACCCGGTCGGTCCCTTCGTCCTGCACCTGGGAGCCAACGCCCGGGGCATCTGGCCACTCGACGCGTCGGCCGGTCTTTCGGAAGCCGAGACCCCGGGCGGCATCCGCGGCTGGAGAGGCTGGCCGGAGGGCTCCCCCCGGACCCCGTCCTGGGCTTGGGCCACCCTGGAGGCAAGGTTGGGATCCTCCCGCTCCGGAGGAGTGGAAGCCTTTTTCGAGCCCGGTGTGCGTGCGCTTCGGCGGCCGGACCTGTCCTGGGTCGCCAGTCCCTCCTGGTCCGCGGGCGGCGGCGCGGAGCTGATCTTCCCGGGTTGGCTGGTGGAATTGGCCATCGCCATGCGCGACGACACCCCCGATTGGACCCAGGCGCTGCTGCAGGTCCGCGCGGTGAATCGCTTCTGAGACATCCCCTCCCCTTTCGGGAGCGACCCGGAAGGGCTACCATGTAGTGTCTGGAGGGCAATGCCGCTATGGGAGAAACGAGAAAGATCTTCGTTCTGGACACGTCCGTGGTCATCCACGATCCACAGTGCATCCAGACCTTCGGGGACAACGACATCGTGGTCCCCCTCGCCCTGATCTCGGAGATCGACGGGTTCAAGACCGGAGACGACCAGAAGGGGTTCAACGCGCGCGAATTCTCCCGCGTCCTGGACAAGCTCAAGGAGGAGCACGACACCCTGCTGAAGTTCGTGCCGCTGCCGCCGCCGGCCTCCGGGGGCATCTGCATCTCCGGCGCCCAGGAGTACGTGAAGAAGGTCCCGCTGGAATTCGACCAGGCCCGCAAGGACAGGGAAATCATCGCCACCGCGCTGCGCTGGGCCACCGAACACAAGGACCGCAGCGTGGTCCTGGTGTCCAAGGACACCAACGTGCGCCTGATGGGACACGCCTGCGGCCTGGTCACCGAGGACTACAAGCGGGGCAAGATCAAGAACCTGGACCAGCTCACCCACAACGCGACCGTGGTCACCGTGGACGACGCCCATGTGGATCGCCTGATGCGCGAGGGTTGGCTGCCGCTCGCGGAACTGGGCCCTAGCGGCGAAGGTCTCCGGGAAAACCAGTGCCTCACCCTTCTCGGCAACGGGGAGAGCCACGCCCGCTCGGCGCTGGCGTCCATCGAGCGGCTGCCGGAAGGCATCATGCTGCGCCGTCTGATCAAGGACGAGTGCCGGCTCTGGACGCTCATGCCGAGAAACCGCGAGCAGATCTTCGCCTCGGCGCTTTTGCGCAACCCCAGCGTCAAGCTCATCACCCTGGTGGGCAAGGCCGGTACCGGGAAGACCCTGCTGGCCATGGCGGCGGGGCTGGACCAGGTCCTGGAGCCCAAGCGGCGGCTCTACCGCAAGATCGTGGTCATGCGACCCATGGTGTCCGTGGGGAAGGAGATGGGCTGGCTCCCCGGCGACGTGAACGAGAAGATCCACCCCTGGATGAAGCCCATCTTCGACAACGTCCAGTTCCTGCTCGGCGACGAGCGCAAGGACAAGGAGAAGAGCGAGAACGGGCACCAGACCCTGCGACTGCAGCAGCTCCTGGAACAGGGCGTGATCGAGCTGGAGGCGCTCTCCTTCATCCGCGGCCGGTCCATCAACGATGCGTTCATCGTGATCGACGAGGCGCAGAACCTGACCCCCCACGAGATCAAGACGCTCATGACGCGGGCGGCGGGCAAGTCCAAGGTGGTGCTGACCGGAGATCTCCAGCAGATCGACACGCCCTACCTGGACGCCCACTCCTCCGGTCTCACCCACGTGGTCAAGAAGTTCGGCGAGCATCCCATCGCCGGTCATGTCACGCTGGTGAAGGGCGAGCGATCCGAACTCGCGGAACTGGCCGCCGACATGCTTTGAGCCGCGACGTCGCGGTGGTGGTGGTGGGGGACGAGATCCTCCAGGGACGCCGGACCGAGGCCAACGCGGCGTGGCTCGCCCGGGAATTGTCGGGCATGGGCGTGCCTCTGGCGGAGGTTCGGGTGGTGTCCGACACGCCCGGCGCCCTGGTCTCGGCGATCGTTCAGCTTCGGGAACCAGGCCGCACCGTGATCAGCACGGGGGGATTGGGGCCCACCCGCGACGACCGCACCCGGGAGGAGGCCGCTCGGGCGTTCGGACGGAAATTGGTGCGCTCCGAGGAGGCCTTGGCCCAGGTCGCCGCCCGCTACGCCACCTTCGGACGCCCGTTGGATCCATCGTCCTACCTGCAGGCCGACATCCCCGAAGGCGCCCGCGTGGTGCCCAACCCGGCCGGATCGGCCCCGGCCTTCCTGGTGGAATCGGATGGCTTCAGGCTCATCTGCCTACCGGGAGTCCCGCGCGAGATGCGCGCGATCTTCGACGCCTCGCTGCGCCGTGAACTCGCCGCGCTGGCCGATCCTCCCGGAATCGCGCGTCTGTTCACCCACGGCCTGGGCGAATCCGAGCAGGAGAGCCGCATGAGGGACCTGGACCTGGGCGGGGCCGACTTCTGCTCGCTGCCGGGCCCCTTCGGCGTGGAGATCCAGGTCCTGGCCCGCGGACCCCGCGAAGGCCGACAGGAACGCGCCCAGGCGCTCCTCGCGAAGATCGGCGCCCATCTCGGGGACGCGGTGGTCCAGCCCCCGGGAACGACCTTGCGCCAAGCGCTGTTGTCCGGACTGCGCGAACGCGGATGGAAGCTGGCCTTCGCGGAATCCTGCACGGCCGGGCTCGCCTGCGCCGAATTCGCCGCCGAACCCGGAGTGTCGGAAGTCCTCTGGGGCGGCGTGATCTCCTATTCCAACGACCTCAAACGTTCGCTGCTGGGCGTCTCGGAAAACACGCTCACCGAACACGGCGCGGTGAGCCGCGAGACCGCTCTGGAAATGGCCCGGGGCGCAGCCCGGCTCGGCGGAGAAAATGGATTCGGGCTTTCCGTCACCGGCATCGCCGGGCCCGACGGTGGCACCGCGGAAAAGCCCGTGGGACTGGTGTGGATCGCGACCCACGGCCCGAACGGGGAGACCGCCGAGGAACTGCGCCTGTCCGGCACCCGCGACGAAATCCGTCAGCGGGCCGCGTGGAGGCTGCTGGGACTGGGGTGGAGGGTGGCGAGGGTGTCGGGCCGGTAGGTTCGCGATGTCCGTGGGGACGCAAAATGTTGCGTCCGTACGATTCCCCGGGATGTAGGGACCAGTCCCTACATCCCGGGGAATCCGGGGAATCCCCCTTTGCCGCCGCGGGCGCCCGCCAGTTTCTGGAGGTGCTTCATCTTGCCGCCCATCTTGCCGAACTGGGTCATCATCTGCTTCATCTGCTCGTACTGCTTCAGCACCTGGTTGACCTGCTGGAGGTCGGTGCCGGATCCCTTGGCGATGCGCAACCTGCGGCGGCCGTCGATGATCTTGGGGCTCTTGCGCTCCTGGCGGGTCATGGAAGAGAGCACCGCCTCGGTCCGGCCGATCACCTTCTCGTCGATCTCCCCCGCCTTCTCCTTGAGCTTCCCCGCGCCGGGGATCATCCCGATGATGTCCATGACGCTCCCCAGCTTCTTCACCTGGCGGATCTGCGAAAGCATGTCTTCCAGGTCGAACTGGTTCCTGGACATCTTCTTGCCGAGGCGCTCGACCTCGCCCTGGTCCAGCCGCTCCTGGGCGCGCTCCACCAGCCCGACCACGTCCCCCATGCCCAGGATCCGTCCCGCCATGCGGGAGGGGTCGAAGACCTCGAAGGCGCCCACGGCCTCGCCGGTGCCCACGTAGAGGAGGCGGGCCTTGGTGGCGTCGCGCAAGGACAGCGCGGCACCGCCGCGGGCGTCGCCGTCGGTCTTGGTGAGGATCACCCCCGAAATGGACAACTTGTCGTGGAAGGACTTCGCCACCCGGACCGCTTCCTGTCCGGTCATCGCGTCCGCCACGAAGACGATTTCCTGCGGCTGCAGCTCCCTCTTGAGCCGACCCAGTTCGTCCATGAGCGTCTCGTCGATCTGCAGTCGGCCCGCCGTGTCGAACACCACCAGGTCGCAGGCCTGGTCCCGCGCCGCCTGGCGCCCGCGCCGGGCGATGGCCAGGACGTCCTTCTCCCCCGGCTCCGCGTGGACCGGAACCCCGATCTTCTTCCCCAGGACCTGGAGCTGTTCCACAGCCGCGGGACGATAAACGTCGCAGGCCACCAGCATGGGCCGCCGTCCTCGCTTTTCCTTGAGGTGCAGGGCGAGCTTGGCCGCCGACGTGGTCTTGCCCGAACCCTGCAAGCCCACCATCAGCACCAGCGTGGGGCTTCCCGGAAAGGCGGGTTCGGCGGCCTCTCCGCCCAGCGTCTCCACCAGGCAATCGTGGAGCACCTTGACCATCTGTTCGCCGGGCGTCACGGAGAGGGTGACCTGGACACCCAGGGCGCGTTCCTTCACCCGCGCCACGAAGCCCTTGGCGACGTCCAGTTCCACGTCCGCTTCCAGCAGGGCGCGTCGCACGTCCCGGAGGGAATCGGCGATGTTCTCTTCGGTGAGCCGCGCTTCCCCGCGCAGCTTCTTCATGGCCTCTTCCAGGCGTCTGCCGAGTTGTTCGAACATGAGGCGGTGAAATCTAACCGGTCGCGTCCGGCGGTGTGACATCCATCACACCACCGCGCCGCTCGTCCCCAACGACCTGCGCCCCGGTCCGGAAAGAGCTATGATCCAAATCCAGATGCCGATGCCCAAGCGGGAAGCGACCGCCCCATCGTCGGCCATCCAGGATCGCCCTGGAGAGGCCGGATTCCCTCCCGCCATCGGTGCAACCGGGGACCGGGACCGGATTCGGGCGCTCGCGATGCACGTGGAGACGAATTTCCTGGCCAGGCTCCCACCCGACCTGCTCTACCACGGACCCCATCACACCCTTCTCGACGTGTTTCCCGCCGTGGACCGGTTGTGCGAAGGCGAAGCCGTCGCCCCGGGCGACCGCGACATGGTCCTCGCCGCGGGCCTCTTCCACGACATCGGCTTCCTGGAAACCTACGACGGGAACGAGCCCGTCGGGGCCCGCATCGCGGGCGAAACGCTTCCAGGATTCGGATTCCCGCCCCCCGAGGTGTCCCGCGTGCGGACGTTGATCCTGAGCACCGCGATGAAGGAGGTGGACGGCGTCTGGCGGCAGGTTCCCGGAGACGATCCTCTCGCGCGGATCCTCTGCGACGCCGACCTCGACAACCTCGGGCGGGACGATTTCTTCGGGGTTTCCGCGACCTTGAGGCGGGAATTGTCGAACCAGGGGCGCGACTTCACGGAGTTGCAGTGGCTGGCACGACAGATCCTGTTCGTGTCCCAGCAGGAATGGTTCACGGACACCCAACGCCGCGCCAGGCAGGCCGGCAAGGAGGCGAACCTCGCCGAGCTCCGGCGCCAACTGTCCGGACTTCTCTGACTCATCCGGGCCCGAGCCTGGACAGCAGCCGCTCGGGGAAGCCGGGGGAACCGGGATCGCGACGCGAAGCCCAGGCCTCGCGGGCCGCGGCCGTGGAAGCCTGGAACAGCCCGGGCAGCAGCGGAAGGGCGATGGATACGGCGCGCGCCCAAGGGCTTCTGGACAGGAACGAATTCCAGGGAAGGATGCGGAACAGATTCCGTCCCGCCAGCAGGAACACCCCCAGCCGTCCCGCGTGGACCAGGAAGGAACCCACGCCTTCCCGGGTGACGCCGCCGACTCCCATCAGATGTCCGGGCGTGTCCATGAGATGGAACCAGGCGAGGAAGAAGAAGTACGGCCACGCCTGGAGCAGGAGCTTCAGGTCCGCACTCCGCCTTCCGAGGAGTGCGAACACGGCGCAGCCCGCCAGGATGGAGAGCACCGGCTCGGCCGTGTCCAGAAACGCCGGCGCCAGACAGACCGCCGACCACAGCACCGCCTCCAGCCGCCACGCGGTGGGCAGGATCGCCGCGTGCGCGGCCTGGGGACAGGACGCCGTCAGCTCCTCCCATGCTTCGGGAGGAAACCACCTCGACGCCATCCAGGCCACGACCGCTCCCGAGACGACGGACCAGGCGAGGATGGGTCCCATCTGGAACAGGTAGCCGCCGTGACCCACCAACAGCCAGGTGACCAGGAACAGTTGGAGCATGTTGAAGGCCGTGGCCTGCAGGATCCCGGCACCCATCCAACCGATCCAACCTCGCGCCAGCCCGATTCGAACGGGCCCTCCCAGGAGCAGGATGGCCGCGGCGCCGGAGGCGGAGGAGATCAGGAACGTGGTGGGCGGCTGGCCCCCGAACGCCACGGCGAGGATGTTCCTGGACAGGAACAGTCCCAACGCCGGAATGGTCCCGAATGCCGAGAGGAAGGGCAGGATCACCGCCCAGGACAGACCCAGGCGCAGCCAGGGGAAGAGCGGAACCCGCGGCACCAGGGA
>Ga0302319_10021129_pt1 | contig 11733 bp, 5 predicted proteins | sample Bog_T0_2_FD_203319 | JGI IMG/M metagenome (GOLD analysis project Ga0302319, IMG submission 203319) | Peat permafrost microbial communities from Stordalen Mire near Abisko, Sweden - Bog_T0_2 | ecosystem: Environmental > Terrestrial > Soil > Wetlands > Peat | place: Sweden: Abisko, Stordalen Mire...
CCTCTGAGGCGAGCTCGCTAACAAAGCAAGAGGTTTGACGTACACTCCCACCCCGCTCCGCGGACGCGCACGCCCGTTCGTCACCACCGGACCCTGATTAGTGAGCGATGAAGTCCGAGAAGAAGTAGGCGAGCAGCCCAAAAAGAGCCAGCCCGGAAATGCCGTAAGCGGTAAGCACCCAGGCGCCGCGGCCGGCAAGACGTTTGCCGGATGAATGCGAAAGCGACTGGGTAGAAGTTGAAGAGACGTCCGTAGCCCGATCTTCCATACCAGAAAACCCCCGAACGGAAGGATCGTGGCGCAAGTACTTTATGCGTCACGCCTGCCCCGCGTCATGGCGGAGCAGAACCAGAGCGGAATTTTACTACGGTTTTGTAAGGTTTCACACATAGAAATGTGATTTTCGTCACCGGAGGGACAGGGGCCGTAAGGTCCGCCTTTGGCCTACAACCGCCGCAGGCCTTACTATTAACTTATGCGTCGTTTCCAGTTCTTGCTTCTCGCGGCCTGCACCCTGGCCGCGCCCTTCGCCGCCCTCGCACAATCGGGCGAAACTCCCACGGACTCCTCCATCCCCGCGCAGGCAAAAACTGCCGCGCAGGCGGACGACGCCAAGCCCTCCAACCCCGCCTCCACCAAGCCCGACGAACTCAAGCACGACTATTCCCAGGAAGGCTTCGTCGTGGAGCAATACCGCTCCACCTACCGCTTTGAGAGCGATGGCACCGGCACCAAGAAAACCATCGCCCGCATCCGCGTGCAAAGCGAGGCCGGAGTGCAGCAGTGGGGCCAGATTCAACTCGGCTACAACTCCGCCAACGAGAAGCTTCACATCGATTACGTCCGCGTCATCAAAGCCGATGGCACGGTGGTGAAGGCCGGCGACGACGCCGTGCAGGACCTGAGCGCGCCTCTCGAACAGCAAGCCCCCGTCTACACCGACTACCGCCAGATGCACATCACCGTGCCCGGCCTGCGCCCCGGCGACGTGCTGGAATACGGCATGGTCACGGATATCCACACCGCGCTGGCCCCCGGCGAATTCTGGGCGGAATACGATTTCGATAAGAACAGCATCATGCTCGATGAAGAACTCGACGTGGACGTGCCCGCCGACCGGCCGCTCAAGCTGAAGAACAAGCCGGGCCTGGACCCGAAGATCACGGAAGCGAAAGGCCGCCGCGTCTACCACTGGACCAGCTCCCACCTCGAGCGCGAAGACGACACGAAAGATAAAGACAAGAAAGATGCCGAGAAGAAGAAAAAACTAAAGAAGAAACGCGCCGACGAAGAGCACCCCGACATTCAACTCACGACCTTCGTCAGTTGGGAGCAGATCGGCCGCTGGTATGCCGGACTGGATAAAGACCGCCGCGCACCCTCGCCGGAGGTCCGCGCCAAAGCCGAAGAACTTACCAAAGGCCTCGACACTCAGCTGGATAAGGTCGAAGCCCTCTACGACTTCGTCGCACTAAACTTCCGCTACGTCAGCCTGTCCCTCGGCCTCGGACGCTACCAGCCCCACGCCGCCGGAGACGTGCTGCACAATCAATACGGCGACTGCAAAGACAAGCACACGCTGCTCGCCTCGCTGCTCGAAGCTGAAGGCCTGCACGCCTCCTCGGTGCTCATCAATTCCAGCCGCAAGCTCGACCCTGACGTGCCTTCGCCCTCGCAGTTCGATCACGTCATCACCATGCTGCCCCTGGGAAACCAGGAAGTCTGGATGGATACCACCGCCGAAGTCGCGCCCTTCCGCCTGCTCGCCTTCACCCTGCGCAACAAGCTGGCGCTGGTCATTCCCGCCGATGGCAGCGCGCCCCATCTCGAGCAAACCCCCGCCGATACGCCCATGCCCGATAGCGAAGTTTCCGAGGTCGAGGGAAAAATCAACGACATCGGCAAGCTCGAAGCCCACGTCCACTACACCTTCCGCGGCGACGAAGAATTGATGCTCCGCTCCGTCTTCCGCCGCGTTCCCGAGGCGAATTGGCAGCGTGTCGTGGAAAACGTAAACGCCGGCATGGGCGGTGACATCACAAATCTAAAGGTCAGCGATCCGGCCAAGACCCGCGAGCCTTTCACCATGTCGTACGACGTTTCGCGCCCCAACTTCCTGGACTGGTCTAAGAAAAAATCCGATCTCATTCTGCCGCTTTGCCAGTTCAACCTGCCCGACGTCGGCGATAGCGATGACGTCGCCGACGCGGAAACCGAGGCCCTGAAGCTTGGCCCCAAAGCCGAATACGTCTACAAAATCAAACTCGAACTCCCAGCCAAATACACGGCGCATGCTCCGCTGGCTTTTTCTGTGAAGCGCGACTACGGCGAATACCAGGCCACCTACAAATTAGAGGGCACCACCTTCACCGCCTCCCGCACGCTCACCATGCGTCAGGACGAACTCCCGGCGCTCCGCGCTACCGACTATCAAGCCTTCCGCCGCGCCGTCAGTTCCGATCTTGGTCAGGTGCTCTCCGTCGAAAACACCGTCGCAGGCACGCCCACGCCGCCGGCGGACATGAAGGCGGACGACCTGTTCGAAAGCGGCCGCGCCGCTATCGCCAGCCAAAATTATCCTCTGGCCATTCAGCTTCTTAAGCGCACCATCGAAGTCGATCCCAAACACAAGTACGCCTGGTATGCGCTGGCCGTCGCCTACATGGGACTCCGCCAGAATGACGACGCCATCGCCGCGCTCAACAAGCAGATCGAAATCAATCCCTACGACGAATCGGCCTACAACGCTCTCGGCCGCACCTACTGGCAGGAGCGCAAATACGACGAAGCCGTCACCGCCTTCAACAAACAGATCGAAATCAATCCTCTCGATAAGTTCGCTCACGCCGGCCTGGGCCAGATGTATTCCGAGTGGAAGAAGTACGACTTGGCCGCGCCCGAGCTGGAAAAAGCCGCCTCGCTCACGCCCGACAATCCCGAACTGCAAGTGACCCTCGGCGACGCGTATCTCAACCTCGGCCAGGACGACAAAGCCCTCGCCACCTTCGACCACGCCGTCGAACTCTCGGCCACGCCCATGGTCTGGAACAACATTGCCTACCAGCTTTCGCTAAAGAAGACGCATCTCGACCGCGCCCAGCAATACGCCGAGTCGGCCGTCTCGGCCACCACCGCCGCCTTGCGCAATGTGACGCTCGACCGCCTGACGCAGCAGGAGTTGGGCTTGGTTCCTTCGCTGATCGCCTACTGGGACACGCTGGGCTGGGTTTATTACAGCGAAGGCAACATGGACAAAGCGGAAAAATACGTCGCTGCTGCCTGGGGACTCGGCCACCACGGCGAAGTCGGCGACCATCTGGGTCAGATTTACGAAAAGCGCGGCAACAAAGATCTCGCCCTGCGCACCTACGCGCTCTCCTTGAGCGGCCTCCGTCCCGACCCCGAAACTCGCGACCGCCTGGCCTCGCTCGCCGGCGGCGCCACCAAAGTAGACGCCACAGTGGCCAAATATAAAGAAGACTTGCAGCAGTTGCGCACCATCGACCTGGGCAAAGTCGCGAAAGAAACCGGCAGCGCCGATTTCTTCGTGCTGCTCAGCCGCGGCAAAGGCTCCTTCGCCACCGTGGAAGCGGTAAGGTTCGCCAGCGGCGACGAAAAATTAAAAGTCTTCACGGAAGCCCTCCGCACGGCCGACTACCGCGTCTCGTTCCCCGATGAGACCCCGGTAAAAATCCTGCGCCGCGGAATCTTATCGTGTTCTACTGCGACCGGCACCTGCTCTTTCGTGCTCATGCTGCCGGATGATGTGAGAACGGTCGACTAAAGACAAATTGGTCATCCTGAGCGCAGCGACTGCTTCGCGAAGCGAAGGCAGTCGCGGAGTCGAAGGACCCCTACCAACATGCCCCACCGGCGGCCCCCGCAAGGCGTTTCCCTCGATGCTGCACATGCCGGACATTTCAACAATCTGTCCGAGCCTCCAGCGAGCAAGCCCTGCGGCCATCTGCTCTTGCCGATATAAACAATATTGTTTAGACTAGATATGTGACGAGCAAAGAATTCAGGCGTTGGCTCGCGCAACAGGGAGCAGTCTTCAGGCCCGGCAAAGGCTCTCATCTCAAGGTCTATCTGAATGGGAAGCAGTCCGTTCTGCCCATGCACAATGCCGAACTCAAGAGAGGTCTGGTCGAAGCCATCAAGAAGCAACTCGGCCTGAAATAGGTGGAGCACGATGTTCCTGTATCCAGTGACGCTGAAGCGCGACCCAGACGGCGGATTCGTCGCCACGTTCAAAGACATTCCCGAAGCCATCACCCAGGGCGAAACCGAGGCCGAAGCAGTGGCCGCAGCCAGAGACGCTCTGGAGACCGCGCTAGATTTCTACTTTGAAGACAATCGTGCGGTCCCGTTGCCTTCCAAAGCCAAGCCACGACAGCCGGTCGTTGAGCTTCCCGCCAGCCTCTCCGCCAAGATTCTTCTCCTCAATGAGATGATCCAGCAACACGTGCGCCCTGCCGAACTGGCGCGGCGATTGAAGACCACGCCGCAGGAGGTTAACCGCCTAACCAACGTCCAGCACACCTCCCGCATCGACGGCATCGCCGCCGCCCTGAAGGCGCTCGGCAAGCGGCTCGATATGCGCACGGTGTGATGCTGCCTTGCGAAGACGTTTATGTGGGCAGCCGCCGCGACACAACCATCTTTAGCCCGCCAGACGCCGCCCGTGCCACGCGGTCGCCGACTCATAGGCCTGCGCCAGCCTCAGCACCAGATCCTCACGCCAGTGCGGCCCCGCGATCTGCAACCCAATGGGCAGGTCGCTCTTGGTAAAGCCGCACGGCACTGAGGCGGCAGGCAGCCCCCACACATTGAACGGCCGCGTGTTGCGCAGCAAGATGAGTTCTGCCGGCCGCAGCGCCGCCGGATCTTTTTTCAGGTCGGCAATCGCTGGCGCCGGAATCGGCATTGTAGGCGTCACCAGTAAATCTACCTCGGCAAAGAAGTCATGAGCACGCCGCCGTTCCTGATCCAGTTCGCGACGCCGCTGAATATATTCCGCCGCCGAGATTTGTTCACCAGTGCGAATGCGCCGCAGCGTCTCCGGCTGATAAAGCTCAGGAGTCTTGGCGACATTCTCCGCGTGATAAGCAAAAGACTCCGCGGCCTGCACAGCGCGGTCCGACGAAACTTCGATCTGCACGTCACGAACACTCGCGACCAGCGCCCGGAGCACAACAAGAGCCTGCTCAAACGCCGCACGGACTTCATCATCAAGATCGTCCAAAAAATAAGTCCGCGGAATCCCAACCCTCAGACTCTTCGCCCCGTCACGCAAGCCAGGAACGTAATCTGCCACCGGAACCTCCACGCTGCAAACATCGAGCGCGTCGTAGCCCGCGATCGCCTGCAGCACCAAAGCCGCATCGCCCACCGTCGCAGCCAGCGGCCCAACGTGATCGAGCGACCACGCCAGCGGAATCACGCCGCGCGCCGAGACCCGCCCATAAGTCGGCTTCAGGCCAACGCAACCGCACAGCGCCGCCGGTTCCCGGATCGAGCCCGCTGTATCGGTCCCAATCGCCGCATAGCACAGCCCCGCGGCAACTGCGGCCGCCGAGCCTCCGGACGATCCTCCCGCAATATGCGCCGCATTCCGCGGATTATGCACGTCGCCGAAGAAGCTGACCAGCGAACTTCCGCCATAAGCGAACTCATGCAGATTGTTCTTGCCCACAAACACCGCGCCGGCACGCCGCAGCCGCCGCACCACTTCCGCATCTTCTGCCGGAATGCGATGCTCGAAGACCGCGCTGGCAGCCGTGGTGCGCGTGCCCGCGGTGTCGATCAGGTCTTTCAACGCCACCGGAATTCCATGCAGCGGCCCGCGCCATTCCCCCCGCGCTATTTCGCGCTCCGCCGCTCGCGCCTCGGCCAGCGCCGAATCCGCAGTCACGGTGATAAACGCGTTCAGCGCGGGATTCAGCTTCTCGATGCGATCCAGGCAAGCTCGCGTAACTTCGACAGGTGAGATTTCCTTCCGCCGCAGGCGCGGAGCAAGCTCGGCGATCGTTTCTAAAATAGGCATTGGCGTGGCGGGTTCATTGTAATGGACAGCGTTGAGGACATCCGGTGAAGCCTCGTGGGGGGCGGACGCCTCGTCCGCCCAGTACAGTGTCCATGCACGTGCGGCGCTTTCTTCGCGCTGCTCCCCGGACGAGGCGTCCGGGACTCCAGGCGAAGAATCATAAAAAAGCAACCGCCCGCGCAGGCCTATAATCAAAACGCTGTTCCCAGCAAGGAGGTCCAACCTATGGCGGAACTCACGATTGCTCCGGTCTCAATCCACGGATTCTTCGTCGACGGCCGCTGGATGGAAGACGGCGACCTGGTCGATATCCGCGCCCCCTTCGATGGTGGCGTGATCGCCCGCGTGACCCAGGGCCGCCGCGAGCATGTCGAAGCTGCCATCGCCGCCGCCGTGAAAGCCTTCGGCACGACGCGCCGCCTGCCGGCCTTCGAGCGCCAGCGCGTGCTGCGGCGCGTGGCCGATTCTATTGCCGAGCGCCGCAACGAATTTGCCGGCACGTTGTCGCAGGAGGCGGGCAAGCCCATCAAACTCGCGCGCATCGAAGTGGACCGCGCCATCTTTATCTTTAACGTTGCCGCCGAAGAGGCCACGCGCATTTACGGCGAATATCTTCCCCTGGACTGGCAGCAATCCACCGCCGGGCGTTGGGGCATCGTGAAGCGCTTTCCGCTCGGCCCCATCGCCGGCATCACGCCCTTCAATTTCCCGCTGAACCTGGTGGCGCACAAGGTTGCCCCAGCGATTGCGGCGGGCTGCTCCATGGTGTTGAAGCCGGCGCCGCAAACGCCCCTGTGCTCGCTCCTTCTGGCGGAGTGTGTGCAGGCGGCGGGTTGGCCCGATGGCGGCCTGAACGTGCTGCCACTTTCCAATGACGACGCCAGCCTGCTGGTCACCGATGACCGCATCAAGCTGATCAGCTTTACCGGGAGCGTTCCCGTAGGTTGGGACATCAAGCGCCGCGCCGGAAAAAAGAAAGTCGCGCTCGAACTGGGCGGCAACGCCGGCGCCATCATCCACAGCGACGCCGATCTCGCCTATGCCGCCGAGCGCTGCATTTCCGGCGGCTTCGGCTATGCCGGCCAGACTTGCATTTCGGTGCAGCGCATACTGGTCGAGCAGTCGGTTTACGGCGAGTTCGCAGGGCTGCTGGTCGACGGCGTGAAGAAGTTGAAGACCGGCGATCCCATGCAGGAGTCAACCGACCTGGGCCCGCTGATCCGCGAGAGCGATGCCGTCCGCGTCATCAACTGGGTGGATGAGGCGGTTCGCGCCGGCGCCCGGCTGCTTTGCGGCGGCAAACGCAAAGGTTCCATGGTCGAACCCACGGTGCTGACCGGGACCAAGCCGGAGATGAAAGTAAATTGCCAGGAAATCTTCGGCCCGGTCGTGACCGTCGAGCCCTACCAGAATTTTGACGAAGCTCTGCGCCGCATCAACCAATCCAACTACGGCCTGCAGGCCGGGCTGTTCACCCGCGACGTGAAACTGCTGTTCCAGGCCTACGACGAACTCGAAGTAGGCGCTCTCGTCGCCGGCGATATCCCTTCATTCCGCATCGATCAGATGCCTTACGGCGGCGTGAAGGATTCTGGCCTGGGGCGCGAAGGCCTGCGCTATGCCATCGAGGAAATGACCGAGCCCAAGCTGCTGGTGATGAATCTGCGGTAGGGCGACAGGGCGCGCTGCACCTGTAGGCCTGAAAACCGGTGGATATTTTACGGCCAGTTCAATTTTGGGACATTTCCACCGTATCTTCCCCAAAGTGCGCGACAACGCTCCGCGAAATATTTATAATCTCCAGTTCTCATACCTGACGCGAGAAACTCAGTGGGTGTTTTTTGGGCGTCGTAACCTAATCGCTTTCCTCAGGTGAAACCTGGGTCTGGTAGTTGCGTTTTATTTTAGGTTTTGATTTTGCGTTCTGAGTTACGTTCGGAAGCGCGTACGTAAGCATGCCGCAGATCTTCCATCGCAGCACGAACACATTGTCCCGCGCGACAATTTTTGGCGCGGTCTTCGTGATCGCCGCTCTTGGCTGGGTGGCGATGGAGGTGCAGCGCTCGCCTTACATCACCTATGCCGGAGTGCGCAAGCCGCAGCCGGTGCCCTTCAGCCATCAGCATCACGTCGCAGGCCTGGGCATCGATTGCCGTTACTGCCACACTTCGGTGGAAGTTTCCAGCTACGCCGGAATTCCTCCTACCAAGACCTGTATGAACTGCCATTCGCAGATCTGGACCAACGCGCAACTGCTGGAGCCGGTCCGCGCCAGCTACCGCAGCGGCCAGTCGCTGCAATGGACGCAAGTCAACCAGCTTCCCGACTTCGTTTATTTCAACCACAGCATTCACGTGAATAAAGGTGTGGGTTGCAATACCTGCCATGGCCCGGTCGACCGCATGCCGCTGATGTACCAGCAGGAGAGTTTGCAGATGGAGTGGTGCCTGAGTTGCCATCGCGCCCCGGAAAAGAATCTGCGGCCGCGGGATCAAGTATTCAATATGCAGTATCAGCAGCCCACCAGCGCGCATCCGGTGGTGGTGGATGGCGAGAGTTTCACCGATCAGCTCGACCTGGGCGCGGCGCTGGTGAAGAAATACAACGTGCGCAGCGTGAAAGACATTTTGAGTTGCAACACGTGCCACCGGTAAGAACGAATTTATGAGAACTTGTCATCCTGAGCGTAGAGGTTGCTTCGCGAAGCGAAGCAACTTCGGAGTCGAGGCATCCCTAAAGAGTCGTCGTCGCCATGCTTATAGCGATCCTTCGACTGCGCGAGACTTTGCTTCGCGAACTCCCGCTTCGCTCAGGATGACAGAGTGTGTGATGTGGAACCAATAATGAAGATGGAAGAACAGGACGGCCGCGCGGTTCGGGAGACTAGGCGCGAAGACGTTTGCCCTTCGAAAAAAGGCAAGCTCGATCTGGATACTCTGCGCGCGCAAATCAACGAGGCCAACGAAACGAAAGCCGGCCCGGAATACTGGCGCAGCCTCGAAGAGCTTGCCGGCAGCCCCGCGTTCCAGGAAGCCCTGCACCGCGAATTCCCCAAGGGCGCGTCCGAGTGGGTCGATTCCGTTTCGCGGCGCGGCTTTCTCAAAGTGATGGGCGCTTCCATGGCGCTTGCAGGAATGACGGGCTGCGTAAAGCTGCCGCTTGAACCCATCGTCCCCTACGTCCGCCAGCCTGAAGACGTGATTCCCGGCCGGCCGCAGTTTTATGCCACGGCGATGACGCTCGGCGGATACGCCAGCCCGCTGCTGGTTGAGAGCCATCTCGGTCGTCCGACAAAGATTGAAGGCAACGACAAGCATCCTGCGTCGCTCGGCGGCACCGATATTTTTGCGCAGGCTCACGTTCTCGGCCTGTACGATCCCGACCGCTCGCAGAGCGTGGTGTCGATGGGCGACCAGCGCTCCTGGCAGTCGTTCCTGACCGCGCTGCACGGCCCGCTCAGCGCGCAGAAGGCGCTGCAAGGCGCGGGCATTCGCATCCTCACGCCGACCATTTCTTCGCCCACGCTGGCCGATCAACTGCGCAACTTCCTGAAGATTTATCCGCAGGCGAAGTGGCATGTGTACGAACCGGTCAATCGCGACAACGTGCTCGAAGGCGCGAAGCTGGCTTTCGGCCAGCCGGTTGAGACGCGCTACGATTTCGAAAAGGCCGACGTAATCGTCTCGCTCGACGCCGACTTCCTGTATGCGGGTTTTCCGGGAAACGTCCGCTACATCCGCGACTTCGCCAAGCGCCGCAATCCCGATGGCAAGATGAACCGGCTGTACGTGATCGAGAGCACGCCAACGACGACGGGCGCGAAGGCCGATCATCGGCTGCCGGTTAGGGCCTCGGAGTTCGCCAACGTCTTCATGAACGACATGTTTTGGCCGAACCGCGCATTCGACGATGCCTTCGACTCCGATACGCAATCGCATCCGGGCTCCAGCATCTTTGTCGTCGGCGATCACTTGCCCCCTGAGATCCATGCCGTCGCCCATGAGATGAATGGAAAGTCGGGCAATGTCGGCAAAACTGTTTTCTATACCGATCCCGTCGACGCGAATCCGGTCAATCAGAAGGAATCGATCAAAGAGCTCGTCGCCGACATAAGCTCAGGTAAGGTCGATCTGCTCGTCATACTGGGCGGAAATCCGGCCTACGACGCGCCTGCTGACCTGGATTTTGCGAACGTTCTCAAGAACGGCAAAGTTCCGCTACGCGTTCATCTCGGCCCTTACCAGAACGAAACGGCAGAGCTCTGTCAGTGGCACATCAATCAGACGCATGAACTGGAAGCCTGGGGAGATGCCCGCGCTTATGACGGGACCGTCAGCATTATTCAGCCACTGATCGCTCCGCTCTATCAAGGCAAGAGCGCATTGGAGTTCGTCGCATTGCTTGCCGGTCAGGCGGATGCGTCTGGCTATGATCTGACGCGCGCTTATTGGCAAAAGCAACACTCGGGCGCTGACTTCGAGCAGTTCTGGCGCAAGTCGCTACACGATGGATGGGTCGAAGGCACGACCTTTGCTCCCAAATCGGTTAGCGCGAAACATGTGATACCTGGCTCTGAGGCTAAGACCGAAGAGAATTCCATCGAGCTCAACATCCGCCGCGACCCCACTATCTACGACGGGCAATTCTCTAACAACGGCTGGCTGCAGGAACTCCCCAAGCCGATGACAAAGCTCACCTGGGACAATGCCGTGCTCATCGGTCCCAAGATGGCCGAGCGGCTGCAGATCAAGGTGGAAGACGTTGTCGAGCTTGAGCTGAACGGCAAGAAAGTCACCGGCCCGGTCTGGATTCAAGCCGGCCATCCCGACAACTCCGTCACCGTGACGTTAGGCTACGGCCGCACCCGCGCTGGCCGCGTCGGGACTGCGCAAGGTTTCGATGCCTACGCGCTGCGCACAACCGCCGCGCCGTGGATCGCCACCGGCCTGCAAATCCGCAAGACCGGAGACACTTACAAGCTAGCCTCCACGCAGGGCTACCAGTCGATGGACACGCCCGATGGCGGCCATCGTCCGCTGGTGCGCGAGACCACACTGGAGGAATACCGCAAAGAGCCGGGCTTTGCTCAGGAGGAGGAGCCCGCGCCCGGACTCACGCTGTACAAGCCTTATCCCTACAAAGAGGAAGACTATGCGTGGGGCATGGCGATCGATCTGAACTCCTGCGTGGGCTGCAACAACTGTATGCTGGCCTGCCAGTCGGAGAACAATATCGCTGTCGTCGGCAAAGAGCAGACTGTCATCGGCCGCCACATGCACTGGATTCGCGTCGACGCCTACTACCAGGGCGACCGCGACAATCCCAAGGCGTTTTTCCAGCCCGTACCGTGCATGCAATGTGAAAATGCCCCCTGCGAAGTCGTTTGCCCCGTGGGTGCGACCAATCACTCAAGCGAAGGCCTGAACGATATGGTCTACAACCGCTGCGTGGGGACGCGTTATTGCTCGAACAACTGTCCGTATAAGGTGCGGCGGTTTAATTTTCTGCTGTTTCAGGATTGGGAGACGCCGCAGTACAAGATGATGCGCAATCCCGACGTCAGCGTGCGCAGCCGCGGCGTCATGGAGAAGTGTACCTACTGCATCCAGCGCATCAACGAACACAAGATCGACGCCGAGACCGCGTCGGTGCGCGAAGGCAAACAGATCAAAGTCGGAGACGAGTTG
>Ga0302319_10021131_pt1 | contig 11732 bp, 8 predicted proteins | sample Bog_T0_2_FD_203319 | JGI IMG/M metagenome (GOLD analysis project Ga0302319, IMG submission 203319) | Peat permafrost microbial communities from Stordalen Mire near Abisko, Sweden - Bog_T0_2 | ecosystem: Environmental > Terrestrial > Soil > Wetlands > Peat | place: Sweden: Abisko, Stordalen Mire...
ATGACGTCCTCCGAGTCTCACAGGCCCGCAGGTTGAATCTGCCGGTTGCCCCTTTGGGATTGATGCTGCTGACCCGGGATGGATAAGTTTTAAGCGTTAGACATCCATGAAACCGACATCACGTGCTGACCGGGTTCACCGGCGGATGAATTTGATGTATGACACGAGCGCACCTCTGCTGGTTTTTGGAATTCCGGGGACGATTATGGCGTTTCTTGTTCTTTCATTCGCGAAACATCCTGTCTTGGACCTTTCGGAATTTTTTCTCGCCGGCATATTGATGGTGATCCTGGAAATTTTGATTGCGGGAATCTTGTATCATTCTGCTGACAGAATTTGGAAGCGCACGCATAAGATTTGACCCGATTTCGGCCGCCTTCTCCGGTCTACTCCCTTTACGTGTCGGTTAAATCGTTTATTTATAATAACTTATGCTCTATTCGCCACCAAAATAAAACATATCCAATTTTCCACACTGTACCCACAAATGGTGACATGCGGGGGACAGGGAATCGTGTAAGCTATTCCCAGTTGAACACGGCGTTGGCCGAAGAATTTCAAAAGTGTTGTTGTAAAGAGGCCGGAGTAGTGTCCGGCCTCTTTTCTTTTTATTTGGAAGGGTTTAAATGATACCGAACCAAAATGACATGAAAACGAAACCCATCCCGGACGGATTCGCAAGCGCCATTCCCTATTTGATCTGCAAAGACGCCGCCCAGGCGATTGAATTTTACAAGCGGGCGTTTGGAGCGACTGAACACGAACGCATCGCGATGCCGGACGGCAGGGTCGGCCACGCGGAACTCAAGATTGGCGGCGCGACCATCATGCTCGCCGATGAGTTTCCCGACATGGGCACGGTCAGCCCGCAATCGCTCGGTGGCACGACCGTGCGGATGATGGTTTATGTGGCCGACGTGGATGCGTTCGCCGCGCACGCAGCCGCCGCGGGCGCGAAAGTCTTGAGCCCGCCCGCCGATCAGTTTTACGGGGACCGTAATTGCAAGCTGTCCGACCCGTACGGCCATGTCTGGATGTTTGGATCGCACATCGAAGATGTCTCGCGGGAAGAAATCCGGAAGCGGGCGGCGGCGTTGTTCGGGGGGAAAAATTAGGCGCTCAGAACCCGCACACACTTCGGCCTTGGCGGACTACGGTTGCGTCTTTGGAGTTCTGCTTAAAGCTTCATTGGTGCTGCCGCGCCGGTAGCCTTGCAGATCCAAGGTGACGTGGGCGTAGCCGATTTTTTTCAGCTCCTCTGCCACTGTCGCCAGTTTGCCATTTGCGAGCAGGGCGGGAATTTCCGATGGCGCAAGTTCGATCCGGGCGAGGCTCGTTGAAGCATTGACGCGTGGGAGCGTTGGAGCCTCAGCAGTCGTACCCGGTGAGACGCTCAAACCTTTTAACGCTTCCACGCCCTTCATTTCATGATGGCGCACCCTCACATCGCGGAAGCCGAGGTCACGCAGGACGTATTCCGCCTGTTCAATCATCCGGAGCTTTTCCGGGGTCACCGTTTCGCCGTAGGGCACCCGGGAACTCAGGCAGGCCATCTGCGGCTTGTCCGCCGTGGGCAGGCCGAGCTGGGCGGACAACTCGCGAATTTCCGCCTTGGTCAAACCGATTTCCTTGAGCGGCGCGCGCACTTGAAACTCCGCCGCCGCCTTGGCGCCGGGCCGGAAATCACCGATGTCGCTGGCATTTTCGCCGTAGGCAATCACGGCAAATTGTTCCGCCCGCGCGAGGGGCGTCAGTTCTTCGAACAACTCGTGCTTGCAGTAGTAACAGCGGTTCGCCGGGTTTGCGGTGTAATTGTCGTTGGCAAATTCCCGGGTGTGGACCACCCGGACGGGGAAGGAGAATTTTTCCGCGATATCGAGCGCTTCCTGCAATTCCCGGCGCGGGAGGCTGGATGAATCAGCGATGGCGGCAAGCGAGCGGCTGCCCAGAACCTCATGCGCCACACGCGCCAGAAACACGGAATCCACTCCGCCGGAATACGCCACGAGACACGAGCCGTAGCCTTTCAGCAACTCCCGCAACTCCATCAATTTTTTGACTGCTTCACTCATCCATTCAATATTTGTTTTTTCGGTAGTGGCACAGGCGTCCCGCCTGTGTGTTTCAGTTACAATTGTGCCTATGTTTTTGGAACGCACGGGCGCGGACGCCCGTGCCACTATGCCTTACTTTAATTTTTTACGGTCATACACCGCCGCCACCGCTTCAAAAACCTGTTTCACCGGCACGCCGGCTTTAGCCGCGATTTTCCTGGCCGATTCAAATTCGGGCGCGACCTGTATCATCTTACCACGAAGACGGCCGGTTTTCACGGTAACTTTGCCATGGGGGGTATTGATCTCGGCAAATTCACGGCGCAGTTTCCGGCGCTCGGCCAAGGTTATGCGCACACCAAAGGCCGTCGTTTCACGCAGCATCAGTTCAGCGAACTTGTCCGCCTCGGTTTCAGCGCATAAAACGCTGAGCAGCACGCCGGGTCGGTTTTTCTTCATCTGAACGGGCGTATGAAAAACGTCCAGCGCGCCGGCTGCCAGCGCGGTTTCCACGAACGCGCCGAGAATCTCGCCCGGACAGTCGTCGAGATTGGTTTCCAGAACGGCAATTCGGTCTTTTTCCCAGTCGAGAGTTGATGCGTTATGGCTGGTGGATGACGACGTTTTGGCCGCGGCAGGTTTCTTGTCGCTGGTGCCGAGGATGGCCCGCAGGACATTGGGGCGGGTTTTATTGTCGCGGGTGCCCAGGCCAAAGCCGATTTTTTCGGCCACCAGATTTTCCATCACGCCAAAGCTTTCGACGAATTCAGCCAGCAGCGCGGCGCCGGTTGGCGTCACGAGTTCATGCGGTTCTTCGCATTGCGTCAGGCCGATGTGGCGCGCGCCCAGAATCGCCAGCGTGGCGGGGGCCGGCACGGGAAAATGACCATGGGCGCATTGAATCCAGCCAGTGCCCTCAACCACCGCGGAGGCGAACACGCGTGGTTTGCCCAGCAACTCCAACGCAATCGCCGCACCCACGATGTCTACGATGGAATCCACCGCGCCGACCTCATGGAAATGCACTTCGCTAGGTGGCAGGCCATGGATTTTTCCTTCTGCAGTGGCAATGCGTTGAAAGACAGCGATGGATTTTTTCTTCACCCACGCAGAAAGTTTGCTGCGCGAAATGATCTGTTTAATTTCCGCGAAATTGCGCTGATGCTCATGGGCATGCTCATGGGCATGGCTGTGCGAATGCGCGTGGTCCCCGCCTTCGTAGTCATGCTCGTGGCTGTGGTCATGACTGTGAACACTTAGTCCGCACGCGGTTTCGTGAACTGGGTGCTCATGGCCATGCGCGTGCTCGTGGTGGTGGTGTTCATGGTCATGCGCGAGGTGAACGTCAAATTTTACGCCGGCGATGGACGATTTTTGCTGGCGCGAGATATGCAGGTGATAGCCGTCGAGCTTGAGTTTCATCAACTCGCGTTCGAGCCGCTCCGCGTCCACGCCGAGGTCCAGCAACGCGGCGATAAACATGTCACCGGCGATGCCGCTGATGAGGTCGAGATAGAGGGTTTTCATTTGGTTAAAGAAACATTCAACATTCAACGTCCAACATCGAATTAGGTTGCCGGTGTATGCGTTGGGCGTTCGAGATTGAGTGTTTAAATTGATTGTTGCGCTAGCGAATTGATTTGCGAGGCGGCGTAGCCGGCGCCGAAGCCGTTGTCTATGTTCACGACGGTCACGCCGCTGGCGCAACTGTTCAGCATGGCGAGCAGCGCGGCGATGCCACCAAAACTTGCGCCGTAGCCAATGCTCGTGGGCACCGCGATGACGGGTCTGGCCACCAGGCCGGCCAGCACACTGGGCAACGCGCCTTCCATTCCAGCGACGGCGACAATGACGTTTGCGCTTTGCAGGAGTTCCATCCGTGCCAGCATGCGGTGAAGGCCGGCGACGCCGATATCGTGGACGCGCTCGACGCGGTTGCCCATGATTTCAGCGGTCACGGCCGCCTCCTCCGCCACCGGCAAATCGCTGGTGCCGGCACAGACAACGGCGATGAAACCGGAACGCTTCGGGAACGGTTTTTTCTCGATGGTGACGCAGCGGGCAAGCGGGTGATGGACGGCCAGTTTGAATTTTTTTCTGAGCGCGCGCGCCTGGTCGGCGTTGATGCGGGTGACTAACACGGGTTGCCCGAGCTCGATAAGTTTGGCGGCGATCTTGACGATTTGATCGGCAGTCTTGCCCGCGCCAAAGATGACTTCCGGAAAATTTTTACGCAGCGCGCGGTGGGTGTCCACTTGGGCAAAACCGAGGTCGGCAATGGGAGCGGCCTGGAACGCCTGCAATACTTTTTCGCGGCGAATTTTTCCGGCGCGAAACTGCTCCAGCAAGCGGGCGGCCTCAGTTGTTGTCATCGCTGGAAAATGCCCCACCTAATGGCTGGTGTCACGCGGGAAAACTGCGGTGGACCGGGGGCATGGATTTGTAATGGTGCAGGGTGAATGCGTGAATCCGGAGCGGCTTTGCCTTTGCGCCGCGATTAACTTTTGGTTAGATTGACGCCATGAAATACCGCACCCTTGGGCGAACCGGTTGGAAAATTTCTGAAATCAGTTTTGGCGCGTGGGCCATCGGCGGCGCATGGGGCGACGTAAGCGACCAGGAATCGCTGGCGGCTCTGCACGCCGCTCTCGACGGTGGCGTAAACTTTTTCGACACCGCGGACGTTTATGGCGATGGCCGCAGCGAACGGCTGCTGGCGAAGCTTAAAAAGGAACGGAAGGAAAAATTCTACATCGCCACCAAGGCCGGGCGGCGGTTGCCCAAGCAGACGCCCGAAGGTTACAGCCGCAAGAACCTTACCGGGTGGATCGAGCGCAGCCTGAAAAACCTGAATACGGACACGATTGACCTGCTGCAATTGCATTGCCCGCATCCGGATGTTTTGTATCGCCCCGAAGTTTTCGGCATTCTGGACGACTTGGTGAAGGCCGGCAAGTTGCGGTACTATGGCGTGAGCGTGGAAAAAGTTGAGGAAGCCTTGAAGGCCATCGAATTTCCAAACGTCCAGTCCATCCAGATCATTTTTAACATCTTCCGTCAGCGCCCGGCGGATCTTTTCTTCCACGAGGCACAACGGCGCAAGGTGGGCGTTCTGGCGCGCGTGCCGCTGGCGTCGGGCATGTTGTCCGGCAAAATTTCCCGGGCCAGCAAGTTTGCGAAGGACGACCACCGAAATTTCAACCGGCACGGCGAGGCGTTTGACCGCGGCGAGACCTTTGCCGGGGTGGATTTTGAAACCGCGTTGCGCGCGGTGGAGGAATTGAAAACGCTCACGCCCAAAAACGTGTCGCTGGCGCAACTGGCGTTGCGCTGGATTTTGGAATTTCCGGCCGTGACGTGTTCCATCCCGGGGGCTAAACGTCCGGGGCAGGTGACAGAAAACATCGGCGCCTCGGATTTGCCGCCGTTGTCGAAGGCGACCATGAAAAAGATTTCCGCCATTTATGACGGACAGATCAAACCGCTGGTTCATCAATACTGGTGAGCGGGCCGGAGCGGATTAGCTGGCTGTGGCCAGGGCAATTTTACTGAAACCGCCGGGTGCATTGGAGGCGCCGGGCGGGACTGAACAACTTGAATTATGTCTCATCCCATACGCAATCGAACCCTGATTATTTTTATTTTGGGATCGCTGGCCACCATCAGTCCGTTCGCGATTGACATGTATTTGCCGGCTTTTCCGGAAATTGCCGTCGGGCTGCATACTTCGACCGCAAAAATTTCGCTCTCGGTTGCCAGCTATTTTGCCGGCCTGGCAGCGGGGCAGTTTTTTTACGGGCCATTACTGGATCGCTATGGGCGCAAACCGCCGCTCTACTTCGGGTTGACATTGTTTGCGGTGGCCTCGCTGCTGTGCATGGGTTCCCATACCATCGAATGGCTGATCGCCATGCGGTTTCTACAGGCCCTCGGCGGATGCTCGGCGCAGGTGGCCTCCATGGCCATGGTGCGGGATTTTTTTCCGGTCCATGAAACGGCAAAAATCATTTCGCTGCTCATATTGATATTGGGAGCTTCGCCGCTGCTGGCTCCAACCGTCGGGGGCTTCGTGTCCGTGCATCTGGGCTGGCAATGGGTCTTCGTCATTCTTGCGCTGGTGGCGCTCGCGAATCTGGCGGTTTTATTTTGGTATCTGCCGGAAGGCCATCCTGCGGATCGCAATGTTTCCCTGCGACTCCGGCCAATCCTCCGCAACTTCGCTGAAGTTTTGAAGGAGCCGCAGTTCACGGTCTTCACCCTGGCCGGTTCCTTTGCTTTCTCGGGACTGCTGGTGTACGTGGCCGGTTCGCCGATTATTTTCATGGAGGTATTTCATACGGATGCGCGGACGTTCGGGCTCATTTTCGCCGGGCTGGCGGTGGGTTTCATCGGGAGCAACCAGGTGAATGTTTTGCTCTTGCGCAAATATTCCAGCGGGCAGATTTTTCGCGCGGCGCTTTTGATTGAATGTCCCGTGGCGCTCCTGTTTCTCGTGGGCACACATTTCGGCTGGTTTGGATTGTGGGCGACGCTCGTCCTGCTGTTCATCACGTTATCGAGTCTCGGCCTGGCCTTTCCCAATGCGGCGGCGCTGGCCTTGGTGCCGTTTGACCACAACATTGGCAGCGCGTCGGCGATGCTGGGTTTTCTGCAAATCGGCATCTCAGGGCTGGCGTCGGCCAGCATCGGAATTTTTGACTCCCACGACATGCAACCGGTCACCATCATCCTGGCGGCAACCTCCTGGATTGGACTGGCGATTTATTTACTCGGCAAAAAACGGATTTCAAACCTGCGCTTTGTTGAAGAAAAAGGCGCTGCGCCGCTGGCGCATTAGGTTTTACGGAGTTCAATTCGCAACCCATTTGCCGGCGGAGCAAGATGTTTTAATGCCAGACAAGTTGGTTATCCTTGGAGCCGGGGCCGAAAGGAGGAAGAATGTGGTTGTAACAAATGAGGTTACTTTTACGTTTCAAGCGATCGAGCATCTCCTCCGCAAATATTGCGGCGCATCAAGAGATAATTAAAACCCATTTAAATTCTGCCCCACTGTGCGGGGTGGCCGGCACGCCCTCCGGGGTTGGTACGGCGAGGAAGCTCGAAAGCCACCGCGCTGGATTCACGTTGATAGAGCTATTGGTGGTCATCGCCATCATTGCCATCCTTGCCGCGCTGCTGCTGCCCGCGCTCAGTGCCGCAAAGAAACGGGCGCAAGGGGCTTATTGCGTCAACAACCTCAAGCAAGTTCAACTGGCGTGGATCATGTATTCAGGGGATTTCCAGGATAGTTTTCCGTTGAACCTGCGCGCCAGCGCGGGGCTCATGGTGAACGGCGTCTTGACCGGCAGCTGGGTGAACGGCGACCAATCCATTCCCCTGCAAAGAATCAATTCGACCTATCTGGTGACTGCCCCGGTGAACGCGCCACCCCTGCTGGGGCCGTATGTGGCGAAGAATCCCGGCGTCTTCAAATGTCCTGCGGATTTCAGAACAGGAACCGATACGACCGGGAATGTGCTGCCGGCGGTCCGAAGCTATTCGATGAACGGCTATTTTGGCCCGATACCTGGAGATTATGTTGATTATGCGCCGGCATCGAATTACAAAGTTTTCCGGAAAGCCGGAGATTTGGCGCGTCCTTCGGACATTTTTGTGCTCACAGAGGAAGCGCCGTTCTCGATCAACGACGGACTTTTTTATTTCTTTGGCGGCAACGACCCGGGGAACGGAGGCTGGGGCGATTGCGCCGCCGCCTACCACGGCAAAAACGCCGGGCTTTCTTTCGCAGATGGACATGCCGAGATCCACCGTTGGCGGGGCGCGATTCTCCAATTTGGGGAATCACTGACCGGTGCCGGATGGGCGCCTTCCGGTTATGCGACGGACCCCGATTGGCAGTGGTTTCAACTGCACGGAGTCATTCACAAGTAAGCCAGGCGGTGGATTTTATAAATTTGTCAGACGCGGGTGTCAGGGAATTTGCGGTCGTTTGACTCGAAAAAGAAGACAACCAAGAACCCAAGGACGATACAATAACATGAAAAACTCACTGAACTTCGCGTTGGCTGCGCTGGCAGGCTTGATGTGCACGACCATGGCACGAGCCGACTATTCGTACTCCAACGCGGTAATTTCGCTGGCGCCGGTAGCATACTGGCCGTTAAATGAAACCAACCAACCTCCCGCTCCCGGCAACGTGGCCACCAATCTTGGTACCACGGGTTCTGCTTATGACGGTTATTATGGTTCGGGCACCGCTACGGGTACAACCGGCGCGCTGGTCGGGGATCCAGACACAGCCGCTTCGTTCAATGGCAGTTCTGGCTATATAGATATCCCTTATGGACCGTCTGCGAGCATTCAGACGCCGTTTACGGTCGAAGCATGGCTCAATGCGCAAGGGAACACGTCCGGCACCTTCTGTGCCTTGTCCGCCGGCCAGTTTGGCAATCCGCGGGCTGGCTGGCTGATTTATAACGTTGGCTCCGGTTGGAGTTTTAGGTTGTACAATCTTAACGGCACAGCGACTTCATTGAATCTGACCGGCGGCACCGTTGATGCCAATTGGCACCATGTCGTGGCTGTGTTTGACGGTACGAACGGCACACTTTACGAGGATGGCGCAGTGGTTGCCGGGCCGAGCGCCGCCACGGGTTATGTGCCGAACCCCAATACAGACATCACCATCGGCGCACGCAGTGACGGAGGCTTTGTATTCAACGGCAGCATTGATGAAGTGGCGATCTACACCAACATCCTTGCGGCGCCAGATATCCTGGCGCATTACCAAAACGGCATCAACCCCAGCCCGTCGCCGTCTTACAGTACCCTCGTGCTTTCGAAAAATCCGGCATTTTATTACCGCCTGGGTGAGACCCTGTCCACGGTGACGTCCACATTGGTGGCCACCAATTACGGCAACTTGGGAGCCAGCGTTGACGGCACTTATTTGCCCGGCACCCTGCCGGCAGTGACTGGCCCAAAAGGCAATGGATTTGGCCCGGCCAGCTACGGCGTCAAGTTTGTCCCCGCAAGCGGGGGTTACGTGGATTGCACGACCGATCCCGGACTGGACATTACGACACCCATGAGCGTGGTGGGTTGGTTCCGAGGCAGTCCGGCGGACAGCCGGTTCCAGTCGTTCTTGGGCCGAAGCGACAACTCATGGCGTGCGGATTTGGATGCCAGCGGTGTCGCGCATTGGGCCGATGGCGGCAATCCAGATGCAGTGGGGCAGACGTTTGTCAACGACGGCAACTGGCATTTCTTTGCGGGCGTTTATGACGGTACAACCGTCTATGTTTACATTGACGGAGTCCTGGACGGCACAAATACGGCGACCGGCGGCATTGGGGGTGATCCCACGGCTGACATGGTGATCGGTGGCGTGGGAGACTACATTCCCGGTCGTTTGTTCAAGGGAAGCGTCGCCCAGGTGGCGGTTTTCACCAATGCGCTCACCGGCTCCCAAATTCAAACGCTGTATTATGCCGGCGAACTGGCTCCCGCCATCGCACAGCAGCCCCAGAACCTGACCATTGGTCTTGGCGCGACGAGTTCGCTGACCGTGGGCGCAAGCGGCAATCCCACCTTGGTTTATCAGTGGTACCACGGGACAACCAAATTGACTGATGTCACTGGCAACATCTCAGGGTCCGCCACGGCCACGCTGACGATCACCAACGGGCAACTCTCCAACGCGGGAAACTACCAGGTGGTGGTAACGAACAACTACGGCTCGGTCACCAGTACGGTCGCGGTTGTGTCCGTTACCCCCTCACCAGATATCACCAGCCAACCGGCGTCCAACATCTTGGTCTATGCTGGCAATCAGATTAGCCTCAAGGCAAGCGCCATCGGCGCCGCACCCTTGTCCTATCAATGGTATAACGGAACGTCCCGGGTCGGCGGCGCAACGACGACCAACTTAACACTGGTCGCGACCACTGGCACAAACCTTTATCACCTGGTAGTGACGAACACCTACGGTTCAGCCACCAGCAGCGTGGCCGCCGTGGCCGGGCAGACGTTCGTGGCTCCGGCGACGGGATTCGTGGTCAATTTCGATGCTGTGGCCAACGGCGACCCCAATCAAAACTTCGTGGGACAGGGAGCGTACACCGATCCCGGTGACAATGCCTGGAATCCGATCGGAAGTTCAGGCGTGACCACTGGTCTGGCGTTCAATTCAGCCAGCAATCAGACGCTCGTGACGGCGACCTTGCTCTACGGATTCAACAACACCGGCATCGGCCAGCCCGGCGCGGCACCCGTCAATGGCGACCCTTCCTGGCTGCTCACCTCGGAGGACGGCGTCAACACCGGCAATCCCGGCATCGGCACGGTGAGCGTTCCGGAAGGACAACTCACCGTCAACGACCTGCCCCAAGGCTCCTATAGCTTGTATCTCTACGCGGATAATTACGACGCCGACCGGGGCTCCATCTTTTCGCTGGCTCCCGCCAATGGCGGCGGTGCGGACCAGGGGATCAACGCCACGGCCAACGCTCAAAGCGGTTTTAACGAAAGCGACAGCACGGTTTTCGCCGAGGGTGACAATTACGTCATTTTCACAAATGTTGTGGCCGACGCGACCGGCGCCATCACGGTTGACTATGTTCCGAATGATGCCAATCCATCCATCCTGCATGGCGAGGCGCCCTTCAACGGAGTTCAACTCGTCTTGTCGGTGCGCCCGACCTTGACGATACAAGTGTCCGGCACCAGCGTGACCATCAGCTGGAATCCGGCGGGTGGTGTACTTCAGTCGGCTCCCGACGTGGCTGGCCCTTACAGCGATGTCGTTGGCGCAACTTCGCCCTATCCCACTACCCTGACGGGGACACGGCAATTCTTCCGCGTGAAGCAGTAAGAAAGCATTTCGTGACAAATCACAAAGGCCGGGGATTTAAATCCCCGGCCTTTTTATTCGATCACGTCCCGAATAATTTCAGCGAGTGAATCCTTGCCGATTTATTTTCCGGCCCGGCCAAAAAGCAACCGCAAACTGTTCATCACGACCACCACCGTGCTGCCTTCGTGCCCAACGACCCCCACGGTCAGCGGAATTTTACCCAGCATGGCAAATGTCACGAGGACGACGACCGTGCCGAGCGAAATAACAAGATTCTGCCGGATGACGGCGCGGGCGCGCTGGCTCAGGCGAAACGCGGCGAGGAAATTTTCCAGCCGGTCGTGCATGAGCACCACATCGGCCTGTTCGAGCGCAGCGTCGGAACCGCGGGCTCCCATGGCGACGCCAATATGCGCAGCGGCGAGGCTCGGCGCATCGTTCACGCCGTCGCCAATCATCGCGACCAGGCTCCCCTGCCCGCTCAATTCGCGGATGACGGCGACTTTTTGCTCGGGTTTCAATTCGGCGCGCACGTCATCCAGCTTCAATTCGGCGCGCAGATATTCACCGGCGGCTTTGCGGTCGCCGGTCAGCACAATGCTCCGCAGACCTTCGTCGCGCAATTCCGCAATGACGGCGGCGGATTGCGGGCGAATGTCATCGCGCAATATGACCCGGCCCAGAAAATTGCCGCCTTGCACCCAGACCTCGGAAAATCCGGCGTCAACGGGAGGGCCAACCTTTAACTCTGGGCGGGGTTCACGTTCAACGGTGGCCTGTGGACAAGCTAAAGCTTGAACTCCAACATTCCGCCTATCCAAATC
>Ga0302319_10021132_pt1 | contig 11731 bp, 11 predicted proteins | sample Bog_T0_2_FD_203319 | JGI IMG/M metagenome (GOLD analysis project Ga0302319, IMG submission 203319) | Peat permafrost microbial communities from Stordalen Mire near Abisko, Sweden - Bog_T0_2 | ecosystem: Environmental > Terrestrial > Soil > Wetlands > Peat | place: Sweden: Abisko, Stordalen Mire...
AGCTTCTCATCCATCACACTGCTCGCTCTCCAGCCCATCTCGACGTTGTAATCAAACGCCCATGAACTTGTGCAGTGTCAGGGATGTCCCCGGTTCAATGTGTCAGGGATGTGACCGGTCCGTACCGGTTAACGCTTGACAAAGGGTAGGGAGTCCACCCCCCTTATTTATTTCTTCTTGACCCAAAATTTTGCAGATCATTTCGACCGGCTTGGCATGCAAGTCTTCCTGCGGCCAAACGCGCGGCAAATCCTGGACGAAAACGGTAGACACTCCGCGCAGTGACCTGAACTGTCAAGGTTCGGTAACGAATACAGGGTCGAAATCCATCTGATGTAATGGCATCATGCCGTCTCCCATTCAACCCATGCCGAGCTTGCGCGCCCGAGCCGCCGCCGTCGCCGGCCAGATGGATTGGTTCCGCGGCCTGCGCGCGGCTGTGGCGCTTTGCGCGCCGCTGGTGCTGGGCGATATGGCGGGGATTCCCAGCCTTGGATGGGCGGCGCTGGGCGGGTTCGAGGCGATCATCGCCGACAGGGGCGGACCGTATCGCACGCGGCTCGACAGCCTGGTTACGCTGTCGCTGGGCGGGGCAGTGGGATTGTTCCTGGGGTCGCTGGCCGGGGGCAGCCTCTACTGGGCGCTGCCGGTGACCATGCTGTGGTGCTTTCTGTGGAGCTACCTCGCGGTGCTAGGCCAGCCGTTCAGCTCGGCCGGCATCCTGGTGCAGGTGATCTATATCTGCGGCATCGGCGCTCCCACTGCGTCGTGGCATGAGGCGCTCAACCGCAGCCTGCTGCTGGTGGCCGGCGGCGTGTGGGCGGCGATGCTCTCGCTCTTCCTCTGGCCGCTGGACGCATACCGGCCAGCACGGGCCGCGGTGAGCGCCTGCTACGAGGAACTGGCTTCGTTCCTCGGCTCGGTGGCCGAGCTCGCCGGCCGCGACCCACGCGACGGCAAGCAGTCTCCGGCGCTGTGGCACCGCCTCGCGCAGCACCACCAATACCGCGTGCGCCGGGCCGTGGAGCAGGGCTGGCAGGCGGTAGCCGCAATCCGCGCCGCGCAGGATGCGGAGACCGCGCAAGGCAATCAACTGGTGGTTCTGCTTGAGAACGCTGACCTGCTCATTGCCCGCACAGTGGCGCTGGCCGAGCACCTTGAGGCGCAAGCCGGCTCGGACGTGGGCACGGCGTGCTTTGACCGCAGCCTCTCCGGTCTTGCCGATCTGCGCTCCGGCGAGCTATGGGTGGCCCAGTTGTTGGTGCGCCGCCGCGGGCTGACCCTAGCTCACGCACGTGCCCAACAAAGCGAAATGACGCGGCTGCCCATCTACCTGAGCGGCTGCATCGACCAGCCGAACGCGAGCGCGCGGTTTCTGTTGGCGCAGATCACTGGGGCGGCTTCGCTGGTGGAGACGGCCATCGAGAGCGTGTCCCTGCTGCGGCTGGGCCAGGCACCTGTTTCAGCCGCGGCGCGCCCGATCGTCACCCCTGCTGGCCACTTCGGACCTGTTTCCGAGAGGCTGGCGCAGCTCCGTCAGGGCTGGAATGCGGGCCGGCTGATCGATCAGATCGCCGCCAACTTTACCCACAAATCCCTGATTCTGCGCCACGCTGCCAGGGTTGCGCTGGTCTGCGGGCTGGATGTGGTGCTGATCCTTCTGTTGCGCATCGATCATGGCTACTGGCTGCTGCTCACCTCGCTGATCGTCTTACAGCCGCACGTCTCAGGCACCATGCGGCGCGGAGTCGAGCGTATTGGCGGCACAGTCGGCGGCGGGATTCTGGCGGCGGTGCTGGCCGCCACGCTGCACTCGCAACTCGCCACCGCGGTGGTACTGTTTCCCATGGCGCTGCTGGCGCTGGCCATTTTGCCGGTCAACTACGCGGCCTTTGTCTTCTTCCTGACTCCGACGTTTGTGCTGGCCTGGTTGCCCTTTTCCGGCGACTGGCAACTGGCGCTGGTGCGCACCATCAACACGGTTGCCGGCGCGGCGATTTCGCTGGCAGCCATGATCTTCCTTTTTCCCGCCTACGAACGGGAGCGAGCGCCGGAGTTCCTGCGCGCCAGTATCGACGCAGACCGCCGCTATCTGGCGCAAGTGGCGAAATCGTGGAGAGATCGCGTACGCTCTGCGCGTCCGTTGGCCAGCGCACGCCGCGCCACGGGTCTGGCTCACAACGACACGGAGGAATCGCTGGAGCGTCTGCTGGCTGAGAGCTGGCCCCGGCGCAAGCCATTCGCGCAGTTTGTGGCCGCATTTGTTACTTATCTGCGCCGCTTTGCCCAGAGCGTGACCACCCTGGCAGCGCTCGACGGGGAGTGGGCCTGGAAGCAATCGGCTACGGTGCAGAGCCGGCTGGAACTGCTGGACCAGCGGCTTGCATGGCTGGAAGAACAGATATCGGCGGGGGGCCCGGCAGCGCCAAACTCATGGCCCGAGACGGGCATCCTGGAATTGCAGGAGCCGATTCCCAATCTCGTAGAGGATCATCCCGGCGAACAGCAACTGGAGCGCCTCGAACGCCAGACCCAGGTTCTGCATCGGCAATTAGAATCGCTGCGCGAACATGGCTGGCTGCCGGGCGCGAACCAGGTGCAACCATATCCTAAGTGAACAGTAAGGGCGATACGCCTTAGTGCTGGGCAAAGCTAGTCAGGGGCACGGGGCGGAGCCTGAAGGAGTTCTTTCCCGCAGGAACCATCACCAGGGGAATCGGGCTTCGATCCGGCCTGATACGGAAATTCTTCGACTCCAACCATGCACAGAGCCGGGGATCGTGAATCTCAGGCTGGTCCTGCCAAAAATCTGGCCCCAGCCCACACTGAATCCGGAGATGATCCAGATGCAACTCGATAACCGGAACGTGCCGGGGGAAGTAGCGCCGGACATTGGATGCGCCGACGAGGAGCCCCGTCACGCCATGGCCTTTGGAATGTGCCCTCACTACCATAGAAGCCTCCTGTCAACGTCAGAGGAAGTCAGACGAGAGAACCAAGCTAGAGGGAGCCATGCACAGATGGAAGAATCCACCGTGCAGGTTCCTGATGTGAGAAGACTTGCCAAGCTGAAGGTGCGATTGGGGAAGATGGGCTCAAGAACTCAGCCATTGTGAAGTTCAAATCTCTCACGATGGCATGGGTGACATCTGTTGTCTTACAAGGGGAGGAAGCGGATCCCCCAATGAGTTGCATTATTGCTGCTGCCGTATGGGCCTGTCTGTTCAATATTGCTCAGTTTTTGACACATTTTGACAAAACTGAAGCCGGAAACAAAAAAAATCCGCGTTGGATATCTGAAAATAACCAATCCAGCAGGCTGCGGTGAGGTTGTCGGCGGTCGAGTAGACAAATGTTTATTCCCGCCTCCCCTTTGGGGAGGACTTGGCTCTTCCGCCGTGGCCTCTGGCAGCGAGGCTCAGGCTGCGGACGTTTGCTCCTCCCAGATGCTGGACTCGGAATGGGGCTCAGATCGGGCCGGGAGAGGGGCAGGGAACTGGGACTCTTCGTGTAAAGTGACTGGCCTGATCCTGAAGGAGTTCTTGCCAGAGGGAACCATTGCCAGAGGGATCGGTGTGCGATCCGGGCGGGTGTGGAAATTCTTCGACTCCAACCATGCACAGAGCCGCGGATCGTGGATCTCAGGCTGGTCCTGCCAAAAGTCAGGCCCCAGCCCACACTGAATCTGGAGATGATCCAGATGCAACTCGATGACCGCGACATGCCTGGGGAAATAACGCCGGACATTGGATGCGCCGACGTGTAGTCCCGTCACAGCACGGCCGCAATTTTGTGTTTTGACCATCATATGTGCCTGCTCTTCAACGTGAGATGAAGTCAGTCTAGGGAGCTAGGGCAGGAGATAGCCGATTCTGGTGCAGGGAATCCACTGTCGCAATTCCTCATTTGAAACACACCAAACGGCAGGACCAATTTGGGTTGATAGTGCGCTTTTTCTAGTGTGGTGTCAAGAACTCTTCCGGCGATCCAACGCAGACTTCGAGCCTTACAGTTCCTCAGATGCGAGGAGCGTGGTGAGGTTGCCAACAGCGCCAAGATTTTCCTGTCAGTAAATTTCTCCAAATGAACACAATTCCGCATTTATCGCGTTATTGAGGAAACCCGACAGACAGAGTACGGCCTGCCGCTACCCATCTCGGTGAAAGAGAAGGGAATTGGCCTGCTGGACGGGGGTGAGTAAAATTCGCGCGATATTGACGTGCACTGGCCGGCTGGCAGCCCACAGGATGGCATCGGCTACGTCTTCCGGGGTGAGCGGCTGGATGCCTTTATACACATTGCCGGCGCGGTCCTCATCGCCGTGGAAACGGACAACGCTGAATTCGGTCTCGACCATGCCGGGGTCAACGGTGGTGACGCGAACGGGGGTTCCAAGCAGATCCTGGCGGAGGCCGTCGTTGATGGCCCGCTCGGCTGCCTTGGTGGCGCAGTAGACGGCTCCGTTCGGATAGGTGATCTCGCCGGCTGTGGAACCCAGATTGATCACGTGGCCGTGGCCGCGCACTACCATTCCCGGCACCACGGCGCGCGAGACGTAAAGCAGCCCCTTGACATTGGTGTCGATCATCTCTTCCCAGTCTTCGATCTTGCCGGTGTAGAGCTTCTCCAGGCCTCGGCTGAGGCCAGCGTTGTTCACCAGGATTTCAATCTGCGCCCACTCCGGCGGTAGGGTGTCGATTGAGTCTTGCACGGCACGCCGGTCGCGCACGTCCAGGTTGATGGAATGAACGGCGGCAGCGCCGCCTTCCAGGGCGAGGGAGGCGATTTCGGCCAGTTTTCCAGCCCGGCGAGCGGCAAGCAACATGCGCGCTCCCTGGGCGGCAAAGGCGAGGGTGGTGGCGGCCCCTATGCCGGAGCTGGCGCCCGTGATGAAGACAATTTTCCCGTGGAGGCTCATGACTTCATTCTACGGCTTGTTGACCTTGCGGAGCATCGTCTCAGAACACATAATGAACTAGCTTCGGTGAGCTGCTGCGGTTGCAGAGCCAGTCTGGAATCCAGAATGAGTAAATTTCCTGTTCAGTTTCCATACCATCCAGCCGATGCATTCCATATGGTAGGTAGACTGCCGGGAGGGAAAATTGGCTTTATTGACGTGGAACAACAAGTACTCGGTTGGCGTGCAAACCCTTGACGATCAGCACAAGGGCATGGTGGGTGTTCTGAACGAACTTCATGCCGGAATGATGAAAGGGCAGGCGCAAAGCGTTGCCGGTCCGCTGCTGGACAAACTCATGAAGGGCGCGCGCGAACATTTCGCCCTGGAGGAACGGATGATGTCGGAGGCCCGGTATGCGGGGCTGGCCGAGCACCGCTCCAAACATCAGGAATTGATCGGCAAGTTGGGGAATTTTATGGAGCGCTACCGGAAGTGCGATCCTACGATGTACGTTCAACTGCTGAATTTTCTGCGCGACTGGTTCAACGATCACATGCAGAAGGAAGACCAGGAGTACCGCCCGTCCTTGAAAGCGAATGGCGTCCGCTAGAGCGGCCGACTGGAGAGAAGGTCAGCGGATCAACCACTGCTGATGTTTTGGCAGGCGGTGAACCCCTGCCTGCCAGACGGCGCTATCTAGCGCGCAACTATTGTGAGGTAACGAGTTGGTGGGCGATAGCGAAGAGAGCGAGTTCAAGCCGGGTAGAGACGCCGGTCTTGTCAAAGATGTTGGAGAGGTGCCGCTTCACGGTCTCTTCGCTGAGGGTGAACTGCTTGGCGATGTCTCGATTGCTGCAGCCTTCCACAATGCATCCCACCACCTCAAGCTCGCGTGGCGTGAGGCCATAGGTTTTGTGTACAGGCACGGCGGCCTGCTGGACGAGGTCGTGAAGCGCGGAGACAAGATTGACCACGCGCTTGCCGCCGATCCAGTAGTCGCCGGAGACGACGGTGCGGATCGCGGTTTGTAGATGGCCGACGAGAGCGTCCTTGAGCACGATCCCGCGGGCGCCGATTTGCAGGGCCTCGATGACCTGATGCGAGGTGATGGTGGATGTGAGGAGCAGAATCTTGACCGTGGGCGTGCCGTTCATAATGGCGCGCATGGCCTCAATGCCGGGCAAACGCGGCATCTGCACGTCGAGCAGCAGAACATCCGGCTCCATCTCGAGGGTCAGCGTAATGGCTTCATCGCCGTCGGTGGCCTCGCCAACAACCTCAAAGCCGTCTTTTTCGGTGAGCATGTTACACACACCTATGCGGACCACAGGATGGTCGTCCGCCAGCACGATACGGATCGGTCTTTCCATTTGAGGCTAACCTCCGAATACAGAACCAGCCCCATGCAACCTTGAAGCCGGATTTTGGAACGGCGAATCCCTATGCTAGGAATCCAGCTACAAGCATACTCTCCAGTTTTCGGGCAGCGGCGCGCAAATCGTCCACGACTCTGGAGCTGTTATTCAGTTGGTTACTCTTCGAATCGAGAATCCCTGACTCGAGTAGCTTGCCGAGGCGGGCAGCCTGCTGTGCGCCAGCCATGCTGCAGCCCCCTTTGATGGCGTGACCGATGCGGCGTATCTCGGCGGCGTCGCCCTCTGCGATGGCAGTCTCAAGGGCGGCAATGCGGCGATCCAGATCGGCAACGATGGCAGTATAGATCTGCCGAACCGCAGCCTCGGGCATCATCTCTTTCAGTTGGGCCAGGGTTTCGGGGTTGATCACTGGTTCCGAGGCATTCGCGGCCGGCGCGGAGGAAGCTGTGGGTTGGGGAGATGCCGGCGCAGTGGCTCGGGGTGCATGAGCTTGCAGCAGCTTTTGCATGCCATCGCCGGTAAGTGGCTTCAGCAGGAAGCCGTCGGCGGCCGCGACCATCTCTTCGGGCGATTTGCTGGCGCTGACTACAAAAATCTTCGCCTTGCTGCGGGCGCGTAGTCCCTCGATCAGGCGAACTCCGCTCAGGCCTGGCATCTGTGCGTCCATGAGAATCACGCCGGGAACGCATTCACGGCCTTCAAGCAACCGTAGTGATGCCTCGCCCCCTGCGGCGGTGTGAACCGCAAAGCCGCTCATGATGAGAACTGTAGCCATCACCTCCCGGCTGACCAGGTCGTCGTCAATAAGAAGCACTGTGAGCAGATCGTGCTGAGGGCCGGAATCGTGCATGAATCTAGTGTGCCACCACGGGGGCCGGATTTGGCAAGAAATATAACCCAATTCTGGAGCGGGACCGTCCGAGTCAATCCCCGATTGGCAGTACCTGAAATCAGCCGACCTGGGGCGTAGATCGGCAACCGGCGGGATGCGACTGACGATGTGCGGCCGATATAGGCAGGCTGTGTTCTGGTGCGGGCCAGAATGCGCATGTTGTCCCCCAGGCCTTTCAAGCCCGGTTCGCAGCCGAAACAACCATGTGGCATACAATGGTCGCATTGCCAGTCATATCCATTCGCGAAGATGCCGAGCTCAGGGAGCCGGCAGTCACAGCCAGTAGCCGCACGGAGGTCGTCGTAGGCGCGTGTCTGTTTTTAGTCCTGGCCTATTGCACGGCAACCGTCTTTGTGAAAGCTGCCTGGGCGCTTCAATCTTTTCAGATTGGTATTTTTGCCCTGCTTGCGGTCTACGCGCTCTCGGGCATTCGTCGCGGCAAGGAGCAGATTGCCGGCGGATTGACGCCGTTGCTGGTCTACCTGATTCCAGTCGTGGGTTTGGTGCAGATTCTTGCCCATACCACCGCATCCAGCATGGAGACCCGCCAGGCAGTCTTGCAATGGGGTGCCCTGGTTGGAGTTTTCTTTCTGGTCCAGATTGCCTCGTCTTCCCAAGCCGCGCGGCGCAACCTGCTGAGCGCATTTCTCATCTTCGCTACGGCCATGGCTGTACTCTGTCTTGCTCAGCTCTTTACTTCCGAGGGCCGTGTCCTCTGGATTTTCCCGACGGGAAACCCCGATGTCTTTGCAACATTTCAGTCCTACAACAGCTACGCGCAGTTCGTGGAGCTGGCATTGCCGATCGCCCTCTGGCGGGCGCTGCGCGAGGGCTGGCGATCCTGGTGGTATGCTCTCGCCGGCGGAGTTCTGTATGCATCCGTGATTGCCGTGGCCTCGCGGGCAGGCACGGTGCTTTGCACGGCGGAACTGCTGGCCATGCTCGTGATCGGGCTGGTGCGGTTGAGGGATCCAAAGACCGGTTTGCCGACACGCTCTACTACGGCAATCTTGGTGATGGTTCCTGTGCTGGCGGCTGCGTTCACTCTGGCTGTTGGATGGGAGCGGGTCTGGCAGCGATTTCAGCAGAATGACCCTTATCTCGTGCGCCGCGAGTTCCTGGCGGCCGCCCTTGATATGGCCCGGCACCGGCCGCTTACCGGATATGGCCTGGGGACATTCCCGGAGGTCTACCAGCGATACGCGATCAAGGATTTTCCGGTTTACGCCAACCATACCCACAACGACTGGGCGGAGTTTGCCGCCGATGGCGGAGTTCCATTTCTGCTGCTGGTGCTGATCCCCTTCGCCGCTGGCGTTCCCTCCGCCATTCGCCATCCCTGGGGTCTGGGACTCGTGTCAATCATGCTGCATGCGTGCGTCGATTTTCCTTTTCCGCGCCCCGCTGTCTCGTGTTGGATGTTTGCGATGCTGGGGCTCCTCTACATGGTTCGAACCCAGGATGACAAAAACCAGGGGAAAGCCATCCCTGCCTTATCGAGCGCCGCAACCCGTCTGGAAGCTGATCGCTGATCCATTATCGAGCTTGAAAGACTAGTGCCCTATTGCTGGTAAATGTATGAGTGGGGAAGAGCCTGGATTTGAGTGGAAAGCATGACCAGAGTACCGGAAATGCGAGGGGTTCCCAGCGCGCGCCGGTAGGCAAGACGCAGCCGGAGCAGGGAAGCGCCGGAAGGCACCGAGAATGCGACCGCTGTCTGCTTCACTGCATCGCTGGAGAGATCGGGAGAGTCGGCCAGAACCGCATTCGACTTGGTATCGATAATCAGCCAATGGATGCCCGTATCCGGTGGAATGTCGGTGGTGCGGTAGGAGTAAGCCAATGTGTAATTGCCGGGCGTCAGGAAGATGGCCTGTTCCGCGACGATGCAGTCTTCCGGCTCGCTGCCGCTGAATTCCGTCTCAAGCCCTGAAGGTCCCGGCCAGGAATGAAGACCCGGATACTCCGACAGCGTCCAGTCGAATCTCACAGGTAGCGGCTCCCGCGCGAAGTCGGCGTTGTTGGGTATAGAGGTTTCGGCAGCCACCCAGTGCTGCTCAATCAGCAAATGCCATAATCCAGTGGCCGAAGCTGCGTCATTAACAGCCACCAACTGGTCTATGGCAGAGAACAATAGGGGGCGGTCGGTTTCAGGGTCGCCGGAGCGAACAAGCCGCGCAGCAATCTGCGCGACAGCGTGGGGCTGATCCTTCGCAAGCAGAAAGCGGATGTATTGGCGGATTGGCTCGGGTTTCCCGTTCAGTACTGCCGCTGCGATCGTTTCAGGCTCCGGGGAGACGCGCCAGCACAAGTCAAAGAGCGGGCCAATATCGCTGGAAGGCATTTCGGCGGCGCGGCGGGCCCACGCCCAAAATGCCGGCATGTTGCCGCGGCGAAGGTAATAGTTGGTAAGGCTCCAGCGTGGCAGATACGTGTGATCCACCTCAAAGGCCGCAAGGAGTTGTTTCTCGGCTTGGTCAAACTCCCCTTCTGCCTCATATTGCAGCCCCAGCTCGATGTTCGCCTGGGCGTTGTAGCGGTCAAGGCGCAGCGAAGTCTCCAGCAGTTCGCGGGCATGCTCGCGATCGAACTGGGCGAGACGCATGTAGTATTCCCAGCCATCGGGCACAAGGCGAATGGCTGAGCGAATGGATTCCTCGGTATCCATTTTGAACAAGTAGTCCGCTCTGGCAAATTGCAGCGAACTCCAGATTCCGAGGCAGCACGCACCGGCGAGGGCAACTCGAATTGCAATCTCAACGGCGCGGCGAATGTGCGGTATAGTGGTCAACCGGCAAGCATAGCATCTCGAACAACGCTGTCAAACCAGACTCAGCGAGCTGTTGCTGATCGCCTATTCAACATCCATGCGAAGTGATTTGGGGTCGGCTGCATTGGCGCGCCGACGGATTTAGGAGGGGCATTAGGTTCAAGCCAAAAGCAACAAGCAAAAGCCGTTACGGCCTGGGCGAAACCCGCTTCCTGCCATGCTGGGCGCTTCTTTGTATGACGCGGGTATGACACAAAGCATTGATCTTAAAGGAAAAACTACTTGCGTATGGCGTGATTTTGGCGTATACAGGGAGTGTCGGTCCCTGTGTGCGCAGAGTACTGTGTCTGCGTCGAACGGGATGGAGGCCAGAGATGTTGAAGAAGCTACAGGTTGCGGCAGTACTGATGTGCATGTCGTCCTATGCGATGGCCGGGCCGGTTTCGATCGGCACAGCGAGTGCTCGTGGAGACATGCGCGTGGATAGCTACATGGTCAAAGGCAACGCCACTCTCTTCGATGGGTCAGTTGTTGAGACCGGTCAGGCTAGCGCGGATTTGCGGCTCGGCAAGGGAACCGAAATCACAATGTCAACCAGTTCGCGCGGAACCTTGTATTTTGATCGCCTGGTGCTGCAGCGTGGAGAAAGCGAGTTGACGGCTCCCAGTTCATTCCAGGTTGAAGCGAACGGCCTTCGCGTCACTCCGAGTGAGCCCAATACGCGGGGTGTGGTTTCAGTTAAGTCGGCGAACAGCGTTGAAATCGCAGCCTTGACGGGTAGCTTCGGCGTGACCAACGAACAGGGCGTTCTGCTGGCGAGCGTGCATCCCGGCAAGCCGCTTACTTTTGCCATGCAGGCATCTGCTCCGCCAAGCCCGGAATTCTCCGGGACAGGCATCATCAGCGATGAGGGTGGTCATTACTTCATCACGGTTCTGTCAGTTAAATACGAGTTGACCGGCAAGGATTTTAGCAAGCAGGTTGGGAAGACCGTCACGGTTGCGGGGAAGATCGTTGTTGGCGCTACGCCTGACAACGGCGCCTCTGCTGTTGTGGCAATCGAGAGCAGCAAGATTGTCGCTGCCGCCGCTGCCGCTGGCGCATTTTCGGCGAAAGGTCTCATCATCGCTGGAGTGGTTATCGCCGCAGGCGTAGGCACCGGTGTTGGAGTGTATGAGGCGAATCAGCCTTCCTCTTCAGCAAGTCAATAGACTCAAAGACAGGCAAGTACCCAGCTCTTGGAAGTCGATTAGATTCTGAAATTCACGATATACTCGCGATGCCCCGGATTATCCGGGGCATCGCTTTTTGGACGGATCGCGGGTGGTCCTTCGGTGCCCTGAGCGCAGTCCGGGAGCGTTGCTGCCCTCCCACTCAACTGGTTTGTATCTGTAAGTCCGGCCTGGAGCGCCGCATCGCCGAAGCGTTGCCGGCCTGCCTCCGCGATCATCTCGAGATGCAGACGACGCCATTGATACGTCATGCAAATGGCATACTCTGTCTTACGTCCGATAAGGCTCGGACGGATACTCTTTAATCAATAAGTTATTTTAAATTATAGACATGCAATGGAATCGGATAGACCGATGGATGTAAGGCATCTGGCGCACATTTTTCTTGCATCTTTCACACATGCGTGCTAGATTCTATGTAATTCTACTGTTGGTTCCCGCCGTGCTGAACGGCCGGGGACATTCCTGACACTTTAGACCGGGCACATACCTGACAGTTTTTCATTATCAGGAAGTTCTTGTTCTTGTTTTTGCTGTTGCTTTTGCTCTTGTTTTTGGTTT
>Ga0302319_10021133_pt1 | contig 11731 bp, 10 predicted proteins | sample Bog_T0_2_FD_203319 | JGI IMG/M metagenome (GOLD analysis project Ga0302319, IMG submission 203319) | Peat permafrost microbial communities from Stordalen Mire near Abisko, Sweden - Bog_T0_2 | ecosystem: Environmental > Terrestrial > Soil > Wetlands > Peat | place: Sweden: Abisko, Stordalen Mire...
GAGGGATGCCTGACTGCAAGAACAGCGGCAAGCTTTACTGCTGAATCGGACCGCGCTTCGACTTCGGTGTCAGTTTCCGAACCAGAAATTCCTGAAAGAGATTGCCGGCCGCAGTCGCCCCAATCCCAATTAGCCCGTTGTCGATCGTCAGTTCCGCGCCCTCGCGATCCTTCGCTGGATAGTAAATATTGGAAATCCCGCCCGCAGCCAGGCTCCCGATAATGTTCGAGTAGTTCGCTTCCCAACGTCCGTTATCCCCTTTACAGATGACCGCGTTCGCCATCGCGTAAAGGGCCCGAGCATGCCAACTTCCCGATCCTTTGTAAAAATATCGCGGATCCTGCTTCAGCAGCGACGGCAAAATCGCTGCTCCAATAAATGTGCCCGCAACACCATCCGCGTACGAAGCGCCATAGCGCTTCGCATAACCCGCTGCTCCTTGCCCGTAACCATCGAACTCGTCGTCCGCCTGTTGGATTCCCGCAACCGCTCCCGTTATCAAGAAAGTTATAGGATCGACCGATGTCTTCCAAGCCAACTCGAATTTTTGTCTCGACGTGAGCGGCGCCGGATTCGGCAGGTAGCTCACATAAAAATTGGGAATGATGCCCAGCACGCGCTGCTTCTCTTCAATATGGATCTGCTCTTCCGCCACTTCCGTCTGCGTCAGACCGACTTCCACGTCCGTCACATTCGTCGCCACCACCAGCGCGATCTTTGGAACCGTGTAAATCTCTCCGGGATGCAGAACTCCAGAAGCCACCTGCGTCGCAAACCCCGACGATGTAATCGTCAGTTGGAACGTTCCCGGAACCACATTCGCGAAGGAAAATTGTCCGTCTCCCGCCGAAAGCGCCTCCACGCTCAGCGATGGATCCTGCGGTGTCAGCCGTACCCGCGCTCCACCAACTACCGCCCCGCTTTCGTCGAACACAGTCCCGCTGATGTTTCCACGCATCGGCGAATCGGCCGGCTGCTGCCCGCGAGCGGCGTCCGTCTTTTGCTGCTCGGGGCTCGCCGCGACACCTGCCGGCGCGCCTTGCCCAAAAGTCGGCGAGACCAAACCCAGCCCGCAACCCAAAACGATGGCAAAATTTGTCAACCCCGACGTGCACCGGAAGGCCATGGATTCCTTAATGTAACCTCTCCCGTCTTTTTAACGAAAACACCAAAGTTCTCGCTCTGGGTCAGTTCGAATTGCCCTGCAAAGCCACGGCTTCAGCCGCGCCGGAACTTCCCAAAACCCCAGTCCTGTGTTGGATGCCGTCTTCCCCCCTTCTGTGGTGACCCAATAGTGCTTTCTATGCCAATTGAATCGAACTGGCGGCCGATCCCATTACTTCTTGTTCGCGCCTTCGTTCGCTCCCAATTTCCAGGCGACTTGGCGCATCATTCCCAGCAACACATCGGCATCGTTCGGATTCAAATGCAAGCGCCGTATAAGCCGCCGCAACTTCTCGTCCGGCGCAACCGCTCTAGGCTTGATGTATCCCGTGTCTTGCAGAACCTTCAAAAGTACCTGCGTCAGCCGCTCGATTTCTCCTGAATTGGCCGTCGTTCGCGCATCTTTCGCCGCGACTTTGTGCGCTGCCGTTTTCCTCCCTCGCACCAGTTCGTACAGACAGACTGCCGCAGCCTGACCCAGATTCATCGACCCATGCTCTTCCCGCGTCGGAATCCGCATCAACCAATGACAGTGGCTCAATTCCTGATTCGACAACCCATATCGTTCGGACCCAAACAGCAATGCCACTTTCGCCGTCTGGAGCTGTCGTTTGATCGTTCGTGCGCCATCGCTCAACTTCAGCAAGCGATGCTGCAGATCGCGCTCGTCCGCTGCGGTTGTTCCCACCACTAGCTTGCAATCGGCCACAGCTTCGCCCACATTGTCGAACTCTTCCGCCTTGGCCAACAATGCAGATGCTCCAACTGCCGACCGCGCCTCTCGAAACGCCTTCTCGTACGGATTCACCACCCGCAACTGGAGCGCCCCAAAGTTGCTCATCGCTCGCGCCACCGCGCCGATGTTTAACGGATTCCTTGTGGCCACCAGCACCACCCGCAGACTGTCGAGATCGCTCAGCATCGTTGTTTGCAACACCCCTGGCAGAAAGGCCTTAAGATCATCATTCTACGGTGCTCCATCGTGACTTCGCCGCCGCGCACCCCGCGCTGCGACTTCCGCCCTTGCGTAGCATCCAATGTACAGTGCTACGATAGAAGTCCCGCCCCGACGGTGACTACGAAGTCCCGCGGGGAAATGCATCTCTGGAGGATGAATGGCAAGCAACGGCATCGTCGAAGTTACCGACGCCAATTTTGATTCTGATGTGTTGAAGTCCGATACGCCCGTATTGGTCGATTTTTGGGCTGCTTGGTGCGGTCCCTGTCGCGCCATTGCTCCAATTGTCGAAGAACTGGCCGGCGAGTACAAAGGCAAAGTCAAGGTCGGCAAAATGGACGTCGACCGCAACGGCGCCACCCCCATGCGCTACAAGGTCACCGGCATTCCCACCTTGCTCGTCTTCAAAGGCGGTCAGGTTGTGGAACAGTTGGTTGGGTATCGCTCGAAAGACGACATTCAGAAGGCGCTCGACAAGCACCTGGCGTAAGGCTTGGCTGTCAGTTCAGCCGTCAGTTCTCAGTTTTCGAATCGCCGAGGCCTGGACAATCTGTCTGGGCCGTTTGGCGCTACCCCGAATCCAATTTGCGCTTTGCCTTTACTGAGAGCTGACAGCTGTTTTTCAATACTTCCGCAGCACGCCGATCACGCGGCCTTGAATTTCCACCGTCGCCGCCGGCACAATAATCGGCTTCATGGCGGCATTCGAAGGCTGTAGCCGGACGTTGTCGCCTTCCCGGAAGAAGCGTTTTAAAGTCGCATCGCTCGAATCAATCAGAGCTACCACAATGTCGCCGTTGTGCGCCGTCTTGGTTTTCTCGACCAGCACATAGTCCCCGTCGAGAATGGCCTCGTCCTGCATCGACTCTCCGCGCACTTCCAGCACAAACACTTCCTTCGACCGCACAAAATCCGCTAACGAGATGGTCTCGTTGCTCTGCACCGCTTCAATCGGACGTCCCGCGGCAATCCGGCCCACCAGGGGCAGAACCATACCGGTATTCACCGACATCGACTGCTTCAACTTGCCCTTCGGAGGGATCAAATCGATGGAGCGGCTGCGGTTATAATCCCGCGTCAACAGCCCTTTTTTTTCGAGGTTGGTGACGTGTTTGTGCACGGTGGCCAGCGAACTCAGGCCCATGCCTTCCTTGATCTCTTCAAACGAAGGAGAGTATCCCTTTTCCGCCACAAAGCGCGAGATAAAGTCATACAGCTCATGTTGACGCCGAGTGATCGCCATGCCGGGAGCATAGGCGAATGCATGGCGAATGTCAATAACTGCGAGGGGGCGTTCCTTGATACGTCCCAACTCTAAGCCGGAACAGAAGCAAGTTATACTTAAGCGACGGAAGCGAAATCCATGGGCAGATATCGCTGTATTGACTGGCTTTTGAACGCAGCTTACTGCCTGGTCGCGCTTTGTCTGGTCGAATCCCGGCCACTGCTTGCTGGTAGTGTTATCAAGCTCGGGATTGCTTTAGTCTTCGCATGTTTGCTGAGTTTTGTAGCGGTTCATTCATCGAATATCGGCGGCCTCGTAATGGCTTGCCTGCAGGCGTTGCCAAAGGCGCTCTTCCCGTTCCCCGTCGAGCGGCGATGGATTGAGCGCTCCGAAGCTACATTTGCTGTTGTCGGTGAACCAAGTCTCTCTCCCCTGTTCCAGCGCCCCCCGCCCTGCCGCCGCTGGTAGTCCGACCCCCTAGCTGAATTTACTGAGTGAAGTACCCGCATGCCGCATTTCCAGCGTTTTGCGCGGAATAACTTCGATCGTCCTGATGCGATGAACGCGTCGGGCCCCCTCTGTCCCAATGTGAGGCGAGAATCCATGAGTGTCCCTGAAGCCGCAGATTTCAATAAGAGCGGTGACCGCGCGTGCGAAACTCCGCAAACTGAGTACGCACGCCGTCTGCGAGAACGACAACAGCAGCTGACGAGAATTGAAAATCAGCACCGTATCCTCTGGATCTACATTATTGGCGCCGCGTTGGCTGCGGTCGGGCTTCTCTACGCTCCGCATTCACCGAACGCCGCGCCAAGAGTCTGGCTACTGTTGCCTTTGACCGTGGCTCTGTCGTCGGCCCATTCACTCGCAAAGAACGCACGGATATGCGGTCAGGTAGCGCGAATGGTTCGCTTTTATGCGGGCGGATTGGCGAGACTTGCGCACGAGTGGCAAGGGCAAGGCATCGGAGGGGAGGAATTCCGGCCAGAAGATCATACCTACGCCAATGATCTGGATTTGTTTGGCTCAGGATCGATGTTCGAATTCCTCTGCACAGCTCGGACCGGAGTTGGGCGCTCCACTCTCGCGACTTGGCTGTTGGAACCCGCACCATGCGTCGTGGTTGCGGAGCGTCAGGCGGCGGTTGCGGAACTTCGAAACCAGCTTGATTTTCGCGAAGATTGGGCATCGGTTAGAGGCAGTGCGCTGGACCAACCGGCGTCTGGTTTGCGCGATTGGGCGATTGCCAACGCAGCGGGTTTTCCCGGCTACCTAGAAGGTTTGGCGATTGTGCTACCAGCGTTCGTAGTCCTCTTATCTTTCATCGCGTGGACCGGACTTCTAGGCCATTACTGGTTCTTGGCCATAGCTGTTGCGGTGGGACTCGAAGCAGTACTCTCGCTTCTTTTCCTGAAGAAGACGAGAAGGGTGGGTTCCGATCTTGTCTTGCCTTCTTTCGAACTCACCACCCTCGCTCCCTTACTGGCGAGAATGGAGAACGCGCATTTTCACGCCCCACTCCTCAAGTCGCTTCAGTTGAAACTCAGGGTTTCTGGGAAGAGTCCAGTAGAACGGATTCGCCGGCTGCAGATACTGGTCTGGCTTCTGGAGCTTCGACAATTTGAGTATTTCGCAGCACCGGCTTCGTTGATTCTCTGGGGCACGAATTTGTCAATTTTCATCGACCGCTGGCGGCAGCAAAACAGGGAAGCGCTGCTGGGATGGCTCGAAGCACTCGGTCAGTTTGAGGCTCTACTTTGCCTGTCGCGCTACTTCTACGAAAATCCTGATTGCAGTTTTCCGATTCTGAATCCCGCGCCATCCCCGCTATTCCGTGCGGAGGGACTGGGCCATCCTCTACTCAAACGTGAAGCCTGCGTTCGTTGCGACATTGCGCTCGGTACGGAAAGAACGCAACTTTTCATGGTCAGCGGTTCCAATATGTCGGGCAAAAGTACCCTGCTGCGTTCCGTGGGTTTGAACGCCGCCCTGGCGCTCGCCGGTGCGCCAGTGCATGCAATTCACATGGAAGTTTCCCATCTGCAAATCGGATGCTCGATCGATATCCACGATTCGCTCCGCCATGGAAAATCCCGGTTCCGAGCCGAAGTCGAACGTTTGAAGTGGATTCTGGATTGGGCGCGGGCCAAGCCCGTCCTCTTTTTGTTCGACGAGGTGCTAAGCGGAACGAATTCGACCGATCGCTTATGGGGCACAAAGGCGGTGATCGATCATCTGGCAAAAAGCGGCGCGGTTGGACTCATTACGACTCACGATCTCGCGTTAACTGAGATAGTAAATGCTTTCCCTGGTCGAGCCAGTAACGTTCACTTTGAAGAGCATTATGAGAACGGTGAAATGCACTTTGACTACCGCATGCGGCCAGGCGTTCTCACTCGCACGAACGGAGTGAACGTGATGGCCGCGCTGGGCATCTTGTGAATCCACGAATGGAGTCGGCGATCTCCTTTCTTCTCGGATAGCTCCAGGAATCTCAAGGGCCACTCAGCATAAATAGACGCCTTCAAGTTATCCCCGATGCGTGCGGGACTTCACTCCGGGGAAGCGTGCTTGGAGTGAAGTCGCCAGCATCAATCGCCATTGTTCAGAAAATGCTTTGTTCTTTTGTGTTCACATTGATCCGTGCTCCGGTGATATTCCCCTGAGCATGACCGAGGTTGTTGCCGGACTCGTCGTATTGATCGATGGTAAAGGTGCCGGCGAATTTGTCCCCAGTAGGGTCTAGAGTGACTTCTTCTTTAATGTTGGCGGGACCGATCAAGTTGCTACCAGTCGAATCCCAGGCAATGGCGAAGTGGTTCAACTTATACTTGCTTCCTCCCAAGCTCTTCCAAACACCCATGCAGAAGCTGCTCGTGATCGGAGAGCGCGCTCCCGAGTTCATGAATTCCGTGCCATCGCTGTGCCATTGGGCATAGCCCGCGTCGATCTCGGTGCCGTCGGGGACTCCTTGTGTGCCCTCCGACACAAACTTGATGTGCCACAAGCCGACGATCGGATCCTCGGTGGCGTGCGAATCACCTACCGTGACGAATGACGCTTCGAGCAGGCGTGCGGGTCCGGGTTGAAAGTTCCAATTACTGGGCGATGCCTTCGGAGGCCGCATACCCCCGCATTGCGCCGACGAATTCGTAACCGACGAAAACGCCAGTGCAACTACGCCGACGGTGAGGGCCAGAGTTCTGAGATTCGTTTTCATTTTATTTCTCCTTTTTTCAGCCGGCAGGGCCAGCTGTCCGAAGCAGATAATCCCGATTCGCCTCGCGGCGCAATAGACAGGCGGTAAAGCCGAGGTGAAGAGGAGGTGAAGCCGTAACTCGCTGAACTTAAATGAGATCGCTGCGGCTCCGAAGAGTTGGGCTATACTTCCCGGTGCGCAGCTGGATGTTCCTATGCCGGGCACAGTCTTTGAATTCGGCGACTTTAAGTTGGATTGCGACCGCTTTGAGCTTTATCGCGCCGGCCGGAGCGTGAAGCTGGAGCGGAAGCCGATGGAACTCCTGATTCTATTGGCGGCCAAAGAAGGCCATCTCGTCTCGAGAACTGAAATTGCCGAGCGGCTGTGGGCGCGTGAAGTTTTTGTCGATACCGAACACGGTATCAACACGGCCGTTCGCAAAATCCGTCAAGCGCTCCGCGATGACCCGGAAGACCCTACCTTCCTGCTGACGGTCACCGGCAAAGGCTACCGGTTTATCGGGACGACGAACTCGCGGCAGTCCTCGCCCAACCCGATTCAACTTTTTTCCGAGGCAGCCAGCGATTCGAGTGCGTCCACTGCTTCGTCCCTGTTAGCGGCGCCGACCGCGATTGAGGACCTTCAGGGTGATCACGCCGATGCTCAGCTATTAACGCGTGAAAGCAAGAGTCGGGTGCATTCCCGAAGCCGTGGTCTCACCCTTTGGCTCGGGGTCATCGGGGCGGGAGCTGTGCTCGCTCTTATCGGCGCTGTCACTTTAGGGGCTCGTGCTTCGAAAGCGCGGTTCGAGAGTAGATTCGCCACACCTGAAATCAAATCCCTGGCCGTGCTCCCCCTCGATAACCTTTCGGGCGATCCCAGCCAGGAATACTTTGCCGACGGCATGACCGACGAGCTCATCACCATGCTGGCAAAGAACTCCAGGCTGCGCGTCACCTCGCGAACATCTGTCATGCAGTACAAGGGAGTGCATCGCCCCTTGCCGGAGATCGCGCGCGAACTTGGAGTCGACGGCATCCTGGAAGGTTCGGTGGTTCATACCGGCGACAAGGTGCACATGACCATCCAACTGATCCAGGCGCCGAGCGACACGCATGTATGGGCAGAGAGCTACGATCGAAGGGCAGACGAAGTTGTGGGCCTGCCCCGGGAAGCTTCGCTCGCCATCGCGAAGAAGCTCAATCGGGCTGTTCTTCAATCGACGCCATCCCGCTTCGTGAGCCCCGAAGCGCACGACGCCTACCTCCGCGGTAAATACATTTGGTACGCCGGAAGCAACGATGAAGCCGGCAAGTACTTCCGGAAAGCGACGGAGCTGCAACCCGATTACGCCTTAGGCTGGAGCGGCCTGTCATTCTACTATTCCGCCGGCGCAATCGGAGGTGAGCTAAAACCAGAAGACTCCGTGGCACAGGGGGGAGCGGCCGCGATGAGAGCCGCGGAGCTCGATGATTCGCTCCCCGAGGCGCACCTCGCGTTGGCTGGAGCCATGCTTTGTCAGTGGCAGTGGGCGCGAGCCGAGCAGGAGGTCAATCGCGCCATCGAACTCGATCCCAAATTCGCTGAAGCTTACCATTTACGATCGAAAATACTGGCCGCGGTGAATCGCCAGGACGAGGCCATCGAGTCGCAGAAGAAGGCTACTGAACTCGACCCCTTCTCTCGCTCTTTTGCTATGGGACTCTCTTACATTGAAGCGCGACGCTACGATGAGGCTATTGCTGATTCCCACATGCGACTCGAAACTACTCCGCAGGACATCGGCTTACACTGGATTCTTTACGAAGCCTATCGTCGCACGGGCCGCCAAAAGGAGGCTGTAGCAGAACTCCAGCAGTTGTTGATGTTGTGGGGCGACAAGCAGGGTGCTGAGAAATTCGGGCGTTCCTTCCGGGAGGGAGGCTACAAAGCGGTACTCCGCCGCAAATTGAGCGATCTCCAGCGAGACTCCTCCAAGCGTTACCATTCGCCCGTCGAATGGGCCGGCTTGTATGCCGGACTCGGCCAACGCGAAAAAACTCTCTCGCTTCTCGAAGAAGCTTATCGCCACCATTCTCCGACGCTCTTCGATATGCAGAACGAACCGGCGTTCGATTTCCTCCACTCCGACCCGCGCTACCGGTCAATCATCGATGGAATGGGCCTTCCGCCAGCGTATTGAGTTTCAGGAGAGAAGCATCGTGCGAATGACCTACTCCGCCGTAACGCCCTTCAAGAACGCATAGTAAAAATCAACGGCCCGCGCAAACGACTGCACTCCGATGCGCTCGTCTTTTCCGTGCGCCCGAATATCGTCGCGATCGTATTGCTCTCCCGATACACAGTAGGTGGGCATGCCAGCTGCGTTCGTGTAGACACCATCGGAGGCGCCGGTGCTCATGTTTGGAATGACGGGAACCCCCGGCCACATCTTCGCCACAACTTTCTGCAACGGATCGAACACATCCTTCCGCGGCGGGGGCGGCACGTAGCTGTGCCGATCGGAGCCATGGTCGAGAAGCTGATTATTATTTTCGCGGAACTGCACTTTCACTCTCGGATCATCGACTGCTTTTTCCAAAGTCAGGCGAATTTCTTCCAGCGAATGTCCCGGCTCGATGCGGCAGTTCACGTTCGCCTGCGCCATCTGCGGCAGGGCGTTGTTGGCATGGCCTCCACTGAGACGCGTGGCTATGCAGGTCGTGTGCATGATCGAGTTATCCATCGGATCTTTCGAGAGCCGGGCGATGGCGTCCATGTCCGGAGGAGTCTTCAGCATTGCTTTCAGATCAGCCGCGCGCTCCGGTCTCGCCAGCTTGACCTGCTCTTCGTAATAGGCGCGTGTGATGTTATTGAGCTCAAACGGAAACTGGTAGTGCTCGATCTTGGTGAGCGCATTCGCCAACTCGTAAATCGCATTTTCGGGCCGGGGCAGCGAACTGTGTCCGCCAGGATTCGTCGCGGTCAGCACGAAATCGCCATACAGTTTCTCGGTAGCATTGACTTCCATCATCACCGGCTTGCCATGATCGGCGAGCACTCCGCCGCCGTCGGAGTTGAGCACAAACTCGGCCTCGATCAGGTCGCGATGATTCTTGATCAGCCAGTCCACGCCATTCGATGTGCCGCCTTCTTCGTCGGCCGTCATCGCCAGAATAATGTCGCGGTCGGGCACGAATCCTTCTTTCTTCATGCGGATCAGCGTAGCCGACATGATCGCGTCACCTTCTTTCATGTCGCTGGTGCCGCGGCCATAGTAGTAGCCGTCTTTCTCGATGAATTGAAACGGATCTGTCGTCCAATCTTCCCGGCGAGCTTCGACCACATCCAGATGCCCAATCAGCAACACCGGTTTGTGCTGCCCTGATCCGTGCAGGCGCACGACAACATTCTTCTTGCGGTCGTTCGGGCCGAGAACATGAATGTCGCTGTCGGGGAATCCGGCGTCGCGAAAACGCTGCGCCATCGCCTCGGCCGCCGCCGTCACACTCCCCACCGAGTCGGTCGTATTGATCTCGATCAACTGCTTGAACATGTCGAGCGCGAGCTTCCGGGAGGCCTCGTCGGCCGCAGACGGCGTTTGCGCCAGCATTAATCCGGCACATGACAAACAAAGAAAAACTGCTAACAGAATTTTGCTCGATCGCACGTCTACCCCCAGAAAAAGTTTTGCGCGGAAAATTCGCATGATTCGCTGAGGCTGAAAGCTATCAGATTCGTTGGGCAAAACCAAGGGGCGGAGGCCACGATCTGACACGGCTCTGCGTGGCTTCGAGTCAGCTTTGACGAGAAGCTTCGGAAAAAAGAAGATGAATAAAGAGTTTGTGGCGGGGAGTCGATCGACTATCGGGAGTCGTTGAACTTCGTTACGCTTCCACCAACTCCCGCTCGTGGCGTTTATTCCAAAGCGGCTTCAGAATGCCGGACTGTAGAACCTCCGACTCGGCTTTTACCCAGTCTTCCAGTTCCTGGCCTTCCACCTTGCCGCGCTGCTCGTAGATCTGACGAGCGCGCATGCGCACTTTTCTCTCCAACAAATCCAACATCAACTTCTGTCGTTCTCTGGTTCTGGTCTGGCTATCCACTGCAATTACCCCACAATCTGTATATGTCCATTGTAAATGGTGAACGATGACGGGAGGGTTAAGCGGAGGTTACTAAAGGGATGATCGACGGGACGTATTGGGGGCTGCCGCTGTAAGTCTATGGATTCAAACCGACACATCCGGCTGCGCAAACTGCCGCTGATACAGGTCTGCGTAAAGACTCTGCCGCTCCAGCAATTCAGCGTGCCGGCCACTCTGCACAATGCGCCCGTCCTGAACGACCAGGATCTGGTCGGCTTTAAGAATGGTCGAAAGACGGTGCGCGATGACGATCGACGTCCGCCCCGCAAGCGCGATTTCAAGTGCGCGCTGAATCGCAGCCTCCGATTCCGAGTCGAGATGCGCCGTTGCTTCGTCGAGAATGACGATGTTCGGCGCTTTGAGCAGAAGGCGCGCAATCGCAAGCCGCTGCTTCTCTCCGCCGGAGAAGCGATAGCCGCGCTCGCCCACCAGCGTATCGAGACCCTTGGGCAGCGAAGAAACCAGCGGATAGATTTGCGCCGCTTGCAACGCCTCGGTGATTTGCTGCTCAGTCGCGTCCGGTTTCGCGTAAAGAAGATTGGCGCGAATCGTATCGTGAAAAAGATGGGCGTCCTGCGTCACGATGCCGATGCGCTGGTGCAGCGAGTCGAGTTTTGCGTCGCGGACGTCAATGCCGTTCACGGCCACGCTCCCGCTCTGCACGTCATAAAGCCGCGCTACCAGTTGCGTAATCGTAGTCTTCCCCGCACCCGAGGGTCCGACCAACGCCACAAGTTGCCCTGGGCCGACGGCAAAGCTGATGTCGTGCAGCACAGTTTTTTCCGAAGTCTTGTCGCGCACCGCAATTGATTCGAGCGATGCCAGAGAGACCTCAGACGCGGAGGGATAGCGGAACGAAACGTGATCGAAAGAGACAGTCGCCGGGCCGTCCGGAATCGCGATGGCATCCGGTTTCTCCCGAATCATCGGCTCGAGATCAAGGACCTCGAAGACGCGCTCGAACGACACCAGAGCCGTCATGACGCTGACCTGAATATTCGACAATCCCACCAGCGGCGCATAAATCCGCGCCAGGTAAGAGACCAGCGCTACCACAG
>Ga0302319_10021134_pt1 | contig 11731 bp, 14 predicted proteins | sample Bog_T0_2_FD_203319 | JGI IMG/M metagenome (GOLD analysis project Ga0302319, IMG submission 203319) | Peat permafrost microbial communities from Stordalen Mire near Abisko, Sweden - Bog_T0_2 | ecosystem: Environmental > Terrestrial > Soil > Wetlands > Peat | place: Sweden: Abisko, Stordalen Mire...
ACCTATCAAGTCACGCCGGTGATCCTCGGGTGGCGACGGGCGACAGAACAAAAGCCGGTCAGACCAAGCAGTCGACAGGGCGAAAGAGAGTCAGACCGCCGCCGCCCGAGAACCCAACCCGGCCGGCCGGACGTCACCAGCCGCCGAACCCAGCATCTCACTGAGGCGAAAGGAGGAGCGACGGCCGCTGGGGAAGACACCCGTCAACGCACGAAGCCGCTGGGCCTGCCGCTTTCGCTATGTCCCCTCCTCTTCTTGGGCAGCCAGCGCCCAGCGACGAATCTTCCTCCGTGCCCGCCACCGTCCGAGTCGAGATCGCGCCCACGCGCGGCTCAAGGCGCTCACCTCGCCGTCGACATCGCCCAACTGGCGGTAGGCCCCCGCGAGTAACTCGCCAACTTGCCGGTGCCCGGTGATTAGGCTGGGCGACGACAGCGCACGTTCGAGGTGCGCTATCCCGCTGACGGTATCGCCCCGTCCCACCAAGCAGATCCCAACGTTGCTGTTGGCCACTCCATCGTCAGGAGCGACCCGGACCCCTTTACTCGCAACGCGCAGCCGATCATCAGAAGAGATCCCCTCCCGTTGTTCCGCCATAAGCAGAAGCGTCGCGCAGTGGTTCCACAGAAGTATGTGATCTGCATGGTCGTCTCCGGCGGCCTCCAGACCTGTCGCGGCCGCGAGCAGGCTCCCTCCCCCCTGGATCGCTTCCATCGCGCGGCTGTTCTCCCATACGGCGCGCACCTCGACCGGCATCGCCGGCACGAGTGACCCGACCGCGGTCGGAGGTATGTCGGTGCCGGTGAGCATGAACACGGTCGCCTCGATTCCGGTCGCATGGTCAGCCGGGAACGCATCAGCGGTCAGCAGCGAAATCGGTACGTGCGCGTCGGTGCCTAATCGAGCGAGCGACGGAAGCGTTCTGATGAAGCGCAACCCAAGATCGACGAACCGCGCTCCTGCACGGCCAGTGAACGAGTTGAGCTGGTTCCACCGAAGCACCACCCACCCATCCCAACGGGCACTATCGAACACGACGAGACCCGTGCCAGAGATCACGGCTCGCCCTGATGTGTGGCGGAGGATTCGACGCGCTTCGCTCACCGACACGGGCGACCGGATCAACCGAAGCTCGAGGCGGTTCTCGAGCACAGTGCTCCGACGTAACCGGCGGGCCAGCTGGTCGAGGTGTACCTGTGCGATCTCCGCGTGGGCGTTGCTTTCATCCCCGAAACGCGCAAGAAAGATGACAGGCAAGGTGGAGCCGCGGCGCAACCGATGCCAAACGCGGGCCGGCGCCACGGCGAGGACAGCGCACGCACCCAGAGCAGCCGCCAGCCACAACGAGCCCGCCACGACACCGACGACCGCGGCGAACGCCGCGCTGGCGATAACCAGCCCATACCAGACGGCTGGTCCGACGACAAATACGCGCTCGGCGACCCAGAGTCGGACGCGTCGAATAACCCCGGCCAGAAACCCAGCGGAGACGTCAATGGCGGGCGACGGCATCGTTGACATACTGCCGTCCAGCCGCAACCGGCGCATCTTTGGACTTCCGGCGTACCGGCCGACGCGCGACAGTCGGCGCCCGGACCTCGCCATAGACACCCGGATTCGCGCGGAAGCACGTCTCGGAGGAGCTCAAGCTGCGGCACGGTGCCGGCGAGCTCGAGAAGTTCCTCGGGCAGGGCGAGGTGCGACTGCAGCCCCCGAAGGCGAGCGACCTCGTGCGACTGATGAACCATGAGTCGGCGCAGCGCGGCAGCACCGCCCAGCACATCATCTCGCTCTACTGGGGCGTGGCGCCCGCCGCCATCGACGGCGTGCTCGACCAGATCAGGACGGCTCTCACCAAGCTGGTTGCGGAGATCCGGGCTGAGATGCCGACAGGGCAGGACCTCCCAACGGAGGAGCAGGCCGACCGCGCGGTGACGTTCATCATCACCGGCGAGCGCACCCAGGTGCACTACAGCACCGCGCACGCGACGGGCGAAGGCGCCACCGCCACGTCCAACCAGGCGAGCGGCGACGGCGCGACCGCGACGTCGTCCGTGTCGACCGGCGGAGCCGCCGCCGGCCGCTGGCCGCGCTGGCGTCGGATCGGGGCCTTCATCGTCGGGTCGGCGACCTTCGCCGGTGCGGTGGTCGGCATCGTCGTAGCCTTCCACTAGCCGGTGTACCATCGTCCGATGGGCTCCTTCGAGGCGACCTTCGTTGGATTAGCAGGCGGACCACCACACATCCCGCTCGCGGTGTCGGCAGCGGTCTCCTCGGCCCATCTGACGCTCTCGACGCCGCAGGCGGTCGTGGCAAGCGCCGCGGCAAGCTCGTCGGCGTCGGCGGTCGTGGCCACGCCGACAACGCACCCGAACCGTCCAGCCGACGCCGCAACCCGAGGAGCGGCAGATGTGCTCTTTCCCTACGGCTGGCTCTTGACGTGGGTCTTCGGAGGCACGCAGGAAGGCTCGGTGTACGGTGGAAGCCGGGGCGCCGCCGCAGGTGGGATCGGCGGAGTGCTGATCGGGCTCCTCACGCTAGCGTGGGCTCGTCGCCACAGCCGGCGCTACTGACTCACGGAGCGGTACGCAGCACATCTGGTGCCCGGCGTAGCGTTCGCACAGTGACTGAGGTCGAGCGCTACACAGCCACCGGCAAGAGCCTCGAGCAGCTGCTCAAGGACTTCGAGGACCACAAGATGGATGCGCCCTTCGGTGCCAACGCGACCGAGTTCCTGCACGCCGCCATCGCGGTGCGCGCGAGCCAAGACGCGGTGCGCGTCGCAGGCGCCACGCGCTTCGCGGCGTGGGTGGCTGCAGGCGCCGCCGTGGCGGCGGTCGTGGTCGCCATCGTAGTTGCCGCGCTGCCGCGCTGAAGCGGCGAAGGGACCGCCCGGACTGGCACCGGATGCCCTCTCATCCTGGATCAGACGCTGGAGGCGCCGAAACGCGCCGGGCTACGCTTATGGGGCCGTGCCCCAATCCCGACCACTGTGGAGCGAACCCCAGGACCGCTCACTGGAGCTGACCGACGCCGGCTTCTCAGATTCCTAGTCAGTTCTCGATGGGGCAGCGGGCGACGTCGGCAAGCTTCATGGCGCAGACCCGGTGCTGTCCGTTCCCGAGCTCGTCGCCGTTGAGGAAGATCGGGTGCGACCGAAAGCTGACGATCCCCCAGCCGGTGCAGGCGTCGTGACCCGCCGCGGCTGAACTGAAATCATCGGGTGTGGTCGTGCCGGCCTCGACTAGTTCGCATGCGACGTGCGCCGCGATCACCCAGTCGGTCCCGACGTGATACTCGCACTCGGCGATCTGCGCAGGCGTGAGCGATCGAATGAAATCGCCGAACGAGTCGCAGTGGCTCGCGGCAACGTCGCGCTTCCACCGGCACTTGAATGGCAGGTGCGCCCACGGGAGATCGTTGACGTCGACGACGCGCCAGGTCGGTGTGGGCGTCTCCTCCTCCCCGCTCGTCACTGGGGCTGTAGCGGAGGACGACCTCGCAACCCGTACGGCGGGGCCCGGTCATGAATCTTCAGGATGAACACCTCGCTTGCCTCGGGCACATCCAGCCCGAGCTCGTCGCAGTCCGCCTTCACGCGAATCGGCACTTCAACGTCGCCACTCGTGATCCCGACGGCGAAGAAGAGGATCACCGGGCTCTTTGTGCTGACGCGCGGCAGCTCTCGGCTAATCCAGCGGGCAGGCACGGCGGCCCCGTCAGTCTCGAACGCTTCCTCGGTCTCTAGCGTGGCGGACATGTCGGCAAGCGGTTGCCTCTGAGATGTCGACCAGAACACGCTGCGCATCGGCCCGCGAACGACGACGTTCACAATCGTTGGACCGGCAGCGCTGTCGCCGTCGTTGATCACCGAGAGCTGAAACACCTGATCCCACGACGACCCAATAGGTGCACCGATGGCCATCGGATCGTCGTCGACGTCGACAGCCCCGGGGGCATCCCGCGGAATGAGGGTGAGTCTGAGACGCGCCCGCGACTTCAGACGGGTCAGAAACGCGATGTGCTCGCTGCGGCTCCAGCCGAGCGCGATCAGCGCAATGACGACGGCGACAACCGCAGCGATGAATGTGCCGACTGCGAGCGAATCGCTACCGCCGCCTGAGCCGCAGTTTGCGCAATAGAACACGATGTGATGTGGGCCGGCGATCGGAGTGTTCATGCGGTGAGCGCTTCGAGGATCAGTTCAGGAAGAGCCTCGAGGGCCTCGTCGAGGGCAGCCTCTATTGGCACGGCCTGCTCGGACGAGTTCACGTCAAGTGCTCCGACCCATAGCTCCGGGTCGTACCGCGCAATCGTCGAGAGGCCGAACAGCAAAAGCCACCAGAGCATGAGTGGCGAGACCAGGTCGTCCTTCGCGCCGATCCGTGGTCGGATGAGTCTGTCCGACTTATCGCGATACGGCGGCACGGCCTGATCGACGATTATCGGACTCGGGTTGCCCGGCATCAGCAGCATGTTCGGGAACACGATTGCCGGCAGCTTCTCTCCGTTAGGCGAGAAGCCACACAGCGGTGCCTTCGGCCCACCCGATGCGATAATGAACATTCCACACGGAGTTACGACTACCCCAGGCTCGAACGGAGAGAACGGGCGCGCATTGCCGATCAGATTGGCGGTCTCGAGCGTGAGTACGTCAAACGGAGCGCCCAGCGCGTAGTGACCCAACTCCGCCGCGATGCCATCAGCATCGAGGCTCTCCGCAAGCCCGCCGACGACCACGACCAACTTTGCCCCCAGCGGCTGGTCCGGCTTGGGGTATTGAGGGTACACACGCAATGGTCGGCGCCACATGACGCCCGGCGGCGGGGCTGGCATCTGCGGCAGCGGATCGAGCAGGTCGGGCATCGCCGCCCAGACCGCGCCCAGTTCGACCGCAGCAGCCAATGAGTCAGACCCGACGGCCGACGCGACGCCGTCGAACGAGCGGGAGCGCCCAGCGCTCGGCGCTCGCCCGTCTCCCTTCACAATGCGTCGACGCAGGTCCTGCACGCCGTCCTGAGGCGGCGCTGCGAGGCCGTGTCCCGCAAGTCGCCAGTCGCCGACGAGCTTGGCTGCCGCCACTGCGCGTCCGGCCTGGCTGAGCGCATAGAACAGCGGCAGTGGCCGCGCGGCCGGCCCGACGCTCTCGGCTGCCCGCATCAACTGCTCGGACTGCTCGAGCGCGGCGACGAACACGGCCGCGCGTTCGCCAGTCACGCGCGCCGGTTGTCGAGCCCGCAGGAGCCGGATTCGCTGCCAGTCCGCCGAAGCGTTCATACGGCGACTGTAGCCTCCGAGCCGGCTTATGCGTGTTTCAACTCGACATGCAAAATGTGCGCGGCGTCGTCGATCCATGACTTGCAGTACAACGGCTAGATGCAGCGATGGGCATGGGTGACTATGCCGGACAACTGGGCCGACCTCGGTGAGTTCGAACCCGCACTTGGGGCTGCGTTCGAGTGGACATGCCATAGGGACTCGATGCGCCATGACGTTGCTCTGCTCTATCGCGCCGAGGCCGCGATGGATCTAGCTCATGTCTTCAGGATCACCGGCTTGCTTGGAGAGCGTCCTCATCCCTCCCGCCGTGGTGAGGTCGAATGGTGGTGTGAGGCCGATCTCGTATACAACCTTCGCGAGCCGCTCCATCTATGGGATCTCCGGGAGGAGCCGAGACTGAGGGCTTGGCAGGCTCTTGAGATGAACTTCCACGGGTCGGCGTTTCCTATCGACGGCACGACGTGGGCTGCCCTTTTGGCCATGGCGAGCCCGCGTGACCGCATCGAACTTCGCAAGTACGGTGGCTCCTGATGTCCGGCCGTGCGGTGGCGTCAGGACGAACTCGCGGACCGCCACGCCGCGTGCGGCGGTGAGGTTGACCTGCCTCGCGTCGTGCACCACCCAGCCTGCCGCGCCGAGCATCTCGTCGATGCGCACGCGGGCCTGCGCCTCGGGCGTGAGGTAGAAAAGCGTCGAGTCGCTCATCGCCAAGGCTCGCGCCGCGTGGTCATCGTCGCCATTGTCCCTGCAAGTTGCTTCGCGCGCTACTCGGGCACAGGCCCCCGAAAGCCAACGCATGGAGCAACGCGGGCGGCGCCGCCTCACACGGGTCAGGCGGCGTGCAGCAGGCGCCGGAGCGCTTCGCGGATGATCTCCGAGGTCGTGGTTCCCTCTGCTCGAGCGCGCTCGAGGAGTTCCGCGCGCAGTTCGGGGTCAAGGCGAACGGACTCAACGCTCGCCGCCGAGGATCCGAGCGCAGGACGTCCGCGCTTGGGACGCCGCGAGATCAGCGTGTCGACGTCGTAGCCAGCCTCGGCCTCTGCAGCGAGCGCCTCGACCTCGGCGTCGGTGATCGGCCGACCGGAGCTGCTGTGACCGTAGATCCGCGGTTCGGTCATGGTTCGAGAAGCCTCCTGAACTTTGCCCGCATCGGCATCGCGTGGATCGCCAGCTGGGTGTTCTCGATCGTCGTGATTACAACGACCTCCAAGAGGTTGCCGGCGCGATCAGGTCCGATGACCAGCCAACGGTCGGGATCTTCGCCGGCGTCTTCGATAGCGAGCGCATTGTCGATGGCGTGATGGATGTCCTCGTCCACGACATCGTGCTTACGCGCCGAGTCGTGAACCTCCACGCGCTTAGTGTACTACGAAAAGACGCCGCTGGCCGGGCGCTAAGCGCGCGTCCGCGGCCTCGCGGCAAAGCTGCGCGAGCGGCTTGCCGACACCGCTGTCGCCGCAGGTCTCGAAGCGCCAACAGCCAGTGCAGACGGTACGCACTCCGTGCCGGCCGGCGTTCGCAAAAGCCGCGCCGGATTGTTAAGCCTGCTTCTCTGAGGTTCGCTGAAGTGCGCTGAGGTTCGCTCGGTTCGTGGTGCTCTTGCGCGTTTTCTCGGCCGCTTCTACGTTCGGTCGTGTGCAGTCGACTCACAAGATTTCGGGTGCGGCGGCGGCTGGGTTCGCGGCGTACCTGACCGCGTCCGCGCGGCGCGGCGATTACTACGTCGGCGGCGAACTCGAGGGGGAGGGCGGGGCTTGGCACGGGTCGGCGGACGCGCTCGACGATCTCGGCCTCGACCCCGAGCAGCCGGTCCGCCGCTCTGAGCTGGTCGCGTTGATGGAGGGTCGCTCGCCGCGGACTGGGGAGCCGATCCGTCGCGTCGGCGGTGACGGGTCGCGGGTCGCGGGCGTGGATTTGACGTTTAGTGCGCCGAAGTCGGTGTCGGCGCTCTGGGCGGTGTCGGGACCGTACCGTCGGGCGCAGATCGAGGTAGCGCATCGCCGGGCTGTCGCGAGCGCGCTGGGGCGCGTAGAGCGCGAGGTGCAGTTGGTGCGTCGTCGCGAGGACGGCGTGTTGCGCCAGGAGCCGGCACGGAGTCTGGTGGCGGCGGAGTTCGTTCATACCTCGTCGCGGTTGACTCGCGATCAGGAGCGCGACGGTGTCCCTGACCCGCAGTTGCACTCCCACGTCGTGGTGCTCGCTGCGCAGCGCGATGAGGGCCGGTTCGCTGCCGTTGATTCGCGCGAGCTGTTTCGTTCACAGCGCGTGAACGGCGCGTGGTATCGCGCGGAGCTTGCGCAGGAGCTGCGCGGCCTCGGCGTGCAGCTGGAGCGCCGGACGGGGCGGGAGGGCCGTTTCTTCGAGGTCGCGGGCATCCCAGATCCGTTGGTCAAGCGTTGGTCGCGCAGGACGGAGGTGATCGAGCGGGCGGCGCGCGAGTTTCGCGACCGCTACGGTCGCGCACCGCGCGCCGGGGAGCTGGCCGGCATGTCGGTCGCGACGCGCGGCACAAAGACCGTCACAGCCGAGGTGGATGTGTCGGCCGCGTGGCGCGCGGTCGGCGAGGAGCACGGCCTCGAGCGCAGGCGTGCCGAAGCATTGTTCGAGTCGCGCCAGCCGGAGCTTGAGCCGGACGTTCGCGGCGAGCTGCTCACAGATCTGGTCGCGCAGCGGTCGATGGTCACGCGGCAGGAGCTCGAGGCGCGCGCGCTGGAGATCGGCGCCGGCGCCGGCCCGGCCGGCCAGGCCGTTGAGCGCCTGGAGGAGCTGTCGCGGACCGGTGAGCTGGTTGAGCTCGATGGTGGTTGGTGGACGACGCGCGAGCTGCGCGAGCTTGAGCAGCGCACGCTCGCCACGGTCATCGAGCGCTCCAACGCGACGACCGCCGTCGCGTCGCCGCTGGCTCGCGCCGAAGCGTTGGAGCGCGCCGGCGAGCCGTTGGGCGGGTCGCTCAGCGACGAGCAGCAGCAGGCGCTCGACCTGGTCACTGGTCCTGGCGGCGTGACCGTGCTGGTCGGCGAGGCGGGGACCGGCAAGGGCGTCGTGCTGGGCGCGGCGCGCGAGGCCTGGGAGCTTGACGGTCACCGCGTGATCGGCACCGCAGTCGCGGGCGCCGCCTCGCAACGGCTCGGGACTGAGGCGGGGATCAAGGAGACGATGACCGCCGACGCACTCACACACCGCGTTCACGACGAGCGGCTTCAGCTGGACTCGCGCTCGGTTGTCGTCTTCGACGAGGCGGGCATGGCTGACACGCGCCGGCTCGCGCAGGTGGTCGAGCTGACGCGGCAGGCGAACGCGAAGCTTGTACTCGCGGGCGACTCGGGGCAGCTGTCGTCGATCGGTGCGGGCGGCCTGTTCGGCGAGATCACGGACCGCGCGCCGACGGCCCGGTTGACCGAGGTGCATCGCGCGAACCACGAATGGGAGCGCGACGCATGGGGCCGCCTACGCGACGGTGACGCAGAGACCGCGCTCGCTGCCTACCAGGCCCGCGGCCGCCTGCATCTGGAGGAGACACGGGGCGAGGCGGGGGAGAGGATGGTCAACGACTGGGCGCTGGCCCGTCAGGACCATCCGGGGGAGCGCGTCGTGATGATCACCGACGCGTCCAACCATGAGATCGACCGGCTCAACCAGCAGGCACAGGAGCAGCGCGAGCTCGCCGACGAGCTCGGCGACCAACGTGTCCAGCTCCCGGACCGTCCTTACGGTCTCGCACAGGGCGACGAGGTCCTGTTTGCCTCCCAGCACCGCGTGCCCGGCGGCCGGCGGGTCGAGAACGGAACCCGCGCCCAAGTCGTCGAGGTCGACCAACAAGCCAACGCTGTGCGGGTGCGCACCGAGGAGCAGCCACCCCGCGAGGTCGCCGTCAACACCGAAGAGCTCGACGAGCTGCGCCTCTCCTACGCGCAACACGTATACAAGGCGCAGGGCCTGACAGCCGATCGCGCGCTGGTGCTCACCGGTGGCTGGCAGACCGATCGCGAGCGTGCCTACGTCGCATTGAGTCGGGCGCGCGAGCGCACCGACATCTACACCGCGCGCGAGGATCTCGGCCACCAGGGCATCGACGGCGACGCGATCGACCGCCTCGCGCAGCGCATCAGCGCAAGCCACGCGCAGCAGGCGAGCGTCACCCGCGCCCAGATCGACGAGCCAGCGCGACCCGAGCCAGTCGAGCCGAGTTTCGGCGAGCGGTTGCAGGCCGCGCTCGAGCACCGCCCGGACCCGGCAAGCGGACGCTCCTACGACAACGAACGCGACGGGGAGCGCGACGAGGAGCCGCGCAGCTGGTTCGCCCAACAGCTTGAAGAGATACGCAACCAACAGGCCGAGCAAGCACTCGACCACGACAGAGGAGAGGGCATTGAGATCTAACCCAACCCCCACAACCGCAATCAGCACCGGCCGGGCCCTTTCGGCGCTGCCGTGGCGTCGCACCGGCAACGATCGGCCGCCGTCCTTCGCCCACCGCCTGCTTGCCGCCGGCGATGTCGATGCTGCGGTGCGCGAGCTTTGCGCCGCTCGCGGCGGCGGCGCGTTCCTCGGGCTGGCCGGCGGGCAGGGTGTGTTCGCGAGCCGCGAGCACGCGGTGCTCGTCCTTGGCGCGCCACGCTCGGGGAAGACCACCGCGGTCGTGATCCCCTCGGTCCTTTCTTATCCGGGTGCGCTCGTGTCGACATCGACCAAGACCGACGTGCGCGACGCAACCGTTCGCTCCCGCGCCGGGCTCGGCGAGGTGTGGGCGTTTGATCCAACCGGTGAAGCCGACATCCCCTCGAATGTGCGGGAGCTGCGCTGGTCGCCGGTCGCCGCCGCGTCGAGTTGGGATGAGGCGTTGCACACGGCGCGGGCGATGACGCTCGCCGCGCCGGCGATCGGCCGTGGTACCCAGCACGAGCAACACTGGGCGGAGCGCGCCGCCGCACTCCTCGCACCCCTCCTTCACGCCGCCAACCAAAGCGGCAAAGGCATGGAGCAGGTGCTCACATGGGTGCTCCGCCAAGACGAACTTGCGCAACCCGGCGACATCCTCGCCGAGGCAGGCGCCCAGGTCGCGTGCGACGTCCTGCTCGGGATCGCGCGCACCGACCAGCGCGAGCGCTCCTCGATCTTCTCCGCAACCGCCGGCGTCCTCGCCCTCTACAACACCGACTCTGCCCGTCGCGCAGCCGCGAACCCAAACTTCGACCCCGAATGGTTCTCCGCCTCCAGCGACACCATCTACATCACCGCGCCCGCGCACCGCCAGGCGCTCTGCGCGCCGCTGGTCGTCGGGCTGCTCGAACAGATCCGCCACGCCACCTACCGCCGCAACGCCACCAACGCGACCGCCGACCCCGTGTTCTTCTGTCTCGACGAGGTCGCCAACATCGCGCCGATCCACGACCTGCCCGCGCTCGTAAGCGAAGCCGGCGGCCAGGGCCTACATGTCATGGCATGCCTGCAGGACCTCAGCCAAGCCAGGGCACGCTGGAGCGACGGCGCAGCCGAAGGATTCCTCACGCTGTTCCAGAGCAAGCTCGTGCTCCCAGGCATCAGCGACCCGCGAACCTTGGACGCACTCAGCCTCGTGCTCGGCGAAATCGACCGCCAGATGCCCACCCACTCAACCGGCTCGAGCACCTCGACCACCGGCTGGTTCTCACCAACCACACGGACCAGGAGCCGAAGCGACGGCTACACCGTCGCACGCCAACGACGGCTGCCGCCCGGCGAGATCGCCGCCATCAGCCACGGCAACGCGCTGCTGGTTACCGGCGCCCAACACCGGCGGCTACGCCTCACGCCCCACCACGAAGCCGAGCCATGGCGCACCATCACCGGCGCCGGGCTCGCATGACCAGTTGGGCGCGCTACCGTTACCAGCAGCCCTGACCAGGTCCACGGAAGGACAAAGTGACCAAGCACGTCCACACGACGATCCCAAGCCGCGAGATCGCCCCGACCCGCGACGCCAGTGCACGCCTCAACCAGGCGCGCGGCGTCAGCGCCGGCAGCCCGCTCGTCGCCGCCGACCAAGCCGCCAAGCTGCTCGGCGTACCACCCCGCTGGCTGCTCGAACAAGCACGCCAACAGAAAGTCCCCCACCACAAACTCGGCCGCTACGTCCGCTTCGACCTCGACGACCTCATCAAATGGCTCGACGAAACAAAACGCAACCCGCGCCGCGGCGGGTGACGCGGGGGCCCCGCAGCCGCCACGCCGCTCGCAGTGCTGCCTGTCATGGGCGGGAGAGCGCCCGCCAGGCCTGATGGCTACCGTCGTGTCAATCCCGCCCGAGGGGTAGGCCGAGCGGGCTCGTCAACGAACCGAATGCCGACAGCCGCACCGCGGACCGGTTCGCCTGCGACTGCGACGTGATTTGCATCTTCACCAACTCGCCGGCCGCGGTCACCGAATAGAGGTAGCCGTGAGCGAACACGAGTCCCTGTGGCTCGGACGGCCA
>Ga0302319_10021135_pt1 | contig 11731 bp, 6 predicted proteins | sample Bog_T0_2_FD_203319 | JGI IMG/M metagenome (GOLD analysis project Ga0302319, IMG submission 203319) | Peat permafrost microbial communities from Stordalen Mire near Abisko, Sweden - Bog_T0_2 | ecosystem: Environmental > Terrestrial > Soil > Wetlands > Peat | place: Sweden: Abisko, Stordalen Mire...
TTGTCATTGTTGTTCCACTTCATAGAATCCGTTTTTGCCAGGGTGTACCGCGGTGTCCAGGTTGGTCGTCGAGAGCGCGCCACCGGGCAGATTGGTGGCCACCACGCTCCAGGCCGCTCCTGAACCGATCGTGCTGCTGAAGAGCACCGAATACAACTGGCTGCCCATACTGTTCCACCCCACGTTATAACCCCCGCCGCTTTGGGGCGAAATGCTAGTGATTTGCGGCAGGCTCTTCCGCATCGACAGGTCGTCGACCAGCATAACGCCTGTAACGGCAGCTGCCCCGCCCGACGCCATGTTGACGCGAAGTTGGGTCGTTCCCGCCGGCACGACAAAGCGTTCTGACATTTGTTGGAACGGTGAAGTGGCAACGTTTCCGGTCCAGCCCGGGCTGTTCGTTGAGGTAACGGTATTGAAATCCTCTGACCAAAGCGTGTCGCTGTTGAAATCCAGAAAAGCGAACGAAAGACGCATGCTTCCGTTGGTGACGCTATACAACTGGTACCATTGGACATCCACCGCGTCGTTGTCAGCAACCAAACCGGCAGTCGGGAGGAACATATACCATTCCCCGTAATTGGCGGCGTCATTGTCAACCAGCGCCAATGAATGGGTCGCGCTGACGTAGTTATTGGTCGACACCTGGTCAATGGCCGCACTGCTTCCGCCCCGCTGCCAGCCGCCCGCTGGAAGCCCAACGGTGGAATTATCCAACGCCACGCCGCTTTCAAAGGTCGGGTTGGGGAAGAAGTTGTAGGAGAGCACTGTCGCCGGCCAAGCCACCAGGGCGGCGGACAAGTCATCGATCACGTAGACGCCGGTCGCGGACTGCGAGCCGCCGGAGACCAGCGAAACCCTCATCCTGACCGCGTTATGAGGAATCATCACCTGTTCGTTGCGGAGGCCAAACGTTGAGCCCGTGATCTGACCCGCCCAACCACTGCTGTTGCCGGTTGAATTAGCATCCGTTTCACTCAACTGGTTGGTATTCACGTCAAAGAACAGCACGGTCACGCGCATCGGGCCGTTTGTGATGGCGTACAACTCGGACCATTGAACGGTGATGGTATTGCCGGGGCTGGCATTGGTTCCCAAAATCAGGTCGGCATCCCATTCGCCGTAATCATTGGTGTCATTATCGATCAACGCGAGCGCGTGGGTCGGACTGGAATAGGCGTTCGTCGTGACCTGGCAGATGCCGGTGTCGTTTCCGGTGGCCACCCAGCCGGTGGGGACGCCGTTGGTTAGATTCAAATTGACACCTGATTCAAAGCCGGGATTCGGCCAGAAGTTGCCCGCCAGAATCGGCGGTGCCGGGGGAGTCGCCATCGACAAGTCATCAATCATGATGAGGCCGGTGGTGGCGGAAGGACCACCCGAGACCAATTGCACCGCAATTGTCACCGCATTCGCCGGCACCGTTAATTGTTCATTGACCTTGGTGAAGCCGGAACCGACCACGGCACCCTGCCATCCGGGGCTGCTGCCGGTGACGACAAAATTATTGTCGCCCAGGCCGTTGCCACTGGCGTCAAAGAACGTGAACACCACCCGCATTTCACCGTTGGTGATGTTGTAGAGTTGAAACCATTGCAGGTTCACAATGCTACCCGCAACGGCATTGCCGGGTAGCGGGGCGTGGTTGGAATACCACGAGCCGTAATTAGCCGCATCATTGTCGATGTCCGCAAGCGCGTGGCTGGCACTCACGTAATTATTGGTTGCGACCTGACAGATGATGGAAGCGCCACTGTTGTAAAAGTTCCAACCCGTGGGCACCCCATTGGTCGGGTTGTTCAGGTTGCTACCGAGCTCAAACGAAGGGTTTGGCCAAAAGTTGCCGGTCAACAGTTGGGGCGTGGCTTGTTCGGCCACGGAGAGGTCGTCAATCACCATCGTGCCTTCGGTTGCCTCCGAGCCGCCGGATACCAGACTGATCTGCATCTGGGTGGCGCCGACAGGAACGATAATCGTTTGATCCACCTTGTCGAAAGTCGACGAGGCAATCGTCCCGTTCCAACCGGCACTGTTGCCGGTCACGACATATTGGTTGGCCGTGACGAGGTTGGTGTTGACGTCAAAAAATAACACAGCCACCCGCATCTGACCGCCAGCGCTCACGGTATACATTTGATACCACTGGGCGATAATCGTGTCACCGGGGTTGGCCAGTCCGGCCAGGTTAAGATTGGCCGAATCCCATTCCCCATAAAACAGCTCATTGTCAACCACCGCCAAAGCGTGGGTGGGACTGACCGAATTATTGGTCGTGACTTGGCAGATGGTCGGGTCATCGCCGGTGCGAATCCAGCCCGCCGGCGTGCCATCGCCATTGGCATCGTCGAGATTGGTGCCATTCTCAAAGCCCGGGTTGGGCCAGAAATTGTTCGGCAGATAGTCAGCTTTGGCCGCTGGCATGGAACTCATCACCGCCAACAGGGCGAGTGATAAGATGGATTTTATTTTCATTTGTGGTTGTCTTTCTTTGGTTGTGGTTTTTATTTAGGCAGAATAGCTAGTTTGCTTTGCAACGATTCCCCTGGCTATGGGGTATAACCCTGCCTCCGTCATTCCCCCGATTTGACGCCAATTCAGTCTGTCGAAATCTTTGGGACATGGGGTGATCATGGATGGATTAGTTAGATCGCCGGCACCGCTTCGTGACCGGCCTGAGCCCGGGCTTCATATTTGGCAAACGGATCAGGCAACAGGACGCAACCCGCTTCCGTATCACTCAAGCCGGCGTAGAGCGCGGCGGTTCCGTCCGGCTGGCGAACCAGCCCGCCGCTGAACATGACATCCACAAGATCCGGCCGCTTGGCCGGACCATTAGGAAAGTCCGCGCGGCTGGCGATGATCTCCGGCGCGCTCGCCAGGCCGTTGCGCGGGTCGATGCAGAAAGTCATGGCGTAATAATGCCGGTGCTCTTGCTTATCAAAATACGCGATGTGCCCCAGTACGCCGACGGTTCCGTTGCGGAGCCGATGCGCCTCATTGGCGCCAACCCATTCATCATCCCGGCACTGGTTCGCTAACAGCGGAGCTTCTTGAATTGCCTGCGCCGTAATTGCCTCCAGGCTGGATGCGATCAGAAAGCCGATTTTTCCCCGGCCGCCCTTGGCCCCTTGGGGTCGCGTCAGAATGCCGATTTTTTCATCCGCCAATTCGACCAGGCGGATGTCCTTCATTTTATCCGGCCCCTCAAGGAAAAGCTTTAGATCGTCCACCGAAATCCCCCGGTAAAATTCCATCCGCCACCCCTGGCTGCCATCCGCCAATACAACCGGAAAGCGAACGCCGCCCAAAACGATCTTCCCGCCAATCATGGCGATGCAAGGGTCTTGCAGACCGGGGAAAGTCATGGCCGAGAGAATCGGCTGCCAGACGCCGTTGCCATCTGCAAAAAAAATGATCTCCGAGTGCTCCACTTCGCGACTTTCCACCCGGCCGGCGATCACCTGCCTTCCGTTCAATTCAAAAGGCGCGGTAATGTTGTAGACATCACGCTGTCCGACTCCACCAAAAGTCAACTTGCGCGTGCTCAAGGGCCGGGAGCGGTCCAGTCGGGCCAGCAAAGTTAAGCAGTCGTCAGGCAACGGGGTTTGCGGAGAAAGGGTCATTCGGGTAGTGTGCATCCTATACCCTGATTGATTCCACGCGTTCGATTCGTTGCATTGGCATGTGTCAAACATTGAACTCTATCAGCATGGCTTGCGAGGCAGGGTGCCGGCTGGCACACTCATCGGTGTGAAGCGGATTTCACTATCGCCCTCGGAAGGGGACCCGTGGGCAAAGTCCACCGGGCAACGCGGATATGTGCGTGAGACTTACGAAGGCACCAGCCAGTTGCTGCCGGAATTGCCAATTTTTGGCTGGCTGCGCTTCCATTCGACACTTCCCGGCGCGCTCAGGCCCGATCGTCACGCGGACACCTTTGAGATTCATTACATGGTTCGCGGCCACCTGCGCTGGCAGGTGGAGGGCGAAGAGTACGAATTTAGCACCGGGCGCGTGTTCATCGTCCGTCCCAACGAACTGCACGGCGGCGACGAGGGTTCCATTCAGCCCTGCGAGCACTATTGGTTACGAATCCGGTTTCCCGCGGAGGGCGCGCTCCCTTCGTTGACAACGCGGGAAACCCAGGACATGCGCAACGCCTATGAGCATATGGTCAATCGAACCTTCACCGGTTCGCCCGAGGTAAAAGACTTTTTGGAACGACTGCTGGAGGAGCATCATCAGGGGCCCTCGGAGCAGGCTGTGCTGATGGCGCGCTCGATGTTACACGCCCTGTTGATCACGATTCTCCGCGATCATAACCGGCAGCAGCAGGCCGCGGAACAACCGCCGCTGGTTTCATGGCATGTGCGGCGCACCCTCGAATGGCTGGAAGGGAAGATTTTCGAGAGCGAAGTGCGCTTGGATGCCGTGGCCTCCAATGTCGGCTTAAGTCCCGCGGGCCTCCGGGCAAGGTTCAAGGCGGAGACCGGTTATACGTTGCACGAGTACCTGATCCATCGCCGCGTTCAGGAGGCGCACCGGCGTTTGTCCGGCACCGACGAGGATATTACGAACATCGCCCATCGTCTCGGCTTTTCCTCCAGTCAATACTTCGCCACCGTTTTCCGGCGCGAAACCGGCATGACCCCGGGCGAATATCGTCAAAGCCATCTTAAGAGTTAATTCTCGGGGAAAACGGTTTGTGCGGGTTTAACCCAGCGAATTCAATATCCCGGTTACGGAAAAGTTGGCGCCGCAGATGACGCTGTCCGACGCGCCATAATAAATTGTCAGTCGGTCGCCAGCGACAAAGTGTCCATTCGTAAAAATGACGTTGCCAAAAAAACCGGTCTGTTCATAAGGCGCCGCTGGTTCCATGATCGGATGCGTTGAGCGCGCGATGACTTTCCAGGGCATTTCCAAATCAAGCAGGAGCGCGCCAAGACAATACCGGTTCTGCGCATTGGCACCGTGGTAGATTTCGAGCCAGCCGGCCGGAGTTCGAATCGGAGCGGCGCCGGCACCGACGCGTGCGCTGTCCCACATGCCGGGCCTTGCCCGCGCGATGCAAACGTGTCTGCCCCAGTGCACGAGGTCAGGAGATTCCGCCAGCCAGATATAGTTGCCGCCAATTTCCGGGCTCGACGGGCGGTGCAAGGCAAAGTAGCGACCGTTAATCTTTTCCTGAAAAATTACGCAATCCTTGTTGTGCGGTGGGAGAATGAGCCCGTATTCACTGAAGGATTTCCAATCCGCCGTGGACCGCATGCCCACAGCAACCCCGTTTGGCGAGACGGCCGTGTAGGTGAGGTAATACACCTCCTTCAAGAGCGATACCCTGGCATCTTCGATGCCAAACGTTTCCCACAACCCGCGGCCATGGAGCGGCGGGTAGCTGGGGTCTTCCCGGAACACGACCCCATCCTCGCTCGTCAGCACCCGCAAATGCGACAGCGTGGTGAGGTAATGCACCCCGTCATACCGCAGCACACGGGGATCGGAAATGTCCAGCCGAGGATCTTTGCGCTGAAACTCCAATATCTGCGCCTCACCCGATTCGGAGAGAACGGGAAAAGCAACATAACCCTCCCGGGGCGCCGGTCGCTCCGCCACCCGCACCAGCAAACAAATCTTACCGTTAAAGCGAAAGACTCCGGGATTTAAGAGGCACTCGATTTGCCAGTCAGGACGGCTGGGCTTCAGATCGCAGGGGCGGAGAATCGGATTCTGCGTGAACCGTCCACCCAAATCATTTGGTGCGAGGGTCATTTAGTAAATTCTCAAAATTGCAGCGGGCGATCACATACATGATCGTGGATTCACCCCCTTCGTTGACATTCGGTCCAGCGATGCTCAGGCCGTCGCAACAGCCGCCGGAAGACCAATCGTAAATCGCCGTGTCTTTGAGGTTGTTGCCCAGGAACCATTCGAAGGCTTTGCGGGCGCAGTCGGCGTAGCACTTCGCGCCGGTGATCCGCGCGGCCGCAACGCAAGCTTCGACAATGGAAGCCGCATCAATCGGTTGCTGGTCAAATTGTGCGGGCTGGCCATGTTCGGAATACCAGCCCCGGTTACCGACCGGTCGCAACTGTCTGCCATCTGGTGAAAAACAAACCTTCAATAGAAAATCCATACTTTCCAGCCCCGCCTGGCGGCAGGCAACGTTCCCCGTCGCCTCGAATGCCAGCAGCATGGCGAGCGGAAAACGGCCCGGGTCATACGTCATGGTGGCATCAAACCATTTCCACTTTGCGCGGCGGTGCTTTCGGTAACATTCAAGATTCTGCGCCACACATTTCTCCAGGACACCTTGCGCCGCACCGCCGGGGTATTTGCCGATAAAGGCAGTCAAGCCTTGGATCGCGTACGAGTTGGCGATGGGGAAGCCGCCGAGTTTTTCGTTGCCGCCGGAAATAATTTGGCCCAAAAGCCTCGCGGCAGGCAAGGCGATTTCCGGATCCGGGTGCACCGCCGCCGCATAACCCAGCCCCCACAAAACCCGTCCGTAGGAATCTCCACTCGTCAGCATGCGGTTTGGCCGGTTCCAGAGCTGCCCATCATCGCGCAGGCTGTTTTGCAAGTATCGCAGATAAATCGTGGCGAGCGGGCGGGCATCTTTTTTACCGGTGACCAGTTCGTAATCGGTGACCGCCACCAGTGCCCGCGCCACGTCCTCAGCGCAGTAACCATTTTCGTGCCAGGGAATCGTTCCGTGCGCAAACTCATGAATCCCGTTGGTGTCCGTCAGGGTTTGCAGGTGTTTAATTGAAAGGGGCGGCCAGACCTGGCCATCGACCCGCTGCCCTGCCGTCGTTTGCGCTGCGACGAAGTCAGTTTTTCCCAGGTAGGAAAGCATCAGGACGACGACGAAGGTCACAGGCAATGCGGCTCCCGGGAATAAAAAATGAATGTATTTGAAGAACCTCCGCCCGCAAGCGGTTGCCTGATTTTGGATTAGAGCGGACATCGGCATTCGGGTGAATCATCAGTGCAATCCCTTGCCCGGTCGTTCGCTTTACGCCAGTGCCGCGAATCGAACGATTGTTTGACGGACATTTTGTAGAATCTTGGTATGATTGCGCGTCTCATCAACCTCAATCCCATTACTTGCCCGAAATAATTCCATCCGCAACCGCCACCCCGCCAGCCGTAGAAGGCCATTTTCATTGGCAGGGTAAACACGATCTGCCGGCGGAAACTCGCGTCCCGGCGTGGCGCAAGGCGGCTTACGGTTTTGGCGGCCTGACGGATTTCTTTTATCTCAACTTGATCCTTGGGCTAGCCATGCCGATTTATACCATCGGACTCAAGATGGATCCCGCTCTGCTGGGCATTGCCCTGGCGGTTCCCCGCGTCGTGGGTGCCATCGCCGATACGATTGTGGGGCCGCGTTCTGATAATTCCCATTCCACCTGGGGCCGCCGCCGGCCTTACATCCTGCTGGGTGGTCTTGCCGGAGGTTGCTTGCTGCCTTTAATGTGGTGCCCGCCCGTCCAAACCCAATGGGGCATGTTCGCCTGGGTCGTTGCCATGCTTTCAGTTTTTTTCATTTTCTACTCGATATTTACCATCCCCTACAACGCTTTAGGTTACGAACTGTCCAGCAATTATGATGAGAGAACGCGCGTGCTGGCCTGGCGCGGATATTTTCAACTTTTTGGCACCTTGGCTGCCGCCTGGTTCTATTGGTTTTGTCTCCGCCCCATGTTCGGAAACGAAGTCGTGGGCGCCCGTTGGCTCAGCTTCCTCGTGGGGGTAATCATGATTGGCGGCACGCTCTGGACCTTTGCCCTCTGCCGCGAACGACGGCTGGAGCACCGGCAGCCCGCGATTCCCATCCGTCAGGCGCTGAAGCTCACCATCAACAACCGCCCGTTCCTGTTGTTGCAAGGCGGCCAACAAATGCTGGCCTTGGGCATGGGCATTACGGGTACCCTGGGCACATACGTTCACATTTATTACGTGTGCTCCGGCAGCAAACAAACCGCCTCTTGGTTGAGCGGTTGGGGTGGTTCGCTAACCATCTTCACCAGCATGGCCGCCATCTCCTTTGGCGTGTGGCTATCCCGGCGTCTGGGCAAACGTGAAGCCTGTCTCGTCGCCATGGGTATTGTGCTCTTTTGCATCTGTCTGCTGCCTTTCCTTTTGACACCCAAGCACCCGGCATTATCCGTGGTGGCCTGGCTGATTGCTGCCCTGGGCATGCCTTGCACTTCGCTGATGTTCAGTTCGATGACCGCCGACGTCTGTGACGAGGATGAGCTTAGTACGCATCTGCGACGGGAAGGGGCTTACAGCGCCGTCAACAGCGTCGCCAACCGGGTGATGCAAATTGGGCTGGTGCTCGTCGGTGGATTCCTGCCCCGTCTGGTGGGCTACGTAAACCCCGGTGCGCCCCTGACTCCGGAACTGCTGGAACGGATGAAATGGCTGATGATTGGTGTACAATTCGCCGGGGTGAGCAGCGCCGCCGCCATCCTCTGGTTCTTCCCCATCAGCCGCGCGCGAGCCGAAAAAACCCGGCAGTTGCTCGACGCCCGGAAAGGGGGAATAGGTTCGCCTGTCCCTCAACCCGTTTTGGAATCGGCTCGCTGAGAACTATCCATTCGGCTAGCTAGGCAAAATAGGGGCAACTCGTTAAGAATTACTGACTAACCCCATATGGCGAAGATATTCATATTATTCCGTGCCACCCTGCTCATCTTCATTGGCACCACTGTCGGCCAGGCGCAAGTCCTGCTCAGCCTGCAAACCGGCGTGGTTTTAAGCTGGCCCACCAGCACCAACGACACTTATCAGCCGGAATGGTCGCCCAATTCCAGCGGTTTCTGGAACCCGCTCGGCACCCCCTTGGCTGGCACTGGCGCCAGCAACTCGCTTTACGATCCCTATCCCGGCGGCAGCCGCAGTTATCAAGTGCTGGAAATGGTCCCCGGCTCCGCCCCGGTACCAACGCTGCCCGCCAACGGCGGATTTGAAACCGGCAGTGATATTACCGCCAGCAATTGGACGGTGACGACCGCAGCGGGCGGCCCGGTCTATGGCATTCGCACAAACGATAGTCCGCACAGCGGCGCTTTTGACTTCCAAGTCCATCTGGCCAGCACCGGGTCCGGCCCGGTGGTTGAATTCACTCAGGGAAGTATTCCAGTCACGGGCGGGACGACCTATCCGTTCACCTTTTATGCCGATGCTTTGGCGGGTAGCGCCGGTTACAACGCCCAGTGGCGGGTGCTGTGGAACTCCGGGGGCGACACGGGTTATCAAACCTATAATCCGGGTAACAACATTTATGCCCTGATCACCAATTCCCTGACTGCTCCGGCTGGGGCAACTTCCGCGACTCTCTTTTTTCATTTCGCCGGCGCGGCGAGTTCCAGCCTGTCAGCCAGCATCGACTTGGATGATGTTGCCCTCGGTTCCGGCTTCAGTACCGGCAGCCCCGGCAACACCAACATCCTTGCCGCCGCCGTCCAGCCGGTCGCCAACGTGGCGTGGCCGACCATCGCCGGCACCCAATATTATCCAGAATCCACCACCAACCTGGCGGCGGGAAGTTGGGTTACCAATGCCCCGATGGTCAACGGCGACGGCACGACGCATTCACTCCTCTTTCCGATGACGAACAACCCCGAATTCTTTCGCTTGTACACACCGCCGGTCGTCATTCTGCCGCCATCTAGTCTGCAACAGACCGTTTCCGGGTCCACGAATGCCATCGGACTGGCTTGGATGGCGAGCCCGTCCCCGGGGGTGACCGGTTACGAAATTTTCTACAGCACCAACGGCGGGCCGACCAATTCATTGAATGTCGGCAATGTGAATTCTGCCATCATTTCGAACCTGACGCCGGGGCAGACTTACAACGTATCCATCATCACCTTGACCGCGAATGGTCCCAGTGCTCTGGCTAGCAACACCCTGACCGCACAGCCAGACACGACGGTTGGCATCGTTCCGCTATACGGGGCCGGCACCCTTCTCGAGCCGGACACCATGTTCAACACATCCACCGGGCTGGTTACGTGGATTTCTGATCGTCCGCGCGGCCGTCATGCGCGCGAGGACGGCCCTTCGTTCAGCCTCTATGACACTTACCTGCCTTTTTATTGGGAGCAACGGATGACGACTATTCAGATCATCGACACCATCGGCCAGGGCGGATCGACGATCACCTTCAATTTCTGGGCTCTGAACGGCTTGGATACACCGAACATTCGCTTCTTCTTCCAGGGTCAAACCACCGTCGCGCAATACGCCGATAATCTGTACGCCACCTCAGTTGACCCGAACACCCTGACCAATTGGACCACGACCATCAGCCAAAACATAAATCTGGGCCGTGCGATTCAAGCGGGCGACCGCATCGAGTTTGAGTTCAGCCCGTTCATGGTCGCCGCCACAAATGGGCAGCTCAATTATTATGGCGGTGCCATCCTTTATGTAGCCGGTCAGGGCATTGTTCCGTGGCAAGCCGCGGCTACCAATATTGATTTAAATCCCGCCAATGACGGCCCGGTCATCGCCGGCGTTCGCACCAACATCGATTCGTATCCTCTGCCTACGAATGCCTGGCTGGCCGGAGCCGACACCATGTCGTATCAATATTCCGGCGAGACAAACCATATGTTCAATCAGATGTCGCCGTTCGCATCTCCCCCGACCGGAGAATCGTTTCTGCTCGGCCGCCGCTTGCATGAAACGGATTTTCTGGATGGCACGCATGCCGAGGCCGGCAACCCGGTTTACACCGAGATGGTTGGCAAGCTCGGAGCCAAATTCAGCAACGTCAGTTGCGTGTCCTGCCATGTCAACAACGGGCGTGCGCTGCCGCCTGCGATTGGCGCGCCGATGATCCAGTCATTGGTACGCGTGGGCAGTGATGCCAGCGGCACGCCGGATCCGGTGCTCGGAGCCGTCCTGTCGCCACAAACCACCAACGGAGCGCCGGAGGATACCATGGTGATTTCCGGTTATACTACCATCAACGGGCAGTATGGCGACGGTACGACGTATACCTTACAACAGCCGAACTACGCATTCGGCGCTTATACTCCCGCATTTTATTCCGTACGCCTTGCTCCGCAACTCGTGGGCATGGGCCTGCTCGAAGCGGTGGGTGAAAGCACCATCCAAGCGCTGGCGGATGCGGACAATGCCGGAACCAACGGGATTTTGGGGCGCCTCCAAACCGTGCCGGATCCACAGACCGGCCAGCCCCGGCTTGGGCGTTTTGGTGACAAAGCCGGCAAGGCCAGCGTCATGGATCAGATCGCCGGCGCACTCGACTTCGATATGGGCGTGACCACTTCCATTTTCCCGGTGCTGGACGGAGCGACGAACAGCGGGCCGATCGGCGTTGCCGACGGCTACCTCACGAATTGGAACCGCTACATTTCCTGCCTGGGAGTCAACGCCCGTCGCAGTCTCAATGACACCCAATGCCTGCAAGGCGAGCAGTTGTTCGCCAGCGCGAATTGTGTGCAGTGCCACACTCCAACTCTCCAGACCAGCCCTTATGCACCCTTTGCCGAATTGCGGAACCAGACCATTCACCCGTACACCGACCTGCTCTTGCATGACATGGGCCCCGGTCTGGCGGATAATATGGGGGAAGGAAATGCCACTGGCTCCCAATGGCGGACGCCCCCGCTTTGGAGCATCGGCCTGACGCCCGGCGTAAGCGGCGGGGAAGCCTATCTGCACGACGGTCGAGCGCGCACACTGG
>Ga0302319_10021139_pt1 | contig 11728 bp, 11 predicted proteins | sample Bog_T0_2_FD_203319 | JGI IMG/M metagenome (GOLD analysis project Ga0302319, IMG submission 203319) | Peat permafrost microbial communities from Stordalen Mire near Abisko, Sweden - Bog_T0_2 | ecosystem: Environmental > Terrestrial > Soil > Wetlands > Peat | place: Sweden: Abisko, Stordalen Mire...
CAATTCCTGATGCGGGCCGCGTAGTCCGTGACGGCAATATCTTTACTGGTGGCGGTGTGACGGCCGGTATCGACTACGCTCTTACCCTCATTGCCGAACTCGCCGGCCCCGAGACTGCGCAGTCGATACAATTGGTCCTCGAATACGCACCGGCGCCTCCCTTCCAAGCCGGTCGTCCGGAAACCGCGCCCCCGTCTGTCTGCGAGGCTGTTATCTCCAGAATGGCGATCGCGACAACGGCCCGCCGTGCCATCGTCGAGAGAGTGGCCGCGGCTATGCGGACAACTGTCTAGCCCTAGCCCGCGCGCAGGACATCACAGACGTTTAAATCGGTGTCCACTTTATCGAGGTAAGTTCAGACCGATTGGAGAACAGGTGCTTGCATTGGCTCGACACTCGCTCACTCGAGCGACAAGCGTTGATTATGACTCAGTCGTTTTTTTGGGTCGATGCGTTCACAGACCAAGTATTCACGGGCAATCCGGCAGCCGTATGCCCCCTGAGTGCATGGCTGGACGATTCCGTCCTGCAAAAGATCGCGTGGCAACATGGCCTGTCAGAGACCGCGTATTTTGTCCAAACGGGCGAACGGCGCTACCACCTTCGCTGGTTTACTCCCGCCACGGAGGTGGACCTCTGCGGCCATGCGACTCTCGCGTCAGGCCATGTTCTGTTCTCGGAGCTAGGGGAAGCCGGCGAGGAAGTCACATTTGATAGCCGCAGCGGTCCGCTGGTTGTACGGCGTGCGGCGGAAGGTCGGCTCTCCATGAGCCTCCCTTCTCGCACCATTGGAGCTTTTCAGCCTCCGGGCAGGCTGGCTATGGCACTGCGAAAGGCCCCCGAGACGGTCAGCCTGGGACCGTCCTGCTGGCTCGCAGTCTATCCAAAGGCCGAGGACGTGCGCGGCCTCACTCCCGACCACGCAGCCCTCGCGACATTCAAGCCGGGGCGATTCATAGTGACGGCCCCAGGCGACGAGCCTGGATTGGACTTTGTCTCCCGGTTTTTCGCTCCGGATGCGGGTGTTCCTGAGGACCCGGTCACAGGGTCGGCCCACTGCGTCCTTACACCCTATTGGTCGACCCGTCTAGGTAAGGAGCGTCTTCATGCGAAACAGGTTTCGCGGCGCGGCGGCGAACTGTGGTGCACAATGGCCGGTGATCGCGTGTATATTGCGGGGCACGCCGCCACCTATCTCAGGGGCCAAATAGAAATGTGAAACGACTCACTCCGGGGTCTTTTCATCCGCTGTAGGCGCATGCCAAAAAATAGGTGGGATTGGGGACTGTCCTTGCGGTGGTCAATACCGTTGCAATAGTTGGGATGAGGTCCCAGACATATGAAGCCCCCATTCGTTTTTCCTGCGTCTCTTGATGGACATGGAATTCGCCTTGAGTTGATGGAACGTGGGCATGAGGCCGCGCTTCGTACGGCAGCGGCTGATGGTCAGCTTTGGCAACTTTCCTACACGAGTGTTCCCGAGCCAGAAAACACCCGTGCTTACATCGAGGATGCCCTCTTGGAGTGCACCAATGGAACCCGCTGGCCCTTTGTGGTGCGCGAGCTCGGCACAGGTCAAATTGTCGGTTCGACGAGCTATCACGATATGATTCCGGAGGTCAGGCGTGTCGAGATAGGCTGGACCTGGTACGCCCGGAGTTGGCAGCGCACCCGCGTGAACACGATCTGCAAGTGGTTGCTGATGGGGCACGCGTTTGAGAATCTGGAATGTACGGTGGTTGGATGGCGCACCGACATCCAGAATCTGCGATCGCAGGCTGCGATTGAAAGGCTTGGCGCTAGGAAGGACGGCATTATCCGTCGCCAGAAGTTGCGCCGCGATGGCACGATTCGCGACACAGTCATGTACAGCGTTACCGCTGAAGAGTGGCGTTCCGAGGTGAAGGATCGGGTTGGACGCATGGTTCAAACTGGGTCGGCGGAATTGCCGTCGTGAACATCGAGCGGGGCCCGGATGCGCGGTCCACGGCGGGCCCCTAGGGGGCGGGATGAATTGGATTACGGGGCGAGAGCCCGCTGCGGCGGGCGGGCCGCTGGGAAGCCTGGGAGCCACCTTCAATCAGCCGCGCTGTAACCTTGCAGGCGGGGATGACGGATGGTAGTAATACTTAGTTAAGTTAATGGTTGATTTTGTCCAGGCGAATCGTGAGGATTTTGGCATGACGCCAAAGCAACTGACGGGAGTGCAGGGGCGGCTCGACGAGTTTCTCGAAGATTTAGTGGAGCCGATCGGACGGAGCGAGCGGCGGCACTGGGCCGGAGTTTACGTGCAAGGCCTGCTCTTGGATGGAGAACGCAAGTCGGTGCAGCCGATGGCTGCGAGAATCGAAGGCGCCGACGAGCAGGCGCTGAATCAATTTCTGAATCAAAGCCCGTGGGCGGTGGCGGAGATTCAACAGCGGTTGGCGCAACGCCTGAGCGAAGATAGGCATGAACCTGTGTATTGGATGGTCGACGAGACGTCGTTTCCCAAGGCGGGCGAACACTCGGTGGGGGCGGCCCGGCAATACTGTGGGGCGCTCGGGAAAATCGCCAACTGCCAGGTGGCGGTGAGCTTGCATTGGCGGCAGGAGCAGATGAGCTACCCGATGAGTTGGAGGCTATACCTGCCGAAGGATTGGTGCGAGGATCCCGGCCGCCGAGCGGAAGCCCGCATTCCCACGGAGGTGGTCTACCAAACGAAGACGGACTTGGCGCTTGAACTGGTCGAGCAGGCGATTGCATGGGACGTTCCGCGCGGAGCTGTCTTGGCGGACTCATTTTACGGCAATGACTTCTCTTTCCGGGCTGCGTTGCGAGATAAGCGTCTTGATTATGCCGTGGCGGTGGAACCGACGACGGTGGTTTGGACGGAAGATCCCAACCAGGTGCCTGTCAAAGTGACGGCCAAAACCGGTCGCCCTCGTCAATATCCCAGGCTGCAAGATCTGCCAGCGGCAATCTCGTTGGAAAAGTTGGCCCGCCAATTGCCGAAGAAAGCGTGGCGCATGGTAACCTGGCGAATCGGAACCAAAGGGCCGCAGCGTTCACGCTTCGCTCTGGTGGGAGTATGGGCCGCCCACAAATGGCAGGCTCAAGAACACCCTCCGCGGCTGCGTGAATGGCTCCTGATAGAATGGCCTGAGGCATCCGAGGCACCATCGGATTATTGGATGTTGTGGCGAGCGGACCGAGATGAACCGCCCACTTTGCTGCGCGCCGTGCGCACGGCGCGGGGCCGCTGGCCGATCGAACAAGATTATCGCGAACTCAAAGAAGAACTGGGCCTCGACCACTTCGAAGGCCGCGGGTGGCAGGGCTGGCATCATCATGTCACCCTCGTCACGCTGGCCTTCGCGTTTCTTCGCTCCGAACAGCTGCGCTTTAAAAAAAACTTCACCTGCGAGCTTGCCGATGATTCGGCGCCTCCTGCAGGCGGCACTGATTCGGATGGCGGGCCGATGTCCCTGGTGCCTGACGAGGTTCGATGACACGTCTTAACTTAACTAAGTATTAGTAGGAGCGTGGTGATAAAGACAACAAGTATGAAGTGTATCCCGTTTCTTACTAAGGATAAAATACGTTCCATCCATCGGGAATTTGGAACACCCGTTTTCGTATACGATCAAAGGACGTTGCGGCATCAGGCCCGTCTCGTGCTCGGCTTTCCCAACGCCTTCGGCCTGACAGCGCGTTACGCGATGAAGGCCTGCCCGACCAGCGCCGTGCTCAAGGTATTTACCGATGCCGGCCTGCAGGTTGATTCGAGTAGTGGCTATGAGGCCGAGCGTGCGCTCCATGCGGGCGTTTGCCCTGAATGGATTCAACTTACAGCGCAACAGATGCCTGATAATCTGCCGGCGCTAGTCAAAAGGGGCGTCTTGTTCAATGCTTGCTCGATCGAGCAAATCCACGCATTTGGAACACAATTTCCCGGTCGCCAACTTTCGATCCGAGTCAATCCAGGGCTTGGCTCAGGGCACAGCCACCGGACAAACGTCGGCGGGCCTGCAGCCAGTTTCGGCATTTGGCATGAACACCTGCGCGAGGCGCTGGCGGTTGGACGGAAGTTTGGCCTCAAGTTCACCCGTCTGCACACGCACATTGGATCAGGGAGCGACCCGAAGGTGTGGCAACGCGTGGCATTAATGTCGTTGGACACCTGCGTGCGCCTTCCAGATGTGAGCGTGCTGAATCTTGGCGGCGGATTCAAAGTCGGCAGAGTGAAAGGCGAAGAGACGACCGACCTGCAGAAGATAGGTCTTCCCATTGTTGAAGCGTTCCGATCATTTGAGGCAAAACATGGGCGCAGGTTGCATCTGGAAGTGGAGCCCGGCTCATATCTGATGGCCAATGCTTGCGCCCTCATCGCGACCGTCATCGATGTCGTGGATACCGGGCATCGTGGTTACAAGTTTCTCAAGGTGGACACCGGGATGACCGAGATTCTCAGACCCAGCATGTATGGGGCACAACATCCTATTGAGATTTTCCCCGCCTCGACTGGTGAACGCCGCCGGGCAGAGTATGTCGTCGTTGGGCACTGCTGCGAGAGCGGAGACGTGCTAACACCCGCTCCGGGGAACCCGGAAGCATTGCAACCACGATTGCTGCCGGAAGCACATATTGGCGACCTAGTTGTCCTTGGCGGTGTTGGAGCCTATTGCTCGAGCATGTCAGCCAAAAACTACAATTCTTTTCCTGAAGCCGCTGAAGTCATGATCTCCGAGACTGGGTCGGCCAAACTCATCCGAAAACGCCAAACGTTGAGGCAGATCATGCAGAATGAGGTGATGCCTTCATTTCTGGAAAGGGCGCATTTGTCCGCGCGACGACCTCACTGAAGGCGTTGATCGTGACGAAGTGCCAGGAGCAGATCGCCCGCATCGCCAGGGCAGCATACGACCACTACCAATCCTAAAGAAGGCCAGTCGGAAGGCCATCGATGCTACGCATGTTTTTTTCGCGCCGGTAGGCTTCCAAACCTGTCTCGCCTCTTTTCTCCGCCCATTGGGTGAGCGCTGGCCGTTCGCCGACGAATCTCAATTGAGGTACGCCGAAGCCGCAGGAGGTCAGCACGAGGTCCACGTCGAGCACCACCATCTGCCTGGCTCCCGGAGGTTCTGTGCCCGCAAACTCTGTGGCCAGCACACTGGCGTATTCGGGGCTTCCACGGCTCAGGATTCGCCCCTTGCCGTAGAGTCGCAAAATCATCGGGGAGCCCTCAAACGCGCAGAACATTAGAGTTAGACGACCGTCGGCGCGCAGGTGGGCCGCCGTTTCATTTCCACTGCCAGTCAGGTCGAGATAGGCCACTTTGGTTGCATCGAGAACACGCAAAGTATCGAGGCCCTTAGGCGACACGTTCACCCGCCCCTCCGCGGCGGCAGATCCGGTGAAGAACACCCGTTGCTGCTGGATAAACCCGCGATGCGTGGGTTCGATGTGCTTAAATTGATTGGCCATGGCGGTGGAGTCAGGCGCAGCATGCAGACCACGATGACCGTAGTCGAGTCTCTCAGAGGAACCTAAGATGCGCTCTCTATTTCAGAAGGGAACCCTTTGAGACACTTTGGGCTCCCGATCTAAGGGCCAACCTCAGCGGAAGAACAGAGCCCCTTGAGTCTTGCGACGCCAAGTCTAGCATAATTACCTTTGGCATCGAAGATGTACATTCCCCCGGCAAATCGCGTTGAGGACGTAGCAAAAACGAGAGCATTCATCCATGCGCACGGCTTCGCGACGCTCGTAACTTCCAAGCAAGGCATCCCTTGGGCCTCTCACCTCCCGGTGCTGCTCGATGAACGCGATGATGGCGACCGATTGAGAAGTCATATGGCACGTGTAAATGAGCAGTGGCGGCATTTTAATCCGAATGAGGAAGTGCTATGCGTTTTCCATGGCCCTCACGCATACATAAGCCCTTCTTGGTATTCCTCGAAGGTCGCCGTCCCAACCTGGAACTACGCCGTCGTCCATGCCTACGGAATCGCAAAAGTAGAAGACGACGGCTTTCTGCGCAGGGTGGTGGAAGATACCACCCTAAAGTACGAGTCTAAGCAGGCTTCCCCGTGGAAGCTCGATCTCCCCGACGGGACGATCTCGTCTTTGATGAAGGCAATTGTTGGCTTTTCGATCCAGATTACGAGAGTCGAAACAAAATTCAAGTTGGGACAGAATAGATCCAAAGAGGATCAGCAGGGGACGCTGACGGCGCTCAAGAGATCCGTTGATGGCGATAGTCGCTCGTTGGCTGACTTCATCTCTAATAATTCCTGAATGCATTGATCGAAGCATGAGCCGTCGATTCATAGACGACTTCGATGTCATTCTCCTCGACCAGGGGAGAACCTTTATGTTCGGCAACGACAGATTTGGGGCAACCGCCGACTATTTCTCGACCTATCGCCAATTAGAGGGACAGGAGATGTCTCCTGATCATTTGCGTGCCGTGATCGAAGTATTGTATGCACACCTACTCGCGGTCTGCCGCGACCCCAGCAGATATGAATCGTTTCCCTCTGTTGCCCGCTGTCTCCGGGAACTTCAATTCCCATGTCAGCTCGACGAAGAGGAAATCGGAAGGATCGCCGACGTGATCGCTTTACATGAGCTGGGTGAGATCTCCGAGCGACATACCGCCGCTATCCTCGCCTTGTCGCAAACGCACCGGCTTGGGATTGTGTCAAATATCTGGGCCGAAAAAAAGCGATTCGAGGAAAAGTTGAGAGTAAAGGGAATTTTTAAATGCTTTGAGCACAAGGTGTGGTCATCCGACCATGTCTGGATTAAGCCCTCGCGGAGGCTGTTCGAACTCGCGCTAAACCGTTTCAACGTCCATCCTTCGCGGGTTATTTTTGTGGGAGATCATCCAATGAGGGATATCGATGGCGCAGGAGCCATGGGATGTTCCACCGTTTGGGTCTGCAACGGAGACGCCAAATTTCCCGAAAAACTGCGATCACCAAATCGTACCATCCGGCACCTCGAGGAACTCACGCAAATTTGACACTTTTTTGCCAGCTGTTCCAAAAATTCACCCGTTAAAATCCGCGAAGAACCTTTTCTTCGCCTGAATTTCAGAGAGATTAGCGACAGGCTTAAACAACCGAAATGCCGTCGGCATAAAGAATTCGGTCACTGCGAATTCTGAATCAGGATGTCAGTATTCTCCCTCAAGGTGAACTGGCTCGTCTGCACGGCGGTCGAGAGCGAGGCCCCCTTAAAAATCCGCACGACCCGGCCGCCCATGATGCCCGTTGAGACGGTGACGCCGGAGTTGGCGGCCGAAGTGAGAAGCGGGCTCGTGCTCTCGTTGTAGTAGACGTAGCCGTTGGCGGTCGGGTGGGTGTTGGAGACGCTGAGAACGTAGCGCGGGAGGACGATGCGAACGACGCGCAGGCGGTAGAGGTTCGAGCCATTGGCGTCGCCGTTCCAAGCCGCGGCCTGGGCTGGGGTCAGGATCGTGCTCCAGTAGCTTGGGATCGTCCCATAGCGGGTGTTCCATTCCGTGTTCCAGATGGCGTCGAACCAGGCGGTGGTGCCGTCGTTTTGCGGCATGACGAGCTGCTCCGTCCGAGCCATCATCGAAATGAGCAAAAAGCGCTGCTGGTTCGTCTCGCTCGGGCCGAGAAAGAGGAGGCGCGAGCGGTTGTAGGAGTTGAAAACGAGGCTGGCCACGGCCGGCTGATACGCGGTGGTCGGCGGACTGGACGTGATTGCAATGCCGCGCACCGTCGAGAGCTTGGCGAACCAGTCGAAGGTGTTGGTGCCGGCGTAGGCCGGCGACACCGTGGAGGAAAAGTTGGTCGGCGTGATCCCGGCGGGGATTTCGCCGTTCAGGGCGGCGATGTTCGTGTTGGCCATGTCCTCCGAGTCGAACGAGCGGACCATGTCCTGCTGCATGAGGGCGAGCGTCTGGTCCTCCGCCCTCATCTGGTCGTCGATGTACCGTCGGACGACGCCGGGAAGCGCAATCGCGGCCAGGAGGCCCACGATCAGGAGGACGCCCAGGATTTCGATGAGGGTGAAGCCGTCGCGGCGCATGGCTAGTACCGGAAATTCTCGGCCGCGGTCATGATCGGCATCCACATGCCGATGACCACGGCGCCGACCGCGGCGATCAGCGCCAGCATGATGGCCTTGTCGAAGACGGCGAAGAGAACCTGGATTCGCTCCTGGGCCTTGGTCGAATAGTGCCGGGCCACGTTTTCGAGGGCCTGGCTCAGGCTGCCGCTCGATTCGCCGGTCCCGATGATGGTGAGCGCCAGCTCCGGCAGATAGCCGGTCGCCCGCAGCGCCTCGGTGATCGCCGGGGCGTCCTGGTTTCCCGCGGTCACGATGCCGCTTTCAATGAGCGTGCGGGAGCGGAGCAGGGCCGCCCGCAGGGCGCGGTTTCGGACGATCCCGGCGCAGGCGGCGAACGTCGAGCCGGCGTCGGCGCCCGAGGCGTAGAGGGCGCGGTAGTTCTTCGCGACCTCGGCGGTGACGAGCGCCTTGAAAATCCCGCCGATCAGGGGCAGGCGCAGGAGGAGCCGGTCGATCAGGGTGCCCGAGAAGGGAGCGAGCCGGCAGAGCCGGAAGGCGGCGAGCGCCGCGCCCACGGCGACAAGGAGCAGGCGCCAGTGCGATTGCATGAAAACCGAAAAGCCCAGCACCAGGCGGGTGATCTCCGGCAAGGGCACGTTGAGCGAGTCGAGGAGCAGCTTGATGTTCGGCACGAGCTTCACCATGAGAAGCCCGATGACGCAGCCGGCAAAGCAGAGGATGAAGATCGGGTAAGCGACGGCCTTGGCGGCGGTTTTCCGAATCTGGATGCGGAAGGCGATCTGGTCGCGCAGATCCTCGAAGCGGGCGGCGAGGGCCGCTCCCCCCGATTCCTCCCCGACCCGGATCGCGGCGACGAGCCCATCGGGAAAGCTGCGGGGATACTTGGCAAGGGCGCCGGAGAGCGAAGCCGTGGAATGGGAGAGTTCGGCATGGACGCCACGAAGGATTTTCCGGGCGATCCGGTCGGGGAACTCATCCTTCAGCTTGGCAACAGCCACCTCCGCCGGGACTCCAGCGCCAAGCTGCATCGCCAGCAGATCGAAAAGCTGGACCAGGGTTGCCATCGAGAGCTTCGCGTGGTGTCCCCCGAACCGCGGCTTCACCTCGGCGTGCCCGATCAGGAAGGCGCCTCGGGACTCCACCGCAGCCCGCAGGACGGCGACATTCGGAGCGTCGAATTCCTGGGCGAAAAACTGCCCGCCCTGGGTCACGCATCGGGTGCGGTAGGTCGGCATCAGGGCAGGCGCAGTTTGAGGGTTCGCTCCGAGACCGGGCAGGCCAGGAGGAAGGAGTCCTTCCGCAGATAAACCGTGTCCGCCTCCACCCGGTAAACCGTCAAGTCCTTGTAGTTGTCGCCGACGCTGTAGGGTTCGCCGTCAATGATCGCGGTCGGCTTTGGACCGGGCACTGCGGCCGAGACCTGAATCGCCAATTCCCGCCAGGCGACGGGCGGCTGGTAAAGCTGCACAAAGGGATTGGTCGTGGCCGGCGCCGGAGCGACAAAGAGATTGGAATCGAGTTCGATCACATAGTCGTCGTTGGGCGCGATGACGTTCAGGGGGCTTTCGTCGGCAACGGCCGCCAGTGCACCGCTCCCCTTCTGCGCAGCCGGCGGATCGGCGGGGTGCCCCGCGGGTGTTTGCGCAGGCATGGGGGCCGGATCGGCTGGCTTTGCCCGGACTTGCGCGAGAAGGCTTTGGTTTTCCTCGGTGAGAGCGGAAACCACCCGCTGCGAGCGCGCGACCATCGCCGTCAATTCCGTTTCGGTGGGTTCCGGGTGGTCGTTCGCCATTCGCGCAAAGGTTTCAGGGCCTTCGTCAAAGGTGGGTGCAATCCCGTCCTGGCCATCGAAGCGGAACCGGGCGGGCCGCGTTCGCACAATCAGGTCGCCCGGCCGGTAGGCGAAGTTCGGATCGTCGTCATCGGGAATCATTCCGACATAGTATTCCTCGTACTCCGCGGGATAGGCGGGAGACGCGGAACCGGTCAAGGTCGCGGTTGACCCGACAGGAATCACCTGGTCCGCCGCCGCCGCGTTGGGCGACGGTGCCCGAGTTGCCTGTTTTCCGACGTGGGCGCAGCCGGCAAGAAAGAGCGCGGCTGCGATGAACGGGTATTTCATGAGTGATCCTTTCCGACCGAGGCCGATTTCGCGCCCGAGTCGGGATCGCCCGGCCGCCGGGCCTTGCGGAGGTCGATGGGCTCCTTGGTGTAGAGATAAAATTCCTTTCCCGGCAGAACGGCGACGTAGTAACCCTTTTCGTCGACCTGCTTCCGAATGGCGTCGATCATGTCGGCGATGCGGTCGGTTCCGGCAGCGCCGCCTTGAAGCAGAGCGTTGCCGATCGTGGCCTTGGGCACATTCACAACCTGGCTCGTCAGCGGGTTGAGAATGGAGGTGTCGGACTGGACGCTGCGGGTGATGGCCGCGACCGAGGCGAGCAGCGCCTCCTGGATCGCCTGGTCGCCCAACGACCCGAAGCGCCGGCCCGCGATTCCGGGGCTCTTTTCGGTGTCGCCGTAGACGTGCTTCGCCTCGTCGTAATCGCGGTTGAGCGCAATCCCGTTCACGCTCAGCTCCATCGCATTGTCCCCGTCGTTCGTTCTCCAGACGAACGTCCACTTCCCGTTGCCGTCGATCCGATCACGCGAGGGCGAGGACTTGCCGGTGCCGTGAACCTCGACCCCGGCGGGAACGACGAGCCGCGTGACGCCGTCCGCGTCGATGTTGTACTGGTTGTCCAGGACGACGCCGATCAGCGGAGTCTCGATGCTTCCGGTTTCCGGGCCGCCGATCAATTCGCAGCGGATCAGGCGGAAACTCGGCAGGTAGTAGCTCGGCGGCGGGAGCGGAAGCGCCTTGGCGGGTGCCGCGAGCGGCGCAAAAAGCGAGATCGAAGTCGGCTGGTTGACGAACCTCCTTTTGATTTCGTCGGGGATCGGCGGCGGGCGCCTGGGTTCGTTCTTGCCCGGCGACTCGGGCGGCAGGGCGAAATTGGCAAACTGCTCCCCGAAATCCATTGTGACCGGTTCCGGCACGTCATCCTTCGCGGTTCCCGCCTTGGGCGTGGGTTTGGCCTCACCCGCCGGCTTGGCCGCTGGTTCGTCGGCCTGCCGCCGCGCGCTGCTCGCATAATAGATCCTGACCGCGGTCGCTGCGCCGAGGATGACGACCAAGAGGACGGACACCCAAAGTTTGCGAAACGGCGCGCCGATTTTCCCAATAAGGCTCATGGCGTTCCCCGAGCGGGGAGAATCAGGTGAAACTCGTTTTCCAGGCTGAGATCGGCGCGCCCGCCGTCCGAGGTCCCGGTGTAACACACGTATCCGAAGTTCTGGCCCGGCTCCGGCTGGGACAGGACGAGCCGGCGAATTCCGAATTCACGGCCGCCCTTGGAGACGACGAGAGGATTCGGAGCGCCGGCCGGCACGGGGAAAACGACCCGGAATTTCAGGCTATCCGTTCGGCCATTCTTCCCGCGGGCCGTCACGGCGTACTCGCCCAGGTCGGAAAGGGGCGCCGAGAGCCGGTCGAGGATCGAGGCTCTCTGGCCCTCCGGGTTCGAGATTTCCAGCGAAACGACATCGGGTGAAACTTCCCAGGTGAGGCGCGCCGGTCCGCGCGGGGGTATGACCCGGCTCACCTGGGCGAAACTCGGCCAGTACAGGTTGCGGCCGA
>Ga0302319_10021140_pt1 | contig 11728 bp, 11 predicted proteins | sample Bog_T0_2_FD_203319 | JGI IMG/M metagenome (GOLD analysis project Ga0302319, IMG submission 203319) | Peat permafrost microbial communities from Stordalen Mire near Abisko, Sweden - Bog_T0_2 | ecosystem: Environmental > Terrestrial > Soil > Wetlands > Peat | place: Sweden: Abisko, Stordalen Mire...
AATCCCCCTGAGTCGATCCGTTGCTCCACCTTTCGGAATCCGGCCGCGCGCACCAGTTCGTCCAGTTCTTCCTGCGTGCGGCGGCGCATTACCCATGGCATAAAACCGCGCCCACCCCCGCGATGGCTGCTGAGCGTCCGCGCAATGAACTCGAGCTGCGGATGCCAGGGCTGACCGGTGTAAATCAGAAACCCGCCAGGTTCGATCGCGCCTGCCAGTCCGGCAAGAGTCTCGTGCACTCTATCGTTATCGGGGAACAGCTCAAAAAGCCCCGAAACAATGCCGATTGTCGGTTTGGGCTGAAGCCCCACCAGCGAAGTCCGGTCGAAAGCATCGCCCCGCTCAAACCGCCCGCGAAGTCCTCGCTCCGCCATCAGCCGCTGCCCGGCCGCCACATTCGCCGGATCGAAATCGCGCAGCAGAACGTAATCCGGCGTCATGCCCGCGCGCAAAATTGCATCCATCACATAGCGGCCATGCCCCGCCGCGGCATCCACAATATTCACCGGATTCACCCGGCTCATCGCGAGCCCGATCAGTTCCTCAAGCAACCGCTTCCGCACCCGGATCCCCTTCCAGCCAGGCGAATTCAGATAGAACCAATCGATCAACTTTCCAATGGGCGTAATGCCGGAGGGCCGGTTGAGATAAACGTAATCGAGGGAACTGCCGGAATCGAAACCCGAATCGCAGCCGAGCCGGATCCCGCAGGAGAGCCGCCCAACCGAACGCAGAAAAAGCTTCGTCAGCGCAAATGAAAAACCCTTAGGCGACCACGCCGAAATCGGCCGGCACAACTGGTCATATTCCGCCTTCGTGAAACCTCCGCGATCCGCATTGGCAAGGCTCGGCCGCACCACGCGTGCCGCGAACTGGCGTTCGAGAAACGTCCGCGCCCTCGCGATGGGCAACCGCCGCTCCTTCTCCCCAAGCGTGTCGTGAAAGAACCCCTCGAAGCTGTGAATTTCCTTCTCCCCTGTGCTCAGCCGTTCGAAGAACAGACGCGGTGGCTTATTGCGGATCACCCAGTCGGAGCCCGACAGCAGAATCTGCGTCGGTACACGAATCGCCGCCGCATCCGCCACCACCCGCTCCGATATCGAATAAAGGTCCAGCAGCACCCGCGCCGAGATCCGCAAATTGATCAGAGGATCCGCGTGATACGAAGCGATTCGCTCCCTGTCGTGCGTCAGCGCCTTGCCCTTCACGTACGATTTCACGTAGAAGTCGCCCGCCAACGCGTGCCAGATGCCCAGACCAAGGCGCGCGAAAGGAACATACAACTTCACCCGGAAAGCCGGCGCTGCCAGCACCATCGAGCGAATGGGCGGTGCATAATCGTGAACCCAGGCGGCGGCGATCACCGCGCCAACGCTTTGCGCCACCACGGCGATGTTCTCGCACGAGATCCCGAAAGCGGTCTGTATGTGTCGCGCAAATTCGTCCAGGTCCTGAACGAACGTCGCCATGGTGGTCGCCGAGCCCTGCTCGCCTTCGGAACGCCCGTGAGCCCGCTCGTCCCAGGCGAAAAAAGACATCGCCGGCAAATCCAGATCATCCACCAGGTGAGCCATGCGGCCCGAATGTTCATGACCGCGATGAATCAGGACGATGGCGCTGTCTCCCGTCCCTCGCCAGTAACGGAAGAAAATCTTCACCCCGTCGCGCGTCAGGAAGGAATGCTCCTCCGCAACACGCGACAAGGAACTCGAACCAACCGCGGATGCCGACGGGGACATTTTCTCTATCCTAACGCCCGCCGGACGCGCTGAACGACAGTCGCACAGCACAGCACAATCCACGCCACAGGGCCAATGACCCGCACGATGTCACTGATCGGCCACCCAAAGGCCAGCCATACACCCAAAACCCCCAGCACCAGCGCCCGATCACTCTTGCCGAATGGGCCGTCATAGCGGCGCGTGCTCCCGATAGCCAACCCCACAACGCCCGCCATGTCAGTGAGTGCCGCGAAAAAGATCGCGCCCGCAATCAACAGCGAATTCCAGCCCGCCAGGGTGGCGAACGGCAGTGTCAGCGCCGCATCGGAAATCAAATCCATGAACTCATTCAATACCGCACCCAGTTTCGTCGCCTGGCCGTGTTCACGCGCAAGCATCCCGTCTGCCGCGTTCAAAGCCATCCTCACCAGTAGGAACATAGGAAGCAAAATCCAGCCGCGGTGTTCGATTGCGAGAGCCGCGCCCAGCAGCACCGACGCGACTCCGGTCCCAATCGTCACCTGATTCGCCGTGACGCCCGATCGCGCGAGACACCCCACCAAAGGACGCAACATTCCCTGAAAACGAGGCTTGAGTTCATACAGACTGGGCATTTGAACCAATCTCATTTGTACTAACACGATTTGGACTAAGATGGGAATCTTGTTATGCGGAAATCCCGGCTCATATTCGCGCTCCTGCTGCTGCCCCTCACCCTCGCAGCACAGGACGACCCGCATCAGGCGGACCGCCAGGCCCTCCTCCAGGTGATGCACAACGTTGAAAAAGCCATCGACGATCAGGACATTGAAGGCATCATCGCGCAAATGAGTCCCGACTGCACAGTGACCTGGTGGAATGCCGAAATCTCACGCGGGCATGAACAGATCCGCGCCTACTATCGGCGCATGATGAAAGACGATGGCCGGATCATCGGCAAATACACCACCCAGGCAACGCTGGGCGCCCACGCCCGCTTCATCGGTTCCGGCGCGGATGTCGCCCTGGCCGACGGCAGCATGGAAGACGAGTTCTTTCCGATCGTTCGCGGTCCCTTCAGGCTAAGCTCGCGCTGGAGCGCGACCGTGGCGAAGTCGAGCGGCGCATGGAAGATCGTCAACCTGCATCTCTCATCGAACGTGTTTACCAATACTCTGATCGCCGAGCTGACCCGCGCACTCTGGATCGCCGCCGCTGCCTGCCTGGCGATCGGTCTGCTAGCGGGCTGGTTCCTGGGCCGCCGCTTGAAGCGCACTGGAGTCAAGGAAATCCCGGTCTGACCCTCTAACCCCTGGCAGCGGCCAACTGCGCGACGAACTCCGCGTGTTCGGGCGTAGCCAGCCCCGCTTCCAGCGCTTTGTTCATCCGCGGAAGATCCAGATCCCACAAAGCCCCTGCATCCAGCCACAAACCGGGGAAACATCTCGAGCGAAAAATCCCATCAGCCCCGGGCTCCACAGCCTGAAACCCGGATTCAACCCGCTCGAACCACGAGATCTCATTTCTCAACGGCACCGCAATGACGTACTCGCAAACACCCGCCCGCTCATACAGCCTTTTCTTAGCCCCGAAATCGCGAGACCTGCTCGAAACAGCCACTTCCACAATCAGTTCCGGAGCGCCCGCCGGATACAACCCGTCTAACCGGGACTGTCCGCCGTACTCAGGGAGGATTCGAGGCGAGATGTCGGGCTGGGGTATCTGAAGTTCGCCCATAAGCCACGTGCCGTCCATGCCGGGGCGGCACCCGGGAGTGGAAGTCGCGTAAACGCCCAGCCAGCCGCCCAGGAATACCTGGGTTTCACCATGATTGAGGCCTACCGGGGAAGGCATACATACGATTCCGTCGATCAGTTCCGCGTGTTTCAGGTCGGGAATCTCCTCCCAGCGGCGCAGAAACTCATCGCTCGTCAGCGAATCGCCTTCGAGTAGCGGAGGAGTAGAAACAGAAGCAGCCAATGGCATCGGGTAATCCGCTCTGCGGACAACCTCATCCTAACATCGTCCGGGATGGGACTTCACCATGGAAGCCGCGTGGCGTACGCTTTAGCGTGCTGCGTCGAGTTCACTCGACGATCCTCGGCAACCGGTACACCGCCGGTCTTCAAGAACGCCGTTCACCCCCACCACGTTTCGCCCGGCGCCAGATGCGCCTTCGCCACATCCGGATTAATCTCCACCCCATAACCCGGCTTGTCCTGAATCGTGAAATATCCGTTCTCCCAGAAAGGCCCTTCCCGAATCACCAGCGTCGGCCACCAGTCGATCCAGTTAGCGAGCTCATGAATACGAAACTCGCGCATCGACGCCGCTGCATGCGCGCTCGCAATCGTCCCCAGCGGACTCGCCGGGTTATGCGCCGCCGTCCAGATGTAATACATCTCCGCCATATCCGAAATCCGCTTCGATTCCAGCAGCCCGCCCGATTTCGGAATATCGATATGCACACCCGACGTCGCCTGCAGTTCAATCAGCTTGCGAAACCCCTGGCGTGTGTAGAGGTTCTCGCCCGTGCAGATCGGAATATTCACCGCATGCGTCACCCGAGCCATCGCCTCGGCATTATCGGGAGGAACCGGATCTTCCAGCCACATCGGCTTCACATGTTCCAGCGCATTCGCCAGCGTAATCACGTCGCGCACGTCATAGCGCCAATGCGCTTCAATAGCGAAATCGATATCTGGCCCCAACTGCTCGCGCACCGTCTCCATCGCGCTAACAATGCGCCGTGTGTCCTTCGCCGTCAGGTTGCGCGCATAGGGATCGTGCCCCGGCTCGTTGAACCCCGGATCCGCGTTCGGCGGAATGCCATCGCCCTGGAACTTGAACGCCGTCCAGCCCCATTTCTCCGCCTTTGACGCCGCCACCTGATCTTTCCACGACTGCATATCTTCCACATGGGCGGCCGGCTTCGAGTTGGTGCGATAAAACCGAACCTTATCGCGAAATCTCCCGCCCAAAAGATTGCACACAGGCGTTTCCAGAATGCGTCCGGCAAGATCCCAAAGCGCGATCTCGATCCCGCTGGCCGCGGTCACCGTAACACCCGCGATGGCCCCCGCGCCTGCACTCCGCATGAGCATCTTTGTGTAGAGCCGGTCGACATTCAACGGATCTTCCCCGATGATGTGCTGCGCCAGTTGATTGAGCACCAGGTCTTTTACGCCAGGCCCCCAGTAAGCCTCGCCAATCCCATACAATCCGGGCTGATCCGTCTCGACCTTGATCAGATTCCAGTCCCACGTGCCTCGCACAATCATGCACTTCACGCCCGTGATTTTGACCTTGTTCTTCAGCGCGGCGGCGGCCTTCCAGTGTTCACCGGAAAACAGAAATCCGCCGGCCATTGCGGCGCCAGCGATGAGAAAACTGCGGCGATTGGGAAGCGCATGCATCATGTGCAGGATTCTATATCAGCGCCCGCTATATTGAAATCATGCGTTTCTTCCCGGCAGCTTCGGCTGTCTGCGCGGCAATCGTCTGCGCGACAATCTCCGCCGCTTCCATCCTGCCCACCATTCACCTCGACAACTCAACCCTGAAACTCTTCCAGGATTACATCGCCGAATTCGACAAAACCGATCTCGCGTCTTTCAACACAGCCGGAAAACTCTGGATCGATGGCCAGTGCTGCGCTAAGCGTTCCCTTTTCGACGCCGGCAAAACCGTAGTCGAACCGCGCGAGAACAAAGACGTCGGCAACGGCAGCATTCACCACTTCACCGGCATGATTCACATTCCCGGCGGCACCATCGATGGCGTACGCCGCGTCATGCGCGATTATCCCAACTATCCGAAGTACTTCAGCCCCGACGTTAAGTCGGGCAGCGGTGATGAAATGGCCGACAGCGCTCCCGCAGACGAACACTTCCACTCGAAGCTGATGCTCGGCGAATCCACCCTCTGGATCGCCGTCGCCTATCACACCGTCTACGACACTCACTATGTGCGGCTCGACGCGAACCGCTGGGTGTCCCACTCGACGTCCCTCAGCATCAGGGAACTTCTCGATCCCGCGAACCCCACGAGCGGCTACTATCCCGAAGGCGACGACCACGGCTTTCTCTGGCGGACTAATACCTACTGGTTTGTGCGTCAGGTTAAAGGCGGTATCGACGTCGAGGCCAACAGCATCACGCTCTCGCGCCCCAGCCCCATTGGCTTCGGCTGGTGGGGCACCAAACGCACTAAAGAAGCTGTCGACAAGATGATGCTCGACCTTAAGGCCGCTATCGCCGCAAAGTAGGCGACGTACCCTTGCGCACCCGCGACCAGTACCACCAGTCTCTCTGCTCTTCCGGCAAATCGGGATTGCGGGCCTGTTCGATTGCGCAACGATATGTGTCGAGGACACAAGGGTCCTGCCTCTGCCCGCTGATCTCGCACATGCGCCTGTACAGTTCTTCGGCATCGCGCGATTTCAGCTGGCTGACCGATGTCACCCCGAGCCTGTCGAAATCCTCCAGCATCTTTTTCCCGATCCCGCGAAGGTTTTTGAGTTGCCTTTCCATGTCCACATTCTATGCTGGTTCGAGTGGCAAAATCATCTAAGCGCCGGAGCGATCTCTGGATCGTGCTGATCGGGCTCTTCAAGCTGGTGAAAGCGGCCAGTCTGCTGGTCGTCGGTATCGGTCTGCTGAACCTGATGCACCGCGATGCAGCGGCCACCGTTGCGCACTGGGTCGACTATTTCCGGCTCGATCCCGAAGACCGCTACATCCATAACGTCCTCTCGCGAGTCCTGCGCGTCACACCGCGCCAGTTGCGTGAACTGAGCGCGGGTACCCTGATTTACGCCGCGCTCTTCCTGACCGAAGGAACGGGCCTGCTGATGCGGAAGCACTGGGCCGAGTACCTCACCGTCATCAGCACAGCCCTGTTCGTCCCGCTCGAAATCTACGAACTGTTCGAGCGCTTCACCCTGATTCGACTGTCTGTCCTTGCCATTAATCTGGGGATCGTCTGGTATTTGGTGGTCAGGCTCAAGCGTGAGCGCTGATATGGACATTCAAACTCTGTTAGGCATTCGGGGGAAAGTTCCCCTGACTCGTCCCGAACTGATCGAAAGCCTGACCGTCTCTTTCTTCCCGGCAAAACCGCTTACCGGCAGACTGGAGAGTTTTCTTCGAAAGTTGCGCAGCGGCCTTCAGAAACACGGTGTTAAGATTCTTGAGTTTCAGGACGCGCTGGCTCAGGGAGGGAATCGCAAAGTGAATAAAGGCGTGGTTATAATCGCCACGCCCGATTTCATTGAAGGAGATCCTCCTACTCACTTTGTTTCAAGCCTGTCGGCCAACATCATTGTTGGCATTTACGACAAACCGAGTCCCCTTGCGCAACATATCAGCCAACAGGCCCGAATCGATGTCGTGATCGGCCAAATGATCTGGGATATCGTCCAGCTGGTGGTCTATGTGGAGGATGAAGTCTGGACCGTGTGCAACATGAACGGCGCGATCGTTCCCTGTTCGAATGCCGGCGACATTTCGGAAGGCATCCTCGAGACACTCATCCCCAAACTCGGTGCGCCGGTAATTCCGCCGCGCACGGCCGATTTCGAGATTCGGCCTCAGGCGTTTGATCCCGCGGATGAATCGATGGCGAACAGTCTTTCCGATTTGGTCGATTCAGGGCCAATTTGGGAGCGGACCGGATTATTTGTCTATCAGACGAGTCTGGCGAAGCTCAAATTCAGAAATGCCTTTATGCGGCGCCTGGGAATTGCCTTCGTTGACCACAGGTCCGGCATGAGTTTTGGCTTCCTGGTCAGGCAATTGCCTCAAATCGTCAAACCGGCACTAATAATGGGCGAAGACGCAACCGGGGATGGGGAGCACCTATGCCTGAAGATCGGCTCTCAACACCTGATCGTCGAAGTGCCGGACGTTTGGGTCTTATGCACAAGGTCGGGCTGCGGAAAAACTCAACTCGACCCACGCCGGGATATAGTTCGACTGGGTTTATCAAAAGGTCAATTCATCCTGGAAACACCTAAGGAACTGGAGTCCGAAAGCGACTGCAAACCCTCATACGATACCGGCGTAATCCTGGCCCATGCCCTGGCCAACGTAATTATCGCGAGCGTTCTGGCGCGGCTCAATCCTGCCTCGGAATTTCTCAAAACGCTGCAGACCAGTGGCCTGGCGCAGGCTCACTGGCATGGATACTTGTCGCCCGAAGAGATTCCCTCAGGCTACACAGTCTTCGGCCAGGACAACATACCCTACGCCTGTTCGACGCCGCAATCGACAATACTAGCGTTCCGGGGAAAGCTGGCCGCATTTGAGTCGGAATTTTGCGGTACCGGCGATTACCGCGGAGACATCCACGTTGAGCCCCATCACGGCACAAACATGACAGGCAATTCGCTTACCGAAATGGCCCGCTGGTTACTCGCCGTGCGGCAGGCGCTTCCGCCTGCCGTTTCCACCTAAGGCTTAGGCGTACCCGGGTTCTTCTTAGCCCGCTCCCACTCATCCCGGAACGCCTTCTCCTTAACCGCGATGAACTCCTTATACCCCTGAGGATCGACAAAAGCATCCTGATCCCCAGCCTTCAACTTCTCATACTTGGCCTTCATCCCAAAGTACTCGCCATGCGCGCCCAGAAAGATATCGCAGGCCAAACCCTTAAGCACCGAGAACGTCATCACATAATCCTCGGCAATTCCTGGATAATTCTTGTTATCTACCAGATAATACCCAGCATTCACATTAGGACTGCCCACGATCACGACGTTGAGCACTCTCTTAGGCTCGCGGATCCGCGTCGTCCAGGTCGTGCAGCCCTTAGTATGGCCCGGCGTCAGATGCGCAATCAGCCGTGAACCGCCCATCGCCACCGAATCCCCGTCATGCAGAACACGGTCCACATGAACGCCCGGCTGGCCAGGCGCGCTGCTCTGCACCTCCTTAACGTCCGCATCCATCACCATCACCTTCGCATGAGTTTCTTTCGCCATCACGCCCAGACCCTCATCGTGATCGTTATGCGCATGGCTGATCAGCAACACCTTTGTATCGCCGAACTTAAACCCCAGCGACGCGATGCTCTTCTTGATCAACGGCAGATCCTGTTTGAAATCCGAATTGATCAGAATATTGCCATCGGTAGTGTGGACCAGATAAACCGCCAGGTCCGCCGTACCCACGTAATAGAGATTACCCGCAATCTTAAAAGCCGGAAACTCGCGATGCCAGTCCGGGTTGCCCTGCGCAAAAAGTCTGCCGGCAAAAACAAGAAGTAAGAAGAATGCCCGTTGAATCATTGGTCGTTTGAGCCCGATCCATCATCATATGATGAACCGTCGTCAAACGAATCGGCGCTATCGTCTGCCGGCGCACTGTCGTCGGTATCGTTCGTCGCACTATCGTCGGCGAAGCGCCGGTCTTCCAGATCCGGACTCAGCCCGCTCGCTTCCAGGTCGCGGTCGCCGCCTCCAAAATTCCCACCACCACCGATCCCCCCGTCGCGGTCGCCGCCCTCGTAATAATTGTTGATGATCGTCTCCGAACCCGGCGAGACATAACCGCCCCCGCCAAAGAATCCCCCGCCCCCGTGGTGTCCGAAAATCGACGACAGCGCCGAGAACGCAACCTCACCTGCCACCACGCCCGCCGCGGTCTGCGCCGCATTCTGCAAAAAGCCGGAAAACCGTCCCCGCGGCTGCGGCTGGTCCATCACAACATACTGAGGTGCCGAATACTGAGGCGGCAACGGCGGAGGCTGTGCCGGCGCCTGATAGCCCGAACCCTGATACGAACTCCCCTGATAACCCCCCGGCCGATTTCCGAGGAAACTCGCAGGCGGCTGAGCGGGTTGCTGAGGCTGGGCTTTGAGTTGCTCGATCTGCTGTTTCGCCTGATTCAGCGCCATCTCCTGAATCAGCACCGTCTGAGTCAAAATATACAGCGCATCAGGGCGCGAACCGATCGACTGGCGAATAATATAATCCGCGTCGCGATCGATCTGCGGCGCGGGTGCATTATGAATTCGGTCTGCGAGGCCCTGAATCAACTGGCGTTCTTCGTCCGTCATGTTTTCGTGTTCCCCTCTTCAAGATACGACGCCGCGGGTCGGGCGGTTCCGTTACTGTTAACCTTGCCGCATGATACAGAAAATTGCGGACGGGCGCACCGATCTGGTATTCGAATACGTCGCTGCCGGTCACGACGCCCACTCAAAAAACGACGACGGAGTCCCGCTGATCCAGTGGTGCGCATATTACGGCGACGTAATCGCCATCCGGTTCCTCCTCGCCGCCGGCGAATCTGTTAATTCGCTCGGACATAATTTCGACCTCAATGGCGCCGTCTTCCACGGCCACTGGCAACTCTGCGAATTCCTGATCGAACAAGGCGCGGACGTAAACCTCCCTCTGCCTGAAACAGGCGAAACCCTTTTACACGCGGCGCTCTGCAAACCCGAACCGCGCTTTGAGCCCATCATCCGTCTTCTCCTCGCCCACGGAGCCGATCCCAACCGCCCCACCATTCCCGGAGCCTCCACCGAAGGCTTCATGCGCGACGTGCGAACCCGCGGTGAAACCCCACTCCACCGAGCCGCCGCCTTCGCCAGCGAAACCGTGATTCAAATGCTTCTCAATGCCGGTGCGAACCGCGAAGCCCGCGACGCCAACGGAGATTCGCCGCTCACCTGGGCCAGCTGGTATCTGCGGCCCCGTCCGATCCTGCGGCTGCTGTGTTTCGGCAACTTCCGGGTCAGGGCGTAAAAACCCCCGATTCACATTTCCGGCAGGCGTTTCATTTTATGGTAACTTTGCAGCAGGCTCATTCCGCCATCTCTTAGAACACACCCATGCGCTTACTGCCACTGCTGCTGATCGCCCTGCCAACCCTCGCAGCCCCTCCCGCCCCCCAGTCCTTTGAAACTAAACTCAAGCCCTTCCTCGCCAAAAACTGCTACGCCTGCCACAGCGCCGCTCTCAAAACTGCCGACGTCAACCTCGAGCGCTATCAAAAGGAATCCGACATCCTCGCCGACCCCGCCACCTGGGACAAAGTCGTCGAAATGCTCAAGACCAATCAAATGCCCCCCAAAGGCATCCCGCATCCGCCGGAATCCGACGTGAAAGCCGCCGTCGCCTGGGTCGAAAACAGCTTCGAGCGCGCCGACCTCGCCGCCCCGCCCAACCCCGGCAAAGTCACCGCCCGCCGCCTCAATCGCACCGAATACAACAACACCGTTCGCGATCTTCTGGGCGTGAGTCTCCGCCCCGCCGACGACTTCCCCGAAGACGATTCGGGCTACGGATTTGACAACATCGGCGACGTGCTTTCGTTGTCTCCGGTGCTCATGGAAAAGTACCTGTCGTCCGCCGAAAAGCTCAGCCGCGCCGCGCTCTTCGGCCCCGAGCAACTCAAGCCCGCCGGTGAGCGCTTCCAGCCGCCTGGCCGCCGCGGAGTCCCGCCGAAATCCGCCACCGATTACGACGAATCCGGCCTCAGTCTCGGCAGCGCCCTCCACGTCAATTATCATTTCCCCGCCGACGGCGAATACGTTTTCCGAGCCACCTGCGACGGGCGCCGCCCTGGTGTCGGCGGTGTCGACATGGCCTTTTGGCTCGATGGAAAACTCCTCGAAGTGAAGCACATCGAAGCGAACGACCTTGAAGGCCAGACCCGCGAAGTCCGCGTCCCGGTCACCACCGGCGAACACCTCGTCTCCGCCACTTTCTACAAAGTCTTCGAACGTCTGCCTGCCAGCTTCGGCGGCCTCAATCCCGTCGAACCGCCTGCCAACCCTGGCGGACGAGGAGGTCGCGGTGGACGCGGCGGTCAGCCCCCACCCCCGCCTCCGCCGCCCCCCAATCTTACCCCCGAAGAACTCGCCCAGTTCCAGCAGCGCATTCAGGCCCGTCAACAGGCCGCCGCCCCGCAGCGCGGCCCCGCGGGACTACAGCCGCCTCCCGGCAAGGTCGATTTCCTTTTCATTTGGGGACCTTTCGATCAGCCCAAAGGCCCCTCGCCCGAAAGCGTTACGAAGAT
>Ga0302319_10021144_pt1 | contig 11727 bp, 12 predicted proteins | sample Bog_T0_2_FD_203319 | JGI IMG/M metagenome (GOLD analysis project Ga0302319, IMG submission 203319) | Peat permafrost microbial communities from Stordalen Mire near Abisko, Sweden - Bog_T0_2 | ecosystem: Environmental > Terrestrial > Soil > Wetlands > Peat | place: Sweden: Abisko, Stordalen Mire...
GCAAGAAGGCCTTGGATTCAAGACCACAGGCTTCTGCCGCCGTCTTCGCATCGTCCTCGCACAGCGGACAAAGCTCCCAAACGGTTTCTTTCGATACAGCACGGTTGGGAAGCGCGGTTCGGTCGGTGTCCGACATTTTGACGACTCCCTTCGACGAGGGCTTATTCCAAAGCTCGGTGAATTTAATTCCTTGGGCGGCTTCCCATTCAGCCGCCCGGCATACAAGGATCACCCGAATCCGTGCCATCGGTTGGTTTTGTAGTGCCTGGATCAAGGCGGTGACCAAATCGACACGTCGCGTTGTAGCCTCATCGACGCCATCAATCAGTAATCGGATTCTGCCACCCCGTCTCAGGCCTGCTTTCCAAGCGGGATCGGCGACAGTCGCGGATCGAATCGAAGTGAAGTCATTGCCAAGAATTCTTGCCTCTAGCGATATCAATTTTTCGCCGGGTACGAGCTTGGACCACCGTGCCTTTAGTCTCTCAACCTCTTGAGTTTTCCCGATGCCGGGTTGGCCCGATAAAACAAGGAAGGGACGATCCAAAATAGCGTCGATAAGCTGTAGATCGGGATTGAATGATCGTCCGAATAAACCTTCCGGCTTAGTTACGAAGCCACTCCCGTCCCATCCACTATGAACTCGTCCGTTCCATGGCACCCAATAACGCTTCCATGGAAGCACTGTGTCGGCGATTAGGGTCGGCATTACTACTTAGAGTAGGACAAAGGCGCGATGGAGCCGACCTTTTTCGGGAGTAAACGGTGTAAGCCCAAGCAGAGCTGACTTTCTGGATGTACCTCCATATTCTGCGCGGCTCTCGCTTGGTCACGTCAGCACTAACGTGAATTACCCGCCCGGGAACTAGAAATGCCAGAAGTTTCTTGTCCTTGATCGCCTCATAGTGTTCCAACGGCAGAGTCACGACCTCAGCCCGCTTGGCGTAGGCGCGATGGACAGCCTGGCTACCATGGCCAAGGTGGGACTGGGCTTCGCGTTCGGGTATTCCGGCAGCACAGGCACGCTCGGCCCATCCATAGCGATAGCTGTGGAGGGTCACGCCCGAGATGCTTTCCCGCAAGCAAACCTTTCCAAAATGACTGGCGCGCTGGCCCTCAGTCAGGAGTCGAAGACGGGGAAACAACGGTCCTGCGTCCGGCAATTGCCTCAACAATGCCTCTAATCGTGGCCCGATCACAAGGGAAGGAACCGGCTGGAGCGGTGCGCCCTGTGGACAATCGCCGCCACACTTGGAAACGCTGTAATCTGTTGTGGTGACGGTCTTAAATTGGTAACCTTTTTGGTAACCTGGCGCATGTAACTTGGGGTAATTTGAGATCACATGGGAACTTGAGCTGGAAGCACTTTTACCTCTCAATAGTAGGTTTTAAAAGACTTTGAAAAACTGTGAAAGTCTGCGCAAAATGTCCTGAAAAGCTGTCGAAGGATCAGTTCGGCCTGCCTTTTCCTCGTTCCCAAACTCCATTTGGGAACGCACTTGCTGAGGCAATTCCATTGCCGGTCTCGACGCATCGAATCTTGGTGGCCCGGACAACTTGTTGTCCGGGCGCGCAAAGCGCGCAGGAGGTCACCGGGAGGTTCAGTTCGACCATAGTAGAGAGGCCTTGGAGTCACCTCCTGTGGCCTTCGGCCACCCGGACAAACAAGTTGTCCGGGCCACCCAATGACCGCAAAATGGAATTTTGCGCGAACAAGAAACGTTCCCAAGTTCAACTTGGGAACGAGGGGAACTGATCCTGCCACACGAGTGTGCGACAAGGATGACAAAACACTTATGACCACCCACGCGGATGAATTCCAGGCGCTGAGCGACACCCTCTATCACTGGTCGGTCTACGACCCTGCGGTTAAGTGCGAGATCGGTTGCACCGCGCTCAAGGCCGCCAGCGGATGGATCGTGATTGATCCCGTTCCGCTCGCCGAAGCCGCATGGAAAGAGCTGCTCGTCATGGCGTCCCTCCGCGCGATCTTGCTCACCAACGGCAACCACGTCCGCGACGCCCTCGCGCTTCGCGACCGGCATAAAGTCCCCGTCGTCACCGCGCCCGACACCCGCCGCGACATCACCGAGCTGCGGCCCGACGTCACCCTGCTCCCCAACGAACTCCTCTACGGCGTCACCGCCATCGCCATCCCCGGCGCCACGCCCGGCGAAACGGCCTTTTATTCCAAGACCGGCGTCATGATCCTCGGCGACGCCGTCATCAACATCAGCCCGGAGGCCGGACTTGAATTCCTGCCCGATAAATATTGCGCCAATGCCGAACAGAATCGCGCATCGCTCCGAAAGCTGCTTGAATATGATTTTCACACCCTCACCTTCGCGCACGGCTCGCCCGTTACGACCCGTGCCAAGGAAAAACTAAGCGCTCTATTAGATCACACATCATGAAAATCCCCACGCTGACCCTCATCCTCATCTCCGCCCTGCTCCTTCCGCTGCGCGCGCAAATCACGCCCGACACCTCCTCCGGCGCCTCGAACCTCCCCGCGCCGCCGCGCAACATCATGCCGATCTCGATCAACCACAAGCCGAATCCGACCAATCCCCCGGCGGACATCGCCGGGCCGATTGACAAGTTTTTCAAGAACCTCAAGGCCGGAAATTACGCCGATTCCTACGAGACCTTCCTCGCCGGCACCCGGCTCGGCGCGCAGAAGGAAAAAATGTCGGTCTTCATCTCCAAGACGCAGGAAGCCTTTGGCCTCTACGGCAAGCTCAACGACTACGAAATTTTCGACAACTACAGCGTCGGCTCGAACGTCCTCGTCCTGACCTACCTTTCCCGTCACGACGTCCAGCCGCTCCGCTGGCGCTTTATCTTCTACCGTCCCGACAAAACCTGGACTCTCATCAACATGGGCTTCGACGACGTGCTGCTCGATATGCTCGACTAGCGGCTGAATTTTTGACGGAATTAACGGAATCAACGGAATTTTTTTGGGAGGGAAAAGACAGATGATTTTTCGATGGGATTAATAAGATTAAAATGATTTCAAAGGCAGATGAGTTTCCCCTCCGCCAATCCCATTAATCATATTAATCCTATCCAAAAACCTTCCGTTGCCTTTTCTTCCGTCTATTCCGTTGATTCCGTTAATTCCGTCAAAATTCAGAACTGTATAACTCAAATGCCTGCTCCGACCTACAAACTCATCGCCGGTTTGGGCAATCCCGGTCCCGAATATCTTTTCACCCGTCACAACGTCGGATTTCTCATCCTCGACGCCTGGGCTGATGAAGAAGCAAAAACGTTTCGCGACGAGCGCGCCCGCGTCTCCAAGTTCGTCGCGCTCGATTCCGGTGTGCGTCTCATCAAGCCCATGACTTACATGAACGAGAGCGGCCAGGCCGTTGCCGCGTGGCTCGACTGGCTCAAATTGACCCCCGCCGACTTGCTGGTCGTCGTCGACGACGTGGCGCTGCCCATGGGCCAGATCCGGTTAAGGCCGGAAGGCTCCCACGGCGGCCACAACGGCCTTAAATCCATCGAAACCCACCTACATACCGACCGCTACGCCCGGCTCCGCTGCGGCGTCGACGCGGTTCCTCCCGGTTGGGCAATGGAGCGCTGGGTGCTTTCCCGTTTTCGCCCCGAAGAGGAAGATCCCCTCGTGCGCATGATTCAAACCGCCCGGTTGGCGATTGAATGTTGCCAGAACGACGGAATTGCTGTAGCGATGAACCGGTTCAACGGGTTAAATCCCGTCGATTCAACCCCAGACAAGTGACTCCAAGGAAAAATTAATAAATGAATAACTACGACGGCCTCTTCATCCTCAACATCCAGGGCAAGGATGAAGGTCTCAAGGAAGCCATTGAATCCATCGAGAAGGAAATCGAAGGCTTCGGCGGCAAGATCAACGGAACCCAGAAAATGGACCGCAAGCGCTTCGAGCGCCTCGCGGGCGATCTCGACAGCGGTTTTTACGTCAACGTGCAGTTCAACCTCGCCCCCGACAAGGTCGAGCCCCTGCGCGTCAAGTTAAGCCTCAACGAAGTGGTCTATCGCCAATTTTATCTCAAGCAGGAGGCCGTCGCAGGCTAAGGCCGCGCGGTACCACACCCATGGCCGCCAGTCTTAATAAAGTTCTCCTGATGGGGAACCTCACCCGCGATCCCGAAGTTAAGTACACGCCCAAAGGCACGGCTGTCTGCGATTTGGGCATTGCCATCAATGACAGCTACAAGGCCCAGGACGGCACCATCAAGGAAACCGTCACCTTCGTCGATGTCGAGGTATGGGGCCGCACGGCTGAGAACTGCAAGCAGTACCTGACCAAGGGCCGTCCCATTTTTGTCGAGGGCCAGCTTCGCCTTGACCAGTGGGAAACGCCCCAGGGCGAAAAGAAAAGCCGCATGAAGGTGCGCGCCGACCGCGTGCAATTTCTTGGGGGCGGTCCCGGCCGTCCCGGCGGGGGAGGGGAACAGCGTTCCTCAACTTCCAGCTCCAGCGATTCCGGCCGCACAGCCACACGGCCTGCATCCTCCGTTTCTGAAGACGCGCCGCCGCCCCCCAGCGACGACGATATCCCCTTTTGATCGGTAGCTGTTGCCGTCACACGAGTGTGATGGGCGACGGTGCCTTACTCGGGTGCTACGGACAACTTGCGACCTCTGCAAGAGTTGTTGTCAAAGCGATCCGTCATCCTTGTTGAGCGGAGGCGAGGCGATGGGTACCGTCGCCCGGAGGCCGACGGCCACCTGCAAATCAAACCAAATCGGGGAACGACTCGAATTGATCGAGGATGTCGCGGGCGAAATCCTCGAAGGGATAGTCCTTGTTGCCGCGCGCGTCCCAAAGGATTCCGGTCGAGGGTAATTCCTCCCACGGACGCGGATCAAGCATCGAGTTGCCGCTGTAGCCAATCCCGATTTGCTTGACGAGGTGATTGACGGAAACCAGCGCATGGGAGAGCAAAGCGCGGCGGCTGATCCGCGCGGGCGTCTCGTGCTGGGCGACGGCGTCGACCATGGCCTGCGGAAAGTCATTATCCCTCAGCCAGTTCGCGCCAATCTCGGCATGACTGATGCCGAACATTTCTATCTCGCAGGTCGAGAGCGGCAGGGATTCGTGCATGGAGCGGTTCATCGTGGTGAAGGTGGCAAAGGGGAAAAGCTCGCCCAAGATCATTTTGCCGAGGTCGTGGAATGTGCCAGCCACGTATTCGAGGCTGCTGCGCTTGAGATCGAGCGCGTCGTACATGAAATCCATCACAACTCCGACGGCAATTTGGTGACGCCAGAGGGGCGTCCAGTCAAAGGTGGGCGATTTCGGTTTTTCGTAATTCAGGGCGAAAAAGGTTATCGCCAGATTGCGCGCCCGTTCCAGGCCGAGCGTTTCGAGGGCATCAACAGCGGGCATTTTCGCAGTCGACTCGTCTTCGCCCTTGGGGTTCACCATAAAATTGACCAGGAGCCGCACAGCGGCTTCGTAGCCGGGCACTTTTTCCATCACTTCCGCGAGCGACTCAGGTTCCTCCGCGCGGGGATGGCATAAATCCCGGATGGTATTGAGCAGCAAACAGACTTGAAGCGGCTCGAGCCGGTTCTTCATCGCGTCTTCCACTTGTTTGCGTGAGAGATGAAGCGACGAGCCCATCTTGCTTTCAGTGGTGCTCCATTGCTGTTTGGATTGGGCCAGCAGTCCGTGCAGCGTCTGGGTATTATTGCCTGTGCGGGGAACGGAGACGGGCTTGGGTTCTTGTGGCGGCGCTTCGAGTGTCGTGGTTTCGTAGCGGAAGCTGTGGACATTTTCGAGGGCGGTGCGCAATTCGCGATAGTCCGCAAAGCGGTTGTCCGGAGACCGTTCCATCATCTTTTGGATGAGATGAATCCATCCGGTGGGCAGATTGGCTTCGCGGGCGATTTCGATGGGGAATGGCTTTTCGAGGTGTCCCCAGATGATGTCTTCCACGCTCGGCCCGCTAAACGGCTGTTTGCCGGTCATGAGGTGAAAGAGCGTGGCGCCGAGCGAATAGATGTCGGTGCGCTGATCGGTCTTTTCCCGGGATATTTGTTCCGGCGAAACGTAGGCAGGCGTGCCGAACGCCTCGCGCCCGCCGGCTTCCTCTGCATCCTTGACGATTTTCTGCGCCAGGCCGAAATCGGTCAGCATGATGTTATTGCCGCGATCCACCAGAAAGTTGGCCGGCTTGATATCGAGGTGGACAATATTGGCCAGGTGCGCGGAATGGAGCGCGGCCACGGCATGGCTCAGGAACCACTTTGCCTGGTCTTCGTTGAACCAGCGCTTGTCCTCGATCCAGTTCTCGAACGTCTCGCCCTCGATATAGGCCATGCTGAAGAAAACGACATTGCCTTCCTGGCCGATGAAGAAAATCGGGATAATATTTGGATGACGCAGGGCCGCGACGGCGCGGGCTTCGTCCTGGAAATACTGGACGTAACTCGGATTGGCGGCGTACTCGGGCCGCAAGACCTTGATGGCAACATAGCGCTCCAGCGTCGGTTCGAGGGCCTTAAATACGGTGCCCATTCCACCTTGAGCGATCTTTCCGGTGATGACGTAGTGCCCAAGATGCGTTCCGGATACAAGGTCTTCTAACTCCAATGGGCGTGGCATAAGGGTGGTCTGCTTTATGCGCCTTTAGGGCGCATACACGAAAAAAGGTTACCGTTCTTTTTACGAAACGACAGTGAAAACATCACAAAAGGAAGATAAATTCTTTGTCTTTTTATTGGATGGAGACTTACGTCGTCGCGTGGACGCGATGGGAGAGAAAGGAGACCATGCCGGGCAACTGGTCGACTTTTCGCAGGAGTCGCACGGGACGGCTCGGCGTGGTGAGGATCCAGCGCAGGAGGGTGTTGACCCAGGCGCGGCGTCGATAGAGTTGCCGGTGGGAACGGGAATAGGCTGTCAGCGCCGTTGCGAGATCGTTCCGGGCCAAGCCCGTCAGCGCGGCTTCAGCCGCGAGAAGCCCGGTCGAGAGCGCAAAGAGAATGCCTTCACCGGTAAACGGCTCGATTACGCGGGCGGCGTCGCCGAGAAGCCAGACGCGACCGCCGCCGGTGCGGGCAGGCGCGCGCGTGATCGGATTCATCCGAAGCCAATCCTGCTGCCCGAAATGAGGAAAATCGCGGCGCACGAGCAGAAGCGGATCCTGGGTGCGGCGGGAATCGAGCACCATGCTGATCACGGCATCGGTCGGGCTGGTGCGGCAATAACCAAAGTAGCCTTCCTCGAAGACGTGCATGTGGGCGCGGTCATCGAGGCCGGGGGGCGCGGTGATGGTGGTCTGCCAAGCGACGCGATGACAGCGGCGCGGTGGCGGCATGAGTCCGCTTTGGCGGGCAACGAGAGAGTTGCGGCCATCCGCACCGAAGATGAGTTTCCCGGAAAATTTCCCCCGCGCGGTGAAGACGACGCCGTTTTGCGGGTCGACATCCGTGACTGCCGTTTCAGGGAAGAATTCGGCCCCGGCTGCCTGTGCTTCGCGGCGCAGCCAGTCGTCGAGGATGTCGCGGGAGACGGCGCGCGGCCCGCGTTGCGGCGGGTGGAAGGCGTATTGGTAAATCATGCGGCCTTCGCAGTGGACATCGAATCCGGTGAGTTCCCGGTGGGGCAACGCTGCGTAGGATTCGGTCAGGCCAAGCTTGTTCCAGATGTCCCACGCGGCGGGATTGATGCAGTTGCCGCAGACTTTGGCGCGTGGAAAGGCGGCGCGGTCAAGCAACGCGACGCGATGGCCCGCCCGCGCCAGGACGAGCGCGGCGATGGAGCCGGCCGGCGCGGCGCCAACGATGATGATGTCGTGGCTGGGCATTCTGTTTATTTTAGCCGCAAAAGAGCGCAAAGATAGGGCGGCCCTCATTTGCAAGGGAGCAAAGAGGAGAATCAGCGCGAAATAAAATTACGCAGACGAGCAGTGCTGCGCATGGCAGTAGCGTTCTCAAGGGCAACTTGGAAACGAGGGGGAAACAAACAGGGCAGCTTCCTGCGCGCTACGAGTGCCCAGACAACACAGGCACGCCTGTCGTAGCCGAGCCACTCAAAACGGAACTAAATGACGCCGGCTTTTTTGAGGGTGCTGTAAGCGCCGTTCTTGGTCAGCGTCTTAAGCGCGCGCGCGGTCAGCTTGACGGTGATGTACCGTTTCAATTCCGGAACGAAGATGCGCTTTTCCTTGAGGTTGGGCTGGAAGACGCGGGGCGTGTTGGCCGTGACGTGGGTTCCGATACCGCCTTTTTTCTTGGCTTTACCGCTGCGCAGGATGCTGGTGCCGAGGACGGGCTTGGCACCGGTGATTTCACAAAGTCGGGACATGGGGAGATTTTCGGTTGGGGCGGTTATTTGACGAGCAGGACGTTGCGGGCCCGCTTGATTTCGGTCGTGAGCTTGCGATGCATCTTGGCGGTCATGCCGGTGATGCGGCGCGGAAGGATGCGGCCCTTTTCGGTGAGGAATTTCTTGAGCAACTCGACGTTCTTAAAGTCGACGGCTTCCAGGTTGATATCGATGCGGCGCTTCGGAAGGGAGCGGAGTGTGCGGCGGCGAGGCCGCATGGGTTTGGCTGCAGGAGGCATAACTTAGTCTTTCTCTTTTTTCTTGTCGTCATCTTCCGAAGACTCTTCTTCCTCATCGGCGAAGGCTTCGGCGGAATCCATGAACTGTGGGGCGGTATCCCAGCGGCGGCGGCCCCGGTTTTCTTTTTCGAGCTGCTGCTGGCACTCAACAGTAAAGCGCGCAAAGGGGATGGCTTCAAGCCTTGCGTGTGGAATAGTTTTGTTGGACATCTCGCAGATTCCGTAACTGCCCAGCTCAATACGCTTGAGGGCCTCCTCGATTTCGTAGAGGGCGTCCTGCTCCTGTGAAAGGAGACTGAGCGCAAAATCCTTCTCATAGGCATCGCTGCCCGCGTCCGCTTGGTGCTGGCCGACGGCGGAAGCTTCGTTGTTTTCGGCGCGGGAGCGGAGGCTGTCCTGCGCGACGCTTTGCATTTGATCGAGAAAATGGTCGCGCAATTCGAGCAGGCGTCTCTTCTGGCGGTCGAAGAAGGCGAGCGTCTTCGCATCGCGCGGCATGCGGATGACAGGACGCGGCGCTTCGAGGTCATCGCCCACGCCGTTGACAGCAGGCTTAACCTTGGCTGACGAGGCGGGCTTTGATGGAGCCTTGGAATTGGTCCCCACCGCCTTGGCGGACTGGGCGGTCTTGGGTTTGATCACCGCTTGCTTTTTGGGTGAAGCGGGTTTGGCAGCCTTCTTTGGCTTGCTGCTGGATTTGGGTTTCTGAGCCATGGGAGTCGTAAGGAATAGGGAAGAGTGGCGAAAAATCCAATCAAATTTTTGGAAACTTTACGGAAGGGTTTTACGAAGGCGTGTCTTTAAAATGGGACAGGGTCGCTTCGTGAGGATTTTTGCCTTAGGTCTGGCATTATGCGGCAAAGGTTCTATAGTGAGACAGCGTGTTTAATTTACCACCTTCCGCACTCGTGCAGAGTTTAATGAGTCGGGCAGGAGGACGAGCTGAAGTTCTCGTCCACTTTTCCGCGACCAAAGGCTACGAGGTGTGCGATTGGAATCGGGGCGCCGCCGAGCTTTTTGAACTGAGCCCGGTCGGTCCCGGCGCGACACCGTTGGCGTGGGTTGAACTGCCCACCCCGCTGGCCGAATATCTTTCCCAGGCTTTGCAGATGGTCAGCGGAGCGCCCGAAGAGGCGATGCCGGGGTTCAAACATCCCACCAAGCCGGGGCAGAATTTTTTTGCCAAGGTCTTTTATGAAGCCGCTCCCGCGACGGAGGGGAATGAGGAGGGCCACTGGTATTTGTTTTGTTTCAAGGATTCGACCAACTGGCTCGACAGTTCGCAGGGCGCGGTCGACCAGAAAAAGCTGGAGACGATTGGCGAGCTTGCCAGCGGCGTGGCGCATGATTTCAACAATCTGATCATGGGCATTCAGTCCAACGCCGAAGCGATGCTGGCGCAGCCCAGCCTGGCGCCGCAAGTGCGGGACAGCCTGGTCAACATCATCCGCGCCTGCGCCACCGGCGCGTCGCTCACGCGAAGTCTGCTCGGTTACGCCAAGAGGCAGCCGCTGACGATGGCGTCTTTCAATCTGGTCGACCTGATTCATGACGTTGCCCGCATCGGCGGCGTCGCCTCCGGCAAATATCGTATCGCCTTGGGCAATGATTTTCAGGACCCGAAAGCAGTCATTCGCGTGGTCGGCTCCTATTCGAGCTTGAGCCATTGTCTGCTTAATCTCATCAAGAACGCCCGCGAAGCCATGCCTGACGGCGGCACGGTCCATGTGCTTTGGGAGGGCACGGAGACGAGGGCGACAGTGACCGTGCGCGATCACGGGGCCGGCATTTCGGAGCAGGACATGGCCCATATTTTCGAGCCTTTCTTTTCCACCAAAAAGCAGGGGACGGGACTGGGCCTGGCCATGGTGCGGGGTATCCTCACGCAGCATGCTGGCACGGTTGAAATTCGTTCCACGGTGGGCATGGGCACGTCGGTCTCGCTGGTCTGGCCGCGTGGCGATACCGAGGCACCTGCCGCTGTGCAAAAAGGGAGGGAGAGCCAGAACCTCGATACGCGACGCTCCACGCAGCGTATTTTCAGGCAGACCCAGCGCATCCTCCTCCAAGCCAAGCGCATGCCTGCGGAGTCGCATTTCATGGTCTACGTCATCGATGACGATGATCTGGTGCGGGACGGGCTTTGCAGCCTGCTCGAGCACTTGGGCCATCGCACGAAATCGTATCGCTATCCCGAAGTCGCGTTGCAGGAGTTGATTTCAGCCGAAATCCCGCCCGAGGTGGTCATCGTCGATTATAATATGCCGGGCATGAACGGGGCGCAGTTCATCGGCGGTTACAGCACGGCGGTCGCCAAGGAAAGCCGCTTTGGCAATACCTCGTTGCTTTTAATGAGCGGGCTTCCGCCGAGCCATTTTCAGGATTTCATGTCCGAATTCTCGCAACTCAAACTCGGCATTTTGGAAAAGCCGTTCAGCCTGGAGACGCTGCGCAGAAAATTGGCCAATATCCAGGGCACGAGAAGGCTGTCCGGGGGACTGAGCGGCGTTGCCCATGATGCCGGCGAGGCGGCGAAAGCGGGAGTGACGCACTCGAAGACTTAATCCTGGAGGGGTGGCGACAGGCGAGCCTGCCGGCCCGACCCTAACTCGCTCCCGGTAGCCGATGCACGCTGGGCACCACCACTTGAAGGTTCAGCTCTTAAACTGCATCTCCAAATGCGTGATTTGGTCGCGCAAAGAAGCCGCCTGCTCGTAATTCTCCGACTGCACCGCATTCTGCAGGTTGGCGTGCAGGGTCTTGAGCTGGTTTTGATATTCCTGGGCGCGCAAGGCTCGGCTCGGGATCTTTCCCTTGTGAAGGATGCCCTTGTGCATGTCCTTGAGGATCACGCCGAGCCCTTCGGAAAATGTGACATAGCATTGTGGGCAGCCGAGCCGTCCGGTCTTTTTGAAATCGGGCTGCGTGAAGCCGCATTGCGGGCAGACCAGCTCCTCGGCCCCGTTGGATTTGATTTCATCCGCCGCCCCCAGGCCCAGAAGCATGTCGGCAAGCGAAAAGCCGGCCGGGTCAGCCACGCCTTTTTCCTTGGCGCACTTTTCGCACAGGTCGATCTTCTGCATTTTGCCGCTGATGATCTGGGTCAAATGCACGGTCGCGTTTTCAGTCTGGCAAACTTCGCAAATCATAATAT
>Ga0302319_10021145_pt1 | contig 11727 bp, 8 predicted proteins | sample Bog_T0_2_FD_203319 | JGI IMG/M metagenome (GOLD analysis project Ga0302319, IMG submission 203319) | Peat permafrost microbial communities from Stordalen Mire near Abisko, Sweden - Bog_T0_2 | ecosystem: Environmental > Terrestrial > Soil > Wetlands > Peat | place: Sweden: Abisko, Stordalen Mire...
GAATCAGGAAGCGATTGTTGAGCGCGAAATTGACCAGCAGATTGATCATGGATGTGCGTCCGCTCTCTTACTGCTCTACCGTATTTTGCATTTCGAGCGCATTGGCGATCACCTTATCGCCGGGTGTCAGGCCAGATGTGATCACCTGGCGCTTCTGAGCGCCCGCCTCGGATGGCGCGGGTTCCAGGATGGGACCGCCCACTACTTCGACGCGATGGAAACCGTTGGTGCCCGCGGGCACGTAGACCCAATCGTGATCGTGGAGATGAAGCACGGCGGTAGCGGGGACGGTTGCGGCAGCCTTGCCCTGCGTGCCGTGGAAGGAAGCAGCCACGAACATCCCGATTCGCATCAGGCCTGGGTTCGGGAGTTCCACACGGACTTTGGCGGTTCGCGTGGCGGGATCGAGGATCGGGCCAATGGCGCCGACTTTGCCGCTATAGACAGTGGCAGGATAGGCGTTCAGACGCACGTCGACGGCCTGCCCGACGTGAATGCCGCTCAGGTCGTTCTCATAAACGTCGCAGAGGATCCAGACGGTGGACAAATCGGAGATGGTGAAGAGGTTCGGGGAATTGTCCAGCGTCTTGATGCCACCGGCAGCGGTAATGTTTTGTTCCGTGATCACGCCGGATGCGGGCGCGACAATATCCACAGTTGACGCTGGGTGGTTAATGTCGGCTCCGAGGACGCGTATTTGATCGGTGGCGTTTTCGACGGCGATCTTCGCCTTGACGTCGGCTTCTTCGGCCACTTCGCGATCCTTTTGGGCCAGCGCGCCTTTGTCGAACAGAATTTTCGCGCGCGCGAGTTGTGTGGCCGCGAGTGTTTCGTCGGCCACCGCACTGCGATAGGTGGCGAAAGCGGCCGAAATATCCGCGCTCTGCACCTTCAGCAGGACTTGGCCCTTTTTAACGGTATCGCCCAGTTTGGCGTTGATTTCGATCACGCGTCCAGAGGCGAGGGAGACGACCGGGATATTGCGCGAGACATCGGGAGCCACTGAGCCGGTGACACTTAGGGTGCCGGGATCGGAATACTTTACCGCTTCGACCACGGGAAACTGCTCGGGGTGATCCACTTTCAGGTTGTTGACATCGCCCGTGACGGTCACGTTGGCCGGTGGGGGCGCTTCGGCGGCCGGGTCGGGTTTGGGCTTTTCGCCGCATCCTGAAAGAAGGAGCGTGGCGATCAGGGCGGCGGGGAAAACCGCAGGTCTCGGCTTCTCGGAGTGCTCAATTCGGCGCTTCATGGAATCACTTCCCGTCCTACGGCCAGATTCACCTGATTTGCGGCCGCGAAATACGACCCAACCAGGTTGAGATAGTTGATATGGATACTGCGATAGTCGTTTTGTGCGTTCAGGAAATCGAGCAGCGACGCGCCGCCGTTTTGGTACGCAAAGGAGATCGTATCCCGAACTTTCGCGGCTTCGTCGAGATATTTCGCCTTGTAGGGTCGCAGCAGGTTCAGGCTGCCATTGAGGCTGGCGAGGGCGGAATCAACGTCGGAGTAGACCTGGGCAATCGCGGTTTCCTGCAGTTTTTTGGTCCGTTCCATGTCGATTTCAGTGCGGGCCTTCTCGCCCTGGTTGCGATCGAAAATGCGAATGGGGATCGAAACACTGCCACCGATGTAGACGGGGACGGGTGGGTTGCGGCCCGCGTCGACGGAAAAGGTGGGGTCGGCTGAGCCATTTGAGATTGCGAGCTTGTGGTCGGTTGCTGCTTTGTCAACGGCCTGAGCAGCGACAGCGAGGTCCGGGCGGGCAACGAGCGCGGTGCGATGTAGTTCGTCGGGTTGGAGGAGGGATTCGGAATAATCGAAGTCGCCGGCAATAACGAACTGGTCGACGGGAGTTCGGGAGTTGAGCAGTTGGAGGAGCTGAATCTTTGCCGTGCGGGCGTTTACTTCGGAGGTCTGGACGTCTGCTTCGTACTGGATTCGCTGGAGATCGAGGCGCTGCATATCGACTTGTGAAATGTCGCCGGCGCTAAGCCGGTCCTGGCTGACTTTGAGCAGATGATCGTAGTAGGCCAGGTTCTCCCTCGCGACCTCAAGGACCGCTTTGGCCTGGAGGGCCTGGATATAGGCGCCGCGGAGGGTGAAGATCATGGTGCGTTCGAGGTCGGCGCGCTGCGAGGCCGTGATCTCCGTGCCCTTTTTAGCGCTTTCGAGGCGGAGTTCGCGCTTGTCCTCCCGCTCATGGAGGTAGCTGGTCGATATCAGTGGCAGCAGTGCAACGAGCGGCCGGTAGGGATTGGGCCAGAACGGGTTGAATTGGTCGAGGGTGGCCGTGGCCGTGGGGTTAGGGCGCAGGAAGGCGGTGATCTCCTGGGCGCGGGACTCGTCAATACCGAGTTCGGCAGCCCGGAGAGCCGGGTTGTTGGCTTCGAATTGCGTGCGGATCTGCTGCCAGGTAAGTCCTGCGGGAGCAGTGGTTTGGGATAACATCGCCTGGGGGATGGATATCATCAGGAGAAAGAGGCAGTGGTAAGACCCCATAGCGCGCGGCGCTTTGGGGCTCAATTCTCCGCTACTCGGCCGTGCTCTACTCGAGCGCGGAAGGCTTGGCAGGGCACACTGGCGGATTATGAAGCGTGTGCGCATAACGTCTGGAGCGATGCTTTGATTGCAGCCGACGTTGGATCTTGTCGGGCTTTATTAACTCTATATCTTTCTTGATGAAGAAGTAATAAAGATAGACTGCCAAGGCGCGATCAGTAGGCTGGACATTCGATTATCTTTTGGCTGGCCGACGGATTCCGGAGACACATCAGCAGCCAGGGAGAAGGCTAAGTACCCTGGATTCGCCGTGTTGCGCCTTGTTGGTTCCGGAGATGGAGGGAATTCGGAGTCGATTGAGGAACTTGCGCAACTACCACGTTCCGGCTGTATGGCTGCGTAGAATTAGAATATCGCCGTAGCCGTTCCGCAGGAATAGCTTGTGTGGCGCGGGGGCGGTCTGGACGAAGTAGTGCCCAAGGTGTTCGCGTGTAGTGGTACCGGGGAACTCGGAGGTGACGTCGCCGATTCTGACTTTGGCATCGATTGCATACTGGGCCGTTGATGGCAACCGGAGTATGATCGCGCCCTGATTCGTGGTTGCGCTGATATCGCCGGTGAGGCCGTCGAAATGAACCTCGCCCTCGTCATGTTCGACGAAGATCTTCGAATCGCGTGGAACCTTGATCCGGTATTCGAGGTTGAAGTCCCTCGAACCGACAGAGGGACGCGGCAGATAGCGGCGCCCCCGGGGGAAATCGGTCGTGACGACGAACTCGCCGTTCTGTTGCGAGAACGTAATCTTTACGTTTTCCAGATTGTGGGCGGCCCTGTCGCGTTCGACAGCTGGCGTAGCGCCGCTGTAGGCAAGCTTTGTGGACTTGATGGTAGTGATCTCGACGACTGGCTGGTCCCAACCTTCCACGGTGACTTCGCCGGTTGAGTTCTTCAGACGAAGCGTGCTACCCGGCAGCAGATCCGCGTGTTCGGTTTTCGAGACTTTGATTCTTTGCGGAATCTCATCGTTGGCGACAAGAAAGCAGACGACCCCTAACATCAGCGGGAGAGTTCGTTTCATATCAATTTCCGTTCCGCCGCCGGTCCCGGTAGGCCAGCGCGCCAACCACACAGATTACCGCCGCAACATAAATAATTGCGTCCGCCCCGGGCATCGTGAAATGTCCGGACTGGTCGGACAGTACCCCGACCCAGAGGATCAGACCCATGATCAGCATGAACGCGACCATCATCCAGCGTGGCAGGGGCGAGTTCGTTCCTTTCTGTGATCCTGCCATAACGGTGCCTCATTCGTGCTCGTCGAATTCCACGGCAGGGCTCGGGAGGACGTCCGTGTCCCGTGCCACCCAAACATACACGGTCGGGAGCAGGAAGATACTCATGATGAGCGCGGATATCAGGCCACCCACGATCACGATTGCGAACGGCCGCTGTGAATCGGAACCTATGCCGTGAGAAAGCGCGGCGGGCAACAGGCCGAGCGTCGCCACCAGCATCGTCATCATAATGGGGCGTAACCTGAGGACGGCGCCCTGGATCGCGGCATCCTCCACCGTATGGCCACGAGCGCGCATCTGGTTGATGTATTCGAGCATGATGACGCCGGTCTGCACCGAGACGCCGAAGAGGGCGAGAACGCCGACGCCCGAGGAGACGCTGAAGTTTGTGTGCGTGATGATGAGCGCCAGCACGCCGCCCACGAATGCCACTACTACATTCACCATGATGAGCGCCGCCCATTTGAAAGAATGGAACATCGTGTAGAGGATGAAGAAAATCAGCAGGATCGTGAGAGGCACGATGATCGCCAGGCGTGCTGCGGCACGCTGCTGACTCTCGTATTCGCCTTCCCAGAGAAGATGGTATCCGCGCGGCATCGGCACCTTTTCGGTGACCGTCTTAATGGCTTCCTCGACGGCCCCGCCGAGATCGCGCCCACGCACACTGTACTTAATGGCGATATAGCGCTGATTATTTTCACGATAGATTTCCGATGCGCCGTCCTGCTCTTTGATGGTGCAGAGTTGGGCCAGCGACACCCTCTCTCCCGACGGAGAAAGCAGGCGGATGCTGGAAATCGCTTCCCGGGTGTTCCGATACTGCGGGAGGTAGCGGAGGACAAGGTCATAACGCCGCTCGTCCTGCAGCACCTGGGTCAGCGCGTTGCCGCCAACCGCCGTCTGAATGGCGTCCTGGACGTCGGCCACACTGATTTGGTATCGCGCAGCCTGTGCACGATCCACCACAAAGTTTTCGTTCGGCTGGCCGAGGACGCGGAATACGCCCAGATCCTGAATGCCTTTGATCTTGCTCATGACATCCACAATCTTGTCGGCCTTCTCTTCGAGGGTCTTGAGATCCTCACCATAAACTTTCGTGGCAAGTTCTCCCTTGACTCCGCTGACCGCTTCTTCCATGTTGTCTTCGATCGGCTGCGAAAAATTCCAGATGGCGCCGGGGACTTTTTCGACTTCTTTATCGAGGGCAGCGATGACTTCTTCCTTGTTCTGGTGGAAATCCGGCCGCCATTGTTCTTTCTGTTTCAGATCGACGAAGTATTCCGTATTAAAGAAGCCCGTTGTATCGGTTCCGTCGTCGGGACGTCCGACCTGGCTGGTACATTGCTGAACTTCGGGGAACGAACAAAGGATCACGCGAACCTGATTGGAGATTCGGATGCCTTCCGTGGGGCCGGTGCTGGGCGCAAACGTGCCGCGCACCCAGAGAGCGCCTTCATCGAGGTGCGGCAGGAATTCCGAGCCCACCGCTCCGCCATGGAGTAATACTGTGATCAGAACGATACTCGCGAGGCCCACTCCAACGGTGAAATAGCGGAAGCGAATCGCTTGATGCAGGGCCGCTTTGTATCCCGTAGTGAGCCAGCCGATTACGGGATTATGCCATTCCTTGGTGCCCCTGGGGTAGAAGAAGCTGGCCATTACCGGGGCGATCAGCATGGAGTAAATCAGGGCTCCCAGGAGTGCGAACGCAACGGTCCATGCCATCGGTTTGAACAGCCGGCCTTCCACGCGCTCCAATGTGAAGATCGGCAGATACGCGGTAACGATGATGGCGATCGCGAAGAATACCGGACGCTGCACTTCGTGCGTCGCGTCGAAGATTTGCTGTTTCGGAGTCTTTCCATCCGCCGACCCGCGTCCCAAATGCCGAACGATATTCTCGACCATGACGACCGCGCCATCGACGACCATGCCGAAGTCGAGTGCGCCCAGCGAGAGCAGGTTCGCCGGAATTCCTTTGAGCTTCAGGAATGTGGCAGCGAACAGCAGCGAGAACGGAATGGTAACGGCAACGATGATGGCGCCGCGAACGTTACCGAGGAACAGAAACAGGATGATCACAACAAGGATAATGCCCTCAGTCAGATTGTGCAGCACCGTGTGCGTGGTGAGGTGCACCAGGTCGCTTCGGTCGATAAACGGAACCACCTTGACTCCCGCGGGGAGAATCAGTTCGTTCAGTTCCTTCACTTTTTCGTGAATGCCTTCCAGTGCCGATTCCGCATCCGCGCCTTTGCGCAGAAGCACGATGCCCGCCACAACATCGTCGTTGTCAATGAGTTTGCCGTCGTCGTGCCGGATCGCGCGGGAAAACTGGCCGAGTCGAATCTTCGGCCCCTGCGCCACGATGGCGACGTCTTTGATGCGGATCGGCGTGCCGTTTTTGGTCGTAATGACGGTGTTCTCGATGTCCTTTACGGTCCGTACCAGACCGACTTCCTGAACGTTGATCTGCTGCAGCCCCGCTTCAATGAAGCTTCCGCCGGAGTTCACGTTATTGTTCGTGAGTTGCTGCTCGATCTGGGCGATGCTCAGCCCATACGAAATCAGCTTCTCGGGATCGAGGCGCACCTGGTATTCCCGTGTGGGGCCGCCGAAGCTGGCCACATCGACCACGTTCTTCACAGCCTTGAAGTTCTTCTCGATGACCCAGTCTTCAATCGACTTGAGATCCATTACGTCGTACTGGGGATTCGTGCTGTGCAACGTGAAGAAGTAGATCTGGCCTACCGGACTCCAGTCGGTGCCCATCTGCGGGACCACGCCCGCCGGCAGTGTGACCTGGGAAAGGCGTTCGAGCGCGCGTTCGCGGTTCCAGTTGTTCTCTTCCACATCGTCGAAAATCAGCTTAATGTCCGAGAGGCCGAAGAGCGAGAACGAACGCATGTGCACGATGCCGGGAATGCCGTTCATTCCGTTTTCGAGCGGAATTGTGACCTGTTGCTCGATCTGCTCCGCGGAGATTCCGGGCCATTGAGTAATGATCTCGACGTAGTTGTCCGCCACATCCGGATAGGCTTCCACCGGCAGTTGATGGAAGGAAACGCCGCCCCACGCGAACAGCAGCAGCGCTGCCGCAATCACGAGTATGCGGTTATTCAGAGCAAAGTCGACTATCTTTCGAATCATCTACTGTTCCACCGTGTTCTGCAGTACGAGCGCGTTTGAAACGACCTGGATGCCGGGTTTGATCCCGCTTACCACCTCCTGCATATTGTTCGGCAGCATGGTGCCTCCAACCACCTCGATGCGGCGGAAGTGACCGGCCGCGCCGGGCGTATAGACCCATTCGCGGTCGTGCAGATGCAGGATGGCGCTGGCGGGCACCATGGCGCGGTGCTCAAGCGTCTCGCCGTGGAATGCGGCGGTAACAAACATTCCTAGCCGCATGATTCCGGGATTTTCCACCTCGATACGCACTTTTGCGGTACGTAAGGTCGGGTCGATCACGGGCAGGATGTTGCTGATCCTTCCCTTGAGCACGCGATCCGGATATGCGGCCAGGCGGATATCCGCGGTTTCGCCGATCCGCACCTGCGACATGTTGTTTTCGAAAACATCGCAGATGACCCAGACGCGGGAAGTGTCGGAGATCGTAAAAGGATTGGGCGGCGTCAGGGCCTGGACGCCCGATTGATTGGTGATCTGTTGATCGGTAATAGTGCCCGCAACAGGCGCGAAGACTTCCACGATTCCGCTCGGGTTGTTAGGATCGACGCCCAGTTGCGCCAGATGCTCCCTCGTGGTTTCGAGCACCACCACGTTGTCGTCTTCCGCGTTTTGCGCGATCTCCACTGTGCTCTTCGGATAGGCGCCGGCGGTAAACAGCACATTGGCGCGATCCAGTTGAATTTTTGTGAGTTGCTCGTTCTTCACTGCCTGGCGGTAATCGGAATACGCACCCGAGATGTCCATGCTGCGGACTTTGAAGAGCAACTGGCCTTTTTTCACTTCGTCGCCCAGCCGCGCGTCGATTTCAACGACACGGCCGGTAGCGAGAGACGGAACCGGAATCTGTCTCGATATATCCGGGTTTACTACGCCCGTAACGTTTAACTCGGCGGTCGCGACGTGTTCGCCCGCCGTTACCACCGGAAACTGCTCCGGATGATCGGCTTTGAAGTTATTGGCATCCAGATCGGGCTCCACCTGTACGGCCGTGGGACCCGTGCCCGTACCGGTGGCTGCCGTCTTGTCTTCCCCCTTCGCGCCGCAGCCGGCGAGAAGCAGACTGAGGCCTGCGCATAGAGTTGCTTCGAGAAGATATGTACGGCTCATGAGACTAAAAGAACGATTCATTGCACAACCTCACGACCGACGGCCATGTTCATCTGGGCTGCGGCGGTTAAATAGGAACCAATCAGATTCAGGTAAGCCAAACGAACGTCGCGGTACGCCTTCTCGGCGTCCAGATAATCCAGGAGCGAGGCCCCTCCGTTCTGATAAGAAAACTGCACGGTATCGCGGGTCTTCCCTGCCAGATCGAGGTACATAGTCTTGTAGGGGCGAATCAGATTCAGCGCGCCCACCAGGGTCACATAGGCTGAATCCACGTCGCTGAAGACCTGCGCCTGGGCCGCGTCTACCAGCTTTTCGTTACGCCCGATGTCGATTTGTGTCCGGGCCTTCTCTCCCTGATTACGGTCGAAGATGCGCAGGGGAATCGAGACGCTGAGACCAAAGTACGAAGGAATTGGAGGATTGCGCGCGAAATCGACGCCGAATGTGGGATCGGTTGAGCCGTTAGCTACGGCGAGTTGATGGGTGAGTTTGGCCAACTCGACGCCCTGCATGGCTTCACGAAGGTCGGGACGAGCCGTCACGGCGGCGTTTCGATAATCGTCCATCGGGAGCAGGCTGTCGGTGACGTCGTAGATTCCAGTCACGTCGAACTGTTCGATGGGCGTGCGGTCGTTCAGTAGCTGCAGGAGTTGAATCTTCGCCGTGCGAAGGTTCACCGTGGCCGTTTCAAAATCGGATTCAAACTGCGGGCGCACGAGGATGAGGCGGTTGAGGTCCACCTGCGCAAGATCTCCGGCGTCGAATCGTTTGCGGCTGATCTCGATTTCGTGGTCCCAGTACGCCAGATTGTCTTTTGCGTTTTGCAGGAATGCCTTTGCCTGCAGAACCTGCACATAAGCGTTTCGTAAATTAAAGACCAGTCCGCGTTCCTGGTCGGAATAGGCGGAGACGCTGAGTTCGGTAGCCTTCTTCGCTGTGTCCAGTCTTAACTCACGCTTCTGCTCCCGTTCGTGCAGGTAGCTGACCTGTCCATAAGGCTGGAGGTTGGCCAACGGACGGTAGACGCTTTGGCCCGCGCCGCTGGTCTGTGGCGCGAACGGACTGATCTGATCCAGCAGCGCCGTCGCGGTTGGGTTAGGGCGGAGGTACGCGCTGATTTCGGCGGCCCGCGATTCGTCGATGCTTAACTGCGCGGCTTTGAGTGTCGGGTTGGCAGCTTCAAATTTGTCTTTGATCTGTTGCCATGTCAGCGGAGTTTGCGCCGAGATTGCCATCGGCAGGCCCGCCAGCAGAATCGCCACGCGCACAAGCCACCGCGGTTCGCGCACGATACGCAGTTCCGTTGTGAGTGGGGTGCTCTTCATAAAAGGGATTTCGACCTCGTCGATTGCGGGACGAACTTCGACTGTAGCGCCTCGAACGGCCGCAGACCATCGATCTTGCGTCTAATCGAATGGCCATTCGATTATCTTTCGGGCCGAAATAAATTAAACAAAATGGCCCGATAGGTGATCGCGGGATCGGCGTGAGGAACTCGTGAAGATTTACGTCCACTACGGATCTCTATGAATTGCCCCTATCAATGGGAATGATTGCGCGTGTCCGGGGATTCGGGGGCGTACTGACCTGGAGCTTAATCAATCGCGGGCGGGAACTTACAGAGAATTTAGCTCCGTCCGCCCGGTCTGATGCCACCGCCTTTCAGGCAGTTCGCTTCCGGCGGCCCCTTCCGATCTCCGATTTATCGGAATGACGGAAATACGGGCACATGGCGGAGTTCGGCCCGCCAGTGGCCTGCCGGAAAACCGCGGATGCTACGTTGGGTTACGGGAGATCTCAATCGGGGGTTCCGCCGCGCGATGCGCCACGGATAGAACACACAGCAAGCTGGCCCGTATTTGCACGCGGCTTCAGCCGCAACTGCGACTTTCAGTCGTCGTCAATTCTTCCGGCTTTCAGCCGGTAGCTGTTTAATTAGGTATTGCTCAAGGGCCGTGCGACGCTCCCTGCATTACCCCCATTAATTGTAATGATTGTTTCTTGGCCGGAGCTTTCAGGGGCGGACTGACTCGAAGTGCCGGGAACTTCAGCCCGTCGAGCTTCGCCCAGTTCACAAGCTCATCTGAGATCCCTTTTTAGAATCAGGTGGATACGGGCGCATGCCGAACTGCAGCCCGGCCTCCGGCGATGCCGGAGGGAACGGGGTTGTGATGGTGGTCCGGGCACGGCGGCGCGGAGGGAAAACGCCGCCAGAAGAAGCGGATCAGAGGCCAACCGGAACCGATGAGTGGCCGCCGGGGACGGGCGCTTACTTCTTCTTGCCTGTGGCCGGTCGGTTAGCGCCCATTGCGGTTAGCTGATCGGCGGCCTGGCCTGCCGCGGGAGTGCGCGGAAAAGTTTTCACCGTGTCCCGGAAAACCTTGATCGCTTCGGTGTTTTTGTTGGCCTTGCGCAGCGCCATCCCTTTCATGTAATACGACTGGGATAAGAGTTGCTGGTCGGACGGCCCCTGCTCGATCACCGTATCGAAATCCTTCGCCGCCTGATCAGCACTCCCCTGGCCATAGTGAATTTCCCCGATGTGATACTGGACACCGGCAGCGTTGCCGTCATTCGGATAGAGATGCAGAAACTCAGTGAACTCGGTGAGGGCGATTTCCGGGTGCGGACCCATATCGCGCACTCCGCTTTCGAAAAGGGATTGGGCTGTCGGCTGTGGTGCGATTGCCGGACCGACTGCGCCTCCCGGGGGGGCAGCGGGCGGAGCGGCCATCAGCTTTAACTGGCTGTTGATGTCGTTGAGCACCAACTGCTGTTTGTTGACGGTCGAGACCAGGCTTTCCACCAGGCCCTTCAGATCGGAGAGATTGTTTGCGGTGTTGTCCTCTTTCACCGAGAGGCCAGTGATGCTCTCGGCAAGCTGGGCCTTCATATTCTTCAGTTCCGTCTGAAGGGTCTGCATCAGGCCGGAGTTCAGCGAGCCAACGCTGGTGTTGGTCTTGTTGGCCATGTCGAGCATCTGCTGCAGCTGCTGCTGGAGCGCGCCGAACTTCGCGTCATTCGCCTTCTGAAGCTCCTTCACCTGGTCCGACAGGCTGGCGATGTCGCGCTGCATTTCCTGCTGTTCCTTACTGGCGGCGGCAGATGCCGAGCCGGGGGAAAGCAACAGAATGCAGGCGAGGGTGGAAACGATGGTGTAACGTATGACGCGCATGGTTTCTTTCTCCTATTGTCCGGCGGAAATGTGGGCGCGGCGGTTGAGCTGATAGCAAGCCTCGGTGGCGTCCGTGCATTGCGGACGTTCCTTGCCGTAGCTGATGGTGTGCAAACGCGCGGCAGGGACGCCGAGCTGGACGAGAAGATCGCGCGCCGAGGAAGCGCGCCGATCGCCCAGACCGAGGTTGTATTCGGCGGAACCACGCTCGTCGCAATGGCCTTCGACGTTGACCGATGAATTCGGGAAGTCGACAAAGATGTGCTTGAGCGCTTCGGCGTCGGCGGTAAGGGCGGCGCGGGCGTCTTCGCGGATGTTGACGGAATCGTAGTCGAACAGGGCGTCTTTGAGATCGGACTGGACGCGGGATTCGAAGGTCGCCATGGGGTTATTGGGGCGAACCGGCGGAGTGACGATGGCGGGCGCGGGAGTGACCAGGGTCACAAC
>Ga0302319_10021146_pt1 | contig 11727 bp, 9 predicted proteins | sample Bog_T0_2_FD_203319 | JGI IMG/M metagenome (GOLD analysis project Ga0302319, IMG submission 203319) | Peat permafrost microbial communities from Stordalen Mire near Abisko, Sweden - Bog_T0_2 | ecosystem: Environmental > Terrestrial > Soil > Wetlands > Peat | place: Sweden: Abisko, Stordalen Mire...
TGAGCGCGTCCGGCGGCGCCGGCGGGCCATCGAACCCGGTGGCGGTGGCCGTGGGCGGCACCTTCACCTTCAGCCCCACGTCCACGGCCAGCCCCACCCGCAGCCCCAGCCCCACGCCCAGCCCCACGCCCACCGTGGTGGTGGGGCCGCCGCATCTGACCCTTTCGCTGGTCCGCAACCTGGGCGAGCCCTGGCCCACCAATGGGTTGAACAACCTGGGCTTCACCATCACCTTTGCCAGCCTCAGCGGCTGCGCCTGTGCCACCGTGTCGGACCTGGTGCTGACCTTCAACAGCGACACCAATTACGGCAACACCGAGCTGGACATGGTGCAGGGGATGAAGAACGTGGGCCTGGCCCCGTCGGCCGACCTGCTGCAGGTCTACTATTGGAAGCAGGTCAACAGCGTCTACCCGTCCGCGGGCATCCAAACGGGCAAGTTCAGCCTGGTCCCGGGCGATTACCCGGTGTCGCGCCAGCTCTACGCCTACGTCCAGTCCTACGACCTCAACCAGCTGATCACGTCCCAGGCCATCCTCAGCTCCGACAGCCTGGGCTATTCGCTGACCGTCACGGCCGACACTTACATCTACGGCTTGCCGCCCACGCCCACGCCCATCCCATCGCCCACCGCCACGCCGGTGGCCGGCCTGGGCCAGGTGGTGGCCTACCCTCAGCCGGCCCGCGATACCGTGTGCTTCAACTCCCATCCGCCGTCGCCCGGCCCGCTGGAGATAGACGTCTACAACGCCGCCTTCGAGCGGGTGGCCAGGGTCACGGACCCGGCCCCCACGCCCAAGGGCGACGGGACCCTGCTGACCTGCGTCCCCATAGGGCAGCTGCCCACGGGGGTCTATTTCTACCGCACCAAGGTGGGCGCCTTCAGCTTCCCGCTGAGCCAGTTCGGCGTGGCCCGGTGAGGGCGCTCGTGCTGGGACTGGCGCTGCTGGGCCTGCCGGCGGCGGCGCGCGCCACCGCGCAGATCCAGTTCGACGCGGCCGCATCCAACGCCTTCCCCACGCTGGCGGTGCCGGTGGGCGTGCGCGCCACCGGCATGGGCGACGTGTACACGGCGGTGGGCGATGACGTCTACTCGCTGCGCTGGAACCCGGCCGGCCTGGCCCGGCTGCAGGGCTATCAGGTGGGCCTGATGGACAACGAGTGGTCCAGCACCCTGGGGCTGCGGCAGGATTTCTTCGCCGTGGGGCAGGCGCTGGACGGCGGCGCCGCCTGGGGCGCGGCCTTGGACTATTTCAACCTGGGGACGCTGGACCAGCGCGACGGCAGCGGCGCCCTGCTGGGCCAGTCGGCCGCCTCGGCCATGGACCTGACGGTGGGCTGGGCCCAGCCGCTGCCGCGCCTCAAGGGCTGGCAGGCGGGCGTGGCGGTGGAGGCCGTGCAGCAGAGCCTTTATGGCGAGGCCCAATGGGGTTACGGCGCCGACCTGGGCCTGCTGTGGCAGGCCGCGCCGGCTTGGTCGGTGGGCCTGAGCCTGGACCACCTGGGCGTGTCGGGGGCCGGCGGCAACATCCCGGCGCTGGCCCAGGCGGGCGTGTCCAGCCTGTGGCTGGCGCGGACGCTGGTGCTGGCCGCCGACGCCGACGTGCCGGCCGCAGGCACGCCGCTGCTGAAGGCCGGCGCCGAGCTGACTTACGGCGAGCTGCGCTTCCGCGCAGGCTGGCGCCAGGCCCTGGGGCAGCCCGATGCCCAGACCACGGGCTTCACGGCGGGCGTGGGCTTCCGGGTGGGCTCGATGACGCTGGATTACAGCTACGTCCCCTACGGCGACCTGAGCACCGTGCAGCGCATCCAGGCCACCATCGACCTGCCGCGCGGCTTCTTCGCGCCGCGGGAGGCCGTGCTGGAGGGGACCACCACCAGCGCCATGGCCTATTTCAACGCGGCGGCGGCCTGGGAGAAGCAGGGTGAGACCTTGAAGGCCCTGGTGCAGTACCAGCGTTGCCTGGAGGCCTACCCCCCGGCCCAGCGCGCCGCGGCGCTGCCCTTCTACGCGGCGGCCGGCAGGAAGGTCGACGAGCTGCAGGCCCTGCTGAGCAAGGGCGGCGACCACAGCCAGATCCAGAAGCTGACCCGCGCCACCCTGGCCGATGCCGACCGCGACCTGAAGGCCGAGCGCTACAACGAGGCCATCGCCCGCCTGGCGCAGGCCCGCAAGCTGGACCCCGACAGCCCTGAGCTGAAGGCCGAGCTGCTGGAGGCTCAGACGGCCCTGGAGGGCCATATCAGCGCCTTCCGCGAGGCGGCCCGCTCGGCGGCCAAGCTGGGATCGTTGGCGGACGCCGCCGAGAACGACGTCAAGATCCTGGCCATCGCCCCGGATGACGCTGAGGCGCTGGCCTACCTCACGGCCAACCGCAAGGCCATCAAGGCGCTGCTGCAGGCCACCGACCGCAAGGCCATCTACTTCTACGTGGCCGGGAAGCTGGAAGAGGCCATCAAGGCCTGGACCGAGGGCCAGGCCCTGGACTACTTCGGCGACGTCGATTTCAAGCGCAACATAGACAAGGCGCGTAAACAGCTGGAGCTGCGCTCCGAGTGAGGGGCCCGGCCTTGAAAAGAAGGCGAAAGAACGGCGGCCGTCCGGGGGCCGAAGCAAAGGCTTCTTGCCGGGAAAGGGCCGTGTTAAACTGGGCGGATCGCCCAGTTGCAATGGTCAAATCCAACCTTGGTGGTGTCGAGTGAGCATCCTGGCCAAGTACAGTCTGTGGTTGATGGGCATCCTGCTGTTGGCGGCCGGCTGCATCACCGGCGCGGCTTTGGTCTATCAACGCGATTCGCTGACGCACGAGGCGATGCTGCGCGGGGAGAGCATCGCCATGAACCTGGCGGCCCCAGCCGCCAACGCCTTCCTCAGCCATGACCAGCTGTTGATGGTGGACCTGGCCGCCAGCGCCAGCCGCGACAATCAAGGCGTGGTCTACGCGGCCCTGCTCGATGGGGCCGGCCAGGTGGTGGGCCATGCCGACCCGGCGGCCATGCTCAAGCCGCTGGACTTCCAGCCGTCCCGGGACCTGCCGGGCGTGGTGAAGCACGCCGCCGTGCGCGAGGGCAGGTTCAAGGATGTGGCGGTCTGGGACCTCAGCGTGCCGGTCCGCCTGGCCGGCGGCAAGCAGGTGCTGGGCTCGGTGCATGTGGGCCTGGCCCAGTCGGTGGTCGAGGGCGCGGTGCTGCAGAGCCTGCTGGGCCTGGGCGCCATCAGCGTGGCCATCCTGGTGCTGGGCGTGGGCCTCACGTTCTGGGCCTTGAAGGTGCTGGTGCGGCCGCTGCGCGAGATCAGCGCCGCGTCCGAGGCGGTGGGCCGGGGCGACCTGAGCGTGGCCCTGGGCGTGCGCAGCAAGGACGAGGTGGGGCGCCTGGCGTCCAATTTCAACGCCATGGTCAAGAGCCTGAAGGAGGCCGAGCACGCCCGGCTGGAGCAGGGCCGCATGGAAGGCGAGCTGTCCATGGCCCGGGCCATCCAGTCCGACCTGCTGCCTTCGCGGCCGCCCTTCATCCGCGGCCTGAACGTGGCCTTCAACTGCATGCCGGCCAAGGAGCTGGGCGGGGACTTTTATGACTGCATCGAGGTGAAGGGCGGCTGCTGGGGCTTCCTGATCGCCGACGTGTCGGGCAAGGGCGTGCCTGCGGCCCTGCACATGGCCAACCTGCGGAACCTTTTCCGCATCTTCGGCCCCGAGAACGACTCGCCGTTGGAGACGCTGAAGAAGGTCAACGCCGTGGCCCACGCCGACATGAAGGCCGAGGCCTTCGTGACCTTGATCTACGCCGTGGTGGACCCGCGGACGCTGGGCGTCAGGATGGTCAACGCCGGCCACGACCCGGCTTACTGGCTGCACAAGGGCAAGATCGAGACCTTTGACAGCACCGCCCCGCCGGTGGGCTTGGCCCCCCCGAAGGACTACGACCAGGACGCCACGGAGCTGAGCTTCAGCCTGCAGAAGGGCGACATGCTGTTCACCTTCACCGATGGCGTCACCGAGGCCATGAACCACGCTGGCGAGCAATTCTCGCTCAACCGCCTCAAGGCCAGCCTGCTGGAGGGCGGCGACGCCCTGTTGACCACGGAAAGGCTGCTCAAGGCCGTGCAGGCGCACGCCGCCGGGGCCGAGCAGTCCGACGACATAACGATGCTTGCTGTGAAGGCGGCGTGAAAATGATGGGATATGTCTTCATGCGTTTCGGGGCGGACTTCCGCCCGGAGAATGTGGATCGCTTGCGCGAGAAGGTGGGCGAGTGCCTGCAGCGGGCGGCCATCCAGGGGTCCACGGCCTTCCTGCTGCTCAACCTCATGGACGAGCTGATCTGCAACATCCTTGAGCACGGGTCCGCCACCTGGGTCGAGCTGGAGGTGCATCCCCGCGAGAAGGATGTGACCATCATCCTGCGCGACGACGGGAAGGCCTTCGACGTGGGCAGCTCCATCCACGCCGAGCATGCCAGCCCGGACATGCTGGACCCGGACGGGCGGCACATGGGCCTTTACATGGTCGGCCACATCGCCGACACCTGGGCCTACAAGCGTTTGCCGAACGATGTCAACGAGCTGGACCTGGTGGTGGACCTGACGAAGAAGGATGAGGGGGTGAGACCGTGAAGCGCATCGAGATCAGCGAGGAGCAGATCGTGGGGGGCATCCAGTTGGTGAAGCCCGTGGGCAAGCTGGACGTGTTCACCTTCATCGACCTGAAGAAGTACTTTGAGGAGCTGTGCGCCCGCATGCCGCAGGGCCTGAAGGTGGTGGTCGACCTGAGCGGGGTGGAGTACATCGCCTCGTCGGGCTGGAGCGTGCTGCTGTCGCGGCGCCAGGCCATCCAGCGCCAAGCCGGCGACCTGAGCGTGTTCGGCATGAATGACAATCTGCGCCGGGTCTACGATTCCATGAAGATCGACCGGATGCTGCCATCGGCCGCGGGCCAAGAGGACGCGGTGCGGCTGCTGAAAGTCGTCCAGCCTTGACCCGGCTGGCGCCGCCCAGGAGGCGCCCCATGCTCGCTTACGCCGTCGCCCTCAGCGCCCTCGGCCTGTTCGCGCCCGCCTCGTCCGAGGCGGGCGTTTGCACGCCCACCGCGGCCACGCTTTGCGTGGCCGTGGACGACTATGCCGACGTGTGGATCAACGGGCAGTGCGTGCTGGCCTGCGGCGGCACCGATTTCGCCTACATCGACAACACCAACCCCGCCCCGGTCAAGTGCGTCAGCGTCAACCCCGCCATCCTGAGCGCCACCGGGGCCAACTACGTGGCCGTGCGGGTGCGCAACACCACCCCCACCGAGATGTGGGGCACCTGGGCCCTGGACATCACCTGCAGCAACGGCGGGCACAGCTACGTCACCAGCAGCGACAGCTTCCAGTTCTACGACGATCCCACCGGGGCCAACCCGCCCCCGTTGATCGCCGGGCTGCCGTGGACCGACCCTTCCTACAGCCCCCTGACGCCGTGGGGCTCGCCCACCCAGGTCACCGGCGTGGTCTACGGCAAGCGCGCCGTGGACCCGCAGACCGGCCAGGCGCTGCCGCCCATGAGCTGGGACTCCAACGGCGACGGGCCCGCGGGCATCGAGGTGATGTACTTCCGCCAGGGCTTCCAGCTGACGCCGGAGCCCACGCCCGCGCCGCCGGTGATGACGCTGGCGGTGGCCGCGTCGGTCTGCGCCGCCCAGAACAGCGTGCCCTTCGACTTCAACATGACGCTGTGCAACAGCGGCGGCACCACGCTGAGCCCCACCACGGCCGTGCTGACGCTGGACCCCAAGTTCCAGTTCGCCGGGCCCTATTCCAACCCGGCCGGCTGCACCGTGGTCAACAACAGCGGGGTGGTGACCATCACCTGGCCCAGCTTCCTGGGCGGCGCCTGCGTCACGGTGCCCATCATCGCCGAGGACTACTACATCGGCCCCGGCGACGTGGGCTACATCACCAGCAGCGGGTACACGCTCAGCTCGCCGGGCGGCAGCGCCAGCGGCGGGGTCAACGTGCCGCTGGTCACCTGCATCGTGTTCACGCCCACGCCCAGCCCCACGGCGCCGCCCAGCCCCACCATCACCCCGACCTTCACGCCGAGCCCCAGCCCTGCGGCCCCCAGCGCCACGCCCAGCATCACGCTGACGGCCACGCCCAGCCCCAGCCTCAGCGTCACGCCCACGGCCTCGCCCAGCGCCACCGCGCCGGGGACCGCCACGCCCAGCCTGACGGCCACGCCCGCGCCCCCGCACCTGAGCCTTTCGCCGCACTCGCCCAATCCCGACCCGGCTTCGCGCACGCTGTGGCTGCCCTACGTGATCAGCACCGGGTCGCTGGTGGACATCAAGGTCTATGACGTGTCGGGCGAGCTGGTGCGGGCCCTGGACCCGGTGGAGCAGCCCGCAGGCGCCCAGGAGCAGGCCTGGGACCTGAAGAACACCCAGGCGGCGGCGGTCGCGTCGGGGGTCTACCTGTGCCGCATCCACGCCCAGAACGCCGCCGGCGAATCAGCCACGGCCTGGGTCAAGGCGGCCGTGGCGCGGTAAGGGCCGCCCGCAGGCGGATGGACCCACGAAAAAGGCCTCCCGGTGCGGGGAGGCCTTTTTTTGTGGCGACGGGGCGAGCCGGGCGCTCAGGGTCGGCGGGCTAGGCGGACGCGCACGCGCAGGTCGTAGAGGACCGGCCGGGCGGACAGCGCCAGCAGGATCAGGGCGGGGACGAAGACCACCTCGTAGCCGATGCGGGTGAAGCCCAGCGCCCCGCTGAGGCCGCCCGTCAGGAAGCTGATCAGGATGCCGCCGTGCAGGCGCATGCGGCGCCGGTCCGCCATGATGGGCGAGGCCTTGCGCTGGTGGCGGTTCCAGTAGAAGAGCTTGGCCAGCTCGACGCCCAGGTCGGTGACGATGCCGGTCATGTGGGTCACGCGGAGCTCGTGCGCCGAGATGGACCCGGCGATGGCGTTGAGCATTCCCATGAAGAAGCCCAGGCAAGCCCCGATGACGCCGGCCTGGGCCCCGTCGGACAGGGGATGGTGGTGGGCGATGGCCCCGAAGAACAGCAGCAGCATGGCTTCGATGAACAGCGCGCCGCCATAGGGGCTGTGGAAGCGCCGCCGCCGGCCCAGGTGGATGAAGGTGGCCGCCGTGGCCGCGCCCAGCGTGAAGGCGGCGATGATGCCGAAGTAGAACAGGGCCAGGGCCCCGTGGCCCAGGGCCAGCTCATCCATGGCCCGCGACAGCGAGCCGGTGCTGTGCGAGGTGTACACGCCGATGGCCAGGAAGCCGCCGGCATTGATGGCGCCGGCCACGAAGGCCATGGGCCAGGCCAACTGCCGGTTCAGGTGGCGCGAGCGGTCGCGCCCGCGCTTCACCAGCAGGTCCTTGTCCAGCGGCAGGTGCAGCAGCAGGCGCTGCCCCAGGCTGAGATGCGGCGATTTCAGGGGCGGGGGCGTCATCAGCCGGACTGCCTGCGGCCCTTGCTGGCCCCGCCGCGATGGCGTTGGGTGGCATGGAAGCGGATGAGCCCGGGCCGGCGCGGGGCCATCCGGGGCAGGCGGATGCTCAGCAGCTGGTAGGCCTCGGTCAGGTGGGCGCAGTAGGCCAGGCGGCCCTCGCCCTCCTTCAGGCCGGCCTTGTCGAAGAGCTGGCGCACGGCCGGCCGCACGCCCACGAACACGGCCTTGATGCCCAGGCGCTCCATCTCCTCGAGCATGGCCTCCACGGCCACGAAGCCGCTGATGTCGGCGCTGGGGACGCCGCGCAGGTCGAAGATCACCGCGCGGGCCTCGGGGCCGACGCCGCGGATGGCGCCGATGGCCTTCTCGGCCGAGCCGAAGAAGAGCGGCCCCTCCATGTGGTAGTAGACCACGTCGGCGGGCAGCGGGGCGGGCAGGTTGGCGTGCTCGGTGTGGGCCTGGCCCCGGGCGCTGTCGGTGACCTTCTTGATCAGGAAGACCGAGGCCAGCAGGGTGCCGGCCATGACGGCCATGGCCATGTCGAAGATGATGGTCAGCGAGAAGCAGGTCAGCAGCACCCACACGTCCGGCTTGGGCGCCGAGCGCAGGATGTGCTTGAAATGGTCGACCTCGGCCATGTTCCAGGCCACCACCAGCAGCAGGGACGCCAGGCTGGCCATGGGCAGGTAGGCCAGCAGGGGCGCCAGCAGCAGGATGGCCAGGCCCACGGTCACGGCGTGGGCCATGGCGGCGATGGGGGTGCGGCCGCCGTAGCGGAAGTTGGTGGCGGTGCGGGCGATGGCGCCGGTGGCCGGGATGCCGCCGAAGAAGGGCGCGGCCACGTTGGCGATCCCCAGGGCCAGCAGCTCGGCGTTGGGCTCGTGGCGGCTGCGGATCATGCCGTCGGCCACCACGGCCGACAGCAGCGACTCGATGGCGGCCAGCACGGTCACGGTCAGCACCCCCGGCAGCAGCTCGCGGACGGTCTGAAGGCTGACCCAGCTCCCATCGGCGTTCAGCCAGGGGAAGCGCAGCGAGGGCAGCTGCTGGGGCACGCCGCGCACCAGCTGGCCGTTGATCATCTGCTGGAAGCGGTCGCCCAGCGTGATGACGTTGACGCCGTGCTGCTTCAGCAGCCAGGCCGCGCCCGCCAGCAGGGGCAGGGCCAGCAGCGGCGCGGGCGCCCGCTTCAGGGCGTTGGGCAGGCGCGCGATCCAGCGCCGGGGCAGCCGGGGGATCAGCAGGATGGCCAGGGTGCTGGAGGCGATCAGGGCCTCGGCCCCGCTGGCGGTGGCCCGGGCGTCCCAGTAGGCCATCAGCCGCTCGGGCAGGTGCTCGGGCAGGGCGGCCATCTGCAGCCCGAACACGTCCTTCAGCTGCAGGCCCGCGATCACCACCGCGATGCCGCTGGTGAAGCCGGTGATGACGGGGAAGGGGATGTACTCGATCAGGCTGCCCATGCGCAGGGCCCCGATCAGCGCCAGCAGCAGGCCCGACAGGAAGCCCGTCAGCAGCAGCCCTTGCAGGCCGTGGCGGGCCACGATGGGCGCCAGGATGGCCACAAAGGCGGCCGTGGGGCCCACCACTTGGATGCGGGAGCCGCCCAGCAGGGCCGCCAGGAAGCCGGCGATGGCCGCGGTGTAGAGCCCGTGCTCGGGCGGCAGGCCCACGGCGATGGACAGGGCCATGGCCAGGGGGATGGCCACCACGCCCACCAGCAGCCCGGCGGTCAGGTCCTTCAGCAACTGGCGGCGGCCGTAGCCCTCGCGCAGGCTGTCGCGAAGGGCCGTGCCCAGCAGGCGCCAGCCGGTCTTCTCCAGGTAGTAGGCGAGCTTCTTGTTCATGGGCGTTCCCGTGCCAGCTGGGCCAGGACCGCCTGGCTCTTGTTCAGCTTCTTCTCAAGGATGGTGGAGATGATGCGCAGGAAGCGCAGGACCTCGCGGTCCGCCAGGCTGTAATAGACGGTCACCCCCGCCGGCCGCGTCGCCACCACGCCCTGCTGGCGCAGAAGGGCCAGGTGCTTGGACACGGTGGGCTGGGGCGCGCGCAGGCGCCGCGAGATCTCGTTGACCGACAGCGACTGGTGCCGCAGGGCGTCGATGATCTGCAGGCGCAAGGGGTGGCTGAACGCGGCCAGGTAGCCGGCCTTCATGTTGAAGGCGAACTCGGCGCTCTGCGGAAGGCTGTTATCTGAATCCATACCCATATAGGAATATAGTAGGCCCAAGCCCGCCCGCTGTCGAGGCGGGTCCCGGGGCGGCCCGGCTCAGGGCCAGTTGATCGGCAGGCTTTGGGGCTTGAAGGCGCTGCCGCTGCCGGCGTAGGCCTTGGGCGCGTCCCAGGGCTTGCCGCTGACCACGGCCAGCAGGGCCTTTTGATGGCGCGCCTCCCAGGCGTAAGGCTTCACCAGGGGCGTGGCGGCTTTCAGGCGCTTCAGGGCCTCCCGGGGGCGGCCCTCCAGGGCCTCCATCTCGGCCAGGGCGTGCTGCACGTAGGCCCGGCCGCGGCCATCGCCGGTGCGCTTGAACAGCTCCTCGGCCTTGGCCAGGGCCTTGCGGGCCGGCGCGAAGTCGCCTTGCAGCTTATGGGCCTGGCCCAGCGACCACAGCGTGTAGGCGTAGCTGACGATGTCGCCGATCCTGGCGTAGCCCTTCTCGGCCTTCTTGAAATACGCCAAGGCGGCCTTCAGGTCGCCCTGCATGCGGGCCGCGTTGCCCAGGCCGCACCAGCTGTAGGCCGTGCCAAAGGGGTCCTTGCGCGCCCGCATGCGCCGGCTGGCGCGGGCATAGTAGCGGGCGCTCGCGCCGTGCTGGGCCAGCATGCGGTGCACCCCGCCCAAGGCGCAATCCACGTAGCTGGCCCCCTCGGGGTCGCCCAGCTTCGCATAGGCCTTTTCGGCGGCCAGCAGGTGGCTGCGGGCGGCCTTCAGGTCGCCGCTGATGCGGAAGGTGCCGCCCAGGGCCCACAGGCAGAAGGCCACGCCCTCGGCGTCGCGCAGGGCGCGGTAGCGCGCCAGCGCCAGCGTCAGGCCCTTCAGCGCCAGGGCGGGCTGGCCGCAGGCGCGGTAGGCCAGGGCCTGGCCGCAGCTGAGGTCCGCCAGGAAGGCCGTGTCCGCCTTGGGCGCCTTCCTCAGCGCCAAGCCGTAATCCTTCAGCGCGGCGGGGAAGTCGCCCAGCAGCCGGGCGCAATCGGCGGCGCCTTGCCAAGCCTGGGCCAGGCCTTCGGCGCCGGGCGCGGCCTTGGCGGCCTTTTGGAAGAGCTGGCGGGCGTTCTTGAAATGGGAGCGGGCGCGTTGCGCCTCCGCTTGGTCGATCAGCGCGTCAAAGTTTTTCATGGGGCATTGTAGCAGGGAATCGGCGGCGTGTTGAGGGGTTGAGCGTGTTCACCTCATGACGGCCAGCTTTTGAAGGAAGATCTGCTTGGAACCGTCGGCGAATTCCCCGCTCATATGCACAAGGTAGATCCCCGGGGCCCAATGGCGGCTGGACAGGCTCACCCGGCCCGCGCCCACGCACGAGGCGTGCGCGACGCACGCCCCGGTGACGTCATAGACGCCGATCTCGCATCGGACAAAGGGGGCCGGGGCATCCACGACCAGCGGCCGGCCCCCTTGGAGGGGCATGGGTCCCAGGCGCAATCGCGGCAAAGGAAGGGTCGGGGTGACGCTGGTGCCAGGGGACGAGGTGGCCGTCGTCGTGGGGCTGGGGGTCAGCGTGGGCGCCGGCGTTGCGGTGGCCGCAGGCCCAGGCGTCTTGGTGGGTGTCGCTGTGCCAGGCCCAAGGCCCAAGTAAAGATAGGCTGTGCTGAGGATGTTATCCCCGATGATGAGGTCGGCGAGGCCGTCATGGTCCACGTCGCCGGCTGCGCCGACGGCGCCGCCGAAACCGGCGGGTCCCGTCAAGTTCTGGTAATCGTTCAGTCCATTGTGCCCACCCTTGAATATCCAGGCCCCCCCACAGCCAAAAGTCCCCACGAGCGCGTCAGGGTATCCGTCGCCATCTATGTCGCCGATGGCCGCCAGGGTGTGCCCGAAATTGCAGCCGGGCCCGAACGGGGCGGTGGCTGTGGGGCTCAGCGGCACGCCATTGGCCCCGCCTCCATAGAGGTAGAGCCTGCCGGTGCCTCCAGGGGCGGAGACCAACAGGTCGTCATACCCGTCCTGATCGAAGTCCCCCAAACCCGCCACGGCCTGCCCGAACATGGAGGTGCTGCCCGGATCCGAGAGGACCTGCGCCGTTGGGCTGATGCCATAGGCCTGGCCATAAAAGACGAATACTTTGTTCGCAGTCAGG
>Ga0302319_10021153_pt1 | contig 11725 bp, 9 predicted proteins | sample Bog_T0_2_FD_203319 | JGI IMG/M metagenome (GOLD analysis project Ga0302319, IMG submission 203319) | Peat permafrost microbial communities from Stordalen Mire near Abisko, Sweden - Bog_T0_2 | ecosystem: Environmental > Terrestrial > Soil > Wetlands > Peat | place: Sweden: Abisko, Stordalen Mire...
AACCGGCTGCCATAGCGATCCATGGAATGTTGTATGCGCCCAATCTCAACCAGGTCGATTCCTGTGCCGACGATCATGGTATCAAGCTACATCATTTTGGTTTTGTTGGGTGTAACGGAATGGAGCGCCGGCGCATTTCGGGGCGCATTTCAGGCCGTTCAAAGTGGAGCGGGCAACAATCCAATTACCAGCGCAAGGGACTATTGCCGCCTTGATCGCGCCGATGTTCCAAAGCCGGTCAGGTGGCGTTCGACTCCTGAACATTGGTTATGCTGGTCGGGGCTGAACCGATAAGAGCGGTATGAGGCTGACAATGCCGCAAAATCTCGGAAGGCAAGCGAATGCGGTACCGTGGGCGCTGCAGATGAAGGCCGTCTCGATGGAAGAGCCGGGGCGGCTGGTCCAGACTCTGACAGGCGCAATTCTCGGTTGCGGCGGATGGGTTTTGAGCCGCGGGGCCAACGACACCGGAATGGTGAGCATGCTGTTCGAGTTTGAGCGGCAGGCCTGCGTGGACATTTACAGTTTGATGATTGCCGCCGGCCTCGAACTGAGCCAGAGCGGGCACGTCCGGTTTACGGAACTTTGCCAGTGCACCCGCAGCCATATGCGGGAATGCGGCGCGGAGATCGCCAGCATCGATTTGGAAATTCAGACGTTTCCGCTGGAGATGATGAGCGCTTCGACGGTTCGCGAGGTTGGGTGAGCGGATGCGGGTCGCGGTTGGTTAACCCGCCTCGACCAGGCCATAGCGCCGCTGCCATGTATCTTTCAGTCGCGCCCGAACGCTTTCCCGCTCGGCCTCAGTTGCTTCGGCGCCCGAAGTGTTTGTGAAACCCGCGGCCTCAAACTTGGCCAGCTCCAGCAGTTGCCGGTCGCGGACGAGGTTGGCTACGCGAAAGTCGGGAAGGCCGGCCTGGCGGGTGCCAAAGAATTCCCCTGGTCCGCGCATGGAGAGATCCAACTCGGCCAGCTCGAATCCGTCCTGAGTGCGAACCATGGCGTTGAGACGCTCTTCGCCTAGCGGGGAGACGCGGTCGCCGGTGATGAGGATGCAGTAGCTTTTGGCCGCTCCACGGCCTACGCGGCCGCGGAGCTGGTGCAACTGCGCCAGGCCGAATCGCTCGGCGTGCTCGACCACCATTACGGTGGCGTTTGGGACATCGACGCCGACCTCGACCACGGTAGTTGCCACCAGGACATCGATTTCGCCGCGCTGGAAACGGCGCATGACGATATCTTTTTCGTCTGCGTCGAGACGGCCGTGGAGAAGGCCGACGCGAAGGCCGGCGAGCGGGCCCAGGCGCAGTTTCTCGTGCATGTCGACGGCGGACCTGAGGCCGGATTTCGTCTCCGGATTTGCCACTTGCGCGCTTCGAGGGAAGAGCTCGGCTGTCTTGTCCTTGCGTGTTCGCTTCCCACCCATTTCACGAAGAGACTGTGAAATTGATGGGGCACCCAGGGATGCACTGCCTGCAGCCGGCTCGTCGTGCGAGAAGTCGAGCTCGGGCTGGTCGTCTTTGGTGCCCTCGATGACGGGATAGACGATGTAGGCCTGGCGGCCCTTGGTTACCTGCTTACGGACGAAATCCCAGACTTCGTCAGCCATTTCGCCGGGAACGCGGCGGGTGACGATTGGTGTGCGGCCGGGGGGTAGCTCGTCGAGAATGCTGACGTCAAGATCGCCGTAGAGCGAGAGCGCCAGCGTGCGTGGAATGGGCGTTGCGGTCATCACCAGCAGATCGGGCTCGGCCTGATGGGGCTTCTTCATCAACTTGAAGCGCTGTAAGACGCCGAAGCGGTGCTGCTCATCGACGACGACAAGGCCGAGGCGGTCGAACTCGACCTTTTCTTCGATAAGCGCATGGGTGCCGATGACCAGTTGCGCTTCGCCGCGATTGATTTCGCCCCGCGTGCGGCGCTTGCGGTCCTCGTCGAGCGAGCCGGTCAGCAGGACCACTCGATAGCTGCGTGAGGAACGCTCAAGCAGCTTGCGCGCGGCCAGGAAATGCTGCGTGGCGAGAATTTCGGTGGGCGCCATGAGAGCCGCCTGGTAGCCGTTTTCCATGGCTACCAGCATGGCTTGCAGGGCGACGATGGTTTTGCCGGAGCCTACATCGCCTTGCAGCAGGCGGCGCATGGGGTTGGGCTGGCGCATGTCGGCCACAATCTCGCCCAGTGCGCGCTTTTGCGCCATGGTGGGGTGGAATGGCAGCACTTCGCGGAGGGCTTCTCGGACCTTGTCGGTGGTGGCGAAGCCGATGCCGGCGCGCTCCCTCATGCGACGGCGCTTGAGCTCCAGGCCTAGTTCGAGGAAGAACAGCTCCTCGAAGATGAGGCGGCGGTGGGCCCCTGTTGAGGAGCTTTGCAACTGGGCAAAGGGCGTGCCTTCGGGCGGGTAGTGAACGTGGCGCAGCGCGGTTTCGCGGTTCGGCAGAGCGAGGCGGGCGAGCATCTTCAGCGGCAGGCACTCGGGGACTGCGCCGCCCATTCCTTCAAGCAGATGGAAGATGGTTTTGCGCTGCCAGCGCGAGGCCAGGCGCGCGCCGCCAAGCGACTCATAGACTGGCGTGATGCGGCCCACTTCGAGGAGACGCGTTTCGGCGTCGTCGGACGAATCGGGCAGCACCTCGAACTGGGGCTGGATCATTTTGAAGTTGCTGCTGGAGCGCGAGGGCTCGACCTTGCCGAAGACGGCCACGGTTTGGCCGGCGTGGAATTTGCCCTGGAGATAGGTGCCGTTGAACCAGATGCACTTGAGGGCGTGGCGTCCCTGGCCTATGGTGAGCTCGAAGATGGGGGCTTTGCGGGTGCGCAGCAAGGCCGAGCCGCGCACCTCGGCGATAACAGAGGCCATCTCACCGGGCTTGAGCTCGTCAAGCGAGCGGGGGTTCTGGCGGTCCTCGTAGCGGAAGGGGAGGTGGTAGAGCAGGTCCTCGGCGGTGAGGATGCCCTTGGGGGCGAGCAGTTCCGCCACCCTGGGGCCGACGCCGCGGACGTACATTACCGGAGTATCGAGGCTGGGCACACTTTGGATGCTACAACCGGGCGGCGGGGTGGGGCGAATGGAGCGGTAAGGGAACGACGAGCTTTCCAAGCCACTAAGCCGCATTGGGTTCGTAAACCCGCACCTTGGCATCAATGGTTTTGGCCAGGGCGAGTTTGGTTTGGTGAGGTCGTGCATCTGTTGAAGATTGAGCCAGAATTCCGGGCTGTTATCGAAGAAGCGGGCCAGGCGCAGAGCCGTGTCGGGGGTGATGGCTCGCTTGCCGCGAACGATCTCACCGATCCGGGTCGTTGGTACGTGGATGCTCATCGCCAGCCGGTTTTGGCTCAAGCCCAACGGCTTCAGAAACTCCTCCGTCAGCATCTCTCCAGGCGATGTTGTCCCGTATTGGTAGTCCCATCCATGTGCGGGGCGAACGAAGGTTGCAGCGTTCTTTCCCTTTGTTTTCGCGGTTGGTTTCTTCATATGCTTCATCCGGGCTCGTACGAAGATGAATTCGAGCATTCCCGACGATTAAAAGTTCTCACTGGTCACATCGCCCACACTGGGCGCACCAGATCTTCGTTCATCTTTAGTCGCGCAGAAAGACATTGAGCAAGGATTTATGGACGCGAATGCGGGTGTCGTATTCAATAAACCCAAGCTTGCGAAAGCGGTTCATGAATGCGTTGACACGAGGCCGGGTGCTGCCGATCATGCTGGCCAGGGCTTCCTGTGAGATCGGCGGAATCAGCGGCTCATCTTCGTCCGGCTGGCTATATTCCGCCATCATCAGCAGGACCCTCGCCAGCCTTTTTTCGGCTCGGTTGAAGATCTGATCGACCAGGTCGGCCTGGGTTCTCAAATTGCAGTCGAGCAGGAAGGAAGAGAACAAATTGGAGAAGGATGGTTCCTCCTGCATGACCCGGAGAAACTCCGGCCTCACAATTCTGAGTGCGGTACAGGCGGTCATGGCTGTGGCTGTAGTTACACGCATCCCCGGTTCGGCAGCCATGGCCTTTTCCCCAAAAAAGTTGCGCGCTGAGACCATGCGAATGGTTGCTTCTTTGCCGGCCGCTGAGGCGACGGAAATTTTGACGCGGCCTTTGTGCAGATAGAAAATGCAGTCGGCCGGATCTCCTTGAGAAAAGAAGGCTTGCGTCGCGCTTTGCTGGACGATCTTGCGCCCAGGTCCAGGACTTGCCAAATAGACTTCGACGTTAAACCCGCTCTTGTTTTCAGTCGTCATTGACGATGTCCGTTCTTGCTCAAGTTTCGCACGAAATGTCTTGATAACACGGGAGATCGCCATTATAGAGAACCCGAGCAGCGATCGGCGACGACAACCGGTTGAGAGGAGAATTCTTCGCGTGTCCCAAAAGGAACACGCATTGCTAAATCTCATATTGAACAATGTTGTTGATATTGTCACGACTCCTCATGCGCCGTGCATTGGGAATCGCGGCAAATGGGCCTGCCGGTAGCTGCTTCGCTTCCGCGTTAAGAAGCATTACTGGCCTCAGCCGCAGCCGTTCGTGAATGATCGAGGCCGGATCCGTTGCGGCCTGCGGCGGTGCGTCCGCAAGATGGGCGCTAGTGGCAGGGCGCTGCGAACCAGGTCAGTGCGTCACGAATTCGCTCGCGCTTCTCAAGAAGGAGTAGACCATTGGATCGACGTAATCGAATTCTGATTCCTGTTGTATTGCTTGTCGCTTTGGTTGCGGTTGCGGGTTGCAAAAAGAAGGCGACTCCGCCGCCTCCCCAAACAATTGCGCCTCCTGTTGCTGCCGCGGCTGCTCCCACCGCGCGCATCACGGCCACCCCAGTTGTGATCACTGCCGGCGACAGCTCGGTGCTGACCTGGGCCACAACGGATGCGACTACAGTATCTATCGAGGGTATTGGAGAAGTGCCCAGCTCCGGGACAAAGACTGTAACGCCAACCTTCTCGACCAGCTATCGTCTGGTTGCGAAAGGCGCTGGCGGCTCTGCCGACGCTGCTGTGCGCGTTACCGTGAATGCGGCCCCGCAGGTTGTTGCGCCGGTCAACAATATGTCCGCTCAAGCCGAAGAGGAGGAGTTGAAGGCCAACGTTCAGGACATCTTCTTCGACTACGACAAATACGATATTCGCGCCGACGGACTAAGCGCCCTGTCGCACGACGCCTCATTCCTGGCGAGTCATTCGAATATGAAGGTGCTCATCGCCGGGTACTGCGACGAGCGCGGGTCGAACGTGTACAACCTTGCGCTAGGCCAGAACCGCGCCGAGGCCGCCAAGAAAGCATTGATCAAGGCCGGCGTGGATGACAGCCGCATTCGCGTTATCAGCTATGGCAAGGAGAAGCCTTTCTGCACCGAGTCAACTGAGGCTTGCTGGCAGAAGAACCGCCGAGCTGGGTTTACCTTGGATCGCTAGCATTAGATCGCCGGTTCGAAGTAACCGGGACGTGGGGTATTGATTTGGTCCGTTTCAATCCGGCAAGCAGTTGCCGGGTTGCGACGGGATTCGTGTTCGCGGGGGGAAGATTGCCGGGCGCATTTGGAATTGGCTATGATACGGCTTGGCGATTGTGCCTTGTGACACAGACGAGTTCAAAGCCTGGGGGTAACAATTCGGTGCGCGTGAAAGTTTTTTAAAGAAGACGCGAACGATTGCCCGAATGGGGCAAGCAAGCTTCGGAGGAAGCTAACAATGAAACGGATTTTCACTTTTTGCATTCTAGTGGGATTGTTTTCGATGGTCTCCGCCATAGCCATTGCCCAGGAAGTGGTTCATGCGATGGCTGGAACCGTGAACTCTGTCGATGCAACTGCGAAGACAGTTACGCTCACCGGCGACGACGACGGAACCGCTGGAACCTATAACGAGCTGGTCGATTCTAAAACACATGTTCAATTCGACAAGGCACTTCGCGCCGATGCAACCTCAGCCGGCGAATTCAAGCAGAGCGGCGCGCGCGCCATTGTTTACTACTATGGTTACGGCTCCATGCGCATCGTAGTTGCCTTCCGCGACCTGGGGACCGGGCCGTTTACAAAGAGCAGCGGGACAGTGGTCAAGTTCGAAGGGCGAGACCACTCAATCTCAATCAAGAACGATTCGGGAGCGGTGGAGTCTTTCAAAATCGAATCGAATACAGTTGCAGATACCAGAACAGGAGCCGTGAGTGGGTCCAAATTCGAGCCAGCAAAAGGCACGAAGGTGCAGTTGATTGCGACACAAGTGAACGGAGGCCAGACTGCAGTGTTTATCGAAGCGATGTAAACGCCGGGGACCGCACGATTCAACTTCCCGAGTTGATCGGCACGCCAGGCCCCCTTTGTAACGGGTTACCTGGCGAGGAAATATGCTTCCACCGCGCGCTCTAACGCGGCGTGGTCCATAAAGGGCTTTATGCCGTCGTATCGGGCAGCCCAGCAGACCTGGTTCAAAACGTCCCGGGGATAGCAGGAGCGCAGTTCCTGCTTCATGGTGTTGTGAATGAAATCGATGAGGTCGTTGCAGATGCCTGGGGTGTACTCGATTCCCTTGTCGAGGGCGTAGCGGCGGAAGATTTCGCAGAAATGCTCGTTGGACACCGTGCCGATATGGATCTTGGTTTGAATCCTTCTTAGAAAAGCGGCGTCGACCAGCGCAGCCGGATCGAGGTTGGAGGCGAACACTACCTGCATTTCAAAGGGAATCTCGATCTTTTTTCCACCGGCGAGCGTTAGAAAATCGATGCCGCGATCGAGAGGAACGACCCAGCGGTTGAGCAGCTCTTCCGGGCGAAGGCGCTGGCGGCCAAAATCGTCGATGATGAGGACGCCGTTGTTGGCCTTCATTTGAACCGGGCCAACATAGAACTTGGTGATGGGATTGAATTGCAGATCGAGCATTTCGACCGTCAACTCTCCGCCGACCAGAACGGTCGGGCGATGGCATAGCACCCAGCGCTCGTCGCGCTCCCTGGGCTCCAGTTCTTGCGCGCGCCGGTGAATGGCAGGATCGTAGACGGTAATGATCTGGCCATCGACTTCAATGGCGTGGGGCATCCACACCGCGTCTTCTGAGATGACGTTTGCCAGCGCGGCGGCCATGCTGGTTTTTCCGGTCCCGGCCGGGCCGTAGAGGAAGATGGCAGCGCCGGAGTTGAGTGCGGTGCCAAAGCGATGCATGGTATTTTCGTCGACCACAAGATGAGTGAAGCAGCGCTCGACGTCGGCCGGGCGAACTTCAACGTTGCGCACGCCCTGTTTTTTGGCCTGCGTTACGTAGCTCTCAAGAGACACCGGCGCAACGCCGGCATAGTGGCTCTGGGTGAGCAACTCGACAGCCCGGGTTCGGCCCTGAGACGTGATACCGACATGAGGTATGTTTCCGGCCATGCCTGTGACCTGGCAGAATTGCTCGGCTCGGAGGCGGAGAACCAGATCGTTCGAAATTTCGAAGCTGAGCTTGGTTTTCTCTGAGAGCTCAAGAACAGACAGAGTTCCGGAGAGATAGAGGATTTTCAAGGCAAGGTCTTCGAGAACTGCCCGGCGCACATCGATGGCCGCAAGCGATTGCGGCCTATGCACGGGACCGGCAAGGGGATCGGTCTTGAAGAACTGGAGCAATGGTTGTGTGGTATCCATTTTGTTGTGTGGGCTCCTGCTGCAAATATAACTGCTAAGCCTCGGTTGGCGGCAGGCGGCCATCGACATGATTACCGCTTTGCGATTCAATAGGCAAGTCTTTTATTTTTTGGTCGAATGCCGAGCGGTGAACCGGCGGGGAACGGTGGCCTTGGCGCTTGGGATCGGGCAGAGAGAGGTTCGTTTCGTTAGCTTCACGCGAATGGAGCGCAACGCTGCCTTTGCTACACTGCTCGCAGTGCCGTTCCAGCTTTTCAATCGCCCATGTGGTTGGGGAGCGGCAGCCGAGTAAATGAGTTGCGGCGGGAGAACAAATGCCAGTTGTCGAGCTTGCGGGAGTGACCAAGGCGTACGAGGATAAGGTCGCCGTGAACAACCTGAGCCTGCAGATTGATGCGGGCCAGATGTTCGGGCTGCTGGGGCCGAACGGGGCGGGCAAGACCAGTTCCATCCGCATGATGATGGGCATTACGATCCCGGACTCGGGGCGGATAAGCCTGTTCGGGAAGCCATTCGAGCGCAAGAGCCTGGAGCGTGTCGGCTATTTGCCAGAGGAACGCGGCCTCTACAAAAAGATGAAGGTTGTGGAGCAACTGGTCTTCTTTGGCCAACTGCACGGTCTCAGCGCCGAGGAGGCGCGCAAGCGGTCCACCGATTGGGCGAAGCGCATGGAGATTGCCGACGCGCTGACGAAGAAGACCGACGAGCTTTCAAAAGGGATGCAGCAGAAGATCCAGTTTATTTCGTCGCTGCTTCACGACCCGGGGCTGGTGGTGATGGACGAACCGTTCAGCGGGCTTGACCCCGTGAATGCGGTGCTTGTGGAGCGGACACTGCTGGAACTGAAGGACCAGGGCAAGGCGATTCTGTTTTCGACGCACCGGATGGACCAGGTGGAGAAGCTTTGCGACTCGATTTGCCTGATCGATAACGGGCGGGCCGTGCTGGCCGGCAAGGTGCGCGAGATAAAGAAGAGCTATGAGCGCAACCGGGTGATTGTGGAGTTTGAAGGGGACGCGGGGTTTCTAAAGAGCGATGAGATTGCGGAGGCGAAGAACTACTCCGGCCACGCGGAGATAAGGCTGAAGGAACACGGGAACGCGCAGAAGCTGCTGCACGAGGCCGCTGCGATAGCCACGATTTACCGGTTCGAGCTGGTTGAGCCCTCGCTTGAGGAGATATTTATCAAGACGGTTGGAGGCAAGTCCGATGCGTAACATTTTTCTCATTGCGCGGCGAGAGTACATGGAGCAGATTCGGAGCCGTGCCTTCAGGCTATCGACCATTGGATTGCCGTTGGTGCTGGCGGCGGTGTTTGGCATCAGCTATCTTTCAACGCTGGGGCTGGGAGCCAACAAGCACATGGCTGTGGCGGCCCAGGACGCGGCGCTGGCCAACGATATTCGCGACAGGCTGATGAGCGGCAAGAATTCAAAGGCGATTGTAGATGTGTTTGCTCCGGCGAAGGCGGAAGATCGGGCGGCGCTGATTGAGCGGACGCGCGAGAAGGCCATCGATGGTTTTTTGTGGATTGAGACTCCTGCCGGGGCAATGCCGACGGCCACTTACTATTCCGCGGCGGCCGGCGACTTTATGGGCACAGAGACTTTGAAGGGCGCGCTCAACGACAGTGTGGTAAGTGAACACCTGACCAGCGGCGGAATGAAACAGGCTGAAGTAGACAAGCTGGTAAAGGGATTGTCGGTTGTTACCTTTCAGGTAAAGAAAACCGGGGCGGTGGTGAAGAGCAACGCCATGGCTTCGTTCTGGAAGGGCTATGTGATGGCGCTTCTGCTGACCATGACCACCATGATCTACGGGCTGAATGTGGCCCGGTCGATTGTGCAGGAGAAGACTTCGCGGGTGTTTGAGGTGATGCTGGCTACGGTGAAGCCGAGCGATATGCTTACCGGGAAGCTGGCCGGATCGGGCGCCGTGGGGCTGACGCAGATTGGGATTTGGCTGGTTGCGGGCGCGGCGATTCTGGTTTCTCCATTGGCGGCCGCAGCCATGAGCGGAAGCTTTGAGATTCACTTTTCGTGGGCTGAGTGCATACTTTTTCCGGTGTACTTCCTGCTGGGCTACCTGCTGTTCAGCTCACTATTCGCGGGGCTGGCCGCATCTTGCGAGACCGAGCAGGAGTTGCAAATGTATATGCCGCTTGCCGCCGCGCCCACATGGCTCAGCTTCTCGCTGATTTTGCTCATCATCAACGATTCGAATTCGTTCTGGTCGGTTGCGGCTTCGTTCTTTCCGCCGTGCGCGCCGATCGTCATGTTCCTGCGCATGGCCTCGGAGACGCCGCCGGCGTGGCAGTTCGCGGTGTCGATCGGCCTGATGATTCTTGGCATCTGGGGCGTGCTCTGGTTCTCATCGCGGCTTTATCGCGTGGGGATTTTGATGTATGGGAAGCGGGCTACACTGCCGGAGCTGTTGCGGTGGTTGCGGTATAGCTAGGCAGCGGTGTTGGCGGGGATAAAATCGGAAGAGTGACCGCCGCAGCCAGTTCACGCTTTACCCTTGTCCAGCGCATTGTGCTGGGGGTTGTTCCGCGCCTGGTGTGGGCTCTGGTTTGGCTGGTAGGGCTGACCTGGCGGTTTGAAGAGATTGCTGAAGAAGGCGTCACACCTCTCAAGTTTGGCCGCGGAGCCGGGGCAGAGATCTTCTGCTTCTGGCACCAGTGCGTGCTGCCTTGCACGTTCTACTTCCGCACCACCGGCGCCATTATTCTTATCAGCCGCAGCTTCGATGGCGAACTGATTACCCGCGTACTGCGCCTGTTTGGCTTCGATGCGGTGCGCGGGTCGAGCTCGCGGGGCGCGCGCGAAGGGTTGCTGGGACTGAAGCAAACCATCGAGAGCGGCAAGCCGGCCATCTTTACCGCCGATGGACCGCGCGGGCCGATTTACCAGACAAAAATGGGGCCCATCAAGCTGGCGCAAATGACTGGCGCGCGGATTGGCGCGTTTCATCTGCAACCGGAGCACGCCTGGAGCATGGGGTCGTGGGACAGGTTTCTTGTGCCCATGCCGTTTACGCGGATTGTGGTGAGTTGGGCGCGATGGACGCATGTGCCAGCCAACCTTGCCGCAGAGGATTTTGAGGGCATGCGGGTGGAGCTGAATGGGGCGCTGGAACGGGCGCGGCTCAGGGCGCTGGAACATTTGAAGAAGGCCCACTTGAAGAAGGCGCAGTCGTGAGCGGGCTGAGGGTTGAGGACTTCGACTTTGAGCTGCCGGCGGAGTTGATTGCGCAGCAGCCTCCGTCGGAACGCGGACAGAGCCGGATGCTGGTTTTGGATCGGGCTGATGGCGGGTTGCGGGACGCGAATTTCGGCGATTTTCCGTCGATGCTGCGGGCTGGGGACTTGCTGGTGCTGAACGATAGCCGCGTAATTCCGGCGCGTCTTTATGCGCGGCGAACGCTGCGGCGGGAGCGCGAAAAGCCGACTGGGCGCATCGAGGTGATGCTGACGGAGCCGGCCGGCGAGAATCAGTGGCGGGCGCTGGTGCGGCCGGGGCGGAAGGTGGCCATGGGGGAGCGGCTGATTCTTCCTGGGCCATCGGGCGCGGTGGAACTTGAGGCGGAGGTGATGGAGCGCGGGCAGTTTGGCGATCGGCTGCTGCGCTTTGAACCGGTGGAGGATTTCTTTGCCGTGCTCGATCGCATTGGACACATGCCGCTGCCGCCTTACATTCGGCGCGACGATGCGGATGCCGATCGGGAGCGCTACCAGACGGTTTTCTCTCGCGAGCGTGGCTCGGTGGCTGCGCCTACGGCGGGGCTGCACTTTACGCCGCAGGTTTTGGAGGCGCTGGTTGGGCGCGGCGTTGAGGTTGCGCGGATTACGCTGCATGTGGGGCTGGGCACCTTTGCGCCGCTGCGCGTGGAGCGGCTCGCGGATGTGCACCTGCACCGCGAGCGCTACACGCTGACGGAGGCGACGGCGGAGGCTGTGAATTTAGCGGTTCGCGAAGGACGACGCATTGTCGCGGTGGGGACAACCGTGGTGCGAACGCTGGAGCAATGCGCGTTGCAGGCGGGCGGCGGGGAACTGACGGCGCACTCGGGCGAGACGGAGATATTCATTTCGCCGGGGTTCGAGTTTCGGCTGGTGGG
>Ga0302319_10021154_pt1 | contig 11725 bp, 13 predicted proteins | sample Bog_T0_2_FD_203319 | JGI IMG/M metagenome (GOLD analysis project Ga0302319, IMG submission 203319) | Peat permafrost microbial communities from Stordalen Mire near Abisko, Sweden - Bog_T0_2 | ecosystem: Environmental > Terrestrial > Soil > Wetlands > Peat | place: Sweden: Abisko, Stordalen Mire...
TAATGCCGAAGATCAATCTCTCTCACTTCGAAGCCGCTTTTCTGTTCTCGCTGTTCTCGTCCGTCGTGATGGGCATCACCACGAAAAAGACCAATCCCGAACGCCTTCATTACGGAGCTTACTGCTTCGGCTGCTTCCTGCTGGCGTTATTCGGAATCGGCTGGGTGATGCGCCTGGGCCACGGATAACCTCTTCACAGCCTGTTTTTCAGAACCATGATCGGGGCGAACGAAGCACCGGCCGGCTTTTCATCCTGTATATTCGCCGCGAAGACGAATTCATTGCCCGCTACAGTTCCGCCGGTGACTCCCTCGAACAGGGTGTTGCCGCGCTCCAATACTTTCCAGCGTTCAATCGCCTTGAGATCCCGGCTTAGATCCAGCCGAATCACACGAGGCGCCATCGAGCTGTTCTGGATCGCAATCAGGCTGCGTCCGTATGTATAAAGGCCATCGACCAAAGCCAGGCACAGTCCCGCGGGATGCCTCAGGGCCTCCCGGGTCCCGGTTTTGACATCCACGACTGAGATCCCATCGGGATAGTTCGAAACATACAGAGTTGCGCCATCGCGCGAGATCGCGATGCCGTTGGCAAAGCGGAATTTCAGGCCCGGCAGAAAGCGCTCCAGCCCGGGAGCCCCGGGCCGCAATTTCCATATCGCGCTACCCTGTGTGTCGGTAGCAAACACATCGCCGTTCGCGGCTAATGCGATGTCGTTCAACTGATGCCCTTTGCCCGGCACAACGTACTTATGTCTGAGCTTGCCCGACGGAATCTCGAACTCCACCAGCGCCGATTCCCCGCTCGAATTCGAAACCGCCCATAACCGCCCGCCGGAGATCTTAACCCCAAGCACGCTTCCCAAACCTTCGGCGAACCGCTCGCAAAGCCCGTTCTCGTCGCAGCGAACAATTACGCCCTTTCGCATGCTCCCGAAATAAAAACTCCGGGACGCCGGATCGTAAGCCTCGCTCTCCGGAGTCAAATCCCCTTCTTCGATTCGAAACGCCTCATGGCTCGTAGCGACGAGCCCGATCGATGCGCGGGTTCGTTGCAGAACAGCTTCGAATTCCCGCGTGCCATGCAGCGCCTTGTAGAGCGGGTCCCGCGACGCGTCAAGCCCCACACCCAGGTCCGCGATCTTCGTCAGCCATTGAATGGTCTCGGGATATTGTTGCCCGGCAGCCCACGTCCGGGCCAGTTCATTCATCACCCAACAGCTGTCCGGCGATTCCGCAAGCTCTTTCTCAACCCGCGCCACTTCGGCTCGAAACAAAGGCGAGTCGCTCGGCGACAACGTCCCCGAAGGCGGTAATTGGGCGAACCCTGAAACCACGAGGAATCCAATGACCGAGATTCGCACAGGATGGCTTATCAGGTTAGCCCCCGCCGTGCTCTTCCCGTTCCTTCTTCTCGTATTCCACCGCGGCCACCTGTTCGTCTTTACGCTGGCCGCTGGTCTTGTACCGAGCCCGAGCCTTCTGAAGGTGCGACTCGCGGGTGCCGTCCGAATCGACCGCGAAGGCTGAAAGCAACTTCTCCACATCCGGGCTTGCGCACGAAGGGCAGGCCGGAGCCGGCGAGGCGCGCAGGATCAGCAACTCAAATTCTTCGGAGCAATGCGTGCAACGATACTCGTAAATCGGCATCTCTGGGGGTATCTTAACAGGATGAAGATCATGCTCGCATTAGTGGTTGTGGCCGTGTCGGCTTTGGCCGCTGGCAACACCGAGAAGGACGTCCTGACCGCCGTCGAAGCCTGGAAGCAGGCAGCCCTGAAAGGCGACGCGCCGGCGCTCGGCAGGCTCTATCACGACGGCCTCCTGTACACCCACTCAAACGGCATGACTCAGAACAAAGCCGTGGCGATCGCCGCCGAAACCAGCGCGACCGGCGTTTACAAAGGGGTGGAAATGCGCGACCTCGACCTTCACGTCTACGGCGATACGGCGATCCTCGAATACAAACTCGACCTTACCCATTTCGCCGGAGACACCGCACACCTGCACGAGATCATGGTCTGGCTGAAGTCCCCGCAGGGCTGGCAGTTAGTCGCGAGGCATGCAACAAAACTCCCGTAGCCAGTTCACCTGACCTCGATGATGGTTTTCTCGACAAACCGCATGTAGCCGGCCGATTGGTTCATAGCCGCCGCGCCGAGCTTCGCGCCCTCCATCGACCGAGCCGTAACGCTCAGGCCCAAACGGGTATCGAAAATGATGTATCGTTTTACTTCCATTGTCAGTCGCCTTCTGAACGATTATCGACAGATTCACGGGGCTTGAATAGGGCGAGGCTCATGACTGAGTACCGGTACTTCACGGTGGCCTCGTCGGCAGGTCAACGGTTGATATACTGAAGTTTCCTGCCTTTGTGGGCTCGTAGCTCAGTTGGTTAGAGCGCTTCCTTGACACGGAAGAGGTCGGAAGTTCGAGTCTTCTCGAGCCCACCATATTTCTCAAACAGATACGCGAGGAACAGCGATTCGCCCCGTAGCACCTGCGTAACACTTCGCATCATGAAACCTTCCCTTCGGGTGTCATGGCCGCCAGATTTGGGGCGCTCTTGATCCGGTCCATGATCTGAGCGACGTGCTCACGTTCGCGTGCTTCGTCGTTCTGGGTGTACAGGAATGTCATATCGAGCGAAGCGTGGCCGGCAGCCTTCTGCGCTTCGATCGGTGTGGCGCCGGCATGCTGCCGCCATGTCACATTGAGGCGCCTGAAAGTGTGCATGCCGAAGCCAGTGTGATAGATCCCGGCAGCTTCGGCAGCAGGCCGCCAGACGTGCTGCTGTAAATCCCGGTCATCTGGCGGGTTCCCATCTTCACGCTGAAAGATAAAATCGTCCGGACCCTTACTGCCAGCCCAAGCCAACAATTCGGCAGCGAGCGAGCCGATTTGACGCGTCCGCTTCGAGCTTTCGCTCTTGGGCTCATCAATATCACCCCGATACCAGCGCCGCTCTACACGCAGCGTCTCCCCCTTGCGATCGATGTCAGCGGAATGAAGCCCGAGCACCTCCGAAACCCGTAATCCGGCAACGGCCGCGGTGATTACGATAAGCCGCGCTCCGTCAGCGCTGATGATAGCGGTGTCCGGAATTGCCTCAAGAAACTTTCGAAAGTCATCCGGAGCCGGTATCCGCCTCGCGCGTACCATTTTCTTCCTGCCGACCTCGACGCCTTCACACGGGTTGCGGCCGTCCCACAGGTTCCATTCCGCGGCTTTGGTGAAGACTGCGGAGAGCAGATTGCGAAGGTCGGTTCTCGTCGACCAACTCAGACCCTCGCTCCCTGTGCTGGGCTGCGCCTTCTGGTTGAGCCATGCCTCGATAGCCGGTCTGGTGATGTCGCAGAGCATTATGTCGCCGAACGTTGGGACGACGTGGTTGCGGAGGAGCGTTCGATATTTCGCTTGCGTTGCCGAGCCGAGCTGCGGGATACGCGCATCTTCGAATTTCTCAGCCAGATCGCCGAACCTGATCTGCGACTGGATGATGGACTTGCCGGCATTGATCGGCGCGAGAATCTGTTGTTTTTGGGCCTTTGCTTTGCCGAGGCTGGTCTCATCGCAGAAGCCCAGAAAAAATGATTGCCGCTTTCGTTTCAGTCCCTTCGGCGTGACCACTGGAACGCTCGCCAACACGTAATAGAAGGGTCGCTTGACGTCGGACCGCTTCAGAATCTTCGGGTCCTGGTATCTTTGGTTCATCGCTCCCTCGCCCTGATTGAGGATACGATGAATTATATCGACCGCCGACGCCTCTCCGGTGCCACTATTCGCGGCCCGTGTGGGTGTTTCGGCTTTCATCTTCGCGATCCCGAGAGACTGTTCAGCACCGCTCGTCGTCCACCAATAAATAAGGGAATGGCGGCCGAATTTCCGAACACCTACAGGCTACGCATCGTCGAAACCCCATGCGCATTCGACGCCATCCCGAACCAGGCCCTGCCGAACCTGCTTCAACTGGTGACCGTCTCGCAACGCCGTAATCTGAGCCCGGGGCGCATGACCGGCCGAGCTTCGATTGAGATCCCGCGTTTATGAGGTTCGACAATGGACCGGCGCTGGCGTTGCCCGGCGCCACAAGGCGCTCGCGCCCTTTCCCCCGGCAGTTTCTGCAGCGCGGGTTCAGTTCGAGGATGGTCGCTTATTGGCCATCCCGCTCGCAATAGGGCGGAAACAGTTCCGAGCACGTCGTGCACCCTATTTGCACCCTGTTTGCACCCAAAATGCACCCTGACGCGGCGGCACAAATGCTACGTGCGCCCTGTTTGCACCCAGAATGCAACCCTGCGTGGGCTGGCCTGCACCCAATATGCACCCAAAATGCAACCACGACAGCGAAACCCGGCAGCCAGCACGAGGCATTCGGCAGCAAAGCACTGGTAGTGGAACATAAAGGGTTGTCGGACTTCGTGCTGTGGTTTTGGTTCCTAACCTACTGAGATTGATTTACTTCTCGTGGGCGACAGTATCCTGGTGTTGTCGCCCAGGTGTCCGACCTCAAGATTTCCGCAACTTTCCTGTTCGAAAATGCCTTTCTGGCCCCCTACTATCTGGAGGGCTTTCTCAATGCCGAAGCGAGCAGTGCGAATTCAGCCGGACCTGGATCGGCGCATGCAAAGTGCGGCGAAGGACCAAGGTTACCGTTCGTCGAGCGCCTTTATTCGAGCTGCGATTGAAGGCGCACTGAAATCAAGCGGCGAGCATGGAAGATCGGAAGAGATGATGGCGGCGAGCTTCGACCGTCTTTCCAGGGAAATGCGGCGCATGCTCCGTGGTCAACAGGCTTTGTTTACCCTGGTGGACGCGTTGACGAAGGCGTTTCTGACATGTGTACCCGAGCCGCCCGATGAGGCGCGAGCGCATTCGATCGCACTTGCACGAGACCGATATGCGCGATTAATGAGGACCGCTGCCTCCAGCATGGAACGGGAGTCTCGGTCAGCCATGCAAGGTCTGATCGGGGGAGACGATGAATGAGGAAGGCCGCGAGTTCCGGCTCCGTCCGCGCAAGCCGAAGGTTTCGAGGACTTCGTCCGATCACATCGCGTTGAACTCGGGATTCAGAATGTTGATGCACTATGTTCGTCAGAGTCGTGGATCATCTGGGAATGGATCTTCAGGCGGCAAACGCGGCTTTCCGCACCGCCAGCGCTGTGCCGTCCGAATCACATACACCAGGAACACGACGCGCGGGCAGTGGCGTGCCCATGGTAGATATCTGGAGCGAGAGAGCGCTGCTGGCCGCGAGGCGGGATTCAGCGCGAGCGAAACTGGCGTGGATGTCTCGACTCGACTGCAGGAATGGCAGGCGGGCAAAGACGAGCTCTTCTGGAAGTTCATTATCTCTCCCGAGTTCGGAGACCGCGCCGATCTGCAACGCCTCACGCGAGACGTTATGGAGCAAGTTGAGGCGGATCTCAGCGGCCCGCTCGAATGGGTTGCCGTCGTGCATCGTAATACCGAGCATCCGCATGCACACGTCGCACTCAGGGGCATTGCTGGCGACGGAAAGACTCTCCGTTTAAGCCGGGACTTCGTAAAGCGCGGCGTACGCGAAGTCGCGGAAGAATTCTGCACGCGGCAGATGGGCTTTCGAACTACGCTCGATGCGGCTGAGGCGGAGCGCCGGGAGATCGGTGAAATGAGATTTACATCTCTGGACCGCACGATCCTTCGGAGTGCGCAGGCTGGCGAGAAAGGTTTAACTTTTGCCGAGTCGAGCGGAAAGCCACACATTACCGCACGCCTTGCGGTCTTATCGCGTATGGGCCTTGCCGGAAAAAGTGAATCCGGATGGGTCTTGCGGTCCGATCTTGAGCAGGTGCTCCGCGCGATGCAGCGCTCCCGAGATCGGCAGAAGACTCTGTTTGCACAGGGAGAGCCGGTCTCAGATAAGCGCCTCGCCATTGAGGTTGTGGACTGGGGGCGCACGTCATCAATCGAGGGGCGAGTACTTATGCACGGAGAGGATGAGCAGTCGGGGAGAAGATTCCTGATGCTGGAAGCCACATCAGCGAGGGTTCTGCATATCGACTACACCCCGGAGATGGATGACATGCGCAGCTGTGGCGGATTGAAGACGAATTCATTTGCCCGGTTCCGAAAGCTTTCAGTGCGCGACCGTCTCAGAATCGAGGTCGAGGACCTCGGTTCCGCAGAAGCTGTACTGAATAACCGCCGCTTGCTTCGGGAAAAAGTCCGTGAACTCCGTGGGGCGGGACTTGAACCAACGGAGGATGGCTGGGGCGGCTGGCTGGGCAGATTCCAGAGAGCGCTTTGCGAAGCCGGTATGGAAACGGCTCTCGGCCAAAGTGAACAAAAGGCAGGCAAAGAGAGAAGTCGGCGGTCACGATCAATGGAACGATGAGCCAGCATGTGACTCGGTTTTACTCGCCACCCCTGCGACAATTTGTCGCACCGACAAGAGCGACGAATTGCGGTCTCATAGTTTCAAGGTGCTGTAATCCGCACCCGCGCCAGCCTCCGACGAGAACGGATACGATTTACGCCGGGTGACGCGTTCCTCGTGTTGAACGCCGATCAGCGCGATATCGTGCTCAATAAGATCCGCGCCCCGTCACGCTGGCGGCCCAAACGACCAACCAAGCTAAGGAGTTTCCTATGAAAACAGACTTTTTCCGGTTCCGCTATTTGCTCGCTGTGGTCCTCGTCGCAGGTGCTTTTGCGACGCTGGCCCTCGCCCACAATAAACTCATGAAGACCGAGCCGGCCGACGGCGCGGTACTCAAAACCTCGCCTGCCCACGTCGAGATGTGGTTCGCCGAGAAACCCGATCCGGCGCTCAGCAAGATTTCGGTCAAGGGGCCGGCCGGCACCGTTGAGACGGGCGCCACGCGCGGAACCGACAAGACGCTGCTTGCCGATGTTAAAGGCACGCTGGCCGATGGGAAGTACACGGTCAACTGGCAGACTTCGGGCGACGACGGACACGTATCGAAGGGTGAATTCGGTTTCAGCGTGCAGGCGCATTAGAAGCAGGTGCCGGATTCGGCGTTGTTATTGGAAGGCGGCGCAAAAGCATTCGTTTATGCGTCTATTCTTGTGGCCATCGGGGCCAGCACAGTGCACTGGCTACTATTGCAGCGAGCGGCGGCAGACCTGGGCACCGAACGCGTTGCGGCACTGGATCATTCGCTCGCGCGCGTTGGGCTTGTCGCAGCCTGCGCCGCGTTCGTTTCCACGCTCCTGAGGGTTTGGGCCCACACTGTGGCAGCTTTTGGCTTCGAGGGCTCGCGATCATGGGACGCCCTCATGCTTGTCGCGCTCCGCAGCCGCTGGGGTCAGAACTGGAAGGTGCAGTTAACGGCGTCGGCGGTCTGCATGATCGCCGGCGCAGCGACTTTGCGGAGCAGGCGGTTCTGGCCGTTAGCCACACTCTCGACAGTGGTTTTCGCTGCGTCAATCCCGTTGCTGGGCCATGCGGCGGGTAACGGGCCTCGCATCGCCGTGCATGTGGCGCACATTCTCGCAGCGGGTGGGTGGCTTGGGTCGTTGTCGGTTGTCATGCTGATAACGATTCGTACCCCCCAGCAAGTTCGTTTTCTGATCCTGCACCGATTTTCGGCTCTTGCGCTGCCTGGCGCGGCTACCGTGGTCGCCGCCGGTCTCGTCGCGTCGTGGCTTTATGTCGGCGATATTTCGAATCTATGGCTCACGGACTATGGCCGCGTTCTGGCTCTGAAGGCTGCGTTGGTTTGCGGTGTTCTGGTTTGCGGCTATATCAACTGGCAGCGTCTTCGGAAATTACATGGGGAAAGCGCCTCATTTTTCATTCTGACTGAGGTGGCGCTGGCTGTCTCGGTCGTGATCGTCACCGGGTACCTTACAGAAATCGCACATCCCTGACTCTCCAACGGTGACTGGAAAACATGGTCGAATTGCCACCTGGCAGGTCACGTTTCGCCGTTGTCTGCCAGGATATCGTTAGCTCTTATGGCGGACCTTGCCCGAATCGGCGTAGCAATCGACCAGGACCTGCTCGATAAGTTCGACAGGCTTATAGAAAAGCGGGGCTATACGAATCGCTCCGAAGCGTTTCGCGATCTGATCCGGAACGAACTCATCGAAGAGATTCAGGAGAATTCAAATGTGGAGATGTTCGGCACCGTGACGCTGGTGTACGACCACCATGTCCGCCTGCTCACAGACAAGCTGACGGAACTTCAGCATCAGTACCACTCGGCGGTTATTTCGTCACTGCATGTGCATCTGGATCACGACAACTGCCTGGAGGTGATCCTGGTGCGGGGCAAAGCGTCCCTGGTTCAAAAGCTCGCTAATGGTCTGATTGCGATCAAGGGGGTTAAGCATGGGCGTTTCACGGCCACCACGCCCCACGGATAGCCCGAGCCGCTATTTCGTTCCGAAGGTGTAACGCAAGCCTACGCGCACCTGAAACGGTTCGACGGGGTGGAAAACGTCTGTGAATGCCGAATCCCCCGTCGGCGTTATCTGTGACGTGTAGGCATAGTCGATGTCGTGATCTTTGCGGTTCAGCAGGTTCAGCATTTCTATCGAAACTCGCCAGGTCCGGTTGATCTTATAGCCCACTTCTGCGTTGAGCAACGCGGTTGAGTTGGAACGGTAGATTGCGTCGGACGTTAAATTGCGCGGGCCAAAGTAGCGGAGGCGCAGGCTGCCTGAAAAACGTTTCAGATCGTGAACAGTGACGCCCGAGGAAACCACCCAACCTACCGCTTCGGGTACCCATTTACCGCCGGGGCTACCAGGCGCCGCATCGCCATCGTCTATTGTGGTGAACCGGGCTCGGGAGTCGGCAAGGTCAAAATCGAGAGCCAGGTGTTCGGTTGGCGTGTAGTAGTTCGCCCATTCGACGCCATAACGGTCGCTCGGCTGCTGCGAAGCAACCGTGCCTCCGGTATCGCCATCCTGCTGCAGTTCCGACGCGCTGCGGAGATACCAGAGTGAAAACGTGCTTTGCAGATGGTGGGCGGCCGTGGTGCGGACCCCAATTTCCGCCCCTTTGGTGGGGACGAGTGCGGGGATTCTCGAAGTGGCCGTGGGAAACGGATTGTCGGGTGAAATCGGTTCGAGCGTCTGCGTAGCTCCCCGCGCGTCGTTGCTGTGAAAACTGAATCCGCCCTGTAAGTAGAGCTCAGTCTTCGCCCAGGGGCCGAATATCAGGCTTAATTTGGGGCTGGGCAGGAACTTAGTGGCCATGCCGGAATTGGCGGCGGCAAAGTTGAGAACCGGAGCGCCCGGTAACTCCGTGGCGACGTAACTCGGAGTCAGGCTGGTGACGTTATAGATCGCTTCGTCGCCGCGGATAGCCACGACCGTGCGGAACTTGTCGGCCCACTGAATCCTGTTTTCCGCATAGAAACCGATCATGGTGTCGGTGAATCGATTGACATCGGTGGACGCGGGCAGGATCGCCGTCAGATTCGGATTGGCATCGCAGGCGTCGATGGGGTCGTCATTGCATGCGTTGACATCGTTCTTGTCCGTGCGCTCACGATTGTCTGTTCGGTAAAGGCCGTTGTGAACCCAGTCGTTGCGGAACTGGACTCCGAAGGTATTTTCTACCTTTCGGCCAAGCCACTGGCTCGAAATTGTGTGATGCGCGTCCACGCCAAACACCCAGCGCTTGTCCTGCTGTTCGAACTGATCGCCTTTAACGGGGTCGTCGAGGTAGTAAGTGAAATCGGAGAACAAGTCGAGGTCGTAATAAAAACCGTAGACCGTGATCTTCGTCTTCGAGTTTCCGTGTTCGCGGTGCCACTCTGCCTGTAGACTGTACCGCTGTGAATGGCCCCCGTCGGTCGGGTTCAGTGCGCCGAAGAAACCGACAAGAGGCGTTGCAGTAACTGGGATCTGATCGCTCGAATTCCATTTCCCGTGGTAGCCGCGGGCCGTGATGCTGAATCCTTTGGCTTCGTCGCCCTGGCTGTAAGTCAGCAGGCCGTTGAATTTGGCATATCCGTCCGGATTTTTCCATGGCCCATCGTCGTAATACGCTTCTCCGCCATACAGCAAACTGCCTTTCCCGAGCTTTTGCGATACGCCGAACACGGCGCGCCCATAGCCATTCATCCCGCCTTCTACCTGAAGGAAGTTCTCGGGTAGTGTCTTAAAGAACTGAAGATGGGCCGATCCCGCGGAGCCAAAGTTGCCGACATCGGCGGAGTAAGGTCCCTTCTCATAATTCACCCGCTGCACCAGTTCGGGGATCACGGTGTTCATGTCAGCGTAGCCTTCACCGTGCGCGTGTGACGGAAGGTTCAGCGGCATATCATCGATGAAGACGGCGAAGTCAGTGCCGTGGTCGAGGTTGAAGCCACGAAGAAAATACTGGTTTGCTTTTCCTCCTCCGGCATGTTGTGTGATGATGACACCGGGAACCGTCTCAAGAACTTCTCCCGAACGAAGAATGGGGCGCTCCTGGAGTTCTTTTGCTCCCACAGTTCCCTGGGTAGCGGAATTGGCAATTCCCGTGAGGTCATCCTCCCGGCCCTGCACGTTCATCGTGGTGCTCACGGCACTTACAGGCAGGGAGATGCGTAACGATACCGTCGTATCAGGGTTCCCTATGGTGACGGAGATTTCTTTGGTTTCAAAACCGCGATCGGATACCACAAGTCGATAATCGCCTGCCGACAGTCCGGAGATAATGAAGGAGCCGTTCGCGTCCGACTGAGTCGACATTGGCGGGGTGGCGTTGACGCCCAGAACCTGCACGGCAGCGCCGGTGATCGCCGAGCCGGACGTGTCAACGACCGTTCCCAACAGTTGGGGCGGCTTCGCGATAACGTTATGAACCCGCAATCGCAGTTCCTGCGACAGTTCGCCTGAGGCAAGCGTCTGCCGGAAGTAGGCAATGGACGGCCCGGAAACGGTCAGATTTATCGCCTCGACCGGCATGCGGAGCAAAAAGTTGCCCTGGTTGTCCGTGATCGCCGTGGTCTGCGCATGCTGCGACTGGGCGGAAACGGTCGCGCCGACGATAGCGACGGAGTTTTCATTCACGACGGTGCCACTCACAACTCGCATGTCATCCATTGGCCAAGCGAAAGAGGCAGAGAGCAAGGCTATCAACAATCGAAACATCGAATCCTCCATTCGTGTTACAAACTCTCAAGATGTGCTACGCCCTTAAAGGCAAATCGTATCACGATCTTTCATAGTGTGTTACGGCGAGAAGTTGTGGATGGATTTGTTTCAGTCGAAAATTTGTGGGTGCGCGGCCGCTCCAGTATCCGTCCCCGCCGAAAGCTCGCAATGACGCCGCAACGTTTTACGCGGGAGACCTTATTCCCAATCTGTATCTGGGAATAATTCCGTTGCACATTGCCGCGGCAACAGCCTCAGGCGTTTGCGCTGGCGCGACAGGAAACCCCACAACATGAAAAGGCTCAGGCACAGAAATGCAATGGGCACCGTAGTCAGGACCGTAGCTTTCGCTCCTTCGGGTTCCGCGAGGATTCGCTGTCCATATTCCTGAATGAAGGAATCCTTGATTTGCCGATCCGATTTTCCAGCCCGCATCAGGGCGACTACTTCCAGGCGCGCCTTGTCCGCTGCGGGGGAGTCGTGCACATCCACAGGCTGACTCCAGCAGCACGGCGCAATGAAGCCGCGGCAGAGACGGTGATAGCGTTCTTTCTCCTGGGCATTGAGCCCGGCATCCGGGAGCACGGAAGCCGCCGTGGCCCAGCAGAACAAAAGAAGGGAAA
>Ga0302319_10021155_pt1 | contig 11725 bp, 10 predicted proteins | sample Bog_T0_2_FD_203319 | JGI IMG/M metagenome (GOLD analysis project Ga0302319, IMG submission 203319) | Peat permafrost microbial communities from Stordalen Mire near Abisko, Sweden - Bog_T0_2 | ecosystem: Environmental > Terrestrial > Soil > Wetlands > Peat | place: Sweden: Abisko, Stordalen Mire...
CGAAGAAGACCGCGTCTCCGAAGGGCTCGACCCCTCCGGCCGCATCGGCCAGCCAGTAGCCGCCCCCGTCGGGGGTGGCGGCGATGCCCACGACCAGGCCGGTCAGTCGCTGGGGGGCGTCGGACGCCGCCACCACCAGGGAGAGCGCCACCTCGGCGGAGTCGCCTGCCGCATCGACCACGCGGACGAGTGCCCTCGACAGACCGGCAGCCGTGGGAACGCCGGAGATGGTCCCGTTGGTGGGATCGAGGGTGAGCCCGGCCGGGAGCGCCCCCGAACTCACCGACCACGTGTAGGTCGGGTCACCTCCGCTGGCGGACAGCGATGCCGAGTAGGCCTGGCCCTCGGTGGCCGTGGTGACCGCGGAGTCGGTCACCGACAGCTGTGGGCTCGACGGGCCGGTGGAGTCGGCATAGACGGCGCCCAGTTGGGCCAGCGTCGGCCCGCTGGGATCCGTGCCGTCGTTGGGGCTGAGCTGGGTCTCGCCCATCCAGTCGAAGATGTAGAAGTCGAGCGCCTGGGCCCTCGACGCCGACAGCTCCAGGTCGGCCAGGTCGCCGTCACCGGTGTTCTCCCCCCCCAGCCGGATGGACGTTCCGGCCACCAGATGGGCCAGATAGTCGGCGGGATCCTCGAGCTGGAGGGTCGGCAGCACGGTCTGGGCGTCCAGGTAGGTCGTGTAGGCGACCGAGTCGGACGGGTCGGGCAGATTGTTGAGCAGGTCCGCCCAGTCGAGGCCCTCGTTGTACTCGTCCACGACGGGGTGGGGTGCGAGCAGGGCCGCCTCCTCGGTGGCGGCACCTCCGGGACGCTGTCCCCATCCGGGCAGCAGGACCAGGATCCGGGTGTCGAAGTCCTCCTCGAGCTGGGAGTTGAGCCAGACCCCGTAGCTCACGACGTTCTCGTTGTACTGGGTGAGGAATGCCGTGGCCTGGGCTGTCGACCCGGTGCCGGGCTTCCACCCCTTGGCCGAGGCGGGCAGGGTGGCCTGGCTGGAGGCGTCGTAGCCCCAGAAGCAGTTGGTGTGGCCGTCGTAGGAGGGAGCGGGATACCGGAGCTCACCGAGCGGGCCGCCCCCCTCGCGGACGGCGATGATCGATCCCGGCGTGATCTCGGTTCCCAGCCAGGCCAGATACGCCCCTTGGGCCGCCTGGACGGCCGGGTCGGTGAAGCCGTTGACCACGTCGTCTCCCGATGCCGGCGCACCGGAGTAGACGTCGCCGTACTGGTCCACGAAGCGTGGGCCCGCGCCCAGCGTGGTGGCCCAGGCCGGCGCGTACTGGAGCCCGACGTCGAGGACCACCTCGAGCCCGTCCGCCCGGGCCGCATCGATCTGCTGCTGGATGCCCTCGCTGAACTGCGAGCCATCGATGTAGGCAGCGCTGAAGACGCCCTGGGTGGGTTCGGCACTGGCCCAGCTGGCCTGCACGGTGACGGCCCGGACGCCCGCCGCCTGCTCGGCCGTGTAGTTCGGCTGGGTGGCGCCGAGCAGTCCGAGGACGGGTCCCGAGCCTGCGTGGGGCGACACCGCGGCACGGGTGCGGGCGTCGGCGGGGTGCGCGCACAGGACGCCGCACGCCACCACGGCGACCAGGGTGCTGACGAGCAGCCGGGCGGGACCGGCGGGCGCCCTGCCCGGCGCGGTCAGACGCAACGAAGACCACCGGCCATAGCGGCTTATCGGAACGCTCGGCCCCGAAGTTGAGCGACTTTCCGACCGGGGCTGTCGACGCCGTCAGGTGGGGCGGCACTCGTCGGGTGCCGGTGGTGCGAACTCCGCCAACCAGCGGGCCACATCGTCGCCCGTGACCTCGACGGGTCGGATGGGGGTGGCGCCCACGCTGGCCAGCAGTTCGTCGCACTTGGGCTCGAAGGACACCCCGAAGACCGGGCGACCCACCGCCAGGCCGAAGATCTGGGCGTGCAGGCGCATGGCGATCACCGCGGTGCACCGCTGGATGACTCCCAGCATGACCGAGGGGTGGAGCCCCGGCCCGACGAAACGGACCCGGTCCCCCTCGACCATGGCGGCCTGGAGCTGACGACCGAGGTCGAGGTCGGTGAGGTCGTGACCGAGCTGGTAGTCACCCTTGTCCGAAAAGGACATGAACAGGACCTCGCACGGGCGGCCCTCGGCCCACCGGTCGAGGCCGGAGGCCACGCCGGCCAGACAGCGGCGGAGCGCATCGGGGCCGGCGCCCGGTTTGAGTGCGACCGCGATCAAGGGTCCGCTCCCCTCGACACCGGCGGCCGAGAGGGCGGCGTCGACCGCGTCGGCATCGGCGGGCTCCAGCTCCCAGGCCGGGTCCCGCACCAGGGTGACCCGGGGCCCGCCCCCCAGGGCGTCGACCGATGCCTGATCACGTGCCGAGGCGTGCCGGGAGCGGCGGACCACCTGGCGCAGGGCCCAGGCGACGGGGACGGGCATGTCCGGGTACGCGCCCACCGATCGCAGTTCGATCTCCTTGCCGAGCGCCCGGGCCACCAGGAGCACGAACGGGAGGCAGGCGACGAGGGGGGGAATGCCCCGGCCGAACATCCCGCCGCCCCCGATGACCACGGTGTCGCACCGGTAGAACTCGACCAGGGCCTGTCTGGACACCATGGTCACCGAGGTCACCTCGGGCACCAGCTCGGTGATGCGGGCCGGGTTCCGGCTGAGCACGGTGACCGGTCCGTGCTCGAGCGCCCTCGGGGCCATCAGGGTGAGGATGGCGTCGTCCCCGATGTTCCCGTTCCCGTAGTTGCCGATGAGGAGGACGCGCTCGGTCCGGTCGGTCGCCTCGGGATCGTCCACCCGGCGCACGATCAGGACGTCAACCAGACGGCTGCTCCCTCGCCGAGCAGGTTGAAGGTGGGGCCGTCGGGATCCTGGCCGATGGTGGACGCCTCGAGTTGTGCCTCGTCCATCCATTCCACGATGACGAATCCGAGCGCCTCGGCGCGTTGGAAGCACAGCCGCATGGTGGTGAACGTCCCGTTGCCGGTGTTCTCGCCGCCCAGTTTGATCGACGTTCCGGCGACCAGCGACGCCAGGTAGTCGGCCGGGTCCTCGAGCTGGATGGTCGGCAGGTAGGTGGCGGCGTCGAGGTAGGTGGTGTAGGCGACCGAGTGGGTGGGATCGGGAAGGGAGTCGAGGAGGTCCGTCCAGTCGAGTCCCTCGTTGAACTCGGGCATGTTCAGCGTGAGGAGGCTGGCCTCCTCCTCGGCCGCGCCCCCCGGACGCTCGCCCCATCCGGGCAGCATCACCAGCTCGGTCGAGGCGAAGTCCGCCTTCAACTGGGCGTTCAGCCAGATCCCGTAGCCGTCGAGGTCGGCGTTGTAGGCGTCGAGGAACGCGGTGGCCTGGGCGACGGTGCCCGTGCCGGGGACCCACCCGGGCACCGGAGCGCTCGCCCGGGAGCTGGCGTCGTAGGCCCAGTAGCAGTTGGTGTGGCCGTCGTAGTCGGGACCGGGGTAGCGGAGCTCGCCGAGGGGCCCGCCGCCCTGACGGACGGCGATGACGGATCCGATGGGGAGATGGGCGCCCAGCCAGGCCAGGTAGGTCCCCTCGGCGGACCGGACCGAGGGGTCGGTCACTGCGTTGGCCACGTCGTTGCCCGAGTCGCCGGCCCCGGTGAAGACATCGCCGTACTGGTCCTCGAATTGGGTCCCACCCGGCAGCGAGAAGACCCACGCCGGTGGGTACTGCAGTCCCGGATCCAGGACGACATCGAGTCCGGCCGCCCGGGCCGACGTCATCTCCTTTTCCATGCTCTGCAGGTAGGTCAGGTCGAAGGTGCCGGGCGACGGCTCGCTGTCGCCCCAGCCGACGGTGATGGCCACCGAATCGATGCCGGCGGCCCGCTCACCCGTGAAGTGCGTACCGGTGACGCCGAGGACGCCGAGCACCGGCGTGGTGATCATGCCGCCGGACTCCGCGATCCGCCCGGGTCGATGGGCGGAGGTCCGGTCCGCCCCGAGGACGACGGCGGTACCGGTGGCGGCGATGAGGGCGAGCATGACGACAATGGAGGCGACCGGGTGGCGGTGGCCGGACGTGTCCCCGTTCAAGGAGTCGACCTGCGTCTCAACGGGGAGGACAGCGAGTCATGGTCCCCCCATCGGCACGACCGATCGGGGTCTTGAGGGGAAGTCACCGCGTGTCGCCTCCTTGGCCCGGCTCGGCCCGTCACCATCGATCTTCGTCCATCCGGGTAACCGTGCCGTTGACGGGACATGAATCTTTGGCAACGCCGCATCCGGCCGGGCGGCCCGACAGCGCCCGGCCGGCGGTGGCAGACTGCACGCGGCCAGGGGCCGGCGACCGGAGGAGGGCGACCATCATGGACGGCTACGTGCTGACGCTCGAGCGTCTGATCCGGGCCTCGCCCGAGGCGATCTTCGACGTGCTGGCCGACCCGGCGAAGCACGCCCTCATCGACGGCTCGGGCATGGTGCAGGGGACCAGCGGGGCCCCATCGACCCGGCTGGCCCTCGGGACCACGTTCGGCATGTCCATGAAGCTGGGCATGCGCTACTCGACGGCCAGCACGGTGGTCGAGTTCGAGGAGAACCGGCGGATCGCCTGGCAGACGGGACCGAAGGGTCGGCTCGGGGCCTACGTGGCCGGTCGTATCTGGCGCTACGAACTGGAGCCCGTCGAGGGGGGGACCCTGGTCCACGAGACCTGGGACATCACCCCCGACCACCAGCGGGTCCTGCTCAAGCTGGGTGACATCTGGTCGGGCAAGGTCCGGCGGGACATGGAACTGACGCTGGCCCGACTGGACGCCCTGGTGACCGCGCCGGCCTGATTGGGGTCCGGCTCCCCGGGGGGGTAGCGTCGGCCACGGCGTCCTCGGACGGTTCCGGAAGGAGGCGTGATGCTCTCATCCACGTGGTTCGCCCACCATCGGCTCCTGACCTTCGGGGTGGGCTTCGGCGTGCTGATCGTCGCCGTGGCCCTCGGGGTCTGGTTGTTCGTGTTGCGCAGCCCCGGGACCCAGGTCGACCTCCGGGAGGCCGTCAGGCAGTTCCGGCTGAGCCAACACGACCAGCACGCCGACCTGACCGCCCACGACACCGAGCTCCCCCCTGCCGGTGTGTACCAGTACCGCACCACCGGGGGCGAGCGGCTGAGCGTGGGGGACATCAGCCGGGCGTTCCCTTCCACCACCGCCATGATCGTGACCGACTCGGGGTGCGCCACCCTGGCCTGGGAGCCGCTGGTCCAGCACATGGAGGGCCTGGAGATCTGCCCGGCCGGCGGTGGTGCCCTGGCCATCGCGTCGGCCCCGTCGAGTGAGGACATCGCCGGGACGCGCACGACCACCGACATCCGCTGCCCCGCCCGTACCTACCTGGTCCCGCCCGGGGACGCCGACGGCACCCGCTGGCACGAGACGTGTCATGCGCCCCACGAGAAGGTGGTGGTGTCCGGCCGGGTCCTGGGCCGGTCGACGGTCTCGGTGGGGGGACGGGCCGTGCCGGCGGTGCACACCGAGCTGGACCTGACGTGGTCCGGCGCCGAGTCGGGGACCAATCCCAACCAGTACTGGATCTCTCCGCAGGACGGCATGATCCTGCGACAGCTCGAGACGGTGGACGTGTCCGAGGGCTCGGGCCCCCTCGGGTCGGTGCACTACAGCGAGGCCATGTCCATCGCGGTGACCTCGCTGCGGCCCGCCCGCTGAACGGTCCACGCCGCCGGCGCCGGTCGACCCCGCATCGCCGGTGGTGGGATGATCACTCCGATGCCCCCTGCACAAAGCCCCCGGGCCGGGATCGGATGCCTCGGCTCGCTGGTCGGGTTGCTCGTCCTGGTGGCGGTGGTGGTCACCGTGGCCTTCGTCGGGGTGATCGCCCTGGGTGTCGTGGCCGCCCTGGTGGTGATCGGGCTGGTGGTCCTGGCCGCGGACCGGCTGGCCCTGGCCCTCAGCCCGAAGCGCCGGGCCCGCCGGGCCGAGCAGGCCGGTCGGGCCCGGGTGTTCGTCTGGCGTTCAGGATTCGACGGAACCGGACCGCTCATCGAGGCCACCGCCACCGAGACCATCCCGACCGAGTCCACTCACATCGAGACCACGGCCACCGGTCCTCCCGTCATCGACACCACGGCCACGGTGGACGGCGGTGACGACAGGGATGACGAGGATGGGGGCCCGGGTGGCCGGGGACGGAACGGATCGGGTCGCCAGTAGCGCCGTCCGGCCCGCCATGAGGCGGACTCAGACGACGGCGTCACTCCGGCGGGGCAGCACCCAGCCGGGGCGGGGGAAGTGGCAGGTGTAGCCGTTCGGGTAGTGCTCCAGGTAGTCCTGGTGCTCGGGCTCGGCCTCCCAGAAGGGCCCGGCCGGCGTGACCTCGGTGACGACCTTGCCCGGCCACAGCCCTGAGGCCTCGACATCGGCGATGGTGTCCTCGGCCACCCGACGCTGCTCGTCGTCGAGGGTGAAGATGGCCGACCGGTAGCTCAGGCCACGATCGTTGCCCTGGCGGTTGAGCGTGGTCGGATCGTGGATCTGGAAGAAGAACTCGAGCAGCTCGCGGTAGGAGGTCTGCTCGGGATCGAAGACGATCTCGATCGCCTCGGCGTGGGTGCCGTGGTTGCGGTAGGTGGCGTTGGCCACGTCCCCGCCGCTGTAGCCCACCCGCGTCGAGATGATGCCGGGGCGCTTGCGGATGAGGTCCTGCATGCCCCAGAAGCAGCCCCCGGCCAGGATGGCGGTCTCCGTGCGGTCACTCATCGGGCCACCTCCCCGTGGGACAGGTCGTCGAGCACCGAGCGGTACTCGCCGTAGCCCTCGGCCTCGAGGTCCTCGTAGGGGACGAAGCGCAGGGCGGCCGAGTTGATGCAGTAGCGCAGGCCGCCCTGGTCGGCCGGGCCGTCGTTGAAGACGTGGCCCAGGTGGCTGTCACCGTGGGCTGACCGCACCTCGGTCCGCACCATGCCGTGGCTCCGGTCCTGGTGCTCGACCACGTTGGCCGGCTCCAGCGGCACCGTGAAGCTGGGCCAGCCGCAGCCGCTGTCGAACTTCTGCTTGGAGGCGAACAGGGGCTCTCCCGACACGATGTCGACGTAGATGCCCGACTCCTTGTGGTCCCAGAACTCGTTGTTGAAGGCCGGCTCGGTGGCCGCCTGCTGGGTGACGGCGTACTGGCGTTCGTCGAGCCTGGCGATCGCCTCGGGATCCTTGCGGTATCGATCTGTCATGCGCACTCCTTGGCCCCTGGTCGGCGTCCGGTTCGGTGTCCGGACCATCGTAGGGTGCAACGCCCGGGAGCCCTCCGGCATTTCCGCTCCCACCCCGCCGGCACGGCGATCTCCCGTTGGGCGGGACGGAGGGGATGTCCCCGTCAGCCCCCGGTCGGGGTCGGCCGGCGGGGGGACAACAGGGGTCGGTCGAGCAGGTCGAGGGCCTGGTCCAACAGGGCCAGCGGATCCGGGATGGACGGGTCGTCCGACCACAGCGCCATGACCTCGTCGACGGCCATGAGTGCCGCTCCGGCGGCCAGGTGGGGCGCCAGTGGGCCGTCGTCGGGACCGAACCAGGGCTGCAGGGCCTCGGCCAGCCGGTCGCGGCTCCGGCGCTGCTCCTCCAGCCACCGCCCCCGGAGGGCCGGGGTGTCCCGGAGCATGGACTGGAACGCCCGTGATGCCCCGGGGTCCTCGAGCACCGGCGCCACCGCCGCCGTCAGCATGGCGCGGAGGACCGAGCCCAACGCCTCGTCGGCCTGGTGCCCGGCCAGGTGGTCGATGGCGTCGTCCATGGTGGTGCTGGCGATGGCTGTGATCACGTCCTCCTTGGACGGGAAATAGCGGAAGAAGGTGCGGGGCGAGACATCGGCCGCTTCGGCGATCTCCTGCACGGTGGTGGCGGCGTAGCCACGGTCGATGAAGAGTCGCGCCGCCGCCTCGGCCAGCTCGCGACGGGTGCGCAGCTTGTTCCGCTCCATCAGGCCACCGCTCATGTTCCCCCGTTTCGCCGCCGGCCCCCACTGTAGTCGTTTTGCGCCCATCTGGCAGCTTCTGCCACAGTGACAATGTACGACACAACAAGCCGGGGATGCGCTGGTGACCGACACACTCGTGAAGACATCGCCGCCCCGCCGGCTCCGCGACAACCCGTGGCTGACCCTGGTCAGCGTGGCACTCGGGGTCATCATGGTCGGGATCGACGGCTCGGTGGTGGCGGTGGCCAACCCGTACATCGGCCGGGACCTGCACGCCTCGCTGGCCGACCTCCAGTGGGTGACCAACGCCTATCTGCTGGTCATCGCCGTCATGTTGATCCTGGGAGGCAAGCTCGGGGACCGCTTCGGCCGCCGGGCCATGTTCCTGACCGGAGTGGTGGGCTTCTCGCTCACCTCCCTGGCCATCGGGCTCGTCGGGACCATCGACGGGGTGATCTTCCTGCGGGGGGTCCAGGGTGCCTTCGGCGCCCTGCTCCTCCCCAACACGCTGGCCCTCCTGCGGACGGCGTTCCCCCCGGAGGAGCTCAACCGGGCCGTGGGCATCTGGGTCAGCGCCTCGGCCACGGCGACGGCGGCCGGCCCCATCATCGGCGGGCTGTTCGTCGAGCACATCTCGTGGCAGAGCGTGTTCTTCATCAACGTGCCCATCGGGGCGGTCGCCCTGGCGGTGGGGCTGCTCGTCCTGAACGAGACCAAGGAGTCGGTCCGCCAGCACTTCGACGTCCTCGGTGTCGTCACCCTGGCCCTCGGCCTCCTGGCCATCGTCTACGGACTCATCAAGGCCCAGAGCTGGGGGTGGGGGAGCGAGGGCACCCTGGGCCTGATCGCCTGCGGACTGGTGCTCCTGGTGGTCTTCGCATTCGTCGAGAGCCGCGTCCGCGATCCGCTGGTCCCCCTCCGCATCTTCCGGATCCGGTCGGTGTCGATCAGCACGGTGATCGTCCTGCTGAACTTCTTCGCGCTGTTCGGGGTGCTGTTCTTCGTCTCGCTCTACCTCCAGAGCGTGCACGGGTTCAGCCCCGTGGCCGCCGGACTCCGCCTGCTCCCCCTGACCATCACCTTCGCTTTCGCCGGGCCGCTGGGCGCCCGTCTGACCAACCGGTTCGGGCCCTGGGTGCCCATCACCGCCGGTCTGCTGGCCTCCGCCGTGGCCCTGTTCTCCCTCATGACGCTCCAGGTCGACTCCTCCTATCTGCACCTGTGGCCGCCGTTCGTCCTCCTCGGTCTGGGGATCGGCCTGGTGGTGACCTCGGCCACCGACGCCATCGTGGGTAACACGCCCGAGGACGACGCCGGTGTGGCCGGGGGGATCCAGTCGACGGCCATCCAACTAGGAGGGGTGCTCGGCACCGCCGTCTGCGGATCCATCCTCGGGGTGACGGTGACCCGGGTGCTGCTGTCCGACCTGAGCGCCGCCGGGGTACCCCACGATCTGGCCCAGCAGGTGTCCCACCAGGGGGCGGTGGTATCCCAGGGCCTGGCACCCGTGCCCGCCGGTACGTCGGAGAAGGTGGCGGCGGCCATCACCCACGGCAGCCATGCCGCCTTCATGACCGGTCTGCACACGACGATGTTCGTGGCCGGGATCGTGGCCCTGGCCGGTGCCGCCATGGGGCCGTTGCTCCGCTCGGGCACGACGGCCCACCCGCACGCCGGCGCCGGCAGCGCCGACGATGCCCAGCCGGCGGCGGTCTGACTGAACGTCCGCCGGGCTGGCCGACCGACGTCAGTCACCTCGTGCGTCCGGCCGTTCGGACGGGAACCGGCACCGGGGCCTCCTCAGGGGCGCCCCGGTCGGGCCTGGTCGCCGTGACCAGGGGCAGAGCCGTCGTACGGGCGGTGCTCGGGTAGACACCGGGGAGCCTCGGGCGCATACTGTGCTGAGTCGCTCGGGGCCTCGGGCACCGGTGGGCGTCCACGGACCTGGTGGGCGGCGGAGGTGGGCGGCTCGGCGTCTTGCGATGTCCGGGGGGAGGGGTCTTGGCGGCGGCTCAGGTAGACGTACGGCTCGACGAGCAGGGCGCCACGGCTCCCGTCGACAGCCCGGAGGCATTGCCGGTCGATCCGGCGGCAGGTGCCGCCCGTTGGGGCCCCGGACTCGTCTGCCTTCTGCTCTACGTGGTGGCGGCCGATGTCAATTTCGGGCACCTGAGCACACTGGGTAGCTCCGACTGGATGGTCGGCCCTCGCAACGCCGATGAAATCGCCCAGGTGTGGTGGCTCGCATGGGCGGAGTTCGCCATCACCCACGGGCACAACCTCTTCTTCACGAACTGGCAGAACTATCCGTTCGGGCTCAACTTCGGCGTCAACGGATCGATGTTTGCGTTGGGCGTACCCCTGGCGCCGATCACGGCGCACTTCGGACCGGTCGTCACCTGGAACCTTCTCCTGCGGTCGGCCCCCGTCGTCTCCGCCTTCTCGATGTGCCTGGTCCTGCGCCGTGTCACCCGGTGGTGGCCGGCGTCGTTCGTCGGGGGCCTGCTCTACGGGTTCTCGGCCTACGCCACCTTCAACGCCGGGGGCTACCTGTTCCTCGCCTTCGTCCCGCTGCCGCCCGTCATGTTCCTCTTCCTGCACGAGGTGCTCTCCCGCCAGCGGTGGAAGCCCATCGTGACCGGGGCGGTGCTCGGGGCGCTCTGCGGAGTGCAGTACCTCATCTCGTCAGAGATCCTGGCCAGCACGGTACTGATGGGTGCCACCGCGGTGGTGCTGTACCTCCTGTGGCTCCGAAGCCTGGATGTCCTGAAGACCCCCTATGTCCTCACGGCGTGCGCGTCGGCGACGGTGACGGGTGTGGTGGCACTCGGGTACCCCGTCGGGTACACGTTCTTCGGGCCGCAGCGCGCCAAGGGCCCTCCGAACCCACCCCGCGGCCTGGCCCAACTCCACGGCGACCTGCTCGGACCGATCGTCCCGAGCTATCTGCAACGCTTCACCACATCGCGCGTCGATCGGCTGGCGTCGGAGCATCTGGTCAACTCGCCGATGATGTACCTGGGGGTCCCCTTCATCATCGCCGTCATCGCCATTGTCATCCTGCTCCGCCGCCGGGGCATCGTCGTGCTGGCGGGAGCCATGGCCGCCGTGGCCTTGATCCTGTCGCTCGGCTCCGTCCTGTACATCGACGGCACGGACACCCACATTCCCCTGCCCTTCGTGGTGCTCGCCAATCTCCCGCTGTCGGAGGGCTTGCTCTCGACACGGTTGTCCCTCTTCACCGTCCTGTTCGGTGCGGTGGTCGTTGCCATCGGCGTGGAGGCGCTTCACCAGCGGCTGCTCGGTTGCCACTCCGGAGCGCCACGGCCGGAACGGGCCAGGCGACCACTGGCCACAGTGTGCCCACTCCTGGTCGCGCTGGTGGTGGCGCTGCCCCTGCTGCCCTCGAGGACCGAACCCGAGTCGAGCACGGCCGAATCGGCGTTCTTCAGATCGCCGGGGGCTGAGGCGATACCGGCGGGGAGCGTCGTGCTTGCCTATCCGTACCCCGGCGCGCCGTTCGCCCCCACCGGACCACGCGGCACCACGGTGTACTCCTTTGCTCCGGTCAACAACGTGTTGGTGGACCAGGCGGTCGCCGGAATGCACTTCAAACTCGTCGGCGGATACGGATGGCGGCCGACCAAGGGCACGTTCGGATCACCCTGACCGGCGCGGCTCTCGCCCAGTTCCGTGCAGGCCCTCTTCAACGTCTCGTTCTTCGGTGTCGCCACGCCCGCACAGCGCCGATCCCTCGCGACCTCCAACGCGGTTGCCGATCTCCGGACGTTCC
>Ga0302319_10021158_pt1 | contig 11724 bp, 7 predicted proteins | sample Bog_T0_2_FD_203319 | JGI IMG/M metagenome (GOLD analysis project Ga0302319, IMG submission 203319) | Peat permafrost microbial communities from Stordalen Mire near Abisko, Sweden - Bog_T0_2 | ecosystem: Environmental > Terrestrial > Soil > Wetlands > Peat | place: Sweden: Abisko, Stordalen Mire...
GATCTTGCCGCGCCGGAGACCGCGTATCCGCTCACGTCGTTCTACTTCGCGGTTCAGATCGATGGTATCGACGAATCGTCGTTCCAGGAAGTGACGGGAATCGGCTCGGAGCTTGAAACCGAGGATGTGGTCGAAGGCGGCGAGAACAGGTTTGTCCACACTCTGCCCACGAAACCGAAACATTCCCGGCTGGTGCTGAAGCGCGGCGTCGTCGTCAGGTCTTCGCCGCTGATCCGGTGGTGCCGCAAGATTCTCGATTCCGATTTCGGGCTGCCGATAGATCCGAAACTGATCAACGTTTACCTGTTTAACGAGAAGCGCGAGCCGGTCCGGGGCTGGACGTTTGCCGATGCGTATCCGGTGAAATGGGAGATCGGCGACTTTCATTCGGGCAAGAACGAAATTGCGATCGAGACGATTACTCTGAGTTACACGCGTTGCAACAGGAACGATCTGAGATAAGAAATGGCGATCGAGGTCCGGCAGCTCAACATCAGATCCGTCGTCTCCGGAAACGGCGACGCGGAAGGTTCGCCGCCTTCGCCGGCGGAGGCGGAGAGGCTGAAGCGCGAGCTTCTGTCCGAATGCCGGCAGATGGTTCTCGACCTCATGCGCGCCGAACGGGAGCGATAAATGCCTGGCGCGCTCGAAAGACTGACTCTGACTTCCGGTGTCGTGAAAAACGGCAAGTTCCAGGCCGGCGCCGGGAACTATTCGGTGATGATCAATCCGGCCAGCTACCGGCACGAACGGCGTGTCACTTACGCCACGGCCAAGCGGCTGGGCGCCGCGGCGAACGACGACAGATTTGCGGCGGTCGACGCCGAAGCCGTTTCCTTTAAGGGTATTGTCATCGACGGCACCGGAGTGGTTCCCCGTCTGAAGCAGGGTGCGGACTGGCCGGACGTGAAGACGCAGATCAAGAAGCTGACCGATGTCGTGTACGCCTACAGGAGCGACGTTCACGAACCGCCCGCGGTCAAGCTCACCTGGGGCAGCTTCATCTTTCACGGCTATCTGCAGTCGATGTCGGTGGAGTATACGTTGTTCAACCCGGGCGGAGAGCCGTTACGCGCCAAAGTGGATCTCGATTTCAAGGAGACCATGAGCGCACAGGAGGAGGCCCTCAGAACCAACAAGAACTCTCCCGACCTCAGTCACCGCGTCGACGTCAAGGCCGGCGACACGTTGCCGTTGCTGTGTTACCGGATCTATGGCGACAGTTCCTACTATCGCGACGTGGCCTGCGTTAACAACCTCGGCAACTTTCGCGATCTCAAACCCGGGACCCGTTTGCTGTTCCCGCCGCTGGTCTGAGTATGCCCGAGTCGCCTACCCTTTTGTCCGGCCACCTGGTCACGCTGAAAATAACCAGCGGCGGATCCGCCATTGCGGATACGGTTGAGGTGGTCTCCGTCAGCGTGAGATCGGAGATCGACAAGATACCCTTCGCGGAGATTGTCGTGCTGGATGGCGACATGTCGCGGCAGACTTTCGATGTCAGCGACAGCGATGCGTTTAAGCCGGGCAGCGAGATCGCCATCAGCGCGGGGTACGACCAGAGTGTGGAGACGATTTTCAAAGGCATCGTCGTCCGCCATGGCATTAAGATCTCCGGTAACAACTACTCGCGTCTGATCGTCGAATGCCGCGACAAAGCTGTCGCCATGACCATCGGCCGGAACAACGCCAATTACATCGAGTCGAAAGACAGCGACCTGATCAGCACTCTGATTGGAAAGTATGGCGGGCTCTCGTCCGACGTGGATGCCACCGCGACGCAGCATAAAGAGCTGGTGCAGCACTATTGCACCGACTGGGATTTCCTTCTGTCCCGCGCCGAAGTCAACGGACTCCTGGTGACAACGGACCAGAACAAGGTTTCCGTGAAAGAGCCGCAAACGGACGGCGCCCCGAAGCTGAAGGTCGTTTATGGCACGGATCTGATGGAATTTCAGGCCGATATCGACAGCAGAACCCAGCTGAGTTCGGTAAAAAGCGTTACCTGGGATCCGAAGACACAGGCCATCGTCGAAAAAGAAGCCAAACCGAAAACGCTGAACGAGCAGGGCGATCTGGATTCGGCTACGCTCGCGCAGGTAGCCGGCCCCGACTCGTTCCGTTTGCAGACGCCGGCGCCGATGGAGCAGACGGCGTTGGGGAAATGGGCGGACAGCCAGCAAGTCAAAGCGGGTCTGGCGCGGATACGCGGGCGGATGAAGTTTCAGGGCAACGCCAAAGCGAAGGCGGGAGAACTGATTGAGCTGGACGGTGTGGGTAATCGCTTCAACGGGAAGGTCTTCGTCAGCGCCGTGTATCACGAAATTGTCGACGGGGACTGGACCACGGAGGTCGGGTTTGGCATGTCGCCCGCCTGGTTTGCGGAACGGCGGGACCTGGTGACTCCTTCGGCATCCGGATTGCTGCCCGGAATCGAGGGCCTCCACATCGGCGTTATCAAAAAACTGGACGCGGATCCCGAGGGTGAAAACAAGATTCAGGTTTCCATCCCGCTGCTCCAGGCCGAGAAAGATGGCGTGTGGGCGAGACTGGCCAATTATTACGCATCCGATGGATTCGGGGAGTTCTTCATCCCCGAGATCGGCGACGAGGTCGTCCTCGGCTACCTGAATCAGGATCCTTCTCATCCCGTGATTCTGGGAAGTCTGTACAGCAGCAAGAGAAAACCGCCTTACACCCTGACAGCCGAGAACTATACCAAAGCAATTGTCACCCGAAGCAAACTGAGGGTCATTTTCGACGACGAGAAGAAGATCGTCACGATTATTACCCCGGCCCAGAACAAGATCGTGGTGAACGACGACACAAAGACGATCCTGCTTCAGGATGAGACCGGCAACAAGGCCCAGCTGGGGCCGGACGGCATCCTTCTCGACAGCCCGAAAGACATCGTTGTGAACGCCAAGGGAAAGATCGCGCTCTCGGCCGTCGGAGAGATTTCCCTGACCGCCCGGGCCGATGTGAAGATAGCGGGCCTCAACGTCAGTAATACGGCGCAGGTGGGATTCACCGCGAAAGGCAGCGCGACGGCCGAACTGTCCGCCGCGGGCCAGACGACGGTGAAGGGCGCGCTTGTCATGATCAATTGAGCTGAACCATGCCTCCCGCAGCCAGACTTACCGATATGCACACCTGCCCGATGGTAACTCCCGGAGTGCCGCCGGTTCCCCATGTGGGCGGGCCTGTTGTGGGGCCGGGCGTTCCCACGGTTCTGATCGGCAAGCTGCCGGCGTCGGTGGTGGGCGACAACTGCGTCTGTGTCGGACCTCCCGACGTGATCGTGAAGGGATCGGCTACCGTCCTCATCGGAGGACGCCCCGCCGCCAGAATCGGAGATACGACCGCGCACGGCGGAAGCATTGTTGTGGGATGTTTCACCGTCATTGTCGGCGGTTAGAAAACTGGCGGTGGGAAAGGGGAGCGGATGGAAAGTGTCGCTGACAGGTCGTTTCTCGGTACCGGCTGGGGCTTCCCGCCTGAATTCGATTTGCGGCACGGAAGCGCAAGAATGGTCTCCGAGGAAGACGATATCCGGGAGAGCCTGCGGATACTGCTCTCCACCGATCCGGGTGAAAGAGTGATGCGGCCGACATTCGGATGTGGTCTGAAAGCCCACGTATTCGATTCCATCACCGTGAGCACCATTACGGAGATCAGAGACCTGGTGGAAAGAGCGATCTTGTTTTTCGAGCCTCGTATCACGCTCGACGACGTCCGTGTCGAGGTTGAGGATGTTCTTGGTGGCCTGGTCCTGATTAACCTCTCCTATACGATCCGGACGACGAATACCAGAAGCAATATGGTCTACCCGTTCTATATCGGCGAGGCGACCAACGTCCCGGAATACGAAGGATATGCCCTTGAAGGGTAACGTGGAAAACGCCCGGGAAAGGAGATAATTCCGAGTGACTAAGCGCGAATGGTCCAGGATCACGGACGGAACGGCTCAGGACGACCGCTTTCCGCGGCCGCTGGACGAACACGACGAGCATTTCTTTCGCGCCGACGAGCGGAAATTCGAAGACATGATATCGAGGAGCGCCGACTTCTCGAAGCTGATACCCTTCTATAACCTGAGCAACCGGAAGGACGGAACCACCTGGATCCGGCTTTTTCACTCGGACCAGGCGGTGGTGATGGCGGAGATCGTTGCCACCGATTACGACCGCATGCAAGCGGAGTTTCTGGGCCTTCTCAGGCAGTCTTCGCTCGACGCCGCAAGGTATGTCGTGCGGTTTGCAGGGCGGTTCGATTCATGGTACCGGCGTCTGCTGGGCGTCGGCGACGAGTCGGGCCAGGTACTGTGCCGATCCATGATCGACGGTAAGCTCAGAACGGCTCTCAGCGATGTGAGAGAAATCGTCGGGCAGCCGGCGGGAGTACGCGATGCCGCGTCGCGCGACTCCGGTCTGTTAGACGAATTTCATGAGGACTGGCAACTTCCGCCCGCCGTTACCAGGCTCGCGGAATCCGCCGACCAGCAAACCGATAAGGTGGGCTCGGCCTTCTATGCCTTCGTTCACGCGGTGGACTCTCTGAAACCGATCGCGGCAAAAGGCCTTGCCCTCAGCATGAAAAGCGGGGATCACGACCCTTCGATGGCTCTTTTTATGGCCTTCGCAAAGCTGTTCGACACGGCGCGGGACAAGGCGAACCTTTTCACGAAGCGTCACAGGGACTTCTACTACGAAAAGGTGCTCGGGATGACCCCGAACGATCAGGTCGCGGACTCCACTTTCCTGGTCATGCAGCCCGAGGACGGCACAAGATGCCTGCTGTTGCCCGGTGGCACGGCGTTCACGGCTGGCAAAGCAGGCGGCGACATCGAACTGATCTATGAATCCGACGCGCCTCTCGTCGTCACCGATGCGCGGCTTCGGGATCTTCGTACCGTTCATTGCCGGCGGGATCCGCTGGTGTCTCCTGAATACCAGCTTCGCTATATCAATGCGGTGCGGGCGTCGACCATATCGCTCGCGGAATCGCCCGCCTCCGCCGCTTCAGGCGATACCGCATGGCCTCTGTTTGGGGCCGATAAGCCGGGCGCGGAACTGAGCTCCGGCGAGGATGCGGACGTGGGCTTCGCCATTGCCGCTTCCGCTCTCCTGCTCCGCGAGGGCCGGCGGGAAATAACCGTCGCCATCGCATTCAGAATTCCCGGCATTGAGGACCTGACCCGGGATAAGGCCGATCCTCTGACGCTGACGGTCGATCGCGTGCTGGAGTGCGCGGATATGAATGCCCGCGAGGCGGCGGACTTTATTGTGAAGCAGATCGGAGACCTGATCGTATCCGACCGCCGCGCGAATGAGACGCTCGGCCGGCTCTTGCCGAGGATCGCCGACGGGAGTTTGCTGATGCAGAATCCCTCCACTTCCGCGCTCAGCCTGATGACGGACCATTCAACGGTCGCACCGGCGCCCGCGGAACAGGCGGCAAAGGCCCGCTTCGACTTAGGCCGGGCACTCAGGCGAAAGACTCTGAACGCCTCTTCGTGGACGAAGGAAGACGACGATGCTTTCGCGAAGGCGGTCCGCAAATGCTTTCAGGAGGAAAACAGAAACGATCTGCTTCTGCAGGAGCCGTTGTACATCTTTCATCGGGTGTTCGGAGACGCTTTCAAAATCGACGTTACCGTCGCTTCCGGATGGTACGGTGTCCGGTATTATCCGGTGCCGATCCCGAAACCGGACGCCACATCGGACTCGTATCGGCTGATCTTCAGGATCGAGCTGGGGCCGGAGGCGCCACCCATCGCCGCGTGTAACCCGGATATCCATGGCAAAGCGTACGGAACGAAGCTGCCGGTGCTGCGGTTCCGTCTGAACCCCGCTGCCATCGTTTGTCCGTACTCTCTCCTGCGGGATCTGGCCATCAGCGAGATCTCAATCGGGTCGAGCGTGCCCGATGCGACGAAAATTCTTGCCTGGAACCAGCAGGGCCAGCTCGATCCGACCAAACCGTTCAACCCGTTCGGTCCGCTTCCGACGACGAATTCCTATCTCATCCTCGGCAACTATGAAAGCGCGGGAATGCAGCTCACAAGTCTGGCACTCAATCTGGAGTGGGGCGATCTGCCGGATATGAGCTTCGCGGATTACTATCGCGGATACCAGAACGCCTTCGCCGGCGACAAGTTTGTCGTCGGCCTGTCGGCATTGCGCGATGGCCGGTGGCTTCCGGCGCGCGCCGAAGGTACGGCCTGTTTGTTTCGGATGGACCACGCGAAGGTCGGCAAAACGAACCGCATCGAAATCGATGTCGCGCGTTATATGAAACCGCTGGACCCGGGTATCACGGAAGAACGATTCCAGTATGACCGGGAAGCCAGAGACGGTTTTTTTCGTCTGGCGCTCAAAGGACCCGAGGGCGCATTCGGCCATGCGGAGTATCCCACTCTTCTGACCGAAGTGCTCTCCGAAAATGCACTGGCGTCGAGATGGTTCCGCCGGAACCGGCAAAAGCTGCCCAACCCGCCGTACACGCCCGTGATCAACAGAATGTCGCTCTCTTATGAGGCGAAGTCGACTATCGGGTCCGGTGGCCGAACCACGGGCAGCCCGGATGCATTCGCCGGGCGGGTTTACTGGGTACACCCGTTCGGGATTCAATCGGTCGAGACAAACAAGGAATGGTCCCTGCTCCCCGAATTCGGGTTCGACGGCAGTTTGTTCATTGGCTTCGAAGCCGCGGAACCCGGCGGCGTTCTTACGCTGTTGTTCGATCTCTGCGAAGATTCCGCAACCATCATCTCGTCCGTTCGCGAGCCCGCCTTATGGCACTATCTGGCATCCGATCGATGGTGCCCGTTGCGTGAGCCTCAGATTCTGGGGGATACCACGGAAGGCTTTCTCGCTTCCGGGATTGTAACGCTGGAGCTGCCGCCGGAGATGACATGCGACAACACCGTCATGCCGGACAAGCTCTTTTGGCTCCGGGTTTCGGCGAGACGAAACCCCGAGTCGTTCTGCAGCCTGTACAAGGTGCTGGCTCAGGCCGTCAGGGTGACCCGCCGGTTGAACGGTAAGGTTCCGCCCGTGCCGGCTGAACCGCTGCCGGCCAAAAGCATTCTGGGCCCGGTGAGTTCCGTCAAGGGTCTGCGCGCGGTCTCTCAGCCGCTTCCCTCCAGCGGAGGCCAGGAGCCGGAAAAACCCGCGCAGATGATCGAGCGAACCTCCGAACGTCTGCGCCACAAGTATCGTGCCAGCACGCCCTGGGACTACGAACGTCTGATTCTGGCAAACTTTCCCGACGTGTTCAAGGTCAAATGCTTCAGTGCCATGGCATCGCCGGCCGGAGACGCAATTCCGCCCGCGCCCGGCTCCGTCCTGGTTGTGGTTGTGCCGTTTCAGAAGGAATCGGGCACGGTTTTCGATCCCATGATCGACGCGATCCGGCTCAAGCGAATCCAGGAGTTTCTGAAGGATAAGACATCTCCCTTCGCACAGGTCGAGGTCAGAAACCCCGTGTATGAGCGGGTTCAGATCGTTTGTACGGTTGGGCTCACAGATGACGCCCGGAGTCTGCCTGGGATCTACCGCAAGCGTCTGAACGAGGACATCGTCGAATACCTTTCGCCGTGGGCGAAGGCCGGCAGTGACGTGCGCTTCGGCTGGAGTTTTAACGGCAACGACGTAAAAGCGTTTATACGAAAACTGAACTACGTCAGCACCGTGACGAATTTCTCGATGCTCCATATCACGCAGGACGAACAGAACAGGACATATCGACTGGACGACACGGCTCGCGAGAGCAGCGGGGATCGGCGGGGCGGCTGGACTGCGCCCGGCCGGGACAGGATTATTCCGCGCTATCCGTGGAGCCTGGCAATACCTTCGCCGGTGCACGACATCGAACTGGCCGGCACGGTGATTCGTCCCGATCGGCCCGTGGTCACCGGAATCGGCAGGATGGCGATCGGCAATACCTTCATAACCACCAAATGAAGCCGCCCCCGAAAAAACGCAAGACCGCCAGCAACAGGGAGACCCTGAAGAACTTTTTCCGTCAGGGGTCGTTACCCACCGAAGAACACTTCGGCGACCTGATCGACTCGACCCTGAACATAATCGACGACGGCTTCTCCCAATCCGCGGACAATGGCATCGAGATTACGCGGCTGGGAACGAAACAGCGCCTCATCAGCTTCTTCAGCCAGCCCGAGGAGCAACCCGACTGGTCGATCGGCTGCGATCCGGACACAAAGAGCCTCCATTTCTCCCTCATTCGGGACCAGCAGGACGGCGACGGAAAGACGGGGACCACCTCCGCGGACGAACAGATCCTGACGATGACCTCAACCGGTTTGGGAGTCGGCAAGTCCGATCCCGATCCGTCCTGTAAACTCGACGTCGCCGGCTTCGTTAGATATAAGGGCCGCATGGGTGTCGCGGAAATCGGCGGTGGCCTGGTACCCGCCGACGGCGAGTGGCAATCCATTACACCCGTACTGACCGGATGCCAGGCGTTTGAAGTCATGGCCGGCGTGGGCCTTGAGGGTATGAACCAGGGCCGCTATGCGCTCCTGCATGCCTACGCCATGAATACCTTCGACCCCCAGGGTTTCTTCTTCAACTTTTTGAACCTGAAAAACAGGATCCGTTGCGATCATGCCTGGTACCGGTCGAGATCGGACCGGCTGAAACTGCAGTGGCATAAGGATGAGAAGCTGCATCACTACACCTTACAGATAAAATCCGGCAGAGATTATACGGAAGGCAAGAAGCGCGATATCAGAATTCAGTACTCGCTCACTCAGCTCTGGTTCGACGAAACCATGCATAACTCGACGAAGCCGAGACCGCCGGCGGAGAAAGCTTAGGGAAACCGCATGGGAAATGTTCTGTTGCAATTACCGCGCATTGCGCGCAAGAAGGGCGGGCCCGGCGAGGACAGCTTCGAGAGCCTGCGGAGTGTTGGCATCAACCTGGTCCAGGACCTGGCTCGCTCCATATGGACCGATTACAACGAACACGACCCCGGCGTCACCATCCTCGAACAGGTTTGTTACGCTCTCACGGATATCATGTACCGGGCCGGTTTCCCGGTCGAGGATCTCCTGACGGGGGAGGACGGCGAGATCGACTGGAAGGCGCAGGGTCTGCTGCCGCCGGAGATTGCTTTTCCGTGCAGACCCACGACCACGCTCGATTACGACGCAGTGATCCGCGATGCGGTTATCGAAGAAACCGAGAACGTCCGGATCGATCCGATACCCGAGACCGAGCGGTCGTGGGACGGGCTTTACAGAATAGTCCTGCGGATGAAAACACCGGATGGAACCCAGGACGACCGGACGGAGGACGGCGCCGAGGGCAACGACCGCGGCCGGGGCAACGATAGAGAGCTTGAAGATCGGGTCCGCAAGGCGTTTGCGGGAGCGCGAAACCTGTGCGAGGATCTCGACGATGTCCGGGTGCTCAGCGAGGTCGACTACAGCCCGAAAGCGCGCGTCGACATCGAGGAGCACGCGAATCCAGCGGAAGTTCTGGCCCGAATCTACTACGAGTGCCGGAAAAAGATCGCCGCGGGGATCGAGTTCAGGCGTTTTGACCAGGTGCTGAGCCAGGGGAAGAGTCCGGAAGAAGCATTTCGCGGCCCGTTTACTCTTTGCGGCGTGATCGCCAAAGATAACGGGCCCTCGCTGCAGAAGCTGTCTGAGCTGGATCTCTTTGCGCTCATTAAGGATGTGGACGGCGTCGAAAACGCGACGGTGGAACCTGCGGACCCGGATCCGCGCGGGGACACCGGCGCGGTTCTTCGTCTCCGTCTGCCGGATATCGACGCCAGAAGAAACCCGCTGGCCGATATCAGCGGTCGTCTCGACGTCAAAGTGTTCAGAGGTGGCGGGCAGAAGCCCATGCCGGTTTCCTGGCACGATTTCATGATGAGCTACAAACAGCAGCACTTTGCGGAACGGATATTCCGCCGCGATGACGCGCTGAAGGAGATCGTCGCCATACTTCCCCGTCCCCAGGGACGTATCCGCAACATTGAGGAATACTCGTCGGTCCAATACCAGTTTCCCGGGATCTATGGCGTGGGCTCCAGAGGGGTTCCGGCATACGCGGGTCCGGGAAGGCAGGCGTGGGCGCTTCAGCTGAAAGGCTATCTTCTCCTCTTCGATCAGCATATGGCCGATTATCTGGCCATGCTGGGCAACCTCCGCCGGTTGTTTTCAACCGTTGAGCCCCGGCCACGAGCAGTGGCGGGTGTTTCCGACCAGCCCGATCGGAAGCGGGAGACATACTTTTGTCAGGTTCTGGGAGACGACGCCTTCCCTGGAATTGCCCGTTTCTACCCGCGGTACGCCGAGGGTGCCCTAAAGAAACTGCTCAGCGACTACAACCATAACGACCGCACCCGGCGGCTTCTGGACTATCTCCTGGCGCTGTATGGCGAGAGTTTTCGCGACGATTCTCTCAGGACGCCGGCATCCGCGCGATCCGCGCAGACTGAAGGTGCGGCGCTCGACGCGAAAACGGCCGAGGACGACGCGATCCTCGACGAGAAATACGCCTGGCTGCGGGATATAGAAGCGGTCACGCGCGACCGGGCGGCCGCCGCCGACTACACCAGGGACTTCGGCGAAAGCAGGTCCGGTCTGGAAGCGAGACTGAGTCGTCTGCTGGGTTTTGAGAAAAACAACCATATTACCGGGGAGTGTGTGCGGGTGATCGAGCACATCCTGCTTCGTCCCACCGGTCAGACGCGGAAGGACGTCCCCGCGGACTTCTACAGGTTCCGGATCAGCGTCCTGTTCCCGGCGTGGCCGGAACCCTGCCGGGACGAGAATTTCAAGAGGCTCGCGGAGGAAATGGTTCGCTCCAGTTGTCCCGCTCATATCTTTGCGGAAGTCCATTGGATCGACCGGGAACGCATGCAGGTTTTCGACGGTTTATACAGAACGTGGTGGGAGCTGGATAAACGGGAGCCCGCCGCGCAGGCGGACGCGGCGAATGCGCTGATCGAATTCCTGTGCCAGATCGGGAGGCGGGAGCTGGGAAGGATGGAGGAGGCGCTGAGTGAGCTGCGGGGCCTTGAGAGCAGTCCGGTCACCGGAGAGACCTATCGGTTGATCGAGCACACTTTACTTCGTCCGACGGCCACTGAGACGCATAAAGACGTGCCGGCGAACTTCTATCCGTTCCGGATCGCCGTTCTGTTCCCGGAATGCGGAAATCGCAGGCTCATGAACGACGCCGAAGAAGCGGTTCATGCCAATTGTCCGGCGCACTTGCACGCCGATATCTACTGGTTGAGGCCGGATGAAATGGCGCGCTTCGACAGGTTGCACAGGTATTGGCGGAAGCGTCGCGAAACCGCCGCTTCGGCGCCATCCGTAATGGCCGATGCCGCGGCCCGCGCACTGATCGGATTCCTGGGGGGCAAGCGTAAGAAGCGCACGCTCGAAGAATTCGACAAAAACCTTGCGGCCCTTCGGGGTCCTGACAGGAAACCGATCGCATACCGGCTGATCGAGCACCGAACGCTTCGCCCGACTACAGCGGAGACCCATAAAGACGTCTCCGCCGACTTCTATTCGTGCCGTATCGCAGTGCTGTTGCCTGGAAACAAAGATTCCGGGGAAACGGCCGCCGTCGAAAGGGTCGTTCATTCCGGTTGCCCGGACTATATTCGGGTGGAAATCCATTGGCTCAGGCCGGATGAAATGGCGCGCTTCGACCGGTTACACCGAAACTG
>Ga0302319_10021160_pt1 | contig 11724 bp, 9 predicted proteins | sample Bog_T0_2_FD_203319 | JGI IMG/M metagenome (GOLD analysis project Ga0302319, IMG submission 203319) | Peat permafrost microbial communities from Stordalen Mire near Abisko, Sweden - Bog_T0_2 | ecosystem: Environmental > Terrestrial > Soil > Wetlands > Peat | place: Sweden: Abisko, Stordalen Mire...
GTAGCGCCACTCTTTACCCAAGCGTTGGGCCGTGAACAGCAAAAGAAAAATTAGCGACAACACGACCAAACCAATGGCGCGCGCACGCGGAACGCGACCCTCTCACCCTCCCTGCGCGTGTGTGCGGACGCGCGCGTCGCGCTCTGACCTCCGCCCAAACAAAAAACAGAAAACACACACAGAGACACCAAGAGACACCCGGGTCTCACCTTGAAGAGAGGTTGTTGTTGTTGAGTAGCCCTTACACGAGGTTGGGAACGATGACGAAGAGTCCAAATATCGCGAGTTGACAACCAAGTCAATTGACGTTTTTTTGCCTTGGTGTTTTTGGGGGGTCTGCCAATGAAAAAAAAATGAAGAGGGTAGGGTCAGCTGAAGATGAGACCCCTCAGTGGGAGCGTTACATGCAAGGCGTTTTGAGTATCATTGAACCAATAAGGAAGCGGCCCATGAGCGATGAAGTGAAAATGCTTCCTCACATTGTGAATTTGGTTTCCACCGTAGAGCTATTGCCTCAGGGGAAAGGATACAAGCTGCCGTTGCAAGCCATTGCAAGAGCGCTTGCAAACTCACAATACGCTCCATGTCTTTTCGCTGCAAATATCATCAAATTCACTGACAGCATCGGAGATTGCACCCCTCTCATTTTTGCGTCTGGCAAGATTGTGGTGGTCAGCGGACAAACTCCTCATCATACACTTTACATGTCACAACTCACCCGTTTCATCATTGAACAAGTACGCTGTGCCATGCGCGCTGATGATGGAACAGTGGACCCATGTGGCTCATTGATGGGACGAACCATTTTCAAAGACTGCATCACACATAATGTGGTTGGACATGCAGAACTAGGCTGCCGTATCAATCTACAAGCCATGTGTGAGGCAGCGCCTAGTGCGTGCAAGTGGGTCCCCGACCTGTTCCCTGGTCTGAAATGCCGCATGTGGCTCACGGGGAGCGGTCGTTGTGAGTGTCACAAACCCAAGTGTGTGTGCGCTGTGAAAGTGTTGGTTTTCGACACGGGACGCATTGTGATCACGGGAGGACGCTGCATTCGTGATGTGAATAGCATCTTCTTTCGCATTCGCGCCATTGCCCCAGACTTTAACGATGGAGATGCCAACCTGGTGATTCCTCGTGAGGATCGCTTCTATCAACGCCTCAGCAGCATGTTGGTCCCGAGTGGAGCAACCATGAAGGAGGTGGAGATGGTAGAGCCAGACGAGATGAGTGAGATGGAAGCGCTTGCCACCCTTTTTGAGGGCTCCACAGTGGCAGTCAAGTTGGAGAATCCAGAACCACAACCACAACCGCAACAACAAGACAGTCCTCTTGTGCTCATGGCACTGGCAGGGCGAGTGGAAGAGGTCAAGTTTTTACTGGCTTGTGCACCGGATAGTGCTGGGTTGCGTGATGCACAAGGACGTACTCCCCTGCAACGCATGCGCATGATTCCTAGCTCGCAGCGCACTCCAGAACAACAGCAAGTGATTGAGTTGCTAGTGCTGAATCAATAATAATTACTCTTCCATTCAAAGCGATTCTTCCAAATCTCCTGAGCCACAATGCCCAGCAAATCCTTGGGCAGCGGAGCGGCAGCAAAGACATGCACCAACGCTTGCCGACACAACTCTCTCGGATGCAACCAATCGAGCAGTAGTCGCTGTTTGGTGTAATAAGAGGCTGTGGGACTCAGTTTGGCACCAGCCAATAGCAACGTAGACACTGCCCAGGTAAGGTAATTGTCAATGGCCAAGTCCAGTATCCAATGAGGTTCATTGAGAACCACACCTGCCCTGATGATGCATAGAATGACTAGTCTGCGTCGCTCTTCACTTTGAAAATCGTTGCGCTTGTACAGGTAGCGATTGCAGGCTTTGCGCAGGGCATCCCCATAAATGTCATGCACCAAAAAATGTTCCTCTTCAATGAGCCAGCAAATATCCTCTGGGTCACCCAGGGCAATGGCCATGTGAAGCACATGTGTTGGACCACCACCACTCCTAACCAACATATAGAGTGCGACAATGTCTCGAGCTTGCAATGCTTCTACAATTGCAAAGGAAGGGATGCTATCATCTTGGTGGTCGTTATCATCGTTATCATCATCATCATCATCCATATTCTTGCAGACCCTTTTTGATAATATTCACTCCTTCGATGATGAGGGGTGGATCTGCATTTGAAAACCACTTGCTCATTGAGTTTATTCCACTGTGGCGCACACTGCGCGTCACTCCAGATGTGGCACTGCAATTTGTGCGTGCGCTTGCAGTGAAAGACTTGACGCAACCTGGTGGCTTGCCCTCGGCACTGGATGTCATCTGGCACCGCGCCCTGCTGGAAACACAAGATTATCAAACGCTATGCGAACGCCTGCGAGGACCTGGCATATTTGTGCATCACACAACGAAAAGTGCAGCAGATGACGATGACGTGGCACGACAATCTCGAGTCGATTCCACTGTACATGCGTATCGCAAACGCTATCGTGAAGAGCCTGACCCAGAGTTATGGGATGATGACCTCATGGTAGAAGTGCCGTCATTTCAAGTGTTTGTCAAAATACTTAATGGCAAGGTGGTTACCATGCCAAACGTAATGGAAGACACGCGTATTCTCACCATCAAGCGCTATCTGGAAATTCGTGAAGGTACCGCTCCGGCAGAGCAACAGCAGCTTATTTACGGAGGACGCGCGCTGGCTGACGAGAAGACGTGCGGTGATTACGGCGTGACTAACTATTCGACTTTGCATCTCGTATTAAATTTGCGAGGTTGTTGAAATGATGACAGAGGTGTTGCGTGTCGAGATGGCAAAGGATAAGAAATTGAGAAGACAACTTCAACCAGCATTTGATGCGTTTGCGCAGCACAATCACAAGGCTGTGGTGGATTACCTCACGCCTTTGGTGAAGCAAAAAAAGGGACTTTCACCACGCATTTTCATCACAGCCCTCGATTGGCTTGGCTATGCTCATCGAGAGCTCGGGCAGTTTGATGATGCTGTTCGCGTCTCTCTCAAGGCGTTGGAAGGGCATGAAATTTGCAAAGTGGATGATTCCGTTTGCAAAGCTGGATTGCTTTCACGAATAGCCCAGTGCATGATCAGTGAGCACTGTAGTGCAGAGGAACTTGCCAAAGTAGCAGACTACTGCGCTCAGGCTGACAAGATATATCGCGACCTGAAGCAAACGGGTGGACGCGCTTCGTTATATAATCGTGGCACATGGGCGGGTGCATTGATGTGTCAAGCGAAATATGTGGAAGCCGAACGCATGTACACATTGGCATTGGCCGAAAACAAGGATGACAGAACGCATCCAACGCTTTTGGCTACCATGTTGTCTGATATGGGCTGCTTATACATGGAAAACCTACGCATGCCCAATGCAGGCTGGTCGTGTTTCGTACATGCCTACGCTTACAACTCAAACGATCCATTGCTGTTGCGCAACATGGGGGCGGCATGCAAGGGCTTTGAGCAATACGAGTGGGCCATTACCTTCTTTCAACGTGCCATGGATAATGCAGAAAGCCCACAACAACGCAATTCATTTGCCCATGGATTTGAGCATGCCAGCAACCAAGAGTATTGCTGTGGCTCGCACACGAATCCCTATGCGGGATACTATATGTGTTCGCATTGCACGCTCATTGCAGCCAACGAAACCATCTTGCCTTGCCCATGTGGCAGAGCCTGGTACTGTAACAATGCTCATTGCCAGCTGGTTGATTGGGACAAACACAAAGAAGTGTGTTCATTTGGGCAATAAAAAAAGCTCACTCTCCAGTCTTTTGCTTTTTGCTGCTTTTCTTGGCACGCGAGACACGCTTCTTAATCACCTTCAACTCGTTTGCCCATGTAATTTCGGGCGCGTTTGGCAGGAATGGACCCTTTTCCTTGAGGTGATCAGCGACAGCCTGCTTAATGAACCCAGTGATCTCCTTTTCATCGCTGTCGTCATCGCTGTCTTCTCGAGCCAATGCCTCGCGCCATTGATCAGCGCAGTCCTGGCCGTGCATCTCGAATTCATTCACGTCATCGACCCAAACAATGGTTGCGTCAAAGTCATCGTCTGTACAGTCCAGCTCACTGTGTTTGCCCAGCACGTCGCTCCATGAAAAGTGGCCTCCCTTGATGCGCACTCCCAGATAGAGACTCAATGGAATGAGCGCTTCGCTATCAAAATTGCCTTGTCGATAGCCTCCATACTCAAAACGCACATGGACCCATGGATCAGCCATGGGCAGGAAATGCGGGGCATCAATGCGGGATTGCAGATATGCGCTCACCACTGCGTAGATGGGCAATGTTTCATCCAACCCATTGAGGACAATCTCTGCGGCCTCTGCCTCTTTGAGTGGGACAATACCCTCTGCCATTTTTCTCATTCACTCACTCATTTTATTCTCGTACTCAGTTTTGGCACCACAGTTGTTTGCTGATGATGTCTCACCGGAGAAGAAGAGGGGTTCTTCATAGACAGACCTTGCAAAATGGGTGCTCTGATTACCGTGCGAATGCTCGAGGCAGCAGCAGTGTCATCGGTGGTAGTGGTAGTGGTGTCTCCGTTTTCCGACAATCCAGCTTTGATGGCTGCATCACATTCGTGTACTGCCCCCCTCAGGATGAATCCAACGTAGATGCCATCAATGAGCATGAAAACAAGGGCCACAATGAGACCGCAAAACTTGAACAGGAACACTCCATTGATAATCAAATCAGCTTGTCCCACCCCTGGAGTGCATCCATAACCAGGCAGGGGAGGAGAGGCTAGCGGATTGGGTGAATTGTCACAACCTCCCAAGTTGAAATTCACACAACAGTAACGAGGATCATTGGCTGGGTTCTGGGCGTTATCACCATGGGGTGAATTGGCTTTGGCCAGCGGGAATGACCAAACAAAGGCTACCACGCAAAGGTAATAGATGAAACCAATGAGCAAAATGACGAGATGCACAGTGAGTCCCCAGCCATGCGCTGGATGTGCAGCTACCCAGGCTCCGCTCATAATGAGAATGATAAGGGCAGCCAGCGAGCCTGTGCAGAAAAAGTCACCAGACCAGCGCTGGCTAGTGAGTGTGCCAGCTTGACCCGCTGGCAGCAGGTAGGTGTACACATAATTGGATGCAGTGAGTGCCCAGTACAGGAAGCAGATGAGCAGCACGGTATTGACCCAAAGCGCAAACCAATAGATGTTCACGTAAGAGGTCAACGCATCCGTGGCCCGCTTGAGGCGACCGGTGTCGCTCATGTGGGCATATTTTAACTGAATATCGTTATGAAAAGCCACATCTTATATTGAACATCATTTAAAAGATGAGCAGCGTTGCTCTTAAGCTCCCACCCTTGCCTTGCGTGTGCCTCGATTGCGATACACCCTACCTTTACACTTGGAACGGACGCTTTCGTCACCCGTGCGATCCGCGGAAATTGGCAGCCATGCACAAAAAACGAGAGGAGCAGGAAAAACAATGAAGAGGGTCCGAGACAAAGAAGAAACAGCAGTCGCAGACGATTGTCTAGTGCTCTCTCTCACGTTTGATCTGCTCGTGCACATTCTATCATATGCCTGTCCTGGGGCTTACCAAGCTTTGGCACTCACATGCAAAGTCTTTTGTGACTGCACCAAAAAACCAGCCTTTTGGAATCGGGCCATTCGCCTGACAACACAAGCGCGACTTGATGCGTGTGGGGTGATTAGAAGCGAGATTCCGCCTTTACTCTATCAAGACTTGGATTTATTCTTTCGTTTTGATCACCTTTCTAATTACGCATTGCACAACCTGCCATGGCATTATTGGCTTCGTTGGCTATACAAACCACTACCAGAAGTGCCAGAACGTATAACAAGGCCAGCCGAACCAGAGCAAGGGGTATTTGAATTGATCTTTACGGCTCCAAAGGGTGTGTTTGGCCAATCTCTGGCCTTTACATGGCACAATAACTTTAGCCGCTTTTCAATTACCATGTTTACACCTGGAACGAGCAAGGAAGATTATGCAGTGTTCAACACTATTGTACACACTGCATGTATTAGGCATCCACGCCTCATTTACGTTGCCGAGCTAGTGAAAGAGAAACCAGAGCCTTGGCAGCGTTGCCACCTGGTGTGTCGTCTTGAGGATGGTCGCATTTGGCATGGACGAGGCCTGGATCGAGATGTCCCTGATTTTAGCGATCAGCGCGGATATTACACAAATGAATGACTGAGAAAAGGGTTATGGATCTGGATACGTATAATGCGCTGGAAACTGAATGGAGTGCTCGTGTGAAGAGTGAGTGGAAAAACGAGCTATGTTCGAGAAGGAAATGCGACCATTGTACAACTTGGCGTAGCGGTTACATTTGGTGCAATTGCTCATCACATTGCCATTGTATCTTCATTGTCTGGCTTCACAAAAAGGGCCACCTCGAGAGCGACTGGAATACCACAAGGCTTGCAATTCAAGCAAGCAAATCAAGAAAATAAAAAAAAAGAGTGGGGGGAAATTGTTTTTTCATTCCATTTCAACCATCTTCTCTCTCTCCTCAGCTGTTGGTTTTCCCCAGCCTAGCGCGATGATGCCGCCTTTAGCCTTCCAAACTATGTGGCCGGGCTCATCGAGACTTTCGTAAAGCGTCTCTCCACCATTTTCATGTTTGAGAACGTAGCGCACGTTGAGGACAAGACTTTTGCGTGGCTCTTCTTCTGTTGGGCCTGGATCAACACCACATTCTGTTTCAGGGTCAACTGCCTGCATGGTGCAACGGAACCAAGCGTCACGCTTGCTCTCTTGTTCATAGGCAGCGCCAGAGGCAACAAACAAAAGTAGAAGTAGATATGAGACCCTCATTGGATTGAAAGTTTTTATTGCAGCACCCCCATCGAAACCAATTGACCGTTCTGGTTGAAAAACCAGCAACTAAGCACAAAAAAGACCAAGCTGAAAATCCAATGCATGTACATCTCAAAATTACGCGAGAGATCCCCATATGTGTAATTAGGCGTACAAGGACTGTTATTTGGACACCATTGGCTTGGAAATGCCGCGCAACAATAACGATAATCGTTACATGCCGATTGCTGACCAGAGTAGCTCGTATTGCAATAGAATGCCCACCTCCAAGTGAGAATGAGGAAAACAACAATGTTGATCAACATGAACATCTTGCTAAAAAACTCATGCAGGTGGCGCCATGTTTCCACCTCGTTATTGGCTAGCGCATAGCACATGAGCATGGGCAGTAGGATATTCAAATTCAAAAGCAAAACCATGGCCCAATCCCAGTAGTAGCGATCGCTGAGGTATCCATAAGGGAAAACATTGCCATACGAAGGCATGGTTCCTAACTGGGGAAACCCGTCTGTGAATACAGTGTTGATCATGCTAACCGCCCAGATAAACCAAATGCCAGCGGCTAGGAAGCAAAACGCAGTGGCTCCAGCATAAGCCCTAAAGGGTGCAGGTGCTGGTCTGCTATCTGCATTGTCCCATTCCGTGCGCACAATGGGTGAGGCTGGGCTGTAACCATTGTCAATTTTGGCAGGAAATCGCGACATGACTCATTCGTTTTTAATTAAAAAGAATGCCTCGCTAAATGACATTTAGTAGCGCTGTCATTTCGTTTGCGCAAGAGTGGTGTCAGTGGATAAAAGGTTGTAAGGGAGCACGAGAATAAAGAGAGGAGAAAAAAATGAGCAGCAACAGCGGTGGTAGCTCATCCACAGCGGGCATCGCTGGGCTCCTGGGCGCCTTGGGCCTGATTGTGGGGGCCCTCTTTGCGCTTGTGGCAGCAATCTTCAGCGTGCTGGCACTTGTGTTTCGTGCACTGCCCTTTATCATCGTTTCCCTGTCGTTGCTGCTGGCTGCCATGATCATCATTCCGCTGCAAAGCCAGGGAGTGGAAACCGTCGTGGAAACGCTGGTGACTGTGGTGTATCCCACCTGGCACAATGACATCCGGCCCATTGTGGTGGCACTGGTGGAAGTGCTAGATCCGGTCCTGTGCTGGACCAATGCAGCCACTAGTTACCTGACCAATGTGATACGAAACGTCATCTACCCAACGATTCAAGAGTGTGGTGTCAAAACAATCTTTAGCGATTTCGCCACATTTCTCAAGTATGTGGGGCTCGATCTTGTCGTTTTCTTTGCCAATGGCTCGTTCCTCACCTCATATGCGGATTTCTCGCGTGTCACCCCCGCTGGAATCGCGCTGGCCCAAGACTGGATCAATCTCTACATGTGTGCATGCTCCGAGCTGGGCAACATTGTGCGTGTGCTACCCATCCTGTCACCGACGCTCTTGGTGCCCCCGCTGATCCCTCTGGTGATCTTCAGCCAAGAATGGACAGACCCTCAGACTTGGTGTGCCATTGCCAATGCGTTCAACGCTGTTGTCGCACTGTGCCAGCAGGCCATCAAATTGACACTCCAAGTGCTAGCCCTCCTATTTGGCCAAGTACCTGCTGGAACGCCCTTTATCCGCCCCGACATTAGTGTGCCCATGGACCTGGCTTGCAGCGCTCTGCATTGCGTGGGTCGTTCAACGGAAAACGCTTACCAACTCTTTTGGGACACGTACGTGCCCTTCAAGTTTGTCTGGCACGAGTTCCTTTGCGTTTTCGACACGCTAGGCTGCATTGCGCTCAAAACGTTTGCCTGGCTCTTCTCGATCCTTGTGAACATTGACCAGGCCGTGACGTACCCGCAGAATGATTGGTGGCCTCGTGTGAGCAAACCCCAAGTGATTGCCCTCATCAACATGTGGGCAGCGCCCAGCCCGTTTTCGCCCATTGCGGTGCCCCCATCACCTGCCCCCACGCGCTACTTCATGACCACCTACAATCTCAACACAAGCGATCCGCTGTCTCCTGATGGCATCACAGTCAATCCGCTGTTTGGCCAGATGCGCGTCACCGATTGCCTTTGCATCTTCATCGATCGCCTCATATGCGATCCAGCAGACAACCAAACCGCATGCTTTTCCAGCGGTGCCCAGAACCTGCTGATGGGACTGGACTTTTGCTGCCTCACCAACACTGCAGGCACTACGCTAGCTGATGTGGCAGCAGCACTCTTTGAGAGTTCGCTTCATTTTGCCCGAGGCAGCGACGATTTCTTTCTCAGCCTCGATGCGCAGCCATTTACCACCCAGCTGGCAGTGGACATTACCAACATTGCCCATTGTTTGCTCTCAGTGTTTGGCCTGATCCCAACGGTGGGCACTTCCATTCAGAATCTGCTCACTGACGTGGTACAGTTCATTTCGCGTCAGATTGACTTTGCCTTTCGAGGCATCGTAGGGCTCGCATCACTGCCCTACTTTCTGATTGTGCTGCCTGACATTAGCAACTTTATCACGGCTCCCAATCGTGCTCTTGACCTTTTCCTGAGCGCATTCCAAGGCCTGATTGCTGATACCAACACATCGTTCAAAAACTGTTTGTGTGCCATTCTCAACAATGGTTTCCCCATCCCGCCCATCCCATGCAGCTCCTGTGAAGTGGGTGGTTTCCTGCCACCACCCCCCGTTGGGCATGGCAAGAGGCGCTACACATCGTTCATCGATGCTGGTGGACCAGTGGGACTGTTGCGCACCGTTTGGCCCAATGCACAAATTGCGAATCACATCACACCGCTCATTCGCTACGATAACCACACAAGCGACGTGATTCAGCTCTTCAACATGCTTTGGGTAAACTCGAAAACACTAGATCCCAACATCCTGGGCATGCCTGATCTGCGCAGTGTGGACGCGTTTGTGGATCGCAAAAAGGCTGAGTTGCTCGAGCGCTGGGGCCAAAGCAAACAATGCAATGCCAAGGCTGACGAGCTGAGGCGCATGGCACGCACTGAGCCACGCCTCTTCAATTACCACAAGGAACGCGGTGACTTTGATGGGCAATGCATGCATAACCCAGAGCAAAATATGGCAGCATTTGCACCTTTTCCCAAGACGTTGCCCACGCTGCCAAATTACCAGGATGATCGCAATCCCATTATCATTGAGCCCACCCAGCCTCCCGTTGTGGGATGCAACAATCCAGTGCCCCAATGCTTTGATTTGTGCTGCATATTCCGAGCCACACTCGTGCTGGGAGTCCAAGTGATATCCACCCTGGCACGAGGCATCAACGATCTCATGCAAGGTGGGAATCCTGCTGCGCTTGGTGTGCTGCAAGCGTACCCCTACTTTACGGGAGAATATGCCAACTACGGCTTGCCCACGTTTGAGTCGGATTTCATTGCCATTATTTTGGATGCTTTTGTGCCCATTACCTGTGGCTGCGATGTGTTGAACCTGGTGATCCCAGTCATTCCCAGCGCCTTTACCACGGGACGCCCTGATATTTGCTGTGCCATTGGCTACATTTCGCAGCTCATTGCAGGCACCGTGCAAGTCATTTTCAACATGATCAACTCCCTTACCATGGGCTCATCCAACAACTTTGCCTACTTTACGCAGGGGCTTTTCATTGCCGATGTCAATACGCTCTTTGACATTGCACTGCTTGCCATTAACTGCATTTGCGTTTTCGTGCGTGCCATTTTCCCGCCCGATTACATTCCTGGATTTGCCAATGCCACGGACTTTGACATTTGCTGCGGCGTGCAAGTCATACTCGACACTGTCACTGAACTTCTCAGGCTCATCTTGCAAATTGTCATCTCATTGGCTACCATTAGCGTGACGCCCTCGTCGTTTTGCTACTGGCGTCTCGATCAAACCACTGATCATCAATGCGCAGGCACCCTGGATGGCATTGGAGTGATTGTGCAAATTGACAAGGTGCTCGACACGTTCTTCCCGGTGCATACCACGAATTTCCCTGGCCAGTTTGTGACGCTTCCAGATGGCACGCAAACTTGGGTCAGTGACACCAATCCAACAGATAGCGGAGGGCCCTGTTATGCAACGTGTGGTATCGATGACGGAGCCAGTGGCATTGTGCCTTGCATTTGTCAAATTTTCAACACGCTCATCCCTTTTCGTCGGTTTCCCAACCTCAAAGTCAACTGCAGCCCCGATCCAACGCAAACCAATTGCCAGGAACTTGACCTTTGCTGTGGCTTTGCCAAATTGGGGTTTGCCATCTCGGATTTCACAAAGTTCATGATGCGTGCCCTCGTGTCGCTTTGGCAGAGCTGGACAGGCGGACTGCCTGAATTCTTTGTGCACTACATTTGGTGTGAGGAACCCTATCTGGTACCTTGTCCGCAGTACCAAGCGCAACAAACAGTCAATAGCTGCGGAGCGCAAGTCAACAAGCAGATTCCTCAATGTCCAGGGACGCATCCAGTGCTAGCGCCTGACAACAGCATTGAATATCGCTGTGGCGAGTTCACTTGCGGTGCTTTCAACATTGTCATTGCCGATTTGACAGACCCATTTCAAGGCCTACTCTCCCGATGTGTGTGCGAAATCGTGGCCCTACTCGATACGCTCATTGCCTTTATCTTTGACCTACTTCGTCCGCTGGGAGGTCCCTTTGAGTATGCCACGTGGTCGTGTTGCTTCTGCGGTGGCAGTGATCCAGTGACTGGCACATGCAATTCCCACGCTGTCAACCCATGCGGTGGTGGAGTGTTTAGCCCCTTTGGCAGCCCTGTCAATCCCACGGGAAGTGGCATCATTCCAGCAGTCTCTTACATTGCCAACGCCCTGCTAGTGGCTAGCGTTAGACTCACGCGAGGTTTTCCCCTTTCGTGCTACTGGCATCCAGCGCCTGGTGGC
>Ga0302319_10021161_pt1 | contig 11724 bp, 12 predicted proteins | sample Bog_T0_2_FD_203319 | JGI IMG/M metagenome (GOLD analysis project Ga0302319, IMG submission 203319) | Peat permafrost microbial communities from Stordalen Mire near Abisko, Sweden - Bog_T0_2 | ecosystem: Environmental > Terrestrial > Soil > Wetlands > Peat | place: Sweden: Abisko, Stordalen Mire...
CTTGGCGACCTCCTTCGCCGAGATCGAAAGCACCTGGGGCCATGACGCCTTCCTGCTGGAGACGGAGCGCCTGGGCCGCCTGCTCAAGGGCTTTCTTGAAGCCCCGGAGGCAGCGTCATGAGCGAAGCGCCGGGGGCCCTGCGTTCCATCGCCGGACTGGTCCCCCGCGGATCCCGGGTGCTGGACCTGGGCTGCGGGGACGGTTCGCTGCTGCAGCTGCTCATCGCCGAGCGCGGCTGCCGGGGCCAGGGCATCGAGATCGACGCCCAAGCGGTGGTGGCCTGCGTGTCCAAGGGCCTGGAGGTGATCCAGGGCGACGTGGAGCAAGGGCTGGCCGGGCGCCCGGACGGCTCCTTTGACGTGGTGGTCCTCAATCAGAGCGTGCAGCAGCTGCGCAAGGTCGACGCGGTCCTGCTGGACGCGTTGCGCGCAGGGCGTCAGGTGGTTGTGGGCTTCCCCAATTTCGCCCATTGGACGGTCCGGCTGCAGGTCTTCTTTCTGGGGCGCACGCCGGTCACGCCCGGCCTGCCCTTTGAGTGGTTTGAGACCCCCAATCTGCACTTCTTCAGCCTGAAGGACTTCGAGTCCTGGTGCCGCCTGCGCGGGGTCCGCATCCAGGCCCGCCTCTTCCTGGACAAAGACCGCCAGGTCCGTCTTCTTCCCAATTTTTTTGCCCGTGATGGCGTCTATCTCATTGAAAAGGCTTGAAATAATTGCCTATTCGTCATCTTTATAGAAAAACAAATAATAACAGATAAAAAAGATACGATTATTATTGATCTTCTTCAAATGCTGATGTATCATCATTCTCATAAGAATAACGGTGAGGCTTTAAGGACCAACTTGCCCCGGCCGTGAAGGAGCCCCCCAGGGGGAGCCTTTGAATCAGGGTGCTAAAGCGGATCGACGAGCTGCGCTTCGGGCCCGGCCTTCCCACGGTCCGGGCTTTTTTGTGCGCAAGCCCTGAGGGCGCGGCGTTTTGGCCTGCCCGGCGCTGGTTGACCACCGATCACAGGGGGAGGCCATGACGACGCAAGTGAAGGAAACCAGCCTCGAAAACGAGGAGCACCGCAAGCTCGCCCTCGAGATACTGACCGCGCTTCGCGGCCTGCGCTACGGCACCGTGGAGGTGACCATCCACGATGGCCGGGTGGTCCAGATCGACCGCCACGAGCGGCACCGTTATCCCGCCACCGGCACGGCCATGGTCGCCTGACGCGCGGGAACTTGCCGCCGGGACTTCGGCCACTGGCCGGATCCGGCACCCACGCGCCGAACGGCCGCGATGCACGCACCGCGCATTCCCAATCCGACCCACCACCGACCCCCAGGAGCCCCCGTGACCACGATCCCCCTGCTCAAATGCGCCGCCCTCGCCGCCGTGCTGACGCTGGGCGCCGCAGGCGCCTTGCTCGCGGACGCCACCCTGCTCAACGTGTCCTATGATCCGACCCGTGAGCTGTACGAGGACTACAACAAGGCCTTTTCGGCCCACTGGCTTTCCCGGACCGGCGAAACCCTGACCGTCAACCAGTCCCACGGCGGCTCGGGCAAGCAGGCCCGCGCGGTCATCGACGGGCTGCAGGCGGACGTGGTCACCCTGGCCCTGGCCGCGGACATCGACGCCATCGCGGAGAAGGCCAAGCTTCTCCCGGCCGACTGGCAGACCAAGCTGCCCCAGAACAGCACCCCCTACACGAGCACCATCGTGTTTCTGGTGCGCAAGGGCAACCCCAAGGGCATCAAGGACTGGGACGACCTCATCAAGGACGGCGTCAGCCTGGTCCCCGCCAACCCCAAGACCAGCGGAGGGGCCCGTTGGACCTACCTGGCGGCCTGGGGCGCGGCGCTGAAGCGCAACAAGGGCGACGAGGCCAAGGCCCGCGAGTACGTGGCCGCCTTCTACAAGCACGCGGCGGTGCTCGACCCCGGCGCCAGGGAAGCCACCACCACCTTCGTCGAACGGGGCATCGGCGACGTGCTGGTCGGCTGGGAAAACGAGGCCTACCTGGCACGCAAACAAGCGCAGGACAAGTTCGACGTGGTCGTCCCGTCGGAGAGCATCCTGGCGGAGCCGCCGGTGGCGGTCGTGGAAACGGTGGCGGCCAGGCACGGCACCACCAAGCTGGCGACGGAGTACCTCAAGTATCTTTACAGCAAGGAAGGCCAGCAGATCGCCGCGCGCAATTTCTACAGGCCCCGCGACCTTCAGGTGAAGAAGGAATTCGCCGACACGTTCCCAAAGGTGAAGACCTTCACGATCGACGAGGTGTTCGGCGGCTGGAAAAATGCCCAGAAGACGCACTTCGCCGATGGTGGTATCTTCGACCAGCTCTACCAGCCCTCCGCCCAGTGAGGCGGGGCCACCCGGTGTCTCAAGGACCCGCATGCCTTTGAAACAGGGCCGCAACGTGCTCCCCGGCCTGGGGATCACGCTGGGGATCACCATGACCTATCTTGGCCTGATGGTGCTGATCCCCTTCGCGGCCCTGTTCCTCAGGACCCTGGACCTGGGCCCTGGAGGATTCTGGGCCGTTGTGACCGCGCCGAGGGTGATGGCGGCCTACCGGCTCAGCTTCGGCGCGTCCTTTATCGCCGCCGCGTTCGACGCGGTGGCCGGCCTGGTGGTGGCCTGGGTGCTGGTGCGCTATGAGTTCCCGGCGCGCCGCCTCGTGGACGCCATCGTCGACCTGCCCTTCGCCCTGCCCACCGCGGTGGCCGGCATCACCCTGACCACCCTCTTCGCCCCCAGCGGCTGGATCGGCCGTTTGGCCGAACCCCTGGGCCTGCGCATCGCCTTCACTCCGCTGGGGGTGACCCTGGCCCTCGTCTTCATCGGTTTGCCCTTCACCATACGGACCGTGCAGCCCGTCCTCGAGGGGCTGGAGCAGGACGTCGAGGAGGCTTCTGCCTGCCTGGGCGCCAACCGCCTGCAGACCCTCGCCTGGGTGGTCTTTCCGGCCCTTGTGCCCGCTTGGCTTACGGGGTTCGCAATGGCCTTTGCCCGGGCCCTGGGTGAGTACGGGTCCATTGCCTTCATATCCGGCAACCTGCCCATGAAGACCGAGATCGTGCCCCTTCTGATCATGACCAAGCTGCAGGAATTCGATTATCCGGGCGCCACCGCCATCGCGGCGGTCATGCTGGTGGCTTCCTTCGCCATCCTGCTGGCCATCAACGGCCTGCAGGCCTGGGCGACGCGCGGCCAGCAGGGGAGGGCCTGAGCATGGCCGGAGCCCCGCCCACAAGTTTCCGCGGCGTTCCGGTCGCCGGCGTCCATGCCGGGCGCCGTGAGCGCGCCTGGGTGCGTTTCCTGCTGGTCGCCTTCACTTTGGGGTTCCTGGGCGTCTTTCTCATCCTTCCCCTGGTGCTGGTCTTTTCGCAGGCCTTCGAGAGCGGGGTGCTGGCCTATTGGACCGCGGTCAGCGACCCCGAGACCCTGCACGCCATCCGCCTGACCCTGCTGGCCGCGGGCCTGTCCGTGGCCTTCAACACGGTCTTCGGCGTCAGCGCAGCCTGGGCCCTGACGAAGTTCGACTTCCCGGGCAAGCAGATCCTCAACACCCTGATCGACCTGCCCCTGACCGTCTCGCCGGTGATCTCGGGCCTCATCTTCGTGCTGGTGTTCGGCCTGCAGGGCTGGTTCGGCGCCTGGCTGCAGGCCCACAACGTGCAGATCCTGTTCGCCTGGCCGGGCATCGTGCTGGCCACGGCCTTCGTGACCTTCCCTTTCGTGGCCCGCGAGCTGGTGCCCCTGATGAACGAACTCGGGCGCGACGAGGAGGAGGCCGCCATGGTCCTGGGGGCCAGCGGCTGGCAGACCTTCTGGAAGGTCACCCTGCCCAACGTGCGCTGGGGCCTGGCGTACGGGGTCATCCTGTGCAACGCCCGGGCCATGGGGGAGTTCGGGGCGGTCAGCGTGGTCTCGGGCCACATCCGCGGACAGACCAACACGCTGCCCCTGCACGTGGAGATCCTTTACGACGAATACCAGTCTTCGGCGGCCTTCGCGGCGGCGTCCCTGCTGACCTTGCTGGCCCTGGTCACCCTGGTGCTGAAGCACTGGTCCCACTTGAAGCAGTCCCGCCTGCTGGCGGAAGCCTCCCGCAGCCTGGAGCTTGAATGAGCATCGAAGTGCGCAACCTGACCAAGACCTACGGCAGCTTCAAGGCCGTGGACCGGGTCAGCTTCAAGGTCGAGACCGGGGAGCTCCTGGCCCTGCTGGGCCCCAGCGGCAGCGGCAAGAGCACTCTGCTGCGCATGGTGGCCGGCCTGGAGACGCCGGATTCGGGCGAGGTGCTGCTCACCGGGCAGGAATCGACCACCCTGTCGGCGCGCCAGCGCAACGTGGGGTTCGTGTTCCAGCACTACGCCCTGTTCAAGCACATGAACGTCCGCGAGAACGTGGCCTTCGGCCTGAAGGTGCGCAAGGTCCCCCAGGCCGAGGCCGAGGCCAGGACCGAGGAGCTGCTGGGCCTGGTGCAGATGGCCGGCTACGGCGGGCGCTATCCCAGCCAGCTGTCCGGCGGCCAGCGCCAGAGGGTGGCGGTGGCCCGGGCCCTGGCGCCGCGGCCGCGGGTGCTGCTGCTGGACGAGCCCTTCGGGGCCCTGGACGCCAAGGTCAAGTCCGAGCTGCGCGACTGGATCCGACGCCTTCACGAGGAGGCGCACATCACCACCGTCTTCGTCACCCACGACCAAGAAGAGGCCATGGAAGTGGCCAAGAAGATCATCATCCTGGACAAGGGAAGGGTGGAACAGGAGGGCGATCCCCGGGCGGTGTTCGACCGGCCCGCCACCCAATTTGTGGCTGATTTTGTCGGGGAGACAAACAGCATCGAGGCGATCGCCGAGGAAGACGGGCTGGCGGTGTGGGGCCCGCTCCGGTTCAGCATCGGAACGGTGGCCAAGGGACGGCGTGTCCGTATCTATTTCCGGCCCCATGACGTCTACGTCACCAGCAAGAAGGAAAGCCTCCAGGTTCCGGCGACGATCACCGGCGAATTCTTCAAAGGCGCCTTCACGGAACTGGACCTGGACTTGGGCGGCGGACGCAGGGTCTATGCCCATCTACCCCGCGGCCTGAGCGAGGCGAGCGGCTTCGCCCCCGGGGCCGCAGTGTATGCCGGAATCACCGGCTTCCACGTCTTCCAGCTCGACTAAGGCGGGACATCGCGGCGCGGCGGCGTCGGTCCGGCAGGATGTGGCGCGTCCGCGAAAAAGGCCCCTGGAGCATCCGCTCCAGGGGCCTTTTTATGGTCCGCTGCCGAACCGGCCTGGCCGGTACCGCCTCTGCCCGTTCAGAACAGGTAGCTCAGCTCCGCGTTCGCCAGCCAGGACGCCACCAGCTGGTCGCCGTTGACGTTGCGGGAGACGGGCAGGTACACCAGGCCCGTGGCCTGGACGTGGCCGCCCAGGTCCGCCTGCAGGCCCGGGGCGAGGTACAGGTTCTCGTAGCCGCTGTTGACATTGCCGGTCACGAAGTCCCCGCCGCCGCTGTCATGGTTGCGCAGCGTGAAGTTCGCCTGCAGCAGGGGCGTCAGGCTGGTCCAGGCGTGGATCGCGTCGAAGTGCAGGCCCGCGGTCAGGTCCAGGTTGTTGCCGGGCTGGTAGCCGTCCCTCTCGTAGAGCGGCGCGTCGAACAGGGTCTGCAGGTACCAGCCAAGGGCCGGGGCGAACCGGCCCCGGTCAAAGCCGCCCAGCAGCAGGTCGGTGGTCCCGGTGCCCGGCTCGGTGTCCCGGTCCAGCAGGGGGCTGGCGTTGAAGGGCCCCGTCGGCAGTTTGACGCCGAAGGTCACCCCGATGGACATATCCTCGGAAAAGCCCGTGTACATGCCCATGAGCCGGATGTCGGACAGGGTGTTGACCTGGGCGCTTTCTATGTCCGGGACCGTCCCCGCGTCGCCGTCGCTGATGCCCGGCGTGCCGTTGTTGTCCGTGACGAAACGGCGCCGCCAATACGGGATCTCGGCCTCGACACCCCAGGTGTGGTCGAATTCATGGGCATAGGAAAGGGTATAGAAGGAGGTCTCGATCTGCTTGTCCGGGTTCAAGTCCCCGGAGGCCAGGGCTGAACCGAACTGGTTTTCGTCCTGCTTCATGGTGGAATACTGCAGGGTCAGCCGGTTTTCGGTGAAGCTGTCCGGCATGTCCGCGATTCCGACGTCGAAGATCTGGCAGCCGCAGGCGCAGGCCTGCAGGGGCCGGGCAAAGCCGAGCACGGCGATAAGCGCAAAGGCGGAAAACACGGAACACTGGAACAGGGGCGGCGCCTGCTGGGCGCGCCCGGTTTCGGCGTGGCGCATGGGAGCTCCAAAGGGGATGGGTCGGGCGGCCGACGAAACGCGGGCCGCCGCGGCTTTGGAACCCCCGCTTCAGTCCGGCCCGGGCCTGGGGGCGTCCGGATCCTTGGAACGGCCCCGGGACGGGACCGGGAACGCGGCTGCGGGCCCGACGGCGGGGACCAGGCGCATGCCGTCGGGCAGGAGGTGGGGCTGCTGGGCCACCGGGGCCATGCCATGGCCCGACTCGAGGGGAGCGCAGCCGTCGGCATGGAGCTGGCAGGTGCCGGCCGGGCGGGGCGGATCCAGGCCCAGGGCCTTCCAAAAGCCGGGGTCCCGGGCCAGGCCGGGGTGCTTCCGAAGCAGGGCCTGGTTGGCGACGCAGCAGCAGGCGGCGCCTTTTTTGCCCGGGTGCATGCGGCAGGTGCAGCCCATGGCCATGCAGGCCATGACCGGGTCTCGCGGGGCGAGGTCCAGGGCCCAGAGGGATGGGCCGCAGCCCAGCAGGCCGTAGCCGAAGGCGGTGACGACAAAGAAGCATTCCTTCAACCGGCGCCGCATCCCTCAGATCCCCTTCGGGTAGAAGCCGGCCTTACGGTAACTGGCGTCGAGCACCTGCGCCGCGTGCAGGACCCGCAGGCCCTTGATCTGGCTCCACTGCATCATGCAGACGTGGTTGCCGGTGATCAGGGTGCCGCCCGCCGCCGCGGGCCCGAGCAGGGCCTCCTTTTCGGCGAGGATCGCCAGGGAGCTTTGGGCCTGGGTGGCTGCGTAGGCGCCTCCGCTGCCGCAGCAACGCTCGGCTTCGGGCGCCAGGGTCCAGCGTCCGGCAAGCCCCGCGGCCGCGAAAAGGGCTGCCGGCGGCGTTTTCAGGCCCAGGCCGTGGTAGGCATGGCAGGGGAAGTCGTACCACACCCGTTCCCAATCCAGGGGCGCGCCCTGGCGCAGCGGCTGGCTGTTAAGGAAGTCCAGCAGGTCCCGCTGCTTCGCGCCCAGGGCGTGGCGCAGGCTCAAGCCGCAGCCCGAGGAATTGGTCAGCACCACCGAAGCATCGGCGAAGGCGGCCCGGTTGCGCGCGTCCAGGGCGGCCTTTTCCGCCACCAGCCCGCCGTGCTCGGCCACGGCCCCGCAGCAGGCCTGCTCCGCGGGCAGGCTGGCCCTGAAGCCGTTGACCGCCAGCACCCGCAGCGTGGCCGCGTTGATCTCGCGGAAGGCCGCGTCCATGAGGCAGCCGCTGAGCAGGGCGACTTCAGGCCCTTGGGGTCTGAGCGCCGCGTTGACTCGGGCCGCGTATTCCGCGCTTCCCTCGAGCACCGGGGCCGGGCCGGGCGGCAGGAGGCGGTGAAGCCGCAGCCCGAGGCGGCGGGCCAGGCGCAGGGGAAGGGCCAAGGCGCTGAAGAGGCGGGCGTGGCGCAGCAGCGGCGTGATCAGCCGGACGCTCCAGGCCGGACCACGGGCGCGTCCCGCCTGGTCCGCGCGGCGCTCGAGCAGGATCTCGCCGTAGGGAACGTTGGCCGGGCAGGCGGTTTCGCAGGCCAGGCAGCCCACGCAGAGGTCCGTGTAGCGGTCGGTCTCGGGGCCCGCGACGAGGCGGCCTTCCCATTCCGCGCGCCACAGGGCCAGGCGGCCGCGGGGGCTGTTGGCCTCGTCCCCGCTGGTTCGGTAGGTGGGGCATTCGTCGAGGCACAGGCCGCAGTGCACGCAGTTCAGCAGCTTGGGCGTCTCCCGGGCCATGAGCTCCTCCAGGCGCGGGGCGTTCATGCCACGGCCTCAAGGCGCCTGAGCAGCTCGGCCTGCCAGCGCGCCTGGGGCGCGTCCGGATCCGGAACCAGGGAAGGATGCTCCACGTGGCCGCCTTGGGCGCCCAGCCGCGCATGCAGCTCCCTCAGGGCGGTTTCCAGCATGGCTTCGGGGCCGACGGGATCCTGCAGTTGCAGCACGCCCTGCCCCAGAAAGGCGTGCACGCCGCCACCGTGGGTCAGAACCCAGTCCCGTGCCAGGCCGATGCAGTCGTCCAAGGGTGCCTTGGCCCGCGCCCAGGGATGCGCCTGGCCATCCGGGGCTTCGGCCGCGGTGTCGCAGTCCAGCCCGCAGCCCCTAGCCCAGCCCTCGGCTTCCGCTTGGAACAGGGGCAGCAGCGCGGCTTGGGCGCGGAAGGACAGGTGCAGGAAGGCGCCCTGGGCCGTGGCGTGCAGGTCGCAGGCGTCCAAGGAATGGGCCCAGGAGCCGCCGCGCACCAGGCGGGCCGCCCGCTGCAGGGCGTCCCAGCCTTCCGGGCCCGCGCCCGAGGGCGCGCGAAGGCGCAGGTTCAGCTCGGCCTCGGCCAGGGGCCGCAGGCGCAGCACCAGGCGCAGGGGCGCGCCGAAGCGCCGGCCGCCGGCGTTGAGGAAGCGGATGAAGTCGAAGCCCGTCACGTTCTTGACCACCCGGCCGCCCAGGCGCAGCTCGACCCCATTGGGCAGGCGCCAGTCCAGCCCAAGCACGTTGTCCCCCACGCTGCCGTAGCGGAAGCCGCGCGGGGTGGCCCGCACAGAGGTGAACAGGTCCCCGAATGGCTGGCGCGGGTCGAGCCAGAGCGGAAAGGTGCAGCCCAAGGGGCGGGCACGGGCGTCCAGCGAGGCGGGGCTGTCCCCGGCCTCGACGCAGGCCGAGAGGTCCTCGGCGTCCAGATAGGGCTCAAAGCGCCCCATGGCCCTCCCCCTGCGGCTGAGGATGCGGCCGCCGGAAGCGCCGCTGCGGCAGCAGCTTGCCTGGATTGAGGCGGCTGTCCGGGTTGAAGGTGTTGCAGACCGCGGCCTGGGCGGCGAGGTCCGCGGGCGAGAAGAGCAGGGGCAGGTATTCCATCTTGTCGCTGCCGATGCCGTGCTCGCCCGACAGGGTGCCGCCGACCGACACGACCTTTTCCATCAGGCGCCGGCCCAGACGGTGCACGGCCTCGGCCTGCCCCGGAATGCGGCTGTCGAACATGAAGTTGGGGTGCAGGTTGCCGTCGCCGGCGTGAAAGAGGTTGATCACCGGTATGCCCTCGGCCTCGGACTCGCGGTAGATGTCGGCAAGCACTTCGGCCAGGCGGGTGCGGGGGATGACCGCGTCCTGGACCATGATGTCCGGGCTGACCTGCCCCGGAAGCCCGCCGCCCACCTTGCGGGCCTTCCACAGTTTTTGGCGTTCGTCCGGGTCCGCTGTCTGGCGCAGGCTGGTGGCGCCCCGCGCGCGCAGGGACGCCTCGAGGTCCGGGGCGCAGGCGTCGACCAGGGAGCGGGGACCGTTGATCTCCGCGAGCAGGGCCCAGCTGGCCGGGTCCATGCCGGCCCTGAAGGGGCTGGCCTCCACCAGGCGCACGCAATTCGGGTCCATCAGCTCCGCCGCCACGGGAATCAGGGGGTGGTGCACCAGGTCCACAATGGCCGCAGAGGCGTCCTCCAGGCTGGCGTAAGTGGCGAGGAAGGTCCGGGCCGCCTCAGGCAGGGGCTTGAGCCGCAGCCAGATGCGCAGGAAGGTCCCCAGCAGGCCCTCTGACCCCGTGAACAGGGCCTTCCAGTCGGCGCCCAGCGCCGGCCCCAGGCCGCCGGCTGGGCCGCCCAATCGGACGACGTCCCCGGCAGGGGTCATGACCTCGAGCCCCAGCACATAGTTGGCGGTCACCCCATACTTGAAGCAGCGGATGCCGCCTGCGTTCTCGGCCACGTTGCCGCCGAGGGTCGAGGCGAAGCCGCTGGAGGGGTCCGGAGGGAAGAACAGGCCGTGCGGCTCCAGCGCCTTGTTGAGGGCCCCGTGGACCACACCCGGTTCGACCTCAGCCACGAGATTGAGCGGGTCGATCGAAACAATGCGCTTGAGCCGGGACAGGTGGATCAGCAGGCCCCCCTGGGCGGCGACCGCGCCGCCGGACAAGCCGGTGCCGGCGCCCCTCAGGGTGCTGGGAAAGTCCTCGCCGCGGGCCCAGTCCAGCAGCTGCCGGAGCTCGTCGCAGCTGCCCGGCAGGACCACGGCCTCGGGCCGGTGGTGCCCATGGGTCATGCCGTCGCTGTCATAGGCGGTCAGGGCCGCGGGGCTGTCCAGGACATGCCCTGAGCCCAGCAGGCGGCGGCAGCGCTCGAGGAATCGGGGGTTCAGGGGCATGGCAGGATGTTAGCACGCGGCCGCTTTTGCACAAGGCGAAGCTTGGCCGCCAAAGCCCTTAAGCCCGGGCGGGGGCAATGCTATAATTCCGGCTCCCCACCCAAAGGAGACGGCATGAAGATTCTTGTGACCGGCGGCGCCGGGTTCATCGGCAGCCACGTGGCGGACGCCTACCTGGCCGCGGGCCACCGGGTCGTGGTCCTGGACGACCTGTCCGGGGGGCACCGCGCCAATGTGCCGTCCAAGGCCCGCCTGGTCGTGGCCGACATCCGTGACCAGAAGAAGGTGCACGCCCTTTTCAGGAAGGAACGCTTCGACGTGGTCAACAGCCATGCCGCGCAGATGTCCGTCCCCGACAGCGTCAAGGACCCCCGCCACGATGCCGACATCAACGTGCTGGGCCTCCTCAACCTGCTGGAGGCCGGGCGCCTGAATGGGCTGCGCAAGTTCATCCATGTCAGCTCGGGCGGCACGGTCTATGGCGCCCCCAAAAAGCTGCCGGCCGACGAGTCCTACCCCATCCTGCCCGAGAGCCCCTATGGCATCACCAAGGCGGTGGGCGAGGACTACCTGCGTTTTTACCGCCTGACCTACGGACTGGACTTCACGGTCCTGCGCTATTCCAACGTCTTTGGCCCCCGCCAGCTGCCCCACGGCGAGGCCGGTGTCGTGGCCATCTTCATCCAGCGCATCCTCAAGGGCCAGGACTGCACCATTTTCGGCGACGGATCCATCGTGCGGGACTACGTCTTCGTCGGAGACGTGGCAAGGGCAAGCCTGCTGGCCTTGCGCAAGGGCGGCGGCCAGGCCTATAACATCGCGACCGGGCGTCCCACCACGGTCAAACAGCTGTACTTGGCCATCGCCAAGGCCCTGGGTTCGGCGCGGACGCCCCAGTACGGCCCGGCACGGGCGGGTGACGTGCAGGCGAACTGGCTGAGCTGGGCCAAGGCCAAGCGCGAGCTGGGCTGGTCCCCGAAGGTGGGCCTCGACAAGGGCATCGCGGAGACGGTGGCTTTCTTCAAGTCGGGCGCCAGGCGATGACCACGGCGCCCGCCCCTGAGGCGCGGCCCCTGCGGCGCCTGCTGGGCATGTTCCGCCCGGTGTGGGTCGGCCTGGTGGCGGGCATTGCGCTGTCCCTGCCCCTGGCCTTCATCCTGCTGCCGGTGCCGTTGCTGCTGCGGCGCATCATCGATGTGCGGCTGCCGGGCAAGGATTTCAACGGCCTGCTGCTGGACAGCGGCCTGGTGCTGGCATGTTATGTGGCCAATCTCGCGCTCATGGTGGCCTCGCGCTACGCCTTCCTGAGGACCACCAAGGA